>Ga0101944_10007459_pt1 | contig 10925 bp, 7 predicted proteins | sample DewCreD2012metaG_FD_75245 | JGI IMG/M metagenome (GOLD analysis project Ga0101944, IMG submission 75245) | Hot spring sediment bacterial and archeal communities from British Columbia, Canada, to study Microbial Dark Matter (Phase II) - Dewar... ... | reverse complement strand
CGTCCCAGGCGGCCGGCTGTCACCATGCGCCGCAGGATCGCCGGCGCTGCGAAGCGGGGGTCGTGGGTCTCGGCGTAGATGGCGTCAGCCATCAGCACCACGGTATCGAGGCCGATCAGATCGAGCAGCGCCAGCGGCCCGAGCGGGTGTCCCAGCCCCAGCTGCGCGGCCGTGTCTATCTCGTCACGGCTGGCGACACCCCGTTCCAACAGGTCAACCGACTGCAACAGCGACGGCAGCATCAGGCGATTGACGATGAACCCCGGGTCGTCGCGGCTGACCACCGTCGTCTTGCCCAGGCTCTCGCCAAACGCCCGCGCCTGCGTCAGCGTCTCCGGCGCGGTCAGGAGAGTCGTCACCAGCTCCAGCAGCGGCCGCACCACCGCTGGCTGCATGAAGTGCATGCCCAGCACCTGCGATGGCCGCCCGCTAGCCACGGCCAGGTCGGTGACGGCCAGGCAGGAGGTGTTGGACGCCAGTATGGCGTGCGCCGGCGCGACGTCGCCCAATCGCGCGAACACGTCGCGCTTGAGCGCCAGTACCTCGGGCACCGCCTCAATAACCAGATCGCAGTCGTCCAGCCGCGCCAGATCAGCGACCCCGACGATGCGCTCGCGGGCCGACTGGCGGTCGTCGTCAGTCATCTTGCCGCGCGCCACCGCGCGCTCCATCGAGACGGCGATGCGCGCCAGGCCGGCGTCCAGCCGCACTGTATCCACCTCACACACGACCACGGCGTAGCCGCTGCGGGCGCACACCTCGGCGATGCCGGCGCCCATCTGGCCGCACCCGACCACACCGACGCGACGGATGACCGGGCTAACCACGCACGCACCCCGCCGGGCACAGACAGTCCATCCATTCGCCCGTCACAGGACCAACCCCCCATCCACGCTCAAGACAGCGCCCGTGATGTAGGCAGCCTCGTCGGACGCCAGGAATGCGTACGCGTTCGCCACATCCTCCGGTGTCCCCAGGCGGCCCAGGGGCGTCTTCTCTGTCATCAGGTCAAGCACCTTCGGCGGCACCTTCTCTGTCATCGGCGTGAGGATGAAGCCGGGTGCCACGGCGTTGACGCGAATGCCCTTGCGCCCCAGCTCTTTGCTCCACGTCTTGGTCATGCCGATCACGCCCCACTTGGCGGCGGCGTAGTTGGTCTGCCCGAAATTGCCGTACAGGCCCACCACCGAGCTGGCGTTGAGGATGACGCCGCGAATGCCGCGTTCGACCATAGCCCGCACCGCCGCGCGGGTGCACAGGTAGACCCCTTTCAGGTTGATGTCAATGACACGATCCCACTGTGCCTCGTCCAGCTTGAGCAGTTGCGCATCGTCGGTGATGCCGGCGTTGTTCACCAGACAGTCCAGCCGTCCGAAATGTGCCAGGGTTTCAGCAACCATGCGCTCGGCATCTGCGGCCCGGGTCACATCCACGACGATGCCCAGCGCGGCGCTCCCGCCCGACTCAAGTGTCTGCACGACCGACTGAACCGCCTCGGCGCTGACGTCGGCGACTACCACACGGGCTCCCTCGGCAGCGAACTTGCGCGCGGTGGCTGCGCCGATACCGCGACCGCCGCCGGTGATGATGCACACTTTGCCCTCCAGCCGCATGATAACCTCCTTTATCGCTCCACCAGCACGGCCATGCCCTGTCCGCCCCCGATGCACAACGTCGCCAGCCCGCGCCGGCAACCGCGCTGCGCCATCGCGTGCAGCAAGGTCACCAGAATCCGCGCGCCACTGGCGCCGATCGGGTGGCCGAGCGCGATCGCCCCGCCGTTGACGTTGACGATAGCTGTGTCGAGTCCCAGCTCGCGGACGACCGCGAGCACCTGGGCCGCAAATGCCTCGTTGCACTCGATGAGGTCGAGGTCGGCCAACGTCCAGCCGGCCCGGTCCAGAGCGCGCGGCGTCGCCACCACCGGGCCCAGCGGCCAGTCCTCCGGCGCCAGTGCCACCGCCGCAGCGGCTACGAAGTGCCCCAGGATCGGCAGTCCAAGCCGCTCGGCGACAGGTTGTGACGTCAACACGAGCGCCGCCGCCCCATCGGCAAGTCCGGAGGCGTTGCCGGCCGTCACGCTGCCATCGGCGCGGAACGCCGGCTTCAGGGCAGCCAGCTTTTCGGCGGTCGTCTCGGGGCGCGGGTGCTCATCCCGATCGAAGGTCACTACGCCGTGGCGGTCGGGAAAAGGCAGCGGCGCGATCTCGGCAGCGAAGCGGCCTTCCGCCCAGGCGGCTGCGGCGCGTTGCTGACTGAGCAGCGCGAACGCGTCCTGCGCCGGGCGATCAATGCCGTAGCGCAGCGCGATGCGCTCGACCGATTCGCCCATATGCTGGTCGCCGAAGGCACACCACAGGCCGTCCCGGATCATCGAGTCGACCAGCACGCCGTGGCCCATCCTATAGCCACGTCGCGCCTGGGGCACCAGATAGGGCGCCAGCGACATGCTCTCCGTCCCTCCGGCGACTACAACGTCGGCATCGCCGCCGGCGATCGCCCGGGCGGCCAGCATCACGGCGCGCATGCCAGACCCACACACGTGGTTGACAGTCATCGCAGGGATGTGGTGCGGCAGTCCTGCCCTGATGGCCGCCTGGCGGGCTACGTTCTGCCCCTGCCCGGCCTGGAGGACACAGCCAAGGATGACCTCGTCCACCTGGCCGGGCGCCACGCCGGCGCGCTCGACGGCCGCGCGTATGGCCGCCGCGCCCAGGTCGGCCGCCGGCACATCGGCCAGCATCCCCCCGAAGCGACCGATGGGCGTCCGCACAGCGGCGACGATGACGACTCGGTTACCACAACGTCCAACATCAGCCACGGTATGTCTCCCTGTTGCGGGGATGTAACCAACAAGAACGGCAACAATTGCCCGTCCGGTGGCGCGCCGGTCATCACCGGCAAATGAGTATCGGTATCTCCGCTTCGCTCAACACGTGGTCCACCGAGCTGCCGAGCATCAGTTCCAGCATCGGACTGAAGCCGTAACCACCCATGATGATCAGCTCGCTCTGCTCGGCGTTTGCAGTGCGGAGGATCGCCTCGCCCACGGCCCCTGTCTCGGCGACGAAGCGCGCCGTGACGTGGCGGGCAGTCAGGTATTCGCGCGCCCGATCCAGCGTCTCGGTTGAGGCGCGGTCGCTCTCGATGACGGTCAGCACCGCCAGGCCGATGTTCCAGCGACCGGCCATGTAGGCCGCGAGGAAGAGCGCCTCATCCGACTTCGGACTGCCGTCATAGGCGAGCAACGCCCGCGTCAGCGGGGTAGCCTGGCGCGGCACGGCCAGAATGGGGATGGCGCAACGGCGGATCAGGGTGCGGAATCCCGATCGCAGCCGCGCCACCGGCTGCGGCGTCGGCGGATGGGCCAGATTGACCACGACCATATCGCACCAGCGCGACCGGTCGCAGATCACCTGAGCCACGCCGCCGACGGCGATGGCCAGCTCGCCCTGCACGCGCTCCGCTTCGCAGCGGCGGTTGAACTCGGCCTGCACGGCGCGGGCGCGCTCGCCATCGCGCTCCTGAGCGGTGGGCACCACGTGCAGCCCCAGCAGCAGCGAGCCCTCCCGTCGCGCCAGCACTGCCGCCTGATCGAGCGCCACCCAGCCGTTCACCTCGCCGCTCACCGGCACCAGAATGTGGTTCAACAGCTGCGACTCGCGTTCGTCAGCGCGCCGCTCGCTGCGCCAACTCCCGGAGGCCGGTCCCGCCTCCAGCTCATCCGGCACGACCACGTCCAGCAGCTTCTCGCCCAGCCGGCTGACCCGCAGCCAGCCGCGCCGCCGCTCGGCCAGATCCGTTGCCGCGGCGGCATACGGAATCATAGACCAGCCCATCTCCTCCTGCAGCGCGGCGCGATGCTCCATCACCCACACATACAGGTCGGCTTCGGTGCGGCCCGGGAAGTCACGCAGGATGCCACGCTCGCGGATAACCGATACGACCGGCATGTAGACCGTATCGTACCAGTGCGCCACGGCCTCAGCGTAGGGGATTTCACGCTTCTGTTCGAGGCCCATGAAGTAGCGGTGGACGTCTATGTGCTCCTTGAGCACACGGTACTGGCCCGGTACGGTGACGGTCAGGTCGCAGCCCGGCCGCAACTCGTCAATGCCGGTTTCGGTCAGGAAATCGGCGTATTCCGCCATCAGGATCAGCTCATCCGGAGTCACATCCGGTGTTAACGGCACCTTGGTCTTGATCTCGGTGACATACGCCTGGATGTGGGTGGCGCCCATCTGGCGCGCCACCGACACGCGATGATTGCCGTCCAGCACGAAGTAGGCATCGCCGATTTGATACACCTCGATCGGCGGCACACCGGCCATGTCGTTCATAGCCATCTGGACACGTGTCCAGCGGTGCACGTCCTGGTCACTGCGTGGCAGGAAGGTGCGGCTGAAGTCGTTGTAACGACCCACGCTGCCCACGATCGCGTCGAGCGGGATGTCACGCAGCCCACGGGACGAACGGCCCTGTTCTTTGAGCTTCTTGAGTACGTCATCGTAGGACAACAGATCAACCGACCGGCCCGACAGGCTGGCCAGAATCCTCTCCATCACGGCCCGGCGGCGGGCGCGATGGAAGTCCTCCATCGCCTGCGCCGAGAAGGCCTGGTATTGCCCACGGTCTTCCAAGTAACTTTCACCTCCGTACCTGGATGCGTCGTGTATTATAGCCCGCTCGCCCGGCTGACAAAACTCATCCAGGTCCCCGCTCGTTTCGCACCGCCAGCCACGCTGTGCTATACTGGCGCCGCTGTGAGATCGCATACCCATGAAAGGACGTCGTGATATGAGCCAGTTACAGGAGACCGATCTGCGTGTGCGGTTGCCTGTCCCCTTTGAGGAAGCCGTCGGGCGCGCCAGGGAGGCACTGAAGGCCGAAGGCTTCGGCGTGCTGACCGAGATTGATGTCCAGGCAACCATGAAGGCGAAACTCGGTGCCGAGTTTCGCAAGTATGTGATCCTGGGCGCCTGTAATCCGCCGCTGGCACATCGGGCGTTTCAGGCCGAACTGGAGATCGGCTTGCTGTTGCCCTGCAACGTCGTCGTCTACGCCGAGGGTGACGGGAGCATCGTCTCGGTGATGGATCCTGACATCATGCGTCAGGTGGTGCAGAACCCGGCGCTGGCGGACGTGGCCGCCGAGGCGCGCAGCAAGCTGGTGGCCGCGATGGCGCGTCTGCGAGGTGCGAGATGACATCTCAACCATCCACTCCGACCACCCCGTCCCAACCGGCGTCTGACTTCAACCATATCCAACACGTCGTCGCCGTCCTGAGCGGCAAGGGCGGCGTGGGGAAATCCATCGTCAGCAGCCTTTTGGCGGTGACGCTGCAGCGTCGAGGCTACCGCACCGGCATCCTCGACGCCGACATCACCGGTCCCAGCATTCCGCGTATGCTCCTGCCCGATGGCGCTCGCCTCACGGAGGACCCGCGCGGCATCCCGCCAGCGGTCACGCGCACCGGCGTCAAGGTGATGTCCATCAACCTGCTGTTGCGCAGTGAACACGAAGCGGTGATCTGGCGTGGGCCGCTCATCGGACGCGCCATCCAGCAATTCTGGACCGACGTCGTGTGGGGCGACCTTGACTATCTGATCGTTGATCTGCCACCCGGAACGTCCGACGCCTCGCTGACGGTGATGCAGTTCCTGCCGCTGAGCGGTGCGGTGCTGGTGACGGCACCGCAGGCGCTGGCCGGGATGGTGGTGCGCAAGGCAGCGCAGATGGCCGAGATGCTTCAGGTGCCGTTGCTGGGGTTGATCGAGAATATGAGCTACTTCACCTGTCCCGACTCGGGGCAGCCGCACGCCGTGTTCGGTCCCGGCCACGCCGAGGAATTGGCGCGCGCGCTGCGTGTCCCCATTCTGGCGCGGCTGCCGATCGTGCCCGAGCTGGCCGAGCTGAGCGACAACGGCCGTCTTGAGGACTATCCGGCGACGGAGTTCGTTCCGATTGCCGACCAGATCGTGGCATCCGCAACCAAGCCGCGCCTGCCACCCTTTGACGTGAACCTCCACGGGGTGTGATGTGAAACGCAGGGGTGTCTGGCTCCCAGGACAGCAGCCGTTGCAAAGCGCTGCCCGTGCCGCGCGCGTCAGCAGGCGGCATCCATCGCGCACCGCTCCCTGACGGTCGCGGCGTTCCGGTTCGCACGGGTGCGAACGCTCCCGCCGGTCCGTGACCGGCGGCCCAAGGCGACGGGTCGCGGACCCGTCGCGAGCAGCCAGACAGCGCTCCCGATCAGACGATCAGATCCAGCTGCGTGGGTGACTGGCCGTTGGAGATCACGTAGCGGGCCAGCCCGGCGGCGGGCACGGTCAGCAGGTAGGTAGCCGCGGCCAGGCCGTCGAAGCGATACGCGCCGGCGACATCGCTGACTGTCGTCAGCGAAACACCCCCTCCCACCAGATTGACGACCCTTCCGGCCTGGGGTCGGCCCTCGCGATCGCGCAGTGTGCCGCTGATGCGGCCCAGCCCGGCCGGCGTCACCGGCGCCGGCAGCATGAGGTCCAGCATCACCGGCGCCCGGCCATCCAGCCACACGCTGCGTACCAGCTCACCGTCTCCGACGCGCAGGCGATAGCTGCCGCCGGGCAATCCCTCGAAGCGATAGCTGCCATCGGCCTCGGTGGTCACGGTGCGCGCCAGGCCGGCGCTCAACAGCTCGAGCGTGATGGAGCGACCGCCCACCCCGATGCCGGCCTGATCCCGCAGATGACCGGCGACGCTCGATCGAGCCGGTGGCAGCGCAGCCGGCAACACCAGGTCCAGCGTCACCGGCGTCTGTCCGTCGCTGTGCACCGTCTGCGGCACTGCCGTCACGCCCTGGATGTGGATGGTGTAGGCGCCGGCCGGCAGACCGTCAAAGCGGTAGCGTCCCGCTGCATCGGTGGTGACGGTGCGCGAGAGAAGATCGGACGTGAGGATAATCGGACGCATGGCCTGAGGCGCTCCGACAGCGTCGCGCAGCGTGCCGGCGATGACGCCGGCCGGCGCCGCTGCCGGTGACGGCAGGGTAACGTCCAGCGCAACCGGCGTCGCACCGTTGCTCCATACATTGCGCACCACATCACCGTCCGCGACCCGCAGCACATAGACGCCCGCGGCCAGCCCCTCGAAGCGATAGACACCGGAAGCGTCTGTCGTCGCTGAGCGGGTGGTGGCCGCGTCGCTGAGAGTCACCTGGCGACCGGCGACAGGCTGGCCATTGGCGTCGCGCACCAGACCGGTGATGGCGCCGGTGCGCGGCGGCTCGGCCTGCGGCAGGGTCAGATCGACTCGCACCGCCGATTGGCCGTCGCAGTCCACCGTACGGCTGAGGCCGGCAGCGGCGATTGAGAGGGTATGCGTTCCCGCCGGCAGAGCCTCGAATCGAAATGTGCCATCGCGGCCGGTGATGGCCGTCTGCGTTCCGCCCGGGCCACTCAGCGTCAGCTGGTAGCCCGGCTGCGCCACGCCGGCCGAGTCGCGCAACACTCCCCAGATCACACCGACGCCGAAACGCTGGCAGAACTCCTTGAAGTAGTAGAAGGCCGGCTTGCGCCCATCGGGCGTGACACGGCGCATATGATAGAGACCGTAGTGCTTGTGCCCGGGGTCGAAGTCCTCGGTGCAGAACCAGATCACCACTGCCACCGACGGCTCGGCCTGCAACAGCTCAAACGCGAGACGCAAGCTGCGCGCCTGGAATGTCAATTCCTCGGCCGAGCCGCGATTGGTGGGCCAGCCCAGCTCCGAGATGTACAGCTGGCGCGACGTGGACGGCCCCTCGGCAGCCCGGATCACCCGCAGCATTCCGTCCAGGTAGCGGCGATACAGCTGCCGCACCTGATACTCGTGAGCCGCCCAATCGCCGTTGTAGCCTTCCCTCACATACAGATGATAGCCGACGCCATCGAACGGATAGGGACGCCCCGGCTGACCCCAGCCGAGGGCCTGCTGGCCGTATTGATACACCTCCCGCAAGTACTGCGTGGGAGCGCGGTTCTCGTTCACCTCCAGGCCCTGCAGCGGCCCCGAGATGAGCTGCACCGGCCGCGTGCCGAGGTCCAGTTTGACCTTGCGATAGACGGTGTCGAGCATTTCGGCGAACCAGGTGGGATGGATCCACGGACGCGAGGCGCCGTGCCAGTCATCGGGCTCGTTGAACATCTCGAAAATGCCAACCCGACCGGCAAACATGCCGACGATCTCACTGAAGGTGGCGGCATAGCGCGTCAGCCAGTTCTGCGCCGTGGCCACGTCGGGCGGACTCATCTGCGACCGCGCGTCGCGAAAGAAGTCGGGCAGCGTCTTGACCGCCTCGTGGCCGATCAGGCCATAGATGTTGAGCCCCTGGTCCCTGAAGCGATCAATGATGGTGGCGTAGGTCTCGGCCCATGTGCGTCCCTGAAAGCGAGAGCGGTCGGTCGGCGACAGCCACGGGCCCAGGACGAAGTTGACGCGCACCCAGGCGGCGCCGGTCTCAGCAATCGCCTTCGGATCGGCGACGGTGTCAGCCAGGCTCCCCAACCGCGTGCCCGGCTCTACCACGATCGGCCGGTTGGCGTCCACCCCGAACTTATGTGTTCGTTGCGCCATGGTATCTCCGGCTCAGTGACGGGCGGCGCGACGCTGAGCCACATCCAACAGCCGATCGAACACCTGGCTCGATTGCACCAGGTCAGGATCGCTGAAGACGCTTGCGCGCGCATGTTTGGCCGATCGCAGCAGCTGCAGGCTATGCCACAGGTCTTCGCCCGCAAAGTTGACCTGATGCGCGATCACCGTTGAGGCTGCCAGAAGGGGAATATAGATCAGTTCTACCGGCAGGGTTTCGCCGCGCTCGAGACGGTCAGGGATCTCCTGAATCAAGGTACGCCGCTCTTCCAGGTTCCACGGCTGAGCATTGAGCGCGCCGACGACCAGCCCAAAGCCGAACGCAACGGCGAGTCGGGCAAGGTGCCCAAAGCCGACATTGCGCACCAGCCACAGCGCGTCATCCGTCGGCAGGTCGAACTGCAGGGCGAGCTCCCAGATAGGCACCAGGAGACCATCCCGGAAGTCGGTGTTGAAGAGGAACTGTGACGCCGTATAGGTGAGCATCTTGCCCAGGGAGACTGCCTCCCCCACCCGCAACGGTGTCCCGCAGCGAACACACCGCTCACTGCCCTCGGCCACCAACGCCGCGAACAGCGGCTCCACGGCCAGTCGCCGCAAGATCTCGGCCCGCTGGCCGTTGACTGCCTCGCGCGCGCGCTCCTGAAGCGCATAGTCATCAATCTTCCACAGCGACTCGAACTTGGACGAGGCCACCGGCAATTCGGGAGGGGTTTCGGCGCGCCCCATCACCGCGAAGGGAACGCTGATCTTGCGGGTCGGGATGACTGAGTAGGGGACACCCAGTACACGGCCCACGTCCAACCCCACCACGTCGTCGAGGAGGTCACTGCGGAAACCGGCCACCCGCTTGGCCGGCCGGACGCGACTGGCGCTCCCGTCGGTCTTGACCGCCACATTGAGGCGCAGCTCATAGTGCCCCTCGCGTGCCGCCGGCGTTGCTCTGACCGGCACATAGAACGTGCCGACCTGCGCTGGTTCGAGCTGCACCCGCAGCGTCGTCTCCCCGATCTCGACCAGCGGTTCGGCCTTGAAGCGCCCACTGGTCGGCAGCTCCGGCTTGAGCACGATTTCGGTCGGCACGTTCAACGCACTCTGCAAGAGGATGATGAGCACAGAATAGCCGCCAAGAGGCACCTGGGCAGGCTCCAGCGATGGCACGATCTGGATCCCGTCGCACTCATAACGTTCCTTTGCGGGAACGTACTCGCAGATGATGTCCGGGTACTCAATCGCCATGGCACGTGCTCCTGCGGGCAGAGAGGCTCGACCGCCTATGTCAAGTGCACCCATCCACAGTATAATTGACCTCCCACGAATTGTCAACGCCCATATTGACACTGCCGCAGCCGCGTGCTACCATCCCGGCACAGCGACCCGACGCCACGAAGCGACTGCAGGAGGTCATACCTTGCCCCAGAAGTTCAAGATTACCTACGCGACGATGTCCGCCGACAACGAAGCGTTGCAGTCGGCGTTCGATCAGGCGATTGAGCGCGTGCGCTCGACCTGGCTGCCGGCCGACCTGCCTATGTTTGTCAACGGGCAACGTCTGCACACCGATGACACTGCTACGAAGCACAGCCCGATTGACGTCGGGTGGCAGCTGTGCACCTACGCGGTGGGCAGTGCTCGCCACGCCCGCCAGGCCATCGCCGCAGCGCGATCGGCCGCCGCCGCCTGGCGAACGGTGCCGTGGCAGGAACGGGTGGCTCTGCTGCGGCGGCTGGCCGAGCGGATCAGCGACAACAGCCTGGAACTGTCGGCGCTGATGATCTTCGAGGTGGGCAAGAGCCGCCTCGAAGCGCTGGGCGAGGTGGAGGAGACGGCCGATCTGTTTCGCTACTACGCCGATTCGATGGAGAAGAACCGGGGCTTCATCAACGAGCTGGGCAAGCTGAATCCGGATGATCCGCGTGAACAGAACTTCAGCGTGCTGCGGCCCCACGGCGTGTGGGCGGTTATCTCGCCGTTCAATTTTCCGATGGCACTATCGGCGGCGCCGATTGCCGCCGCGCTGGTGACCGGCAACACGGTGGTGTTCAAGGGATCGTCGGAGACACCCTACACCAACTGGAAGGTGGCCGAGCTGTTTGCCGAGGCCGGCCTGCCGGCGGGTGTGTTCAATTTTGTGAGCGGTCCGGGCAGTTCGGTGGGCCAGGAGTTGCTGGACAATCCTGACATCGGCGGGTGGACCTTCACCGGGTCGTATCACATCGGGATGAGCCTGTATCGCACCGCGGCCGCCGGTGTCTATCCTCGACCGGCGATCATCGAGATGGGCGGCAAGAACGCCACCATCGTCTCGAACACCG
>Ga0101944_10007458_pt1 | contig 10926 bp, 7 predicted proteins | sample DewCreD2012metaG_FD_75245 | JGI IMG/M metagenome (GOLD analysis project Ga0101944, IMG submission 75245) | Hot spring sediment bacterial and archeal communities from British Columbia, Canada, to study Microbial Dark Matter (Phase II) - Dewar... ... | reverse complement strand
GACCGGCATGTGGTAAAGGTCCGCGATCAGCATCTTCACGCCAATGAACACGAGCACTCCCGAGAGCCCGTAGTCCAGGTACCGGAACAGGCGCACCAGCCCCGCGATCGCGAAGTAGAGCGCCCGCAGCCCCAGAATCGCGAAGACGTTCGAGGTGTATACGATGAAGGGATCCAGCGTTATGCCCAGGATGGCCGGGATCGAGTCGATCGCGAAGACGACGTCGGTCGTCTCGACGACGATCAAGACGATGAAGAGAGGAGTCGCGAAGAGCTTGCCCGCCTGCCGAACAAAGAACCGATCGCCGTGGTACTCCGCGGTCACTGGCAGCAGCCGTCGGAACGCCCGCAGGACGAGGCTCCGGTCCGGGTTTATCTGCTCGTCCTTGCGGAGCAGCAGCTTGATGCCAGTGTAGACCAGGAACGCGCCAAACACATAGAGCACCCAATCGAAGCGCTGCACCAGCGTGACACCGGCCGCGATCAGGAGGGCTCGCATCACCAACGCGCCGATGATGCCCCAGAAGAGTACCTTGTATTGGTACTGCGCTGGCACCCGGAAGTACGAAAACACCAGTATGAACACAAAAATATTGTCCACACTTAGCGACCGCTCGATGAGGTAGCCAGCCAAGAACTCGAGCGCCACTTCGGTTCCGCGCCAGAAGTAGATGCCCAGGTTGAAGACAAGAGCGACCGCGATCCAGATCGCGCTCCAGATGAGCGCTTCCCGGATGCCGATTACGTGGGACTTGCGGTGCAGCACGCCAAGGTCAAGCGCCAGGAAGGCGACGACGAGCACGTTGAACCCTACCCACAACCAGATCGACTCTGACAACAGGCAGACCCCCTCAACAGAGTACGGGCAAGTCGGTTCTGGCCCTCCTGAGAGGGTCCTGGACTTGCCCAACACCATCATTATGCGGTGTCCGGATGACGTCGCGATGAAGCAAGTATCGACGATTGGGCGAGACGGCACGGAAGCCGAGTCGGGTCGATTGGCCGAGCCACGGCCGCGCTGCTATGCGCCAAGGCTATCCTGCTGCCGCCGCACGGCCGAGCGGCGAGCCTCGCAACCTCAGACCGGGCGATCGTCCAGACGCAAGGCTCGACCACGCCAGCCGACCTGGATCAGCTCCAGCACAAGCCCATCACGAGCCGGCACGACGACCGTGAAATCGTCGCCGCCGACCAGCGGCGGCTCTGGCGGCTTCCCCATCCGCACCCGCGCGTCGACGATCCGCCCCCACCGCGCCGAGACGTCGACGTGCACCGCTATCGGCGTGCGACTCGGGTTGGTAAGCCACAGATACAGGTGACCCTCCGTCGCCTGCAGCCGGCCGGTGACTCGCCCGTCGGAAAGGCGGACGTGCGGAGTCCGACCCGCCCAGTCGAGGAGCCAGCCAAAGAACTCTCGGCAGCCCTCGGGCGGGTGCTGACCGTGGCCGTAGCCGGGAAACGTGCCGACAAGCAGCGTTCGTCCCCGCCCGTGCCGGTGCTGCACCGCCGCCACCGTTCCGTCGTCGTAGTGGCCGACCGGCTGCCCGGTCGTTGGAGTGTACTGCTGGCGGAACAGTCCGCCCCGGATGAGTCTGCCGCTCACCGTGAGCGTCAGCTCCTCCAGCAGGTCCGGCGTAAAGAGCACGTCGCGCTCCACCACTCCGAAGAGTGTGTCGAGACCGAGGTTTGGCTGCCGCTCCCCGACGTGTGCCCGATCGCCGAAGTACCCCGGGCAGCCCTCGGAGATCAGCGTCCCGCCGCGCTCAACCCAGCGAGCGATTCGGCCGGCGGTATCGCCGGTGAGCATCACCGGATAGGGCAGGTACAGCAGATCGTAGTCGTCCATCTGCTCGGGTCGGACCCAGTCGGCCTGGACGTTGTTGCTGAAGAAGCCCTGGTACGCACCCTCCGCGCATCGCGCGTAGTTGCTTGTGTTAGCGAAGAACGCGTAGTCGAACGCCTGCGATTCCGGCACGACGAGGATACCGATGTCGCCCTTCACCGGCGCCGCCGCGAGCACGGGCGCAAGCTCTGGCTGGCGGAGCGTCCGGCCGATCTGCGCGACCATTTCGGAGCGGGACGTGCGCGAGCCGTCGAGACCGTACGGCCCGAACGCGCCAAAGAGCGCCCCATCGAGCAGCGGACGCCAGCGAAGGTAGAAAAAGCCACGCGCCCCCGCCGCCAGAGAGACCAAACTCCAGAGCCGGATGTCCTCCGGCGACGCGACCCGGCCCTCGTCGAGCGGCTTGCCGAAGACGTTCGGCTGGAGCCAGAGCGGGCCGCCGTAGGCCTCGGCGTGCCAGAAGGGCTTGCCCCGGGCTGCCGCGCGGACGAGGTCGACCGCGTGGTACTGCTTCCACGGCTCGTCGCCGTGGCGAGAGGAGCCCCAAGTGTAGCCGTACGCTTCGACAAGATCGGCGGCACGCCAGTCGTCGGCGGCGCCCTGCGGCATCCGGCTCAGCGCGCCCGCGATCCCGTGGGCAACGATCGCGCAATCAGGGTCCAGCCGGCGGATCAGGTCGACACGCCACTTCATAAGTCGGTACGCGTTGTCGACCCGAAACTGCTGCCAGTCGAGTGTATCGGGGTTCGGCGACGGAGCGGTCGGCGGCACGACGTCCTCCCACGTCGCGAAGGAGTAGCGCCGCCAGGCTTCGCCGACCGCCTGGGGCGAGTCGTAGCGCTCGCGCAGCCACTCGCGGAAGCGCTCGAGCGTCGCCGGGCAGTAGCAGACGTCCGGCGAGATGTTGCACTCGTTCCAGACGTCGTAACCGGCGAGCGCCGGATGTCCGCGGTATCGCGTGACAAGTGTGGTCAGAAAGCGCTCGGCCGCGGCAAGCGCGTCGTGGTTGTCCAGGCAGAGGCCGGGAGCACCGCCAACGGCGCACGAGACGTGCATTCGGCTGCCGAGCGTCCGGCCGTCGGCGGTCTGGTAGCGAGCGTGCGCGAGCTGCCGAAACGCCCACTCGGGAGCGACCGTGACCATCTCGGCGAACACCGTCTTGAGCCCGTGCTTCGCGGCGAGCTCCAGTTGTCGGTCGTACGGCGCCCAGTTGTACTCACCGGGGGCGATCTCCACGGCGCCCCAAAGAACCCAATGCCGGAACGCGTTCATCCCATCATCGTGCGCGACGCCGTAGTCGCGCTCCCAGTCCGGCTCGGGAGGGTTCGATCGCCGGTAGTAGACGGCGCCGTAGGGGAAAGTTGGCAGGTTGGAGAGAGGCATCATGCGCTCCCAGCGGTAGGGTCGGGCGGATCGGCGTCCTCGTCGCGGGCGAGCGCGCCGTCGGACTCCCAGGTTACGCCATAGAGCGTGAGAATGTCGTCGTAGGCGTGGCGGGCTTCTTCTATGAGGGCGCGCTGGCGGGCAAGCGCTCGCAGCCGGACCTCGCGGCGGTCGTCCGGCAGCGCAGCGAGCTCGGCGCGCAGTGAGGAGACGCGCGGCGAAAGGTCCTCTGGCAGCGCGTGCAACAGCGCGTCCCACGAGACGGCGGTGCGCTTGCGGCGCTGCTCGTCGCGGCGGAGCGCCTGAAGCAGCCGCGAGCGCAGGTACTCCTCGCCCTGCTCGCGGGCAGTGCGGCAGTAGGCGCGCGTCTCCTTCACCGAGGCGCCGGTCGCCTGGACGAGCTGGACAAGCAGCGGCTGAAGCTCGGTCGGCGCGGTGACGATCGGCAGCAGATGGTTCTCCGAGAGCCCCTCCGCCATCGCCTGGGCTTCGGGATGGAGGCGACGCAATCGGTAGATGCGGTGGTAGTGGTGAATGCTGAGGCCGGTCCGTTCGAGGACGAGCGAGCGGATGGCTGCGGCGAGCTCTTGCGCGCGCGTCTGGCCGCGCCGGAGCCTCGGCGATTCGGCCGATTGCTCGCCCGCCTGCTCGCCGATCCGCGTGGTGACGTCGTCACTCGGATCGGACTCGCTTTCAGAGAGCGCCGCGAGCACGGCGTCGGCGTCTTCGCCCTCGCGACCGAGCACGATTCCGGTCGCCAGATCCTGGATTCGGCTCAGCTCGCGCATCGCCTCGAGGGGGCTGAGTTGCTGCTGAGTCCAGTTGAGCAGGAAGCGGTGGCTCGCGGCGGTCAGCTCGGCGTCGACTCCGGCCGTGGCGACGCCGTCGAGCCGGTAGGGCACGTCAGCGACCCCGGCGATCGTCGCCGCCATCGCCCGGCAGTGGCCATCCAGGACGACGTAGTGACCGTCGGACGCGAGCAGCGTCAGCGGCAGCAGGATGCCCTCGGCGCGGATGCTTCGCGCGAGCCCCTCGACGTGCTCGAGGACCCGCTGGCTCGCGGTCCGACTGGGCGCGAGCTCGCGCAGCGCGGCAAGCGCCCCAGCTGGATCGTTCGCACCCGTCGCGAGAAGCTCGTCCCAGGTCTGGGCCGGGAGCATATCGCGTGGCTGCTGGTCGGGGCGGAACCGCAGGCTTGCGACCGGCACGACCATTGACCGTGGCGGCGCGTCGACGCGCTCTGAGACCGGCATCACCTCGTCGCTGCTCGCCGGATCGAGACCACGCTCGTACGCCGCTGCAACCTTGTTGCGGAGTCTCTCTCGAACGCTCACCTGCTCGCTCCTCTCAGTCGATCCGCCAGAGCTCGGCCGCAAGCCGCCGGAAGGCGTCGGCGCTCGGGCCAGTCGGGTCATATTCGATGGCCGGCACACCCTCGATCATCGCCTCCGCGAGCCGGACCGTCCGTGGGACGACCGTCGCGCAGAGGTCGGCGGCGAATCGGCCACGCAGCTCCTCGACCATCATCCGGCCGAGCGCGGTGCGGCCGTCGAACATATTCACGACCATCCGCCGGCGTGCGAGCGCCGGGTTGACGCGGCGCATGCCCTCGACGTGCCGATTCATCTCGCTCGTGCCGGAAAGCGCGCCACCCTCGGGCTGCAGAACCACCAGCGCATCGGTCGCCGCGCCGAGGGCCAGCGTCGTGAACACGCCGGCGGTCTCGGGAGGGCAGTCGATTGCGATCACGTCGTAGTGCCTCGCCGGCGCTAGCGTCCGGGCGAGCGCGTGGCCCCAGTCGGGGTCGTCGCGGATGAAGTAGCGTACGGACGCGAGCCGCCGGCCGGCCGGAGCGAGATCGAGCTGGAGACGGCGCAGCGCGACCTGGCGCACCACGCGCTGAAGCGGCAACGGATCGTCATGACGCAGCAGGTCGTAGACGGAGGGAGTGGTGGCATCATCGATTGGCGCGGTCAGAAGAGTCTCGGTGAGGTTCCCGCTCGGGTCAAGGTCAACGAGCAGCACGCGCTTGCCCTGCTCGGCCCAGCACGCGCCGAGGTTCAGGGTTACAGTGGTCTTGCCGACGCCGCCCTTGAAGTTAGCAATAGCAAAGCTGCGAGTCGCCCCGAGAGCCTCTGGCGACGAAACGGAGTGATCCTCGGGATGCGGTCTGCGCTCGGGGAGGCGAGAGCGGCGGATCTGACCCGCAGGTTCGCGCGCAGTAGTGAGCAATGAGCCACCTCCCTGTGTTCGCACCACCCCGAACCGAGATCGGGATGCGTGTCCGTTCGCGTGTCCAGCCCGCGAGACGCGGCCGGCCACGGCAGACATATGCGCGAAGCGGAGGCGTTCCACGGTCTCCGCCTGGTGCTGCGGGAGGAGGGCCGGCGTGCCACCGGCTCGCGGCCGGATTATAGGGCGGGTCCTGGGCCCGCGCCGTTTGGATCGCGTTAGAGGAGAGCTACCAATCCGCGTGGTGACGTCACCACGCGGATGCGACACCTCGGTCGGGAGGCAGCGCGGCGATCCGAGCGGCGGCGGCCCGATCCAGCGAGAGCGAGCCCGACGAACGCCGTGTGAACGCGCTGGCGCGCCTCGGGCTCGCGAGCGCCCGCGCAAGCACGTAAAGCAGTGGCGCGAGGCTAAGCGGATCAATGCCGACGGGTAGCAGTTCCTCTTTGCTCCCGGCGTAAAGGCCGCGCCGCCAGACTCCGTCGAACAGCTCGCGCAGAACTGCCCAGCGTCCGCCGCCCCGCTCCACGACCGCGAGCAGTGCCGCCAGCAGCATGTGAGTTCGCCGGCCGGATCGCGAACTATCGTCCGGCGCAGGCTTTTCTCCAAGCGAGATCCGAACCGTCAAATCGCTCAGGCTGAGTCCGCTAAGTGCGGCGTTCATCGGCTCGACCAAGCGTGGGTTCGCGTCGATGTAGGCCGGCGTGCCTGTTCCATCGTCGTAGAAGTAGTCCAGCGCGAGCGCCCCGTGCCAGCGCAGCCGGCTGCCGATAATCCGCAGGTGCGTCCTCACGATCGGCCGGTCGACGGCGATCTTCGCCGACGAGCTACCGCTGACGCCGGCCCGAAGCCGTCGGCAGCAGTGCGAGCCGATCAGCACGCCGCGGTCGAATACCGCGAGCGCCATCTCCATTTCGCCACGAGCCGGCGCCTGGACAAGCACCTCGGAATCACCCGCCAGCAGCCCCTGCCGCGCGAGTGAATCGGCGATCGACTCGAGATCCGCCGCGTCGCGCACGAGCCAGACCCCATGGCTCGACGCTCCGTAGGCCGTCTTCACGAATACCGGAAAGGATTCGGTCGCCAGCAGCACAGCCGGAGAAGTCACGATCCGCGTCGACGGATGCGGAATCGCCAACTCGTCCAGCAGCCGGATGAACGTCGCCTTGTTCAGCACGGCGTCGATCGCCGTAAAGTCCGGTACGGCCAAGCCGACCGCCGGCTCGACCCGCGTGCGGACCCGCGACAGGAGGTACGACTGCTCGTGCACCGGCAGGAGCACGTCGATCCGCTCGTCGCGGATGATCCGGGTCACGGTCGCGATGTAGGCCTCGGGGTCGCGATCGTAGCGCGGGCACCGGTGGACCTTGCGCACATACCTCGAGAACCGCCCCAGGCAGACCGGATCGGGATCGCAAACATGCAACTGATAGCCACGCGGGCCGAGATCCGAGATCACCTCGCGCGCGGAGAGGCTGGACCCCTCCGACAGCAGGATGCGAGCCGAGCACGGCGATCGCGCCTTCATGAGTGGCTGCCCCGACGAATCACGACATCAGCTGCTGTGAAGCTTCGCGGCGGACTCCATCAGCAAGAAGAACGCTTGCCCCTCCGGCGCGTAGCCGGGCCGGTCGAACCGCGGCGACGCGCAGACTCCCTGCACCAGGCCGTACTGATCGACCTTCGCCCGTGCCGCCGATCGCATCAGGTCAGCCGATGCAAGCAGGTCCTGATCCAACCACCCCAGCGCGACGCCACGATAGATCGCATACGCCATCATCTGCGCGGTGTTGGTCTCGACGAACGTCGCCGGCTCGTCCAGGAAGTCGTGGAAAAGGCCGTCCGGCCGCATCAGGGCGAGACAGCCCTTCACGGTTTCGCGCACGTACCCCACGGTGCGATCCCTCTCGGCCGCCATAGTGTCTGGCAGCGCCGCGGCGACCCTGAGCATCCCCGCGGCGGCCCAGCCGTTGCCGACTCCCCAGTGCGCCGGCCGGGAGTGGCGCTTCGCCGCATCGTCCCAAGCATGGCGCCAGAGGCCCGCATTCTGGTCCCAGAGTACCTGCCGGTAGCCCTCGATCTGCTGGACCGCCTCGGCGTGGTAACCGCCAGCGGCGAGCGTCGGCGGCGCCATGTAGAGCCCATCGACCCAGATCTCGCGGCGGTTCGTATGGTGATAGATCGTACCGTCTGCCGATCTTGGGGCATCCCGCAGCAGCCAGTTCAAAACTCCCGCAGCCCCTCTGGCGAGGACCGGGTCTCCAGTCGTTCGTGCCGCCCAGATGACGGCCTCGCCCGGCGCCGCGGCGTCATTCGAGTTGTAGAGATCGCCGATCATCGCGAGCCGACCGTCGGGAAGCTGGCGCTGGACCGCATCGCGCGCCATAACGACGACCAGGTCCGTCTCGCCAAGCTCGAGAAACGCCTGGGCCGCCACGCCGTGCTCCCAGTGGTGACGTTGCATCGCCAGAAGCGCCCGACCGACCCGCGAGACCAGATCGCGCGTGTCCTCGACCATCGTTCAGTTGACCTCCGGTCCTCCGAGTGGCTCCGTGCCCCGCAGTATAGTCGACCGCGCGCAAGCGGGCGCGAGTGTAGCCTGGATTTGCTTGGGGTGCTAGCATTGCCTATCAGCACCGCCGGCCCAGCGCTGGTCCGACGGCCTGCCATCCTCGAGTCGCCATTTCATAACCTACATGGAGGTACTGGCGATGGCTGGCACCTATCGTCTTGGCGTCATCGGATTCGCGCACATGCACGTCAACACCCTCATGCGAACGTTCGCCGAGATGCCGAACGTCGAGTGGGTCGCGTGCGCCGACACTATCCCGGACGTCCCGGAGCTCGTCGACGTGCCGGCATGCCGAGCGTCGAACCTGCGCTACGCGCACGAGACGATCGGCATACCAAAGGTCTACGACGACTGGCGCGAGATGCTCTCGAAGGAGCGCTTCGACCTCGTCATCTTCTGCCCGGAGAACGCGCGCCACGGCGAGGTCGCGGAGGCGGTCGCGGCAGCCGGCGCCCACATGCTCACCGAGAAGCCGATGTCGGCGAGCCTATCCGACGCGCTCAGGATGATGCGCGCCCGCGACCGCTATGGCGTCGAGCTCTTCGTCAACTGGCCCATTACCTGGTCGACCGCCGTCCGCCGCGCGCAGCAGCTCATCGCCGATGGCGCGATCGGCGATGTCTGGCAGGTCAAGTGGCGGGGCGGCTCGCTCGGCCCCTTCTCTCACGGGTCGAAGGTCAAGCTTCCCGATGGCTCCGAGCGCGAGATGACCGGCGTGGAGAAGGGCGCGACCTGGTGGTACCGCGCCGGCACCGGCGGGGGCGCAATGCTCGACTACTGCTGCTACGGCGCCTGCGTCTCGCGCCTCTTCGTCGGCGCGCCAGCGACCGCCGTCACCGGGATGGCCGCCAACATCAACAGTCACTACGGTAGCGCCGATGATAATGCCGTCTTCACAGTTCGCTTTCCGAAGGCGCTCGCGATCATCGAGGCTACCTGGACTTGCGTCGACCACGGCATCCCGTCCGGCCCCATCATCTATGGCACGACCGGCACGATCGTCGTCGAGCGCTTCCACGACGGACAGATCGCCAGGCTGTATCGAGGCCGCGGCCGAACGCCGGAGGTTTACGAGGGCGGAGAGTACCCGCCCGGCCGCGCGACGCTCGCACAGGAGGTGCTGAACCACCTGGCGACCGGCGCGCCCGTCCACGAGACACTTCAGGCGGAGTTCAACCTCCAGGCTATGGCGATTCTTGACGCCGGCATCAGGTCGGTGGCGAGCGGCAAGACCGAGCTCGTCGACGACGCGACCTGGTGCGTCTGATGCCAACGGGTCAGCCGCCAAGGCTCCCGGTTAGCGTCGCCGTCGTCGGGTGCGGCACGATCGCCAACGTCATGCACCTGCCGACCATCCGTACGCTCGCGGAGGCCGGGCGCGCCCGCCTCGTCGCCGTGTGCGACGTCGCGCCGGCCGCGGCCCGCGCCGCATCCGACGCCTACGGCTCGCCTCCCTGGTTCACCGACGTCGACCAGATGCTCGCCGAGCAGGAGTTCGACCTGCTCGTGAACGCCACTCGCATCCCAGACCACTTCGGCGTGACGATGGCGGCCCTGCGAGCCGGCCGCCACGTCTACACGCAGAAGCCGATGACGACTACAGTCGCCGAGGCGACGATCCTCATCGAGGAGGCCTCCCGGCGCGGGCTGACCCTCGCCTGCCACCCAGACCATCCCGTCAGGCCGATGATCCAGACGATGAGCCGGCTCGTCCGTGACGGCGCCATCGGCAAAGTAGCGTTCGCAAAGGTCCGCAGCTCGCACTTCGGCCCGGAAACTCACGACGTGCCTCGCGACTCGACATGGTTCTACAAGCCAGGCTCAGACCCAATCCTCGACATGGGCGTGCATGGGCTCAGCATGATCACGGCGATCCTCGGGCCAGTGAGGCGTCTTGCCTGCTTCTCCGGCCGGACCGCCAACAAACGAGTCCACACCGCGGGCGCGTTCAAGGGCAAGGAAATCGCCGTCGAGATCGACGACAACTCCCAACTGCTCCTGGACTTCGGTGACGCCACCTTCTGCCAGCTCGACGCGACCTACTGTGTGGCCGACTCGCTGAGCCCGCGGATCGAGATCTTCGGGAGCAAAGGCGTGCTCGCGCTAACCGGTGCCGATCCGAAGTGGCGCTTGCAGCGCTACGATGCCGGGCCAGGCAGGTGGGAGGACATCACGCTGGCGCCGCCACCACCGGTGCGCGACGCCGGCACGCCGCACACGATCGACCACCTGGTCGACGGCGCGCCGCTGGTGCTGACGCCCGAGCGCGGTCGGCACCTCGTCGAGATCATGACCCGGGCTCCGGAGGCGGCAGCGCTCGGCCGGACGCTGGAACTCGAGACGACGTTCTAGTACACCACAGGCGGAAGCGCATCGGACTTGGCGCGCGTCGAGTCTGCCACCGCGCGCCGGCGGGCAGCCTCGACTATCTGTCGACTAAGGTGTTTGTCATGGCGTTCGCGGAGAACAACGGCGTCCGAATCCACTACGAGACCGAAGGCAGCGGGCCACCCCTGGCGCTCCTGCACGGGTTCGCTGGCAGCTACGAGACGTGGCGCGAGTTCGGCTTCGTCGAGCCGCTCGCGTCGCATTTCCAGTTGGTCCTGATCGACGCGCGCGGCCACGGCCGGAGCGACAAGCCACGCGAGGTCAGCGCCTACGACCTCGGGCTGATGGCGTCGGATGTCGTTGCCGTGCTGGACGACCTCGGCGTCGACTCGGCACACTTCCTGGGCTACTCGATGGGCGGGCGGATCGGGCTTCAGATCGCAGCCCGGGGGCTCCTCGGCCGGTTCCGGTCGCTGATCATCGGGGGCGCGAGCCCGTACCCACCATCGACTCCGGCGGCACTGGAGTCGAGCCGGCGAGTGCGCGCGGGGACTCTGAGGGGCGCGGCG
>Ga0101944_10007455_pt1 | contig 10929 bp, 6 predicted proteins | sample DewCreD2012metaG_FD_75245 | JGI IMG/M metagenome (GOLD analysis project Ga0101944, IMG submission 75245) | Hot spring sediment bacterial and archeal communities from British Columbia, Canada, to study Microbial Dark Matter (Phase II) - Dewar... ... | reverse complement strand
GCGGCCAAGCGAAAAGGGACTAGCGAACCAGGTAAGCATGATACGGATAAACAAAAGAATCATGTATACCGTGGTAAGTGAAGCCAATATACGCATGAGTATTCCCATAGGTTCCTCCCATAGTATGAGCATACTAAAAGGCTCGTCCTTAGTCGAGTCCCTTCTTTTCAGCAAAACGGAAATAGATTATATTGATGAAGAGGTGTTTACCATGTTGCAGATAGTACATATTGATAGAAGTGAACTATTTAGAAAAATCATGCAGGAAATCATCCTTCGTTGCGGACACTCGGTCCATAGCGTGGCCACAAAAAAGGATGCACTTTCTTATATAGCGAACCATCCGGTGGATCTTATCATAACTGCCCTGGAATTTGATGATGGAGATGCGGAATCCCTCATACTGGAACTGCCCCAGTCGACTAAGAAGGATATTCCAGTGGTCGTTGTTACCTCGAGTGACTCTCTGGAGTTGCGGGAACGGCTGTTTAGTCTTGGGGTAGTCGATTACATTCTTAAATCCGAGGTTGATGAAGACCATTTTAAACATTTTTTTGCGACCCTTTCTGCGGAAGATGAACTATCCCGCTTTATGCGGAATATGAGAATCGCCATATTAGATGATTCGCCGATTATCCTTAAGGTTGTCCATCGGATCCTGGATATGAATAGCTTTAGGTTTGTAGACTTTTATGGAGCACCCCGTAATTTATTGAACAGTGATAAAACCTATGATCTGTATTTGGTAGATATGATCCTGCCCGACTTGTCCGGCGATAAGGTTATTCAGGAACTCCGTAGCCGCCAACCGGATTCAATCATTATCAGTATGTCCCAGTTTACCGGTGAAAAATCGATTGCGACAGTATTGCTCGCAGGGGCCGATGATTATATTCACAAACCCTTTGATGCGGCATCCCTACTTTCCCGTATCAAGATAAATGTCCGTTCCTTTCAATACAAAAAACGGCTGGAACTTATGGCCGTCACCGACGGGCTAACGGGACTTTTTAATCACCGGTTTATCTTTGAACGGCTGGAAGAAGAAACCGCGAAGGTTGCCCGGTATGGGCGGCCCCTCTCGATCATCATGCTGGATATTGATAACTTTAAGCGGGTCAACGATGCCTTTGGTCACCGCGCCGGGGATGAGGTTATCCAGTCTGTAGCCCATGCGATTATGGCCTGTATCCGCAAAACTGATGTGGCAGGCCGCTATGGGGGTGAAGAGTTCCTCGTCCTGCTACCTGAAACGGGTCTGGCTTCCGCTAAAGTTGTGGCAGAAAAGATCCGCAGTACCGTGGCTCAACTTCGTTTTGAAACCAAAGAACTGGCCATTACCATTTCTGCCGGTGTAGCGGAAGCCCAACAGGGAGAAAGCTACGAAGCTTTCATAAATAGGGCCGATGTGAACCTGTACAAGGCAAAGCGGAGCGGAAAAAATCGGGTAGAAGGCTGAAAATCCTTCTTATATAGATTATTCCCGCCAGACCTCTGCTACTCCGGGGAGCATGCCAATGGATTCAAGGGCCCATTGGTCGGCACTGCTGGTGATTTGAGTCGCAGTTCGTACCACCGATTCGCCTCCTGGTACTGGTATATGGATAAACACTGAGCAGAGGCCTGAATGTTCAAAGAGGTGGTCCCTGAGGGGGTAGAGATTTTCTTCCCGTTCTGCCGCATCGCTTTTTAACCGAATATGAATTTCCCGGTATGATTTTTCCGTCAGGTTCTGGATGTCGAGCATTTCATTGACGATAAAGCTTACCTTTTCGCCCCGAGAGCGGTCTACCTTGCCTTTCAGGGCGACAATTTCATCAATATGAAGCTGGTCTTTGTATTTTTCCCAAACATCGGAAAAGAGGGTCAGATCAATCTGGCCCTTAAAATCTGCCAGGGATGAGAAACCCATCCATTTCCCGTTCTTAGCCTGGAAGGGGCGGAGGGATTTAATCTGCCCCAGGATCACATATTCCTTGTCGGGGCTCGATCGTTCGGGATGGGCCAGGTCCAGACTCACCGACCGTTCCCAGGTTTGCCGGTAGTCATCCATAGGGTGGCCTGAAAAATAAAAGCCGATCAGTTCCTTTTCTATAGCCAGCTGTTCCTGTTTGTCCCAGTCCGGGGCTGACTCAAATTCAAAGTCGGGGTAGTCCTTTTCTCCCGAGTCTTCGAACAGGCTGGATTGGCCGAATTTCTTATCATCCTTTTTGTTTTGGGCATATTCGACTGCCCGTTCCAGGTTGGCCAGAAGGGTAGGGCGGCTCTGGCCGAGTGCATCAAAGGCCCCTGTTTTAATGAGCAGTTCTATGACCTTTTTCCCGACCGTTTTTATGTCCACCCGTTCGAGAAAGTCCATAAAATCCTTATAGAGGCCTCCGACAGCCCGCTGGTTTACAATTTCATCCGCCGCAGCATCCCCGAGGCCCTTAATACCCAAAAGGCCGTAAATGATTTTGCCTTCTACAACGGTAAAATATTTTTCTGAACGGTTGATATCCGGCGGTTCTATGGTGAGCCCCATCCGGCGGCTTTCATCAATATATTCGGGGAGCTTGTCCGTGCTGGTAATTTCGTTGGTCAGGTTGGCGGCCATGAACTCTGCGGGGAAGTTCGCTTTAAGGTAGGCCGTACGGTAGGCTACCACCGAGTAGGCGGCGGCATGGCTTTTGTTAAAGCCGTATCCTGCAAAGGGAACGAGAATTTCGAAGATCCGGTCCGCATCGGCTTCGGAAAAGCCCTTCTTTTTGGCTCCTTCGATAAAGCGGGCCTTTTCTTTTACCATGACTTCGGCCTTTTTCTTTCCCATGGCCCGCCGGAGCAGGTCCGCCTGTCCCAGGCTGTAACCGCCGATGATCTGGGCTACCTGCATGACCTGTTCCTGGTAGACGATAACCCCGTAGGTCTCCTTAAGGATGGACTCAAGGCATGGGTCTGGATATTCGATGGGCCTCCGACCCCATTTAGAGTCGACAAATTGGGGGATATACGCCATGGGGCCCGGCCGGTAGAGGGCGTTTAAGGCGATAAGGTCCTCAATCTTGTTGGGCTTGGCCTGTTTCAGAATGCTCTGCATCCCCGATGATTCAAACTGGAATACGCAGGTGCTCTGACCTTCGCCGAGCAGTTTGTAGGTGGCCGGGTCGGTTTCACTGACCGAGTTGGCATCAAAATTGGCATATTCCCCGCCCCGTTTGCGGATCAGGTTTTCGGTGTTTTTTATAAGGGTCAGGGTTTTTAAGCCCAGGAAGTCCATCTTTACGAGGCCGCATTCTTCTATCTGATCCATGGTAAACTGGGTCGCGACGGTGCCCGTTTTAGCATCCCGATAGAGGGGCACATAGTCGGTCAGTTCGGTTTTTCCGATGACAATCCCCGCCGCATGGAGGGATGAATGGCGGTTTTTATTTTCCAGCCGCCGGGCTATGGCAAACAGTTCCTGATATTTAGGATCCTCCGCCAGTTTTGCTAACTCAGGCTCCTGTTCAAAGGCCTTTGCCAGGGTCATCTTTGGATCTTCGGGGATGAGCTTGGCAATCCGGTTGGACTCTTCCAGAGGTATGTCCAAGGCTCGGGCCACATCTTTAATAACCGCCTTAGCCTTAAGGGTTCCAAAGGTAATGATTTGGCCTACCCGTTCCCGGCCGTACTTTTGGGTTACATAGTCGATAACCTCGCCCCGTCGTTCAAAGCAGAAGTCCACGTCAAAGTCGGGCATGGACACCCGTTCAGGATTCAGGAACCGTTCAAAGAGGAGGTTGTACTTCAGGGGGTCAATGTCGGTGATGCGCATGGCATAGGCGACAATGGAACCGGCACCGGAACCGCGGCCTGGTCCAACGGGAATATCGTGTTCTTTAGCCCAGTTGATAAAGTCCGCCACTATGAGAAAGTAGCCCACGAAGTCCATCTTAATGATGACGTCCAGTTCGTAGTCAGCCCGCTTTTTTATTTCTTCGGTAAGTTCGGGGTACCGCTTTTTCAGGCCCTCGTAGGTCAGGTGCCGGATATAGTCGGCACCGTTGGTAAAGGGCGGGGGAAGTTCAAAGTCGGGAAGCATCGGGCCCGGCAGGGGGATGGAGGTGTGGCACCGTTCTGCAATCCGGACCGTATTTAACACTGCCTCAGGACAATCGGGGAAGAGGGCCGCCATTTCATCGCCGCTTTTTAAGTAAAATTCACTGGTCTCAAACCGCATGCGGCTCAGTTCGTTCCGCTTTTTATTGGTAGAAATACAAAGGAGAATGTCCTGGGCTACCGAATCTTCCTTATCGAGATAATGAATATCATTTGTAACAACGAGGGGGATCCCGGTCCGTTTGGAAAGTTCTATGAGGAGGGGATTTACCTTTTTTTGTTCCGGAAGTCCATGGTCCTGCAGTTCCAGGTAGAAATTGTCATCCCCCAGGATATCCCGAAGCCGCCGGGCCCTTTGCAGTGCTTCTTCCGATTTACCCTCCAGGAGCAGGCTTGGTATTTCGCCTCCAAGACAGGCAGAAAGACCGATGAGACCCTCGTGGTAGCGAATAAGGAGCTCCTCATCGATACGGGGTTTATAATAAAATCCTTCCGTATAGGACAGGGATGAAAGTTTCATCAGGTTGCGGTACCCCCTTTCATTGGTCGCCAGCAACACCAGGTGGTAGTATTTATTGCCCGTTTCGGAGCCCTTCTTATCAAACCGGGATCCGGCGGTCATATAGAATTCGCTGCCGATAATGGGATTAATCTCAGCGGCTTTACATTCTTTAAAAAACTTGAGCACCCCGAACATGTTGCCATGATCCGTCAGGGCCAGGTGTTTCATACCCAGGGCTTTAGCCTTGGAAATAAGGCTTTTTACGGAGGCGGCCCCATCCAGGAGGGAGTAATCAGAGTGGACATGGAGATGAACAAAATCGGTCATAGAGAGCATATTGTAGCGGTGATTGGGAACCGGCTCAAGTAGCTATCATTTAATATTATTTTTCACGAAATCGATTGCGATTTGCAAAATCTAGATATATAATTTAAATTACTGAAATCATGGTTACCATTTACGATATAGCCAAAATAACCGGTTACTCTGCCCCTACGGTCTCTAAGGCTTTGAATAATCAGAGTGATATTGGTCAAAAAACAAAGGATAAAATATTGCAGGTGGCCAAGGAATTAGGCTATATCCCTAATTCCAGCGCCAAGGGCCTGGTAACAAAAAAGTCCTGGCTCATTGGCCTTATCTACGAAGAGGATGATATGGGTGTCGGTATCGAACATCCTCTTTTTGCAAGTATTATCAACGCCTTTAAGCAGAATATGGAAGCTACCGGTTACGAACTAATCTTTATAGCCCGAAACCTGGGGGGCCGGAAGATGAGCCTCCTGGAACATTGCCGGTACCGCCATGTGGACGGTGTACTGATTGTAAACTCTAATGCGGATAATGAAGAAGTTCTGGAAGTAACGAAAAGTGATGTGCCTTGCATTTCCTCCAATATAGTTTTTCCCGATGTATCTACGGTTACTTCAGAAAATATCCGCCCTGCGGTAGAGGCGGTTCAATATGTATACAGTTTGGGACACCGGTCCATAGCCCATATTGCAGGACCCCAGAATAACATTGCCTCCGCAGGGTATGAACGGCTGGAAGGCTATAAGGCGGGGCTTGTTTCAAGAAATCTCCCAATAAATGAAGAATTAATCGTTGTTTCGGATTTATGGAACGGCCAATCGGGCTATAAGGCGATGATAGAATTATGGAAGCGGAAGGTAAAACCTACCGCCATTTTTTGCGCCAGTGATATTATGGCCATGGGGGTTATGAACGCCTGCCGGGATTTAGGTTTAAGGATTCCGGAAGATATTTCCATCATCAGTTTTGATGATAACCTCTGGGCCAGTTTTGCCCATCCTCCCTTAACGACCTTCCGCCAGGATCGGCAGGCTATCGGCAAAAAAGCGGCAGAAATGATGATGATGCTATTAAACGGCGAAAAGGTGCCCCCCCGGGTGCTGGTACCGGTGACCCTGATTGAACGGGACAGCTGTGCCCGATTGCCCTTAGAAACTTGACAAATCTTGCATTTTCATGCATACTATCCGCATGTTTATACGTTTTTGTATAACCAATTCTATTAGTCTCGCAGCAGCCGCCGCTATCCCGGAGGGTCGCGGTTAGCTGATATACTACGATTATCAGGGCCGTGATCCTCCATACCGGGGATTGCGGCTTTTTTTATGTCCTAAGACCTGGACAACTAAAAGTACAATCCCTGACTGGCCATGGAAATGCCTATGGCATTTTTCACCCAGTTTAGAAAAGAGGTTTCCCGGCCGGGCTTGAAGCCCAAGGGAGTTGTTATGAGAAGGGATATTGTACATCCAGGGGCGGGGCAATTGCGCTACGAAATCCGTGAAATTGTAGCCTTTGCCAGAGAATTGGGCCGGTGGAATCTGCCGATTACCTGGGAAAACATCGGAGATCCGGTTAACAAGGGTGAAGCTATAGAACCCTGGATTAAGGAAATTGTCCGAAACCGGGTCATGGATGATCTTTCCTACGCCTATTCGGATACCGAAGGGGTAGGGGAAACCAGGACTTTTCTTGCAGACCAGGTAAACCGGCGGTCCCAACATAATCCCCTCGGGGTGCTTGCAAGTCTCTGTGGACCGGTGACTGCGGAGGACATTATTTTTTTTAACGGCCTTGGGGATGCGGTAGCCAAGGTCTTTGGCTTTCTTCGCCGGGAGGCCCGTGTCTTGGGGCCTTCCCCTGCCTATTCAACCCTTTCTTCCGCTGAGGCTGCCCATTCAGGCTACGACCACCTGACCTACAGGCTCGATCCAGAACGGAACTGGATGCCCGACCTGGAGGATGTGGAACTAAAGGTAAAATATAACGATGCAATCGCGGGGCTGTTGCTTATCAACCCTGATAACCCAACCGGGGCGGTCTACCCGGTGGAGGTCCTTAAGGAATTTGTCCGAATTGCAAAGACCTACGGCCTCTTTATTATTGCCGATGAAACCTATGCAAACATTGTGTTCCCCGGAAATAAAACCGCCGCCCTTTCCCAGGTGATTGCAGATGTGCCAGGCCTGGCGTTGCGGTCCATCTCTAAGGAAATTCCCTGGCCCGGTGCCCGTTCCGGCTGGATAGAAGTATATAACCGTCACGAGGATCCCCTGTTTGCCCGTTTTATTCAAACCTTGGTGGACGCGAAACGGCTCGAGGTTTGCGCAACCACCTTACCCCAGCTGTGTATCCCTGAGATTATGTCCGATCCGCGATACCCCGCCCATCTGGAGCGCCGGGCCAGCATGTTTCAAAAACGGGCAGAAGAAGCGGCCAAAGCCTTTGCAGGCCTCGAGGGCATCAGGCTCATACAGCCCCGGGGCGCCCTGTATGCCACGGTCCTTTTTGATACGAACCTGTTTTTTAACGGCCGGGAGGACCAGAGAACCCTACCGGTTACGGATAGGAGCCTCGCGGACTTTATACACCAAAGGACCGAATCGGTGGCGCCGGATAAACGTTTTGTCTACTGGCTCCTCGCTGCCACGGGTATCTGTGTGGTGCCCCTGTCGGGTTTTGTGAGCCAGCTTCCGGGCTTTCGTTTTACCCTGCTGGAACAGGATGATGCAAAACGGCGCTGGATCTATACCACCCTGGCAGAAGCCGCGGACCAGTATATTAGGGGGCAGGAATAAGCCGAAATCCCAGGCAGGTTGCCACAGCCCGTTCCTGGTTCAGCCTTCCCCCATGGATCGGATGGTTCAGGACCGTGTAGGTCCCATCCTGTTTCTGGATCACCAGACTCGTGGAGCCTCCCCCATCCAGGAGGAGGCCGTCCCAGGCGCCGAGGCTCGCCAGCAGTTGGCCCGTTTCCTGTTCTGTGGTGCCAAGGCTGTCCAAAAGGCGGCCATCGATGGCAAGGAGATAGATGGTTTTCCCATCCTGGCTTACGCCGACCGCACTGCGGGGATACCGGGCTGTTCTGCCAGTCAGAGCCCTGCCCTGCTGGAGAACCGGGAAAAAGCCCCCCACCGCATAACGGACCGGTTCCAGGACCCCGGTGTTTACCGACCCGTCAGGGAGAAGCAGGTCCCGCTGGGATACAATGCGGGTAATTCTATCCCTGTTGATGAGCAACGCCCCATAGCGATTAACCGGGTCTGCCAGGATGCGGCCTTCCTGTATGGCGATACCCACAATCCGCCGGGGCTCTCCCTCCCGGTCCGATTCAATATCAAAGGGATTGGCATTAATTGCCGTAAGACACTGAAATTGTTCAGCAAAGCTCGAAACCCGTATGCTCGGGACAAATCCATAGGAAAGCGGTTCTGGGCCTATCACAACCTGAACGGCCGGATTGTCCAGGTTAACCGCGACTGCCCAAAAGGCGAGGGGAGGGTCTTTGATGCGGCCTGAGGTATACCGCAGGGGGCCCCGGTCCTGCCAGATGAGGGGCGGCACCGCCAGCGTCCGGTCCTGGTCGCGGCCGGTGAGGATATCGGTGCCGATGCTCAGGGTCGTACAGGAGGAGTAGAGCAACAACCACAGCCCCCAAAAGACCCAGGGATTCATCAACCTGCATGATCGATTCATTATGATAGCCTATCACAATTACAGTATATTATACCAATGGAATATGTGAAATTTGTAATATGTGGAGTAAGTCTTATGGGTATGCTTTCCTGTCAAAGTCTAAAGTCCAGCATGGATATACGCGGGCTGGGTGACTATGCCCGATCGCTCGAGGCCCAATTGCAGGCCCATCCCCCTGTGGTACACCCGCTCGGCCCGTCCCCTGCGGCGGTTCCTCAGGCGGCCATGAGCGCGAGTCCTATCGAACGGCAGCCCTTGAATCGGTGGAAGCTCTCGGTTTCAAACCAGGTCATTATCGGTGAAGGGTTGACCTTTCCCGCCCCAGAGGGATCTACTTTGGGGCCAAGCTACTTTTATTATTTTCATCCTGAACACACCCAAGGTTCCAAGGTTATACTCTGGGCTCCGGGTTTTGGAGTTTCCGACCTTGCTTTTCTGTTTATTAAACGGTTTTTTCGGATCGAGCTTGAGTTGGGCTGGGATGTACTGGTGTGGGTTCCCCCCTATCATTTGGAACGGCAAACGCCGGGAAAGAAAAGCGGTGAAGGCCTTATTTCATCCAATTTAAATGACCTCGTGGCGAACATGGGTGCTTCGGTTCGGGAACTGGACATGGCTCTATGGTGGCTGAAACAGAATGGTTACAAACGGATTGGCGCTTGGGGCGGCAGTTTTGGAGCAGCTAACCTCCTGCTCTTAGCCCAGGATACAGAGCTGGATCACCTGGCGATAATGATTCCCCTTTTGGATTGGAATACAATCTGGGTTTCGAGCCCCTTTGCAGGGATTCAAAAACAGTTTGAGTCTGCGGGTATCCCCGCTGCCGAGGTGGAATCAGTCCTTGCCTCGATCAGTCCCCGATATGCCAGGCCTCCAAAGATTAAAACTGACCGGATACAGGTGCTTATTGCCGATTATGACCAGCTTACACCCTTGAGCATTACCAACGAGTATGTGGGCCGTCTGGGTTTCCAGGGTGGTCCTTTGCCGCAGGTGCATCATTTCAGGGAAAGCCATAGCACCATATTGATGAACGGAGGGGTCTATAGGGCCTACAAAGAGTTTTTGCAGGCCATGAAATAAAAAAGCCGCCATGACGGCGGCTTTGGTTTTAGTATTCGGACTTGCCTTTGCGGGTTTTCTTCATCAGCTTGCGCTTAATAGCCTTCTTTTTCCGGTTCAGGATGGTGGAAGGTTTTTCATAATATTCCCGCTTTTTATATTCCCGAATGATGCCTTCCTTTTCAACCATACGCTTAAACCGTTTGATTGCTTTCTCCAGCATCTCGTTGTCATCCACGACAATGTGGGCCACTGTAACTCACCTCCCTTCCGCCGACCGGTCAGTATTACTATCTACCGTAGTAGATGGATTTCCTAATTTTTTCGCTATTTTACTTATAATGCGATCCTTGTCAAGGGGTGCGACGGTAACCATGAGGTCAGGGTCCGCAAATTCACCCTGGATGCGGAATTCCCAGTGGAGGTGGGGGCCGGTTGAAAGGCCCGTGGAACCGGATTTGCCAAGCTCGGTTCCACCTGCAACCTGGGTGCCCTCGGTAACCGAAAGGGAGTCCATGTGGTAATAGACCGAATAAACCCCCGGTGCGTGTTGCAATATCACCGTATTGCCCGTTACAATCCTAAAACGGGCCATACATACCAGACCGGGGGCACTGGCCCGTACTATGGTTCCCCGGGGTACTCCAAAATCGATGCCCCCATGGATGCTTCGTTCTGAACTACCGTTGGTATATTGATATACCCTTCGGTCACCAAAAAAGCTGGTTCGCCGGTTGGATTCTACCGGAGCGGCGAAGTTTCCGGTAGCATACAGGCCGGGGTTGCTTGTAGTGAGCAGTTTCCAGAGTTCGGCCGCTTCCGCTGTTTTTTGGGGGTCCGGTTTGGTTTTTATATCCGTATTTTGCTGTCCCAGGGCTATGGTCTCGGTGTTAAAGTTTCTCGCCCTTATTGTAAGAAGCTGCCGCTCGGGCAGGGTAAGGCTCGAGAACAGGGGAGCTTCTGTCCCGGCGGTTTTTTCCCGCTGTACTTCGAGAAAGGCTTCTTTGCTTTCCAGTGTATTTGGGATTACCAGGATGGCTACGGCCAGGATGAACCCGGTGCCATCCGGTGAAATCCGATCTAAAAAAAAGAAGGGGGCCGATTGGATCGTTTTGTTTTGCAGGGAAATAAGCTGAGCCCGAAGGGGTATAAGTTTCCCCGCTGTAAAGGGTATGGCCTTGTTTTCTGTATCAGCGGAGAATTCGGGAATAGCCACAATGACCGAAACTGGCGACCCCGGAATAAGTTCCTCTGGACCCACGAGTATCTGGGCTTCCCGG
>Ga0101944_10007454_pt1 | contig 10931 bp, 12 predicted proteins | sample DewCreD2012metaG_FD_75245 | JGI IMG/M metagenome (GOLD analysis project Ga0101944, IMG submission 75245) | Hot spring sediment bacterial and archeal communities from British Columbia, Canada, to study Microbial Dark Matter (Phase II) - Dewar... ... | reverse complement strand
ATTCCGCTCCACCTCGAAACGGCGACCAACCGGTTGTCTGGCGCACCGAACGAGAAAACGGAACGGCCGAGTGGTCGGCAGTGTTCTACGAGGGAGAAGAACGATCGTTCGATTGGCGCAGTCCTCCGCCGTTCGCATTGGCCCTGGGAATCGAACTGCTGCGCGAGACGGAGCAGCCATGCGCATCGCCGCCCAAGTGGAATGATGCGAAGACAAGTATTGCGTGGCAGCACGGCGGCAACAGCGTCCTGAAAATTGAGTTGTCCCCCGCCAGACGTTAGAGGCCCGCTGACAAAATCGGCTTTGCAGACTCTCTGCTGCGTCTTTCCCAAGGATTTCGACGCACGCACTGGGCTTGTCGGCCCTTTTTCAACGGGCTGTTTGGGGGCGAGAATCCGTTCGTCGAGCCTTTGCTGCACGCCCCCCACTTGGATTGGCGGGCTGCGGTGCCGCGGCGGTCTCGGCTTCAATTCTCTTGACGAAACTCATCCGGCAGTGCAGCATGGACTGATTCCCGCCAATGGCTTTCCGCTTGCGTCCTCGGGCAAACCTCTATGAGCACTCCACGACTTGGATTCGTATGTGCGGCGGCGATCTCATGCGCCGTCGGCGTTTCGGCAAACGCATCGGCCGCCGACTGGCCGCAATGGGGCGGCACGCCGCTGCGGAACATGGTTTCCGCCGAAAAGTCGCTGCCGTCGAGTTTCGAGCCGGGAAAAAAGCGCCCCGACGGCTCGGGCATCGACATGAGCACGACGCGAAATGTCCGTTGGGTGGCCAAGCTCGGAACCGAGAACTATTCGAGCCCCGTAATTGCCAATGGTCGTGTTTTCATCGGAACAAACGACGCCTCGCTCGACGATCCTCGCTACGCGCCCACCGAAGGCGGGCTATTGCTTTGCCTCGACGAGTCGAGCGGCCGCCGCTTGTGGCAGTTGGTCGTGCCTCGCCTCGAGATCGATCGGTCGAAGGTCAGCGAGGATTTCGACTTGATGAACCTCGGAATCTGCGGTACGCCGACGGTCGAAGGTGATCGTGTTTATGTAGTTACCAATCGATGCGAGGTTCTCTGCCTCGACGCGGACGGAATGGCCGACGGCAACGACGGCCCCTACCGCGACGAGGCCACCTTTTCGATACCCGCCGGCCAGCCCCCCGTGGAATTAAAGCCCGACGACGCCGACATCGTTTGGCGATTCGACATGTTGCGAGAACTGCCCGTCTTCCCGCACGATGCGACCAACTCGGCCATTGCAGTTTACGGCAATTACGTCTATGTCGGCACGGGCAACGGGGTTTATGACGGCAAGGTTGTATTGCCCACCGCGCCGTCATTAATCGCTCTCGACAAGCGATCCGGGCGGTTGGCCGCAAAAGATGACGGACGAATCAGTCCGCAGGTTTTCCATGGGCAGTGGTCCTCGCCATCGCTCATGACGTTGGGCGGGCACACACTCGTTCTTTACGGTGGCGGCGACGGTTTTTGCCATGCCTTCGAGGCCATTGCCGGAACACCGCCCGATAACGGATTGCTCGTCAATGTTTGGTCGCTCGACGCAAATCCTCCGGAGTACCGAACGCAAGACGGCCGACCAGTCGATTACTGGGCGGGCGACCGCCGGAAGGGGCCGGCAAACCGCAACGACGGACTCTACGTCGGTCCCAGCGAAATCATCGGCACGCCCGTGGTCCACGCCAATCGGGTTTTTGTGACCATTGGGCAAGATCCGCTTCATGGACGCGGGCGCGGTGCACTGACTTGCTTCGATCTGACCCGCGCAAGGAAATCGCCAGACGACGCTTGTCTATGGCGATACACCGACATCGAGCGCAGCCTGTCAACCGTTGCAGTCGCCGATGGGCTGGTGTACGCGGCCGATCTGTCCGGCAAGCTCCATTGCGTCGATGCCGAAGACGGAGAGGTTCAGTGGGTCCACGATACGAAACAAGACATTTGGTCGTCGCCGTTCGTCGCGGACGGCAAGGTCTATCTTGGCACCCGCAAAAGCTTGCACATACTGGCGGCCGGAAAACAAAAGCAGCTCTTAGCCGAAATACGTCTCGGTTCGCCGGTCTGGTCGGTCCCGGCAGCCGCCAATGGCGTGCTTTACGTTGCTTCACAACGTTATCTGTGGGCCGTCGAAAAGAAAGAACGCTGAAGGCTGCTGAGCACGGGCGATCGAGAGCGAGCGGTTCCTGCACACGAGCACCGAGCAATCTACGCCGCACGACAAGCTCTGGCGGTACCGAATGAGTTAATCTTTGAACGAGAACAGTTCATGGCGGCCCGCGCATGGCATCGACCGTGCAATGGTCGAATCGCCGCGCGGGCCACGCGCAGCCTCCGCTGCCAAACGACTTTCGGACGGGGCGCGCAGCCGTTCGTTCGTCATTCTTCAGAGGCAGCGATTCGCGCGCAGCGGCCGCCATCCCGTTTGGCGGCATACAGCGCGCGGTCGGCCGCGGCCAAAAGTTCTTCGGCCGAATGCCGCCCGTCGCCGCTCAGCGCGATTCCCGCACTGGCGCTAACGCGGAATTCGCCCTCGGGCAAAAGCAACGGAGCCGCCAGAACCCCGAGGATCCGCTCGGCGGCTGCCAGAGCGGTGGGCGCAGCGTTCACATCCGCCAACACGACGGCAAATTCGTCGCCGCCATAGCGGACCACCAAATCGGAAGGGCGAACCGCTTTCTGCAACCGTTCTGCCGCGGCGCTGAGCACTCGATCGCCCAGCAAATGCCCCCAGCGGTCGTTGATCGTCTTGAACCCGTCCAGATCGATAAACACCAGCGAGAAGCTTGCCCCCTCGGCCAAAAGCCGATCCAGCAGGGCCCATAGGGCGCGACGATCGGGCAACCCGGTCAAGGCGTCGCGGAACAAGTAACCGGAACGTTCGGACAACGGTGCCCGACAAATGCACGAATGGTCGTCCCGCCGTGAGTGTTCGTCCCGCGCGTTTTCTTCTGGAACGCGCGTCTCGCGGTCTTTCGGCATTCGCGCCGCCGGCACAACGAACGACGGCACGCACGGCGGAAGCGAGGCATCGGACTGAATGTCGCGTCTCGCCTCGTCTCGTCCTTCTGCCTGCCCATAGACAGCCCCCAGTGAGCCGCCATCATCGCCCGGCGCCTCCATCAACAACCAGAACGCCTCGTCGCCGCTGCTGAAATACCGGCAGATCAGCCGCGAAGCACCTCGATTGTCGCGGCCGCATCCCCTTCCCCCGAAAATGCGCCGATCGTCCGGGCTTTCCGCGTCAATCGGCCGATCGTCTGAATCTGCTTGATCGTCAGCGATTCGCCAGCGGCGCTCGCGCTCGGACCAAACAAGGGCCCACTCGTTTCGAGTTGCCGACGCGGCCGAACCGTCTTCCAGCTGATCCATCGCCGAACGGCTGTCCGCCGAAGACGACGTAGAGGTCGCCCGCAGCGCAATCTCCTTCAGCACAGCCTGGATGTCGGCGCGCAAACGCCCGCCGGGGCACAGGAATTCGGCCCGGCGGTTCATCGCCAAGGGCTCGGCACTGCCGACCGCCACTGCCACAGCCGCCCGCGGCAGCATGTCGAGAAGCGAACGCACCATTGCGACCATCGCGAATGGCGCTGTTTCATCATCGTTCCGAGGCTGAGTATTGGCTGTTTCGTCCATCGGCGATACGCCCATTTGGGAAACCTGCCGGCAATGCCTTGCGTCGCCCGCGACGCCAAACCCCGTAAGCCTCCCTCCGAACCCGCTGTCGGATGTCCAATCTGGCCCTCGCACAACGTGGAATGACTTCCATCTTGGTGGGGAAAAGCGATCGTCTCATCGCGCGAGAAGTATAGATAAAAACGCGCGCAACGGAAAGCGGCTCAAACGGGGCCGCATGAAATCGGCCGCTCCGTTCCGCCCGCGGCCGCTTTTGCAAGCGCAATTTTGGGGAACTGACTGGCATCGCCAAAATTTCGGTTCCACGCGACTCCCGGATACTCATCCCGTCGCACAAAGCCCTGGCGACCGCATGAAAGGTCCAAAGTGTCCACCGTCGGCACCGACTCCGCCGGGCTGGAGCCGGTGAGCTGGTCCTGCCCTGATCGTGACTGCAACGAAGACCGATAGCAATCACTTAACACGTTCCAAGGATACTTTCTTTGCCAACTAATGTTTTATTGGATCGCCAATTGGGGGGAAAATCGATAAAACCTTCGCAATCGTCTTATTCGGCAGCGTATAATGGTGGCCGTACTGACATTCTCCGCTCCAGAACGAGGGGGTGCCCGCAGAATGATTCGCCCAGCCCCTCCAATGGGAATTGCTTTCGGTTCAGCCGTAGTCGGCACGACTTCGGCAAAATCCGAAAAGCGGCCGCGAGTAGAGCGATGCAGCGAACAACGAGCCGTTCTCGCTCAGCTTGATTGCGGTTCATTTAGATAACCAAGGGACTTCTGTATGATCGCGCCGGCACATGCGACTCCGCAAACGACGGATTGGGTTCGAGTGTTTTGGCGGCGAAGGCGGCGGGGCACCGCTGTATTTTTGGCGATCGTAGCTGTCGCGATCGCCTACCAAGTTCTGGCTCCGCGCAGCTATCGGTCAGAAGGCAAATTACTCGTTCGCCTCGGACGCGAGAATGCGATGCTCGACCCGACGGTCGCCCCGGGCCAGCAGGGGATCGTGGCCATTCCGCAATCGCGCGAAGACGAGATCAACTCCATCGTCGAGGTTTTGCGAAGCCGCACGCTGCTTGAAGGGGTGGTCGATGATCTCGGGCCATCGGCGATTCTCGGCCGGGCTGCAGAGCCTAGCGTTCCGGTAACTGGCGGCGGTGTGCGCGGCTGGGCAACGCAAGCGGCCACCCAGGCCCGGCGAATCGCCGGCGGCGCGGCAGCGTGGGTAAAGCTGCAACTGCAAGGTGCTCCGACGGACGAGCGCGAGCAGGCAGTGCAAAAGCTCGAGAAGTCGCTGCGAGTGCAGCCGGTGCGCCGCTCGAACATCGTGGAGCTTTCGTGCGACTCGTATTCGCCCGAGCAGGCGCAGAAAATCGTAACGGCAGTCGTCGATCGGTTTCGAGTCGAACATTTGCGGCTCAATCGGGTCAACGGCACCCGCGAGTTCTTCGAGACGCAGGCTGCCCAAACTCGTGAACAGCTCGATCGGGTGTCTGCCGCGCTGCGCGACCTGAAGACTGCCGCAAGCGTAACCGCCGCCGACGACCAACGGCGTCTGCTCGCCGGCAGACTGTCGGAGTTTGAAGTCGAAAGGGAACGGGTAACTACTGCGCGGGCCGCCTCGGCGGCTCGCATCGCCGCCTTGCGATCGAAACTGGCTCAACTGTCGCCCACCGAGACGACCGCCGAGACCTCGGGCGTGGGGAATTTTGCCGCCGACACGATGCGAAGCCAGTTGTATGCGTTGGAAATGCAAGAGAAAGAGTATTCGTCGAAGTACACCGACAATCACCCCCGGCTGGTCGAGTTGCGGCGCAAGCTCGCCGAAGCGCGCGAAGTGTATTCTTTGGAGGAGCCGACGCGCACTCAAGTAACCGTGGCGCCGAGCAAGGCGTACCAAGAGGTTCAGGCCGCGATTCTGTCGGAGGAACCGAAGCTGGCCGCCCTGGAAGCCGAGGCGGAGGGTTTACAGCGCGCAATCGCAAAAACACGAGAAGAAATCCGAACAATGAACGAAGCAGACACTCGTCTGGTTCAGCTCCAACGCGAGGCCGATCTGCTGGAAGCAGCCTATAAGAGGTATTCCTCCGGCCTCGAGGAAGCGAGAATCGACGAGGCCTTGCAGGGCAGGCAGATGTCGAACATCAGCGTGGTGCAACAGGCCAGCTTCGAGCCAAAAGCCGTCTGGCCGGCGCCGATTCCGGTTTTAGCCTTGGGGTTCGCAATCGGCGCGATGGGGGCGTTCGCGGCCGTCGTTTTGGCAGAGCGAAGCGATCGTCGCATTTATTCGCTCGACGACATCGAACTGCCCGTCGGCGAGCCGGCGCTCGCCGCGATGCCCCGATTCGAGCGAGAACCGTTGCAGCACGCAACCAATTGAGACCGCGACGATAGCGCATTGAGCAACGTTCCTTTTTCATTGCCCTTCCGCGCAGAATCGGCATGATTCTGCCGTGGCGGACAAGCATGGGGAGTACTGCCGACAGATCACCCGATTCATCGGCCGCAGGATTAGCGGGCAGCCCGGTTGGCACAGCGGCGCACGGACCGGTTCGTAGAGTAGCGAAGAGACCGGCCGGCGGCCTTCCCGCCGCGTCAATCGAAAGCAAGATCACAAGGTGCGACAACCCCAAGAGCGTGCCTGGCAACCGCACGCCGGACCGTGCCGCCGGTCGCCGGCGGCGGCAGTTTCAGACATTTCAACGAACCACATGGGTATTGAAAAGACGATGGCGACAGAGCTGTTGCAAATAACCGAACAAGTCGCCGGTCAGCCCGCGTGGCATCTGCCGGCCGGTTGGCAGCGCCGCTACGAGCTGCTTTTTCACGAAATGGGCCTGCTGGGCAAAGTGAATGGTTCCCCGGAGAAGGTCGCGGTTGATTCTTCCGCCCGAAGGCCGGCCGCCGGGGCCGTGATCGGCGTGGCGGCCTGCGCCGGAAAAGAAGGGGCGAGCACCGTGGCGGCTCACCTGGCCGTCGCCGCAGCGGCTATTGGTTGCCAAACCCTGCTTGTCGACACCTGCTCGTGCCACAATCCATCGCAGCACGCGAGGTTTTCGGTCTCGCTGCATCCGGGCTGGGCCGAATTCGTTCAGACCAGCGGCGAGCATCCGACCGCCCTCTTGCCCCTTTCGACCAACCTGTGGTTGCTGCCCGCCGGCAAACGATCGGTGCAGGCAACGCGCGCTCACGACATCTACGAGTTGCATTCGGCGGTGAAAGAGATTTCGGCCGGATTCGACCTGACGTTTTTCGATCTTCCCCCGGCCTCGCAGAGCACGATGACCCTGCGATTTGCCGGCGTGCTCGACGGAGTGATTTTGGTGGCCGAAGCCCGGCAGACCTCGCAATCGCAACTCCGCCGGGCGGCCGAATTGGTGCAGCGATCGAACGGGAGTCTGTTGAGCGTCGTCCTCAATCGGGCCGACCTCACGTAACAGGCGCCTGGCCGGTCCGAGTGCGTTTACACCGGAAACAAGATTTCGTTTGCGAAAGGCGGCGAGGGAGAACGGCGGGAATTCGGCAGATACGAGGAAGCGGCTCAAGCCGACGGCACGCGGTTTTCCTCAAGTCGAGCGGGTTCGGCCGGATGAAACAGACGCGCAAATTCGATCAATAACAGTGATAGGCCTTGCCGTGGGCGGCTGTCGTGATGCGACCAAGTCTTTCATTTCCAGCCGATCCCGTTGAAGATGTGCAACGTTGGAGTGATCAAACATGGGATTCTTGAGACGTGTGGTCGGCTGGGCATTCGCCGAGAGACGCATCGACGCGCCGGGTTTGCTCGGAACGCAAGAGCTGCAACGCAGTCTGCGGCGAGAACAGGCAAGGACAGACCGCGGGGCCGATCCCTTCGCCTTGCTTGTTCTTGCGCCTCCGCGCGGGTCGGATCCGGCCGAAACGATGAAGTGCGTCGCCGAGGTGGTTCGCAAACGCATCCGGGTAACCGACGAAGCGGGCTGGCTCGATCGCGCGGTCATCGGCATTCTGTTGCCGAGCACGCCCGCCCAGGGGGCTTGGACCCTGGCCGACGACATTTGCCTTTCGCTGCCGCTCGACATCGAGCTGCCGGTATGCCGCGTCTATGTTTATCCTCCGCCCCGATCCCCGCGCACCAACGGGGACCAAGCGGCCGAAGCACAGCAGACCGGCGAGTCGCCGGTAGGCGCGCTCGACAACATGCTGGCCGTCGGCGCGGCGAGTCACGGCAACATGTTCCTTCTTCTCTTCGGGCTGGCCCTATCCATTCCCTTCGTGGTATTCATGAGCAATTTGCTCTCTTCGCTCATGGACCGGTATCCCTTTATTCTCTGGGGCGGGGCGGCAATCCTGGGGAAGGTCGGGGGGGAGATGATGATCACCGATCCCTGGGTGCACAGCCTCCTCCGTCCCCCCCAGTGGGCGGTTTACGGGGTCATGGGCCTCTTTGTGGTCATTGTTTGCGGGGTCAGCAAGTGGATCATCAACCGGCGAAAGCTGGCTCCCGCACAGGTAGCCCTGGAGGAGCCGGTGGTTAAACCCTAGCTTCATCCGGAAAAATCTTCTTCCCCCTCTTCCTCGCAGGATAACGATGTCTCAGCCTTTCAGGCCGGCGAGAAAATCCCTCCAGGGAGTTCCCACCAGCGTCTCCGTCGTCGAATGTCCAAACCCGCGGATGATCATGGCCGCTTTCTCAATCTGCCGGGGGTCGTCGGCCTCCACCACGTCCAGGACGTCAAAACGGCCCAGGGTAGCGTAGCTCTCCTTCCAGCGGATCCCCGGGCAGTCCTTCTTTATCCTGCCCGAAACCTTCTCCGCCATCTGAAGGAATTCCTTCGGGTCTTCAAAAGCCTCCGGTGAAAACCTGCTCAGGATGATATAGGTAGCCATTCTCCTCCCCCCTTTCCTTCCCGGCAGGCTGCCGGACTATCTCCTTGCCGACGGTTCATCCCTACGGGTTTTCCGGGAAGGATTAAGGCCCGGATTCTCCTGCTCCTTCGGCTGGCCCTCGTCCAGATCGGCACAGAGCTCGGCGGCCTCCGGGGAATCGTACCCCTGCTCCACGAACTTCAGCTCACATTCCTTTTCGGAAATGACTTCGCTCATCGGGTTCCTCCCTTGGGGGAAGGGGTCGGGCCGGATTTCCCCCAACCGTCCCCCCCGCTCAGATGCCCTTTCTTTCCGCTTCTTCCAGCCGGCAGATCCCTTCGCGATGGTACAGTTCGAAGAGAAACGCGCCCACCCCCGTCACCGCCACCACGGCGCCGATCAGCATGCTGTTAAGCGCCAGGGGGGTCAGCGGCTCGAAACCGAGGGCAAAGGGAGAGACGAACAGCCAAATCCCCAGCAGCCCCTGAAAAATTCCCCAATAGTTCATGATCCTCATCTTGCTTCACCTCCCGGGGCCGCCCTTTTTCTCCCCCTTTGGACCGGCAGGATCCGGCGGGGGAGATAAGGTCTTCTTTTCCATCAGCCCCGCTTCTCATTCTGCCAGGGTTTCCAGTTTAACCCCTTTGGATCCTGTTCCTTTAGAATCCTCCCCGGGAAAAAGGGTTCATCGACAGACCTTCCATTCCCTCCAATGAAGATCGATCGGCCCCTGAGGCCCTCGATCTTTTCCTCATTCCCATCCTCCTTTCGGGCTAGGGTCCCGGTAATCTCTTAAGAAGATAGCCCTTTCCCGCGGCCGCGAAGCCGAAGAAAAGTGGATTTTCAAGGAAAGCAGGGGTCGGCGCGCCCGCAGGGGCGCAAGGATGGGGGAAGATGGAGTCCCAGGGGCGAGGGGGAGCTTATCACCTCCCCGGGAGGAAGGCCGCTCCCGTCAGATGACCTTATTCAGGGCGTACTCGATGATCCCCTCCGCCCCCGCCTTCAGCAGCCTGGGGATGAGTTCCCGGACGATTTCTTCCCGGACGACCACTTCGATGGAATACCAGTCCTTCTGGTACAGGGAGGCGACGGTGGGGGCATTCAAGCTGGGCAGAAGGGTGATGATTCCCTCCAGGTGAGCCCGGGGCACGTTCATCTTCAGCCCCACCATTCGGTCGGCCCCCAGGGCGGCTTTCAACAGGGTGGCGATCTGCTCGATCTTCTCCTTTTTCCAGGGGTCCCGCCAGGACTCCCGGTTGGCGATGAGCCGGGGGGTCGACTGCATGAGCTCATGCACGATCCGCAGGCGGTGCGCCCGGATGGTGGAACCCGTTTCGGTCACGTCCACGATGGCATCGACCAGCCCTTCCACCACCTTGGCCTCGGTGGTTCCCCAGGAGAACTCCACCTTTACCTGGATGCCCCGGGCGGCGAAATACTTCTTCGTGAACGCCACGAGCTCGGTGGCGATCTTCTTTCCCTCCAGGTCTTCCAGTTTGCGGATGGGGGAATCTTCGTTGACCGCCAGGATCCATCGCGCCGGCCGGGGGCTCTCTTTGGAATAGATTAACTCCTGGATTTCGACCACGTCGCTGCCCGTCTCCAGGATCCAGTCTTTCCCGGTGATGGCCGCGTCCAGGACTCCCTCTTCCACATAGTGGGCCATTTCCTGGGCCCGGATGATGGCGCAGGAAAGGTGAGGGTCATCCACCGTGGGGAAATAGTTGCGGGAACTGGTCTTGATCACCCATCCCGCCTTCGCAAAAAGGTCGATGGTGGCCTTCTCCAGGCTCCCCTTGGGCAACCCGAACTTGAGCTTATTCACCGTAAACCTCCTTTGGGTCAAAGACCCTTTTCCCCACGGTCGTCAATTTGCCCCCTTCGATGCGGCGGTGAAAGCAGGACCGGAATCCCGTATGGCAGGCCGCCCCGCCCAGTTGTTCCACCTTCAGGAGCAGGGCATCCCGGTCGCAGTCCAGGTAGGCCTCCTTCACCATCTGAACATGCCCCGAGGTTTCTCCCTTGAGCCAGAGCTTCCCCCGGGAGCGAGACCAGAAACAGGCCTTCCCTGTCTCCTGGGTCCTGGCCCAGCTTTCGGCGTTCATGAAGGCCACCATCAGGACCTCCCCGGTCTTCCAGTCCTGGACGACGGCCGGGATGAGCCCCCCCATTTTGGCGAAATCGATGTCCGCTTCTTCCATAGAAACCCCCGGAGAATCGGCCCTTCGTCTTCAGTCTCCCGGGACAGGCTCTTCCTTGAGTTCCCCCCGGAGAAATTTGGGGGCCACGTTCGGGTAAAGGGCGTAGGTTATCAGGTCCTCTTCTTTCTTCAAAATCCCCATCTTTTCCGCTTCCTTCCGCAGAGAGTCCAGCTGGGGCTTGATCAGGTCGGCGGGACGGCAGTCGATGGGGTGCTCTTTCCCGATGATCTTCCGCCG
>Ga0101944_10007453_pt1 | contig 10932 bp, 11 predicted proteins | sample DewCreD2012metaG_FD_75245 | JGI IMG/M metagenome (GOLD analysis project Ga0101944, IMG submission 75245) | Hot spring sediment bacterial and archeal communities from British Columbia, Canada, to study Microbial Dark Matter (Phase II) - Dewar... ... | reverse complement strand
CTCCCGTACGTTTTCGCCCTTGGCATCGAGGACCACCTGCTGGACCTGGTTATCGTCCAGGATGAACACATGGGTTTCGACGATCTCGCTGCCGGGTGTCGGCTGGACCACGGCGACGCCGATGACCTGGCCGCCCTTGACCTGCTCTCTGGCCTTGTCGATGGCCTTTTTGACATCGACATTGTGCCTTTCCACCGCCTGGCCGAGCGACCTGGTGTCCTGGGCGGAACCGGCCATGCCGCCCGCGCTCGGCAGTTGCGATCCTGGCTGCTGCGCGCCCGGTTGCTGGGAGGCCTGCTGCGGCGACGGTTGTTGCGCGCCGGATGGGTCCTGTTGTTGCTGCTGCGCGAGGGCGAAGCCCGCCGTCAGCAGTACGCACAAAGCCACGGCCAGTACCTTCCACTGTGACATTGACATGGACTACCTCCTTTAACGCCATGAAACCCGGTGGGCCGGCGTGCTGCCGCCCTGGCAGCCAGCGCGTGCCCGATCATGTTTTCGACCTGTGTGAATGGACCTGCCGTGCCGCTGGAACTGCAAGGAAAGTGTGGGAACGGCCGAGCCCCCGAAACGCCCCGATGTTGCATGTAATGCCCCTGAAGCGGGCAGAGTCAAGGCGGCCCGGGGCGATTGGCGCAGCACCCGGTGTCGTCCGCGCGGACGGTCATGCGGGCAGGCTATTGGGTGCCAAGGACCTGCGCCGGGACCGGGTCGGACAGCCCGTGTCTGTACCTGAGCCGCGGCAATTTCAGCGCCGGCGAGACATGGCACGGGGAGCAAGGATCGGTAACAACGGGTCTTCGCCTCTCATCTACAGGTATTCCGGGGGCGGGGCAGCGGCTGACACGGGGACGCGGAGACGCGGTGAAACGGCCACCACCACGGCCACGGCACCGGCAGCGGCGGGGCCGCTGAATCACAGCCGGGCCAGTTGTGCCACAAACGGCTGCATACCCGTGTCCATCCGTGGGTGTGGCCGTTCCTTTTGCGTCCTTTGCGTTACGGCGGTGGAGTCGTGGCTTGCTCAGGAGGGGCCGTTACTCGGGACTCAGGACTCGTCGTACCGTGGAGCAGGTATTCCTTTGCCGCGGCGACTTCGTCGCTACCGCCCAGGACGCCGACCACGTCGCCGGCCTGGAGGATCACGTCGGGGGCTGGGTTGCCGATGATCTTGCGGCCTCTGCTGATGCCCATGATCGAGGCACCGGTCCGGCCGCGAAGGTCGAGGGTCTTAAGGCTCTGGTTGACGGCGGGCGAGTCGGCCGGCAGCGCGACCTCGGCGAAGTCGGCGTGGGCGAGCATCTCGCGCAGGGCCGGGCTTCGCAGGGCTTTCGCCTCCTCCGTGCGAAGGGCCTGATAGTGTTCGCTACGAAGCATCTCCTCCTGTTGTTCGATCATCTTCTCGGAAGCGCCGTAGATCGCCATCACCCGGCCGACTAGGGCGATGGAGGTTTCGAACTCCTCCGGCACCACGTCGTCTGCGCCCAGTTGGTGGAGCAGGTCGACCTCGGCCACGAAGCGGGTTCGGACGATGATGGTGAGGGTGCGACTCATGCCGCGGGCGATGGCGACGATCTGGCGGGCCGCGCGGGGGTCGGGGATGGCCACGATCAGCACGCGGGCATCGTGGATGCCGGCCTTGAGCAGGATCTCCTGCTGGGTGGCATCGCCATAGACCACCGGCTCGCCCTGCCGGCTGATGTCGCGGACGGTGTTGGGGTTGAGTTCCACCACGACGAAGCGGACCCGCATCTGGCGGAGGACGCGGGCGATGTTCCGGCCGTTCACGCCGTAGCCGACGATGATGACGTGGCGGGTGAGCTGTTCGGCGGAGGGTTCGGCGGGCCGCGGGGAGGCGGCGGCGGGCGGGGCGGGGGAGGCGGGCATCGCCCGCCAGGGCCGGCTGCGCAGGAAGCGGAGGGTCTGCTGGATTGTCTGGGACAAGGCCGGTGAGGCGACCATGCTTAGCGGGGTCAGGGCCATCGTAAGGACCGAGATCGAGAGGAACTGCTGGTACATCGGTCCAGCAAGGAGGTCGAACGGCTGGCCCGCCTGCGCCAGGACGAAGGCGAGCTCGCCGACCTGCGCCAGGCCGAGGCCTGCCAGGATGGCCACGCGAAGTCCCTGGCCGAACAGCAGTGCGACGGGGATGACGATGAGGGCCTTGAGGGCGATGGTGGCTGCGAGAAGGCCGAGCGAGAGCAGCGGTTGCTCGAACCAGAGCCGGGGATCCAGGAGCATGCCGATGGAAACGAAGAAGAGGCTCGAGAGGGCGTCGCGGAGCGGGGCGACTTCGGCCAAGACCTGGTGGGAATATTGCGACTCGCTGATGACGATGCCAGCGACGAGGGCGCCCAGGGCCAGCGACAGGCCGATCCTCTCGGCGAAGTAGGCGGTGCCCAGGGCGATCAGGACGGCGGTGAAGGTGAACATCTCCCGGTTGCGGGTGTGGACGACGCGCTCCATGATCCAGGGGATCAGGAAGCGGGCGGCGACGATAATCAGGGTCACGGCCAGGGCGGATTTGAGCAGGGTCCAGGCGGCGGCGGTGTACGGGATCCGTTCGGCCTGCCCCAGTACCGGCACCAGGAGCATCAGCGGGATTACGGCAAGGTCCTGGAAGATCAGGAGGCTGAGCATGAAGCGGCCCTGGGGCGTGGGGCCTTCGCCGCGCTCTTCCAGGATCCGCAGGACGACGGCCGTGGAGCTCTGGGCCAGGAGGAATCCCAGGAAGATCGCGGCCGGCGTGGTGACACGGACTTGCGAGGGCGCGAGCCCGGCCGCTGCCAGCAGGATCGGGGCGAGTTTGATCAGCCCGGCGGCGGCCACGATCGTCAGGAGGACCTGGAGGGGCCCGGCGACGAGCACCAGCCAGCGGAGTTGCCAGAGTTCCTGCAGGCTGAAGCGCAGCCCGATGGTGAACAGGAGGAAGACCAGGCCGATGTGGGCGATGATATTGATGGTATCGAGATCGTGGATGAGGTTCAGCGCGCCAGGCCCGACGAGCAGACCGGCGGCCAGGTATGATACGATTGCCGGCACGTGGATCTTGCGCAGCGCGTAGACCATGACCAGGCACGCGCTCAGTACAACAACCAATTCCTCCAGAAGAGAGAGTTCGGGCATCCGTCACCAGTGCAATCAACTTCTCGCCGTATCGTCTCGAGCGTACCGCCGGACGTGTGGCGTTAGCATGGGTTGCGACGCAGATGGTGTCAAGTCCTTAGCAGGCGAAGGATTGCAGGCAGCAGGCAGCCGGCAGCGGTCGCCTGGTTGCGGGTCGCGGGATAATAGCCACGGCACGGAGGCACGGGGGACGACGATTCACAAGGATGGACAGGATGCGCAGGATCGGCCGCAACGGGCATGGAGACCCGCCGGCCGTCTTCCATCGTGTCAATCCTGTCCGTTCCTGTGAATCCGCCCGCACCTTGCACCACCGGCTCAGGCGGCTATGCTGGGTTCTTTACCAGGATACGGAGATACCCAGAATGGCAAAGCCGATTCGCGTAACAGTGTGGCACGAGTATCGCCATGAGAAGAAGAACCCCGAGGTCGCCAAGGTCTACCCGAAGGGGATGCATGAGGCAATCGCCGAGCATCTGCGGAAGAGCGCGGACCTGAAGGTCGCCACGGCGACGCTCGATGAGCCGGAGCACGGCCTGACCGAGCAGCGGCTGGCGGAGACCGATGTGCTGACGTGGTGGGGTCACACGGCGCACAGGGAAGTGGCGGATGAGATCGTCGAGCGCGTCCACAACCGCGTGCTGGCGGGCATGGGCCTGATCGTGCTGCACAGCGGGCATTTCTCGAAGATCTTTCGGAAGCTGATGGGGACGACCTGCAACCTCAAGTGGCGCGAGGCGGGCGACCAGGCGATCTACTGGGTGACCCGGCCGGGCCATCCGATCCTTCAGGACATCGACGACCACTTCATCCTGCCGCACGAGGAGATGTACGGCGAATTTTTCGACATCCCCGAGCCGGACGAGACGATCCTGATCGCCAGTTTCACCGGCGGCGAGGTCTTTCGCAGCGGCCTGACGTACACGCGCGGGGCCGGCAAGATTTTTTACTTCCAGCCGGGCCACGAGACTTACCCGAGCTATTACGACAAGAACGTGCTGAAGGTGATCGAGAACGCCGTCCGTTGGGCCGCCCCTGCGCCGGGCCTGGTACCGCACAGTTTCGGCAACCGCAAACACGGCTGGCTCGACCAGCCGAAGCAGTAAGCGGCGAGCTGCCGGCGGCCGGTTACGGCCCGGGCCATTACACGTTCACTGCAGACGCCTTCGACCGGACGCCCTGGGTGCGGATCAACCGCGACCAACTGATGCAGGATGTCAGTTGGAATGTGCTGTTGACCGTCTTGCACAGGGGTGATTGTCCGGATAAAGCTGCGTTTCCAATCCTACAACGGCCATTCCCTGGGTAACTCATCCTCCTGGCACAGGCTTCCGATGCCACAGACGCAGGAATACGTCGCCACAGGGCGATGCTCCCGCAGGACAAGACGCCTGCGTGGGGCAGGCCTCGGCGGACCAGGAGATCCTGATTCGCCCGGCCTGGCAGACGCTGATACATGGCGTAGACGAAATGTTGGGAGGGACCATGCGGCCTCGGACCTGCCGGGAGGTTACCGGCTGAGCGTCCGGGGCTGCTGTATTTCGATTCCGGCGATTCCATCTTGAGTCGCACGCAGATCGCAGCGATCCAGGAACGGGTCCACGTTGGGGTTGTAGAGCATCTCGGCCAGTTATTGTACGAGGCTTCATAGGATGGAGGACAATCCCATTTGTTCGGAAGGGGCCGGTTGGCGTACAATCGTTGCCCGGTACCAGGAACCTTCGGGCAGTGACGGGAAAGGAAGTGCTGCATGGTCGAGATCAAAGGTGTCTACAAAGGGGACCTGTTGTGCGAGGTGGTGCACGGCCCGTCGGGCGTCATGCTGCAAACGGACGCCCCGGTCGACAACAACGGCAAGGGACGGTCGTTTTCGCCGACCGATCTTCTGGCAACGGCGCTGGGCACGTGCATGCTGACCGTGATGGGCATCGTCGCCCAACGAAACCACATCGACCTGGCCGGGACGAAACTGGTTGTGCGGAAGGAGATGACCAGCCAGCCGGTGCGGCGCGTGGGCACGCTGGAGGTCGATATCCTGGTACCGACGAATCTGTCGGACGAGGATCGGCGGCGTCTGGAGAACGCGGCCGATGTCTGCCCGGTGAAGCGCAGCCTCCATCCGGACGTAAACATTCGTGTCTGCTTCCAGTGGGGCAAGCAGGTGTAGCAGTATAGTCAGGCGGTACATTGGGTAGGTGCAATACGATCTGGTAGGGTTTTCCCTGATTCTTCAGAATCGCTGCTGTTGGGCTAGAGTGCAGCAGCGGCTGGCGTCGATGGACACAGTGGCAGAGAACGGGGCTCTTGTTTGGGGACTCTGCTCTGGGAATCGGTCGGCTGGCGACTACCGGATGAACCTGATGAGGGGGCGTTCGGTGGTCGCAGCCGGCATTTGTTGGGCATCGTCCGCCGGCTACCCGGCAGCGGGTTGTCGTGCGCCGAGTACGAGCATGCGGGCGATCTGGGCAACGTGCCTGCCCTGAAAACGGGCGATACCGAGCTCGTTTTCCGTAACCTGCCGTTTGTTATCCACCCCGCCAAATGTGCCCGCGCCATAGGGCGACCCGCCGGTGATCTGGGTCATGTTCACCAGCCGCTGCTCGCTGTAGGGCACGCCGACGATGATCATGCCGTGGTGCAGCAGCGTGGCGTGGAAACTGGTGATGGTCGTTTCGTGGCCGCCGTGCTGCGTGGCTGTGCTGGTGAAGACGCTGCCCACCTTGCCGATCAGGCCGCCATTGAGCCAGATCTGGCCCGTGCGGTCGAGGAAGTTCCGCATCTGGGCGGCCATGTTGCCGAAGCGGGTGGGCGTGCCGAAGAGGATGGCATCGGCCTCAACCATCTGGTTCGGCTGGGCGATAGGGATGTGGGCAAAGGCGTCGCGTGCCGCCTTGGCGCCGGTTCGGACGAGGGCCTCTTCGGGCACGAGTTCCGGCACCTGGTAAACCGACACGTCGGCATCGGGCACCTCTCGAGCCCCCTCGGCCACGGCCTGCGCCAACTGCCAGACATGCCCGTACATGCTGTAGAAGATGACCTGGATCTTCATAGGTTTGCTCCCAGCCAGCACAATCGCCCGCAGCAGATGATAGGCAACTCGAAGCCGAGCGTCATGCGTCCGTCCGCCGAGGGCAGGCTCTGCGCCGTTGCAGGAGCGTACCTCGCGCGAGTCGCGGGCGTCTCGGTTCGCTCATGGCCGAATCGCGGGCTATTGGGCGAGTGCGAGCGGGCGGTCGGGACCTGCGGAGCAATGGTTGGCCAGGCCCTTGGGCCATCTTGCCCGCAATCGGCCTGCGGGGTATACCTTGCGGGACGGCTTTTGCGGGAGGAACGATCATGGAGTGTAAGAAGGCGCGGAACCTCGAGATGTGCGGCTGCACCTATACGTCGTGCGGCAAGCGTGGCGTCTGCTGCGACTGCCTGGCCGGTCACCTGCGCAACAGGGAACTGCCCGGCTGCTGCTTTCCGCCCGATGCCGAGAAGACATACGACCGAAGTTTCGAGGCGTTCGCCCGGGCGTGGAATCTGGGCAAGTGAGCCGGGCTGGGGCAGGAGGTGTTTGAATGCGACGGCTGCTGATGTTCGCAGCCTGGATCGTGGTGTTCGGCGCGGCCGGCTGGTGGCTGTTCGCCGATACGGTCCGCTATCACCGGCCCGGCCAATCCGACGGCAAGACGATCCGTCTGGCGCACTGGGGCGGCTACCAGGAATACCTGATGTGGAAGGAGATCATCGCCGCCTTCGGCCAGGTCGAACCCGCCATCCGCATCAAGCAGGAATATGTCGTCGCGATGCGGTACGAGACGAAGATCCAGCAGCAGCTCGTCGCCGGCGACGCGCCCGACGTGATGCTCTTTCAGGATGAACCCTTCCCCAACTTCGCGCCCAAGGGCTTCGCCGTGCTCGACGAGTTGGTCCGCCGGGACGGGATCGATCTGCAGAAGGACTACTTCGCTACGGCCGTGGAGTCGTTTGTGCACGACGGCCAGTTGCGCGGCATGCCGATCTGGGGCGGGGACAACCTGATTTACTGCAACAAGCGCTGCTTCGAGCGGGCGTCGCGGTTTCACGGCCGGTGCGTGGCGCTGCCGGGCGACGACTGGACCATCGACGAGTTCGTGAAGGTCTGCAAGGACTTGACTTTCGATGAGGACGGCGACGGCCGGATCGACCAGTTCGGCTTTGCGCTGCCGATGTGGTTCTACGCGCTGCCGTTCATGTGGCCCGAGGGGATGGAGGTTCTGGATGCCACGCGGACGCGTTGGGTGATGACCGGGCCGGAGGCGGAAAAGGCGTGGGGGTTGTACCAGGGACTGCGGTTTGCGCACCGTGTCTGCCCGCTGCCGGCCGAGCAGGGCGAGATCGACGCGGAAACCGCCTTTTTCACGGGGCGGATCGCGATGTTCGTGAGCGGCCCGTGGGCGCAGCCGTTCCTGCAGAACACCACGCTGAAGGATGACTACTACATCGTGCACACGCCGCGCGGCCCGAAAGGCCGTGCCACGCGCGTGACGTGGGACTGTCTGGCGATCTACGACCAGATCTCGGCCGAGCGCAAAGAGGCCGCCTGGAAGTTCGTGAAGTTTGCCTGCGGCGCGGTGGGCCAGGAGATCGTGGCCAGGTACCTACGATCGGTGCCCGCCACGCGCAAAGGCGCGGAGGCGTTCGTGCGGTATGACCCCGGCTCGGGCAGCCGGAAGTTCGTGGAGGCGCTGGACTACGCCCGGCTCCAGCCCATCAGTCCGTACTGGAACGAGATGGACCGGCAGATCAACCGGCACCTGGCCGGCCTGCTCAGCGAGACCGGCGTCCGCAGCACGCCCGCCGAGTTCCTGGCGGGGCTGGCGAACGACCCGGTCATACGGCAGTGCTTCGAGGTGCAGCCATGAGAAGGCACCTGCACTCGACCCGCTGGCTGGGCCTGCCGCATGGCGTGTGGTTCGCCATGCCGTGGTTCGTCGGGCTGTTCGGGTTGATGCTGCTGCCGATGGTCGCATCGATCCTGCTGTCGTTCACGGAGTGGGACGGCGTGTCGCTTCGCGGCATCCGTTGGGTGGGCCTCGGCAACTACCGCCAGTTGTTCAGCGTGTCGCCGGGCGAGGCGCCGCTGGCGACCGATCCGTTCCCGGGGGTGTGGGCGGCGCTGGGGTGCCGGCCGAAGGACCCGCTGTTTATCAAGGCCCTGTACAACTCGCTGGTCTACAGCGTCTTTGCGGTGCCGCTGGGGCTGACTGCCAGCCTGTTGCTGGCGATGCTGCTGAACCAGAAGTTGCGGGGCATCCACTTTTTCCGCACGTTCTATTACATGCCGCACGTGCTGGGCGGCGTGGCGACGATCATGATCTGGCGGTGGATCTACAACCCGGACTTCGGGCTGGCCAACGAGATGCTGCGCGGTTTGTACCGGCTGATCGGCCCGGTGGCGGCGCTGCTGGGTCTGGGCGATCCGTCGCAGTGGCCGGTGCCGAACTGGCTGTATTCGCCGGACATGGCCAAGGCCTCGATGATCCTGATGGGGTTGTGGGGCGCGGGCGGGGCGATGCTGATCTTCCTGGCCGCGTTGCAGAACGTGCCGGAGCATTTGTACGAAGCCGCCCGCATCGACGGCGCGGGGACCTGGAGCCAGTTTCGCCACGTGACGCTGCCGCAGATCTCCCCGGCGATATTCTTCAACCTGGTCATGGGCATCATCGGGTCGCTGCAGACGTTCAACCAGGCGTACCTGATGCGCACGGCGAGCCAGCAGGACAGCCTGCTGTTCTACGTGCTGTACCTGTACCAGTGCGCATTCGAGGATTACCGCATGGGTTACGCCTCGGCGCTGGCCTGGGTGCTCTTCGTCGTGATTATGGCGCTGACCGCGCTGGCGATGCTGAGCGCGAAACGGTGGGTGTACTATGAGTCGGAGTAGCGGTCCGTTGCCAGCGGCCGGTGGCCAGTTGCCAGTTGGCAGCAACCAACCGCAGGGCGCGGTCTCGGCGGAGGCGTCGGTCGGCGCCGCGGTTGGCGGCGAGGGCGCCGGCGGGCAAGCCGCCGGCGGCACCCATCGTGTACAACCCCGCTGGCACCAGCGGGCCAGCTGGCGGCAGCGGGCGTGGAACGGGTTGATGTACGCGCTGCTGGTCGGCATCGGGGTCAGTTTCGCGTTGCCGCTGGTGTGGGCGTTCTGCGCGTCGCTCAAGCCGCTCGACAAGGTGTACGCGTTTCCACCGGAGTTCTGGCCGGACCAGCCGGTCTGGGGCAACTACGCGGAGGCTCTGCGAAAACTGCCGTTCCTCAAGTTCATCCTGAACACCCTTGTCATCACCCTCTCGGCTGTGATCGGGACGGTCTTTACGGCGTCGATGGTCGGCTACAGTTTCGCCCGGCTTACGTGGCGCGGACGGGACTTCTGGTTTGTGGTGCTGCTGGCGACGATGATGCTGCCGGCGCAGGTGCTTCTCATCCCGCACTTCCTGCAGTACAAGTGGCTCGGCTGGGTGAACACGTACAAGCCGCTGATCGTGCCGGGCTGGCTGGGCGGCGGGGCGTTCGCGATCTTCCTGTTCCGGCAGTTCTTCAAGGGCGTGCCGAAGGAACTGGAGGAGGCGGCGATGCTGGACGGCGCGACGCCGTGGCAGATCTACACGCGGATCATGCTGCCGCTGGCCAAGCCGGCGATCGCGACGGTAGGCGTGCTGAGTTTCATCGCCCACTGGCAGGAGTTCATGGGCCCGCTGATCTACCTATCGGACTTCGAAAAGTACCCGGTTTCGCTGGGCCTGCGGATGTACCAGACTGTCGAAGGCAGCTACGCCAACCTGCTGATGGCCGCGAGCCTTGTGACGCTGGTGCCGCTGGCGATCCTGTTTTTCGCCGCGCAGCGGTACTTCGTGAAGGGGTTGCTGCTGACGGGGTCGAAGGGGTAAGGCCATACCATGAAGGACTGGATGCATCCTTCCGGCATTGTGTATACTTATTGAAGCAGCAGCGGGAGATTGGCAGTGGATCTATTCGACAGAATCCTGTCGGACGTGCGGGTGACGAGCTGAGAACTATGAGAGACGTCGAGGAGAACTACCAGCACATTGGGGACGACCAGCGTTCCTTTGATATTCGCTTCTGGCAGTCGCGGGGGGATCGGGCGATATTCGAGGCGGTGTCGGAGATGGTGCGTGCCTACCTCCTGATCCAAGGCAAAGATGCTGACGAGTTCCGACTTCAGAGAGCTGTTGAGTCTTTTCAGAGAGCATAGGGTCCGCCACCTGGTCGTGAACGGCTATGCCGTGATGAAGTACAGCGAGCCGCGATTCACCAAGGATCTGGATCTCTGGATCGCCACCGACCCCGGAAACGCCGCGTCAGTCTATGCGGCACTGCAGGCGTTCGGAGCCCCGCTGAAGGACCTGTCCCCAAGCGACTTCAGCCAGCCCGACCACTTCTACCAGATGGGCAGGGCGCCCTTGCGCGTGGACGTGATGATGTCCCTCGGCGGCGTCCCGTTCGAAGAGGCGTGGAAGAACCGCGTGATCGTCCGGTTGGACGACCTCGAGATCCCGTTCATCTCAAGGGCAGACCTGATCCGGGCCAAGGAGGCAGCGGGAAGGCCGCAAGACAAGATAGACGTCGAGAAACTCAAGCAGGCCGAACGCCTGGATGCAGGCGACGAGCAGTAGGCTTTGTGCGCGCCTTGCTGTTGGCGAAGGATGACCCGTAGCGGCTCATCCGCCCCTTGTCAGCCGTTCACCGTGTCGAGCCTGACCGAAGCCGAAGGGTGCCTCCGTGGTGAAATCACACGTCTGAACGCGCCTCACCCCGTAATCGTCG
>Ga0101944_10007452_pt1 | contig 10933 bp, 9 predicted proteins | sample DewCreD2012metaG_FD_75245 | JGI IMG/M metagenome (GOLD analysis project Ga0101944, IMG submission 75245) | Hot spring sediment bacterial and archeal communities from British Columbia, Canada, to study Microbial Dark Matter (Phase II) - Dewar... ... | reverse complement strand
TCAATGGCGTGTGCCATGAGCCGTCTTGCCTCCCTGTGGTTGCCAAACTAGGAATCGGCAAGACGGCTTTTCTTTTTGACCTTATTCATCGCCCAAGCGTGCTAAAGTCCACCAGACTGAAAAGTCGAAAAATGAAGACGTGGAGGGGCGTGCAGCGAAGGAGACGTTCACCGATGACCGAGCAGAAGGAAACCCCTGTCGCCAGTTCGCAGAAAATGTCGAAGGCCGAGGAATTGCGTCTCAAGCGTCTGGGCCTGTGGTACCTGCGGGACAACCCGCAAGCGTTGGCCCAAGAGCTGGAGCGCATCGAGCGAGTGACCAAGACGCCGCCCCAACCGCAGTAGAACACTCCACTGGACAAGGCGACCAGCCCTTACTCTGCCTTTTTCGTTTCGACGCCGGGCGGCTCGTCGGCCGACTCCACCAGCCGGCGTTCGCCCAGCATTTTGAGGAAGGCCAGCAGTTTGGGGAAAAACTCGACCGGATGTGCGGCGAAACGCGGGCAAAGGATCGCCAGCATGTCCGAGACCGCGGGGCCGTGTTCCAAGGTTTCCCACGTCTGGCGTCCTATCGCGTCAAGCGCCAGACGACGATAGCCCTTTTCCGGCGCCCGACCGCCGCGCAGCGCACGTGCCAGCATGGTGTCGGGCGCGGTGGCTTCGTACACCAGATCGCCGGTCCCGTCCTTCGAACTGGGTTCCAGCCTGACCTCCGGTATCGCACGAACGCGGAAGCCGAGCTGTTTGCGTCGCCACGCGGCCGCATCCTGGATCTGCGGCTTGCCGCGTTTGATCGGATTGCGATCGTCGTCGCCGCTCTGCATCCGAGCTTCCTCGGCGATCAGTTCTGCCCAGTCCACGGCGGTCGGATTGGGATCCGGGTGGCAGCGCACCGTGGACAGCATCTCGCGGGCCAGGGCTTCCGCGCCAGCTTCCCCGCACCGCGCGCTCAGCGCCCACAGGGAATGCGAGGCAGGGCAATGCCAGGCCAAGACCGTGGCCGCACCGGCATACTTGCGGAAGAACCGTCGCACGATCCGGTCGCCCATGCGGATGTGGATGCGCCTGCGTTCGTTGAACAGCACTCCGGGATGGCCCGCCAGTTCGGTTCCCTCGGCTTCGGGATCCTTTTCCTGTGCGCGCCCCAGCACTGTCTTGACACGCTCGAGCTTGCCGCCGCTGCCGATCGTCGTCTGCACCGGACCGCCGGGTTCGCTGCGGTCGAAGAGCACCTTGGCCAGCGACGCATAGACTTTTTCGTGACTCGAGTTCGCCAGATGCCATTCGGCGAAACCGAGGCGTGCCAGGCCGACCCGCTTCCCCGGCGCTTCGACATCCAGATACACATGGCCCTCACGCCCGCGCACGCCATCGAGTCGCCATTCGGCGGGCCATTCGACCTCCAGCCCCGGAAGGACGATGTGCAGCGGCGCCCCTTCTTCGGCCACCCGAACCGATTTCAGGATGCGTCGAAAGACGCCGAGCGGGTCCCTGCACGAAACCGGGGGACAGCAGGCGGCGGACAGAAAGACCGCACGGCCCTTGGCCGTCAGCGCCATGACCGCCAAACAACCGGGCAGGCCATTCCATCGATACTCGCGGGCCTTTCCCTCGGCATCGAGATCGAAGAGTTCGCGCAGGCTGCGCGCCTCGTCCTTCCACTCCAGTGCGATCCGGTTGGCCTTCGCCTGCTTCTCGGCACCCGCCGCTTCACGGTCGAAGCCTTCGTCCAGCTTCCTGCGTTCCCGATCGCTCAGGTACCCGGTTTCTGTCTTCCGCCAGAGCCAGTTCACTTCCAGCGGCGTCGTGGTCAGGCTCTCCCACCGGATGCGCGAAGACTGAACGGTCCAATCGGCGATGATGGGATGCCATCCCATGGGCGTTTCCATCCGCACGGGGAAAAGCGAGAAGGTCGACCAGCAGTTGCGGGCGTCGGGCAGACCGGAGGACGCTTCGCCGGTCCCGGTCGTTTTCTGGAGGGTCTTGGCCATGGCGCGGAGTGTACTGCGAACGGTCCCGTTTGCCCACGCGAGATCGAACCGCAACCGCCCGCCGTGCGGCGTTCACGCCTGCGCCGACTTGACCGCCGCGCGCGAACCGCTGCGCTGGTCGAGGGCGGTCTGTTCGCGCGCGAGATCCTGAATGCTGCAGGCATCCAACTGCCGCAACACCGTCTCGCGAATGGCACCCAACCGGCGATGCGCGGCGCACTGGCCCTTGTGACGACACCCGTTCGAGGCCGATTCGTTCAGACACGCCATGATGGCGATCGGCCCGTCGATGGCTTCGATCACTTCCCGCAAGGTAATCTCGTCGGGACGGAGCCCCAGGCTGAATCCGCCTTTGATCCCCCGGTACGAGCAGACGATCGAACGCTCGGCCAGGCTCTTGAGCACTTTGACCAGGTAGTTCCGAGGCAACCCGGCCTGCCTGGACAGGTCGTGCAGATAAAAACGGGTGCCCGCGGGATGCCGGGCCATCAGGACCAGCGCCCGGATCCCATAATCCACCGCGCGCGTCACTTGCATGATAAGGACCGCTAGCTCTTGCCCAAGCGTTCCATGATGGCGATCAGGGGCATGAACAGCGCGATGACGATGAAGCCGACCGCGCCGCCCATGCCGATGATCAGGATGGGTTCCAGCAAGCTCATCAGCGCGCCGACCAGCGTATCGACCTCGCTGTCGTACGTATCGGCCACCTTGATCAGCATCTTGTCCAATTCGCCCGTCTCCTCGCCGACCTGGATCATGTTCACGACCAGATCGTCGAAGACGCCCGAGTGGCGCAGCGGCTCGGCGATCGTATCGCCTTCGCGAATCGAGTTGTGCACGCTCTCGATGGCACCCGCCACCACCGCGTTGCCCGTGGCGTTCTTGATGATGGAAAGCGCGTTCAGGATCGGCACGCCGGACTGGATCAGCGTGCCCAGCGTGCGGCAGAAGCGGCTGACCGACGACTTGGAGATGATGAGCCCGAAGATCGGAAGCTTCAGTTTCACCAGGTCGATGGTGTAGCGCCCCTTCGGCGTCTTGCCGACAAAGTACACCGTGGCCCAGAGCAGCAGGGCCAGGAAGATGATGATGTACCAGTAACTGGTGAACATCTTGGAAATCTTCATCAGCAGGTCGGTCAGGAAGGGCATCTGGCCCAAATCCATTTCCTTGAACATCGCCTCGAACTTCGGAATGATGAACACCAGGATGAAGGTCAGGATGCCGCCTGCGATGGTCACGACGGCGGCGGGATAGACCAGCGCGCCGATGATCTTCTGCTTCAACCGCAACGACTTTTCCATGTAGTCGGCAAGGCGGGCCAGAATCTGGTCCAACACGCCGCCAGCCTCGCCGGCCTTCACCATGTTCACGTACAACTTGTCGAAGACGCGGGGATGCTTGGCCAACGCCTCCGAAAGCGCCGAACCGCCCTCGACGTCCCCCTTCACGTCCATCATGGTCTCTTTCAGCAGGCCCGGCTTCTGCTGCGCGGACAGGATGTCGAGCGAACGGACGATCGGGAGACCCGCATCCAGCAGCGTGGCGAACTGGCGCGTGGCCTGCGTGAGCTGCTTCTGACTGACGCTGACGCTGAGCGAAAACCCGCCCCGCTTGCGCGCGATCGCCGTCGGCATGCCGCCTGCCGCGGCCTTGGCCATGACCTTGGTGGGGTAGTAATTCAGCGCACGGATCTTGTCGTTGGCTTCTTTTTCGCTATTGGCCTCGATCTCGGCCTTGATCTCGTTGCCCTGGCTGTCGACCGCTTCGTACGCAAATGTCATCGCCCGTTCTCCCTCGGCACCACGCAGGTGGTCCCTCCACCGCGGCAACACGAAAGACCCAGCCCCGATAGCCTGTCTTAACTTTACCCAGTCAGTCTACTTTCTTCAACCCGTTCCACCACTTGATTTTCGCCCTGTTCCGACGCCCCCTCCGCCCGTACGCCCTTGCACGCCCAAAGCACCTGTGCAGAAAACCGGGCCGCAGCCACCTGCCGTGACCGATCCCCGTTCGCCCTTGCATTACGTGACCGATATAAGTAGATCATCTCCCAGGAACCGGACAAAGAACATGCCCAGCCCCTTCCCCTTACTGTCAAGCAAGCCGTGGGCCGGCCTTCTGGGCGGCCTTGCGATCCTGAGCCTGTGCGGTTGCGAACGCACGGTGGTCACCACCGACTATTTCCCATTGCGTGACGGCAACCGATGGGAGTACCGCCTGCTCGACCATCCCCGGCTGAAGGCTCTGGCCGCGGGACAGGCCGTGCCCACCGAACCCGCGGTCTCCACGGAACCCAGCCGGGAAGACGGCGGAACGTCCGTTCCGGCAGAGATCGTGAATCCCGAGGAGCCTTCCCAGAACAGGACGGATACAGCCCCGGCACGACGCGTCGCGCTGATCCTCAGGGAGGATATGGACGGATTGACCTTCCGGGCGACCTACGACGGCTACGAGCAGGTGTGGTCCAAGCGGGGGGGGTATGTCGGCTTCCAGAACCAGCGCGGACGCCACTACCTGCTGATCCTCCCGCCCCATACGGGTTACCGCTGGGTGGTCACCGACGCGTCCGGCGAAGACCTTTACTGCGAGATCGAGAGTCATGCGACCGTCGAAACGCCGGATGGCGTTTTCAGGAATTGCGCCGTGACGCGCGAAGAGACCCGGACCAAGCGCGAAGTGACGCGCTACTGGTTCGCGCCGAATGTCGGCCTGGTGCGCCGCTCGAAGTACTTCGCCGACGAAGAAGTCTTCCGCCAGGAGCTGGTGGCCCACGAGGTGCGCCCCGCGCGGGCGGAAGTCCGCGCCGCCGAGGACCGGGAAGTCCAGGAAGCCCTGCGCGGGAAGAACCGGGGCAGCGAACACCGCAAGCGCACCGATCCCAAACCCTGACCGTTCGCAGTTTGCCGTTGGCTGCCCGCGTCCTTACGGCTAATCTCGGCACGGCTGGAAAGGACCGCGCATCGCATGCCGGCCGGACCGCTGGTGCACGATCGCGAATTCCGGGGTACTTGTTTCAGAGAGACCTCCATGACCCGTTTCACCGTACGCGCCGCGCGCTGCCCGCATACCTCCACCCAGCAGGTGGTCGACGAGACGCTGCGCCGCATCACGGAAGGGCTGACGCGCTCCTGGGCCCGGCTGGAGAAAGCCAGGCGCATCGCCATCAAGGTCAACCTCGTGCTGGAACCCGAGAACATCCGCTTGACCGACGGCCGGCGGCAGGAACTGGTCGACGATCTCGTCCTGCGCGCCACGCTTCGCCTGCTGCGTGAACGCACGAACGCCGAACTCTTCCTGGTCGACAGCACCTACCACCCCGAAGGCGAGCGTGCGAACTGCGACGTCCACTTCCTGCCGCTGCTCCGGGAGTTCGGCGTCGGCTATGTCGAATGCACCCGCAGGGACCTGGCCTGGTACGACGTGCCCGGCGGCGGGCTGCTCTTCCGGCGTTACCGGCTCAACCCCTGTTTCCGCGACGCCGACGCGTTCGTTTCCGTCGCCACGCTGAAGAGCCACGCGTTCATGGGCGTGACGCTGACCACCAAGAATCTCTTCGGCCTCTGCCCCGTCCATCCCGAGAACCGCCCGCGCCGGTACTTCCATCACTTCATCCGCCTGCCCTTCGTGCTCGCCGACCTCGCCCAGACGCTCCAGCCGTGCCTGAACATCGTCGACGGCTTGGTGGGACAGTCCTTGCGCGAGTGGGGCGGCGAGGCGCGCGTCACCGACACGCTGATCGCCGGCGACCACTGCATCGCCACCGATGCCTGCGCCGCAACGCTGATGGGCCACGACCCGGCGTCCGACTGGCCCACCCCGCCCTTCCGCCGCGACCGCAACCATCTGCGCATCGCCGCCGACGCCGGCTGCGGCACCGTGGACCTGGACCGGATCGACTTCGAACACGACCTTCCCATCCCCGTGGGCAGCTTCGACTCCGACCCGACCGACCCGCGCGAGATGGTGGAAAGCTGGCGCCGCACCACCTGCGAGCAGGCGCTCTTCTTCCGCGACCGGCGCGCCGAGTTCGTCCGCCGGTACCCCGGCGAGTACATCTATCTGCAGGATGGCGAGGTGCTCTGGCACGATGCGACCCGTCATCCCGACGGCAGCCGCAGACGCCTGTCGGGCGGAAAGAAGGACCGCGGCATCTGGGTGAAGTATGTCGATCCGGACGAGCAGGAGGGCGAGCGGTTCGAGGTATACGAACGGGAAATCGCCAGGCTCGGGTCGGCGCCGTAGTTTCCTTCGCTCAGCACCGCGTCCTGAACGCCAGCAGTCCCCGGATCCCTTCCGTCAGGAAACCGCGGATCTCGCTTGTCGCCAGCCTTCGATCGGCCCTGAAAAAAATGATCGTGTCGTCTCCGCCCTCGACGTAGAGTCCCGGGCGGGCCCCGAAGAACGCCAAAACCCCGGCGGTGAACGCGCTTCGGATCTGCTCTTCGTTCTGCCCGCGCAGGACGTAGCTCCTCGAGAACTCCGCGTTCTCCGGAAAGTCGATATCCTGGTAGCCGAAGAGCGCGCCGAGTTTCTGCCAGAACCCTTCGGGCTTGAGTTCGAAGCGCGGCAGGTCGAGCCGCCCGTCGAAGATCGCGCACACGGTCAGCTGGTGCGTGGTCCGGCTCTTTCCACTGCCGGTCGTAAAACGGTAGTCGAAGACCGCGACGCGGACGCCTTCCACGCGGCCCTGCATGGTGTTGAAGAAGGTCCGGTTGCGGCCCCGGTTGAAGAGCGCGAACTGGCCGAGTCCCGGGATCTGCGGCGAGCCCTCGGCCGCGAACTGCAACCCCAGTTCACCGGCCACGGCCTCCATCTCCCGGCACCGTTTCCTTTCCGCAAGAAAGGAGAAGACCGCCACCAGAACGAACAGCACGATCATTCCGCCAAAGATGGCGAACGGAATGAACTCCATCGCAACGCTCCTTCCCGCGACCCTGCCTGGACAAGGCCACCACCGGATCGACCCGCGCAGCCGCCTATTCAGGACAAGGCCCCGTCTCTTTCAATCGCATGACGAAAAACGCGCAGCCGAGTATAGTGTGCCCCGGCTCGAAATGCAGATGTCCGACCCATGATCGAGGCGGGAACGCATGCATCCGTTGGATCCAGAAGGCCTCAGTTACCTGACCGAGAAGGGCGACGGACCGTTCTACCTGATGAACGGCGAGTCCTTCGCCATCGAAAACGTCCCGGTCGGCACGCGGGTGCTCTACCCCCGCCCCCCCCTGCCGAACGTCGGCGATCTGCGCGCCGCCGTCCGCCATGCGCTGGACCACCCCATCGGCATGGACCCGCTCCGCGCCTGCCTCAAACCCGGCATGAAGGTGACCATCGCCTTCGACGACATTTCGCTGGCCCTCCCGCTGATGAAGGCGCCCGACTGCCGCCAGATCGCGCTGGAGGTGGTGCTCGATTATCTGGCCGAGGCCGGCGTCGACGATTTTCACCTCGTCGTCGCCGTCGCGCTCCACCGCCACATGCACGACCACGAAGTCCGCTACCAGTGCGGCCGCAGGATCTTCGACGCGTACTGGCACACGAAAAGGCTCTACAACTACGACGCCGAAGACAAGGACAACAACATCGTCCTGGGCCATACGGAACACGGGCACATCGTCGAGATCCAGAAGCGCGCCGCCACCTCCGACCTGCTGATCTACGTGAACCTGAACCTGATCGCGCTGAACGGCGGGCACAAATCCGTCGGCGTCGGCCTGGCCACCTACCGCTGCATCCGCACGAACCACAACATCGAACACAACCTGGGTGCGCGCAGCATCAACGACCCGCCGCGCAGCCGGCTGCACCGGACGTTCGACGAAATCGGCCGGTACGTGGAAAAGCACGTCAGGGTCTTCCATCTCGAGATGACCGTCGACACCGACACGTTCCCCTGGTACCTCGGTTACCTGCAGAAGCAGGAACACACGTGGAACGCCGCCGAATGGCTCTCGTCGCGGATCAACAAGTACTTCCTCGACTGCACCCCGCTCTCGCTCAACCGCGCGATCTTCTTCGCCAACAAGGCGCCCTACCACGTGACCAGCGTGCAGGCCGGCGAATGCGAGGCCGTCCATCGGATCACGCTCGAAAACGTCTACCGGCAGCAGAACATCGAGATCCAGGGCCAGAGCGACATCTACATCGTCCCGGTGCCCTACGTCATGCCTTACAGCGTCCATTCGGTGATGAACCCGATCCTGGTGCACGCGATGGGCCTGGGTTACCTGTTCAACTTCTACAAGGGCCGTCCGGTGGTCAAGGAAGGCGGTTCGATCATCCTGCTGCACCCGCTGGAGGAGAAATTCAACCCGGTGCACCACCCCAGCTACATCGAACTCTGGGAGAAACTGGCCCTCACGCGCGACCACCACGAAGTGGACCGGAAGTACGCGGACGAACTGGCACTGAATCCCAGGTACATCGAGCTGTACCGGTTCCACAATGCCTATCACGGGTTCCATCCGGTCAGCATGTGGAACTGGGGCGCGCATGGACGGATGCACTGCGGGCAGGTGATCATCGTCAACCCGCGCAGCCGCAACGCCGCCGCGCGGCTGGGCTGGGAAACGGCGCCGAACCTGACGGAGGCGATCGAGATGGCCAGGACCAGGCAGGGCGCCAATGCGTCGATTTCCCTCTGCCACAGTCCGCCCATCGCGATGTGGGAGGTGAAATGAGGAGCAAGGACCGAGGAGCGAGGCACGGAGGGGCAGAAGGACAGAGGGGCAGACGATCAGTCAGATACGTCGTATCAGTCCTATCATGCGTCTGATCGGACCGATCCGTCCGAGGCCCCGCTCAATTGTAATCCAGGCGATACACCGACCCGTGGTGGTCCATGATCCACGCCACGATGATCCAGAAGACGATGGCCAGCGCTTCGCCCACGATCAGGCCGACGAAGAAGCGGCGCCAGCGGAGGAACTGCTTCTGGCCGCCGAATCGCACTAGCAGGAATTTCGCCAGCCAGCCGAGGAAATACGAAAACCACATCGCGTAGATGCCCTGGAAGCCCATCCATAGCACGTAACCGATCGGATGCGGCCACCAGAAGACCCGCGTGCGCATGAAGAGGAAGAAGAACATCACCGCGCCGCCCACGCCCATCCAGCCGATCCGCGTCCAGTTCGTCCGTGCGACCGCAGGAACCTCCGACTTCGGAATCGGCGCGCCCGTCTCGGCGCTCTGCCGTTTCAATTCCTCCCAGTGCTTGATCTGACGGATGTTCCCGGTCTGTTCGCCGTAGAACCAGTTGGGCCAATAGTTGAAGACCCAGCCGAGGCTACGCGCCCCGCCGGGCGTCGTGTAGACCATGTAGTTTGCCGAAAAGAAGCCGACCACGAACGTCAACAGCAGCGCCGAGCCCAGGCCGGCCAGCAGCCAGCGCGGCTTGGTGCGCGACTGCGTGCCGGCATGCAGCGCGCCGATGATGTTGATCATCGGCGCCATCCGGTAGAAATCGAACTCGAAGACCTTGCCCCACACCCCGGTCACGATCAGGTTCTGCGAGCCGATCGCCGCGGGCGTGAAGACGACCTGCATCAGTTCCTGCGGCGTGGCGAAGCATTTGATGTACATCACCCCGCCTTCGGCCACCAGGCGCGCCGCGCCCACCGAGATCAGCGTCAGGATCAGCACCGCCAGAATCGCCCAGTGCAGCGAAACGCGGAAATGGCACAACCACGCCACCGCGCCGAGGAAGCAGAGCAGCAGCATGCCCCACAGCGTGCGGGACGAAAGCCGGAAGGGCGAACGATCCTCCGGCATCGCCCCCACGGCCTGTTTGAGCGTCGTCCAGAGATGCTGTCGAGCCATGAAGAGCCCCGCCAGCACGATGGCGAAGAGCGCGCCGACGCCTTGGTTGAAGAACATCCCGTGCGCCCCCTCGCGCGCCCACATGAAGGCCCACCCGTTGTCCGCCAGCCCGAACGTGCCGCAGGCGATCATCGAGCAGATCTTCAGCACCACCGCAAAGAAAAACCACATGCTGAAGCTGACTTCCAGCGAGACCAGGTACATGAAGCCGATCACGGAAGGAAAGATCTTGAACATGAACGGCTGCATGTAACGCCACGGCGTCTCGGTCAGGTAGGTCCAGTCGATGTGCGTGATGTGCATCGGCACTGACGGCCAGTTGTCCGCGTAGTTGGCGTAGTAGTTCCACCCGTGGAGCGCAAAGGTGATCCCGATGCCCCACAGCGCCATGCGGTCCAGGAAAAAGGGCCTTTCCATCCCTTCGCCACGCGCCTGCGGGAAAAACCCGTCCATCATCTGCTCGGGCACCTGGATCACCGGAAACGGCAGCCGCTCGCGTTCGCTCCAGACCGGATGCAGCAGCCCGCTGAGCGCGAAGAAAAGCCCCAGCATGAACAGCAGCGCCAGGCACCACCAGGCGTACGGCCCCGCCAGATGCCCCCACGGGATCGCCTGGAAATTCTCCACCATGCTCTCGCTGACGTTGGGCAGCCCGTGATAGAACCATTCGACCGGCCGCGGATCCGCCGAAAGCGCGTCCGCCGGATCGTGCGCCGACAGTTCCGGAGGGATCAGCGGCAACAGGTCCTCCTTCCAATTGTTCTCCGGCCGCGCGAAGTACTGCGGCCCCATCTGCGCCGCCATCAGGTAACTCATGAACCCGACCGCCGGCAGCGGATTGATCAGCACGATCATGCAGAAGATCATCGCCAGGTCCTGCCGCGTCAGCCGCAGCCCCAGGCCAGCCCCTGGTCCGCAGACTTTTGGGCGGACCCCCGCAACCTGAGCAAGGTCTATCCCTACCTCCCGGTGGTCGTGATCGGCCTGGTGGCCGCGGCCAGGGCGTTGTTGATCGCCCGGGACCTGCGGGAAATCCCCAAGTATGTGGAACTGGACGACCGCGGCGTGCATCTGGGCCGCTGGCTGGGCGAGCCGGAATATTACCCCTACGCCGACATC
>Ga0101944_10007451_pt1 | contig 10933 bp, 7 predicted proteins | sample DewCreD2012metaG_FD_75245 | JGI IMG/M metagenome (GOLD analysis project Ga0101944, IMG submission 75245) | Hot spring sediment bacterial and archeal communities from British Columbia, Canada, to study Microbial Dark Matter (Phase II) - Dewar... ... | reverse complement strand
GTGGCAGGGCTGTGCTGGGTGAGCGCGCGCAGCTTGGCGGTGACCTCGGCGGCCCGTTGGCCGGCCTTGAGGATTTGCTCGACCGAGGCCAGGTGCGGGTGCCCCGGCGGGAGCGCATCGCGAAGGATTTCCGCGAAGCCGAGGATGACCTGGAGCAGGTTGTTGAAGTCATGCACGATGCCGGCGGCCAGGCGGACGACGACCTCCATCTTTTGCGACTGGCGCAGGGCTTCTTCCGAGTGCAGCCGGCGCAGAGCCAGGGACAGATTGAGCGAGGCGTTCAGGAGGTATTCCTGCTCGACCGCTTCCCAGAGCGCCTCGCTGTGACAGTTGTCAAATCCGATGAAGCCGACGAAGCCGCGGTCGGTAAACAAGGGCAGGCACAGGATGGCTTTGATGCCCTGCGGCTCCAGAACCGCCCGCTCGGGCGCGGGCAGGTCGGCCACACGGGCATGGATGATCCGGCCGGCCGCCAGGGTCTCGCGCCACCATTTGATACCGGATTCGTCGTAAGCCAGATGCTGAAGCCGTGGGTTGTTTATCTGCGGGACCACACCGGGGGCGCACCACTCGGCCACTTGCGAGGTGCACAGGACGCCGTCCTCGCGAAATTCGTTTAGGAAAACGTAGCACCGGTCCGCGCCCACGGCCCGACCCAGGATTTGCACAAAGGCAGAATAATCCGTTTTGCCGTCGGTCTGGAGGAGCACCCGGGCGCTGTCAGCGAGCGCGACCAAGAGTTGCTCACGGCGGCGCAACTCGTCCTGGGCCCGGACCCAGGCGGTCACATCGCGCAGCATAGCCACGGTGCCACGTCGGCAGGCCTCGGCGCCCAGCGGAGAGACTAGCGCTTCCACCAAGGGCAGCGGTGCGGGCCGCGCACCGGAGCGGAGCGTGGCCGCGGCGCCGCGGCGGACAGCCTCGATCAATTCCGGCCAGGCGCCGGGGACGGTTTCCAGCGGTTGCCCGACTCGGAGCGGCCCCAGCATCGCCTGCGCGCGCTCGTTGAAATCAAGCACATGCCCTTCCTTGTCGCAGACCACCACCCCTTCCTGCATCTGCTCCCAGACGCGCAGGCGGGCGGCGTCCACCCGGTCAAACAACCCCACTCGAAACACGCCCCAGGCCAGCACGGCGCCCGCGAGCGTGAAGGAAAACGGGGTCAGGTCCAGCATCCCCCAGGGACGCCAGCCGACCGTGTAGGTCAGGTTGGCCAGGCCGGGGATGGCCACGGCGAGGCTGAGAATCCGCGCCTGCTGGCGGAAGAGCTTGCCGCGCCCGGCACCACTCCGCCACAGCACCCCGAGCCCGGCCAAAATCCCGGCCCACACATACACCCAGTTGAACCAGTAAGCGGGGCCGCGACCAAACTTCAAGAGGGGGATCGGACCGGAGAGATCAAAGCTGGGCTGGACTTGCACCCAGCCGTGGTACGGGTTGGTCAGGGCCAGCAGGCAGCTCAGAAACCCGGGGGTCAGCAGCGTCAACCAAGTCTGTTGCGGCCAGGGCGGCTCGCCGGAGAGTTCCCGCACCATGCCCAGCCAGCACACCCCGAGAAACGGGATGCCCAGGTACTGGAACCCCAACCAGAATTGCGCCGCGCCCGCGTTGGTGGAGGAAAGCTCGGCCCCATAACCCACCGACCAGACGGCGCTGGCCAGCATCAAACCGACGAACGGGGAAATGCCGGGCGCGCGGCTCCTTCGGACAATTAACGCCAGCGCCAACGCCAAAGCCGCCGACAAACCGAGCAACGTTGTCAAAATCCCTGACACAATGCCCCTGACAAAGTTGTCTGCGCAGATTAAAGCAACGATCAAGCCAATCAACCCGGGATCATTTCGGGACCGGGTTCACCCACCGCCGGTTCATGGGGTAAAGGCCGGGACAAACAGGGAAACCGTTCTTTGCGGGGGCACTCCGCGATCAAATTTCCACCTGCATGCCCAGCTCGACCACCCGGTTGGCCGGCAGGCGGAAAAACGCCGTGGCGCTTTGGTTGTTGCGGGCCAGGAAGGCAAACAGTTGCTGCCGCCAGGCGCGGTACCAGGGGGTGCCGCTGCGGCAAACGATGGTCTCGCGGCTCAGGAAAAAGGTTGTTTCCGAAAGCTTGAGCTGGAGGTTGTGCTCACCGCACTGACGCAGGATGTCCGTCATGTCCGCCTCCTCCATGAAGCCGTAGCGGGCGATGACGCGGTAAAAGCCCTGGCCGTGGCGCAAGATTTCCAGCCGCTCGGCCGCGGGCACGCGCGGTTGCTCCTCGATCTTGATGGTCAGCAGGACCACCCGCTCGTGGAGAACGCGATTGTGTTTGAGGTTGTGGAGCAGCGCCAGGGGTGTGCCAGTGGGACTGCCGGACATGAACACCGCGGTGCCGCCCACACGCTGGGGTTTGCGGGCCTCGACATCGGCCAGGAACATGTCGAAGGGCAGCAAGGTTGCTTCAAGCCGCTCCCGCAAGCGGCGTCGCCCCCAGTTCCACGTGCGCATGACACCGTAGATCAAGCCGCCCATGATGACCGGGAACCACCCGCCCTCGGGAAATTTGAGCAGGTTCGCGCCCAAGAAGGGCAACTGGAACAGGCAAAACACCGCGCACAGCCCCAGCGATTGGAGGTTGGTCCAGTTCCACAGCCGCCGCGCGGCGAAGTAGAACAACAATGTGGTCACCAGCATGGTCAGCGTGACCGCAATGCCGTAGGCCGCGGCCAAGCGCCCGGAGCTTTGGAAGCCCAGCACCAAACCCGAGCACGCCAGCAACAGGAGCCAGTTGGCCAGGGGCACGTAAATCTGGCCCCGCTCCGTGTGGGAGGTGTGCCGGATTTCCACCCGCGGCAGGTAGCCCAGTTGCACCGCCTGCATCGTGAGCGAAAACACCCCCGAGATCAGCGCTTGGGACGCGATGATGGCCGCGGCCGTGGCCAAACCCAGCAAGGGCCAGAGCGCCCAAGCCGGCGCCAGGCGGTAGAACGGGTTTTCCACCGCCGTGGCATCCCGCAACAACAACGCCCCCTGACCCAAGTAATTCAGAAACAACGCCGGCAGCACCAGCCCGAACCACGCCCGCCGGATGGGCGCCAGCCCGAAATGCCCCATGTCCGCGTACAACGCCTCGCCGCCGGTCAACACCAGAAACACCGCCCCCAGAACCTTGAACGCCACCCAGCCCTCGTGCCAAAAGAACGCGACTGCGTACCCCGGGTTTATGGCCAGCAGAATACCCGGATGCCGCACCACTTCCGCCAGACCCAACAGGGCAATCACCACAAACCACACCAGCATCACCGGCCCGAACACCCGCGCCACACCGCCAGTGCCCACCCGCTGGATTGAGAACAAGCCCACCAGAATGCCCAGCGAAAGCGGCACCACGTAGGGCGTGAGCTGCGCGGTGGCGATTTTCAAACCCTCCATCGCGCCCAGCACCGTAATGGGCGGCGTGATCATCCCGTCCCCGTACATGAGCGCCGCGCCAAACACCCCCAGCCCCGTAAAGGCCAGCGCCGCCCGCCCCCGACGCAGCCGCTCGGGAAACGCCAGCGCCAGCAACGCCAGCGGCCCGCCCTCCCCCTTGTTGTCCGCCCGGCAGATGAAGACCAAGTACTTAACCGAGATGATGAGGATCAACGACCAGAAGATCAGTGACAACACCCCCAGCACATTCGTGGGGTTCAACTCGGCCCCGGTGTGCGTGGTGAAACACTCCCGCAGCGCGTACAGCGGGCTGGTCCCGATGTCTCCAAAGACCACTCCCAACGCCCCCAACGTCAACCAGCCTCGTCGGGCACCGGGTGCTTCGTTGCCATTCATTTAAGGTTTGCCGGGTCGCACCGGGCCCTGCCCCGGCGGCGCTCCGCATCCTACCGGCTTTTTCGCCGGCTTGGCAATCCGGGGTACCGGCCCCCGGCACTCCGCGCTTGCCTGTGCCGGACGCGCGCCCATGCTTGCCGCAGCATGGAACCGAGCACCTGGCGCGAGCGGTGGGGCGAACGGCTGGCGGATTACCCGCTGCTGCGCACCCTGCTGTTCAATCCGTGGTTCGCCCTGGCGTTTTCCCTCGTGAGCTTGATCGCCCTGGGCGCGGTAATCTGCCTGCCCAAAATCTGGGTGAGCACCCCGCCGGACTTCAAACCGGTGATGCGGGTGAGCCTCTTGGACCTGGTCCAGGCCCGCTCCCTCAGCGCCACGGCCGCCCGACATGCCGCGGCGGGTCGCCACCGGGAAGCCGCCATGGCCTGGCAGGGCGCCGCCTTGAACGACCCCGGCAGCCTCGAACTGCACCGCGCCCTGTTTCGCCACCTGGCCACGGCTCCGGTCCTGCCCCTGAGCCAGGTCAGCCGCAGCCTCTACCGCATCAACTGGATGCTTCAGTTGGGCGGCACCAACCAGGTGGACCTTAACTGGCCGCACAAACCTTGGACCGCTACGGCCTGGCCGAAGACGTCTTCACTTTGCTCGCCCCGCAGGCTGATCACCTTTCCCCTGCCCTCGAACCGGCCTACCTCAAGGCGCTGTTTCAAGTTGGCCGCTACGAGGAATTCGGCCGGCGCTGGGAACGGGCACAGGCCACGGCGGCCAACGACCCCGAGCTGGTGCTCTGCCGGGCCGCGTACCTGGCCGGTTGGGGCCCGCCCGAGGAGGCCGCCACGCACCGCCGCCAAGTGCAGGACGCCCTAGACGACCCCGCGTTGGGCACCTACGCCTGCCGCTTGGAAATGGTCGTGGCCAGCCGGCGATTGGACCTGGAGGCCTACCGCACTGCACTCCGGCGCCTGGAAAACCCCGCCGAGGACCGCGCCACGGACCATGCGCGCTTCTGGCGCCTGTTGCACGCGGCCGGCCGCGTCGAGGAAGCCCGCACGCTGGCGCGCAGCTATAATCGCCCGCCCGAATCCGCCTACGAGGTGGTCCAGCTCGCCGACGCCCTGCAAGCGGTGGGCTTGTCGGAGGAACTGGTGAGTTTCCTCCAACGCCACGTGCTCGAATTCGGCTACAGCCCCAGCGTGTGGTCCGTGGCGGTCTGGGCGGCTTACGCCGATGTGCTGGTCGCCGCCCGGCAATGGGAATCGTTGAAAGAGGCGGCCCGCCAGATGCGGTTGGTCAGCGCCAACCAAGCGGTCCTGGGCGGTTTCAGCCATTTTCTGGAGGGCTGGGTGGCGCATGTCCAGGGCGCGCGCGAGGCCGCCCGCGGTTTGTTCCTCGAGGCCATCCGCCTGGGTTTCCCCGTTGGGCGGGTGGGCCTCCAGGTGGCCAACCAACTCAATCAATTGGGCTACCCGGACCTGGCCCTCGAGACCCTGCTGCCCTTGGAGACGCGCTTCGGCGACCTGGTCGAGTACTGGCGCGCCGTCTTTCGCGCCTGCTACATCCTGCGCAACGACGACACCCTGCTCTTGCGCGCTGCCCTCCGCGCCCACGAACTGGAACCGGCCAATCCGGATGGGAAGTTTAACTACGCGGCGGCTCTGCTCATCAGCCGCCGCCGCCCCGAGCAAGCCCTGGGGCTGACCTTTGACCTGCTCTCCTGGGATGGTGCCAAGCTCGGTGGCCGCATCAACCACGCCATCGCCCTGGCCCTGAACCGGCGCCTCGACGAGGCGGCGGAAATTCTTCGCGCCGTCGAGACCGAACCGCTCAACACCATCCAGCGCGAGGCCTGGCTGCTGGGCTGGCTGGAGATTTACCACGCGCGCCAGGACTGGGCGGGCGTGCGCGAGTGCCTGGCCCAGCTTGAATCCGTACCCCTCTTCCCCAGCCAGCAGCGTTGGATGGAAAGCATCCGTCGCGACCTGGCCGCTGCGGAGGCCGCCCCGCGCGCGGCGGCGGTCCACCCCTGAACCGCGCGGTCCGTCCCCTGCCCCGCCGCGCGGGAGGCGCCTTTGCGCTTTGCGCGCCGCCCGGCCGGCTTATAATACCCGCCGGCTGACCCCGTGTCGGCCCGCACCATCAATTACCGGACCCATGCCACTGACACACACCCGCGACCTGTTCGCCAAGGCCCTCAAGGGCAAGTACGCCATCGGGGCCTTCAACGTGAACAACATGGAGTTGCTACAGGCCATCGTCGAGGCCTGCGAGGAGGAGAAAGCGCCCGTCATCCTCCAAATCTCGAAGGGCGCCCGCCAGTACGCCAACCCGGTTTACCTCAAGAAACTCATCGAGGCCGCCATCAGCGTCACCAACATCCCCATCGCCGTGCACCTGGACCACGGTGATTCCTTCGAGCTGTGCAAACAGTGCATTGATGAAGGCTTCACCAGCGTCATGATTGACGGCAGCCACCTGCCCTTCGAGAAAAACGTCGAACTCACCAAACGCGTCGTGGACTACGCCCACAAACACAACTGCGTGGTCGAGGGCGAACTGGGCCAGTTGGTCGGCGCCCAGCACGACGACGGCGAGGAAGGCGGCGGCTACTCGAAGGGCGGCGTGTACACCCACCCGGACGAGGCAGTCGAGTTCGTCCGCCTCACCGGCGTGGACTCCCTGGCCGTGGCCATCGGCAACTCCCACGGCGCTTACAAATTCAAGGGCGAGCAACACCTGGACATCGAGCGCCTCAAGGCCATCAAAAAGGCCCTCGTGGACGCCGGCCTGGGCGATTACCCGCTGGTCCTGCACGGCGCCTCGAGTGTGCCGCGCGACGTTGTGGCCGAGATCAACAAATACGGCGGCAACCTCGGCAGCGACACCGCCGGCGTGCCCGAGGCCGATATCGAAATCGCCCGGCGCACCGGCTGCACGAAGGTGAACATTGACACCGACCTGCGCCTGGCCATGACCGCCGCCATCCGCCGGGTCTTCGCCGAAAACCCGAAGGAGTTTGACCCGCGCAAGTACCTCGGCCCCGCCCGCCAAAAGGTCAAGGAACTGGTCCGGCACAAGGTCAAAAACGTCCTCTGCTGTGCCGGCCATGCCTTCGATTGAAGCGCGGCAAGGTACTCGCAGCCATCCACTCGGGCGCGGCACAGGCCGCGCCTGTTTTTTTTTGGATCTGACGCCAATCCACCACCTTCCCCGTGACAGCCCCCGCCCGGCTCTGGCATAACCGCCCGCCATGCATGAGTTCCGTTACGTCCGGGGCGTGCTGCACGGCGAGGGCGTGAGCCTGGCCGCGCTCGCCCGCCGTTTCGGCACGCCCTTGTACGTGTACTCGCAACGCACCCTCGAAAACCGCCTGCGCGAACTGACCGCCGCCCTGGCCCCGCTGGACCCGCTGGTCTGCTACGCTGTCAAAGCCAACTCGAACCTCGCCGTCCTCGCCACCTTCGCCCGGCTGGGCACCGGCTTCGACGTGGTCAGCGGCGGCGAACTGGCCCGCGTCATCGCCGCCGGCGGCGACCCCGCCCGCTGCGTCTTCGCCGGCGTGGCCAAGACCGCGGCCGAAATCGAGGCCGCGCTGCGCCGGGGCATTTACTGCTTCAACGCCGAGAGCGAGCCCGAGCTGGTCCGCATCAACGCCATCGCCGCCCGGCTCCGTTGCCGCGCCCCCGTGGCCGTGCGCGTGAACCCGAACGTGGATGCCCACACCCACGCCAAAATCACCACCGGCACCTACGAAAACAAATTCGGCATCGCCCTCGAGGCCGTGCCCGGCGTGTACGCCCGGGCCGCGCGCCTGAAAAACCTGCACCTGCGCGGCCTGCAAATGCACATCGGCTCCCAATTAACCACCGTCGCCCCGTTCCGGCAGGCGGTCGAGCGCGTGGCGCCGCTGGCGGCGGAACTGGCCGCCCGCTACGGTCTCGAGTTTTTCAGCATCGGCGGCGGCCTGGGCATCGTCTATCGCGAGGCGCTGGCCAGCGGGGACGCGGCCTGGTGGCACTCCGGGCCCGGCCGGCGGTTCATCACGCCCGCGCGTTACGCGGCGGCGCTGACGCCCACGCTGCGCGGGCTCGGACTCAAAATCCTCCTCGAACCCGGCCGTTTCCTGGTGGGCAACGCCGGGCTCCTGCTCACCCGCGTCGAGTACGTGAAGCAGACCGCCCGCAAGCGGTTCGTGATCGTGGACGCCGCCATGAACGACCTCATCCGTCCGGCCTTTTACGATGCCTACCACCAGATCGTGCCCGTGCATCAACACCGGGGTGCCCCGGTCCGCTGCGACGTGGTGGGCGGCGTCTGTGAGTCCGGCGATTACTTCGCCAAGGACCGCCCGCTGCCGCCCGTGGGCGAAGGCGATTACCTGGCCCTGATGAGCGCAGGCGCCTACGGCTCGGTTATGAGCTCAAACTACAACTCCCGCCCCCTGGCCGCCGAGGTGCTGGTGCGCGGGCACCACGCCGAACTGGTCCGTGAACGTCAACTCCACGAGGACCTTTGGCGTGGCGAGCGGCTGGCGGCCTGGCAAACCCCGGGTCGGGAGCGGTGACGGCCGGGAGCGGCGCGCAGACGCCGCGCCACGCATATCCCGTGGCGCCGGTTGCTCCCGTCCCCCGCCTTGTGTAAGCTGGGCGTTCTGGAATTTGGAGAAGCGACCATGAGTTCGAACCAAACCAACAACGCGAACGCCGCTACCCCCACCTCCGGGGCCGCCGTGCCGCCGGCCGGGGCTCCAGGGGCCAACTCGGCCGCCCCTGCCACCACCGAGCCGGCCGAGCCCCTGGCCATTCCTCAAACCCTCACCGCCGAACAAATCGAGGACCTGACCGCCCGTGCCGCCAAGGCGGAGGAAAACTGGGACCGCTACGTGCGCGCGGTGGCCGAGCTGGACAATTACCGCAAGCGCGTGGCCCGCGAGCGCACCGAACTCATCCAGCAGGCCAACGAGCGGTTGATCCGCGAGCTGTTGCCGGTGCTCGACAATTTCGAGGCCGCCCTGACCACGGCCGGCAACGCCACCCAGCTCGAGGCCTTCAAGGCCGGGGTGGGCATGATCCTCAACCAACTGCGCCAAGTGCTGGCTGTCGCAGGCGTGCAGGAGATTGACGCTACCGGCCAGCCCTTCGACCCCGCCCTCCACGAGGCCGTGGCCCACCAAGAAACCAGCGCCGTCCCCGAAGGCCACGTCCTGCAACAAACCCGCAAGGGCTACCGCCTCAACGGCCGTTTGCTGCGCCCGGCCAGCGTGGTCGTGGCCAAAGCGCCCGCCACCTGATCCCGGCTCATGGCCAAGCGCGATTACTACGAGGTCCTGGGCGTCAGCCGCGACGCCAGCGCGGAGGACATCAAAAAGGCCTACCGCAAGCTGGCCATCAAGCTGCACCCGGACAAAAACCCGGGCGACAAGTCGGCCGAGGAAAAGTTCAAGGAACTGGGCGAGGCCTACGAGGTGCTCAGCGACCCCGAAAAGCGGGCCGCCTACGACCAGTACGGACACGCCGCCTTTGACCCCCGCGCCCGGGCCGGCGGGGGGGCCGGCTGGCCCGGCGGCTTCGGCGGGTTCCACGACCCGTTCGAGATTTTCCGCGAGGTCTTCGGCGGCAGTGGCGGGCTTTTCGAGGAAATCTTCGGCGCCCAGTCCCGGCGCGGCCCGGGCGGGGCCGAGCGCGGGGCCGACCTGCGCTACGACCTCGAAATCAGCTTCGAGGAAGCCGTGCGCGGCTGCGAGAAAACCATCTCCCTCACCAAACCGGCCGTGTGCGACGCCTGCCACGGCAGTGGCGCCGAGCCTGGCTCCGGGCGGCGCACCTGCCCGGCCTGCGGCGGCCGCGGGAGTGTCGAGCAGGTGCTGGGCGGCTTCATGCGCGTGCGCCAGACCTGCCCGCGCTGCGGTGGCGCCGGCCGCGTGGTCGAGCGCCCCTGCCGGAGCTGCCAGGGTACCGGCCGGCGCGAAAAAACCTCCGAGGTCACCCTGCGCATTCCGCCGGGGGTGGACACTGGCACGCGTTTGCGCTCCAACGGCAACGGGGAACCCGGCCTGCACGGCGGCCCGCCGGGCGATTTGTACGTGGTCCTGCACGTCCGGCCCCACGACCTGTTCCAGCGTGAGGGGGACGATCTGCTGTGCGAACTGCCCATTAGCTTCACCCAGGCCGCACTGGGCGCGGAGCTCGAAGTGCCCACGCTCGACGGCCCGGCCCTGATTCGCATCCCGCCGGGCACCCAGTCCGGCACCGTGTTTCGCCTCAAGGGCAAGGGCGTGCGCAACGTCCAGGGCTACGGCCGGGGCGACCTGCACGTGCGCGTCACCGTCGAGGTACCCACGCGCCTGAGCGCGGCCCAGCGGGCCAAGCTCGAGGAGTTCGCCGCCTTGTGCGACGCCAGCACCAACCCGCGCAGCAAAAGCTTCTGGGAGCGCGCGCGCGACCTCTTCCGCTGAGCCCCACCGGGGACCGGGCCTGCCATGCACCGTTTCCACCTGCCGCCCGCCGCCTGCGGGGCCGACCTGCTTGAATTGCCCGAGCCGGAAGCCCGCCACGCCGCACAGGTCTTGCGCGTGCGCCCGGGCGAAACCGTCGCCGTGCTGGACGGTGCGGGACGGGTGTTGAGTTGTACCGTGGCCGCCGTGGCGCGGCGCGCGGTCCGCCTGGAAGTCCGCGCCCGCACGACGCATCCACGCACCGGCCCCTCGCTCACCTTGTTTCAGGCCGTGGCCAAGAGCCGGTACATGGAGCCTATCGTCCAAAAGGCCACCGAGCTGGGCGTGGCCCGTCTGGTTCCGGTGCTGACTGAACACTCCGTGCCGCGCTTCAGCCCGGCCGAAGCCGCCGCCCGGGCGGCGCGTTGGCGCGAAATCGCCGTCGAGGCCATGAAACAGTGCGGCACGCCCTGGCTGCCGGACGCCCCTGCTATAATCTGGACCCGTTCCTCATGGCCCGGGGCCAGATCCGGCTGACCGTGGCCCAACATACGGCCGCGGCCGACGGCGCCCTCATTGAAGGCAACCGGGGCCTCTATGATGGCCTGGATGTGGCCGGCACCTTTAGTACGGCAGAGCTGGCCAAAGTACTCCACGCTCCAGTGGTGCTGGTAGTCGATTGCACCATGACTA
>Ga0101944_10007450_pt1 | contig 10933 bp, 5 predicted proteins | sample DewCreD2012metaG_FD_75245 | JGI IMG/M metagenome (GOLD analysis project Ga0101944, IMG submission 75245) | Hot spring sediment bacterial and archeal communities from British Columbia, Canada, to study Microbial Dark Matter (Phase II) - Dewar... ... | reverse complement strand
AATAGCGAGGAAAACTTCCCGCACGGAGCACCTTGCGGGCCTTGACATCCGGTGGCATCGCGGCGAAGTCTTTGACCCGCAAGTGGTGGCCGAAGCGGCGAGCGATGCGGATTACATTTTTCACGTGGCTGCGGCTTTCCGGGAGGCGAAATATGCCGACGATTACTATCGCAAGGTGCATGTGGAAAGCACCAGGCTCCTCGCGGAAGCCGCGCTGAAAAACCCCTCCTTTCGCCGCTTTGTCCATATATCCACCATGGGTGTTCACGGACACATAGAGCGCCCGCCCGCTGACGAGGAGTCGCCTTTCAATCCTGGCGACATTTACCAGGTCACAAAGGCTGAGGCCGACAGATGGCTCCGCGATTTCGGGAAGGCCAATCCCCTGCCTTTCACCATCATCCGACCGGCCGCCATTTTCGGGCCAGGAGACAAGCGCCTCTTCAAACTCTTCAAGATGGTCACATGGCCGGTTTTCCCCATACTCGGATCTGGCAAGTGCCTCTATCATCTGATTCACGTCGAGGACCTCACGAACATCATAATTTGCGCCGCGACTGATCCCGCTGCACTCGGCGAAGTCTTCATAGCTGGAAACGCGGAGCCGATTCCGCTCGAAAGCATGGTTCGAATAATAGGCTCGGTTTTCGGAAAAACGCCCAGAATAGTCCGCCTGCCGGTCGGTCCTTTTTTCTTCATGGCCGACGTGTGCGAGGCCGTGTGCAAGCCACTCAAAATCGAACCCCCGCTCTACAGGCGACGTGTCGCCTTCTATACCAAGGACCGCGCGTTCAACACGGCAAAGCTGCGCCGCCTTCTCGGCTACAACTACGTTTTCGACAATGAGTCCGGCCTCCGCAACACGGCTGAGTGGTACCTGAAAAACGGATGGATCCACAGGACGCACGAACAGACCGGACCGAATCAAGCTGTCCGCTCATGAAACCAGCACTCAAGTCGCAGTGGCAGTGGCCGAGCCTCGGACCCGCGCCTCGGACCGGCAACGAGGCGTGGGTTCGCGTCAGCCGTGCCGCGGCTAAAGCCGCACTGCCGGCAGCGGCTGCGGTTGTTCTGTGGCTGTGCGGGCGCACGCATGCCGCGGCCGCATTGGTGGCTGCCAGTATTCTCCTTGTCGCGTCGGCGTTTCTTCTCCCGCGCGTGTTTGACAGACTGAACGGCCTTGTGGAGTCTGCAGCCGGCTGCATCGGCACATTGCTTTCGTGGCTTGTTCTCGTTCCTTTTTTCTTCCTTGTCATTGCTCCTGCCGGAATTGCCATGCGCATCAGACATCGCGATCCGCTCAATCGCAGATTCCCGGCTGATGGACATTCACTGTGGAACCTGAGAACCGAGCCGGATGATCCGGATTCTTCACAGAGGCAATTCTGATGAACACGGTTTCTGCGATTTTTCGGTGCGAAAAAGATACGAGGCGCGAGTCTCGTCTCTGTATATCCGCGCTGCGAGCGCATCGCAACAAGGCTGACCCCGCGCTCCAGCCGCTCGCCACCGGTTTGAAGAATGGCCCTGTATCCCTCTCTCGACGTATTCGCTGTTTCGCAGTTCAGGCGGCCCTCCGCCCGAAGACTTTCGCCGGCGGGACTTGCAGAACCGCAGAAAGAAAGACAGCAGGGCTGCCGACATTTGTGGTTGTGAGGCAAACAGTGTCCCATCAGCAGAACTGAAACACAAGAAACCCGAAATGGTCATACTCGGAATCAGCGCTTTCTATCATGACTCCGCCGCAGCGCTCGTTCGCGACGGCCGCATTGTCGCGGCCGCTCAGGAAGAACGCTTCACACGACGCAAGCATGACGCCTCTTTTCCAGTCAACGCGGTCCGCTATTGCCTCGCTGAAGCCTGCCTCAAACCAGGAGAGCTTGACGCCGTCGCTTTCTACGACAAGCCGCTTCTGAAGTTCGCCCGAATACTGGAAACTTCCATGGCGGTTGCCCCGTCGGGACTGCGTCCTTTTGTCGCGGCCATGCCTGTGTGGCTGAAGGAGAAGCTCTGGGTCCCACTGCAGATCGAAAATGCGCTGGCTGAGATGGGATTCAGTGGCGACATCCCTCTCTATTTCCCTGAGCACCACCAATCGCACGCCGCAAGCGCCTTTTTCCCATCCCCTTACCGGTCGGCAGCCATCCTGACTATTGACGGCGTGGGCGAATGGGCGACGTCCACGCTGGGCCATGGAGCAGGCAATCGCATTCAAATCTCTCATGAACTTCGTTTTCCCCACTCGCTGGGATTGCTGTATTCGGCCTTCACATATTTCACCGGCTTCAGGGTTAATTCCGGCGAATACAAGCTCATGGGGTTGGCGCCTTACGGAGAGCCCCGCTATGTTGATCTGATCCTCAGAGAACTCGTGGATCTCAAGGACGATGGATCGTTCGCTCTCAATCTCGACTGCTTCGGATACCTTGACGGGCTTGCCATGACAAACGCAAAGTTCGCGCGTCTGTTCGGCGGCCCGCCCAGGCAACCGGAAGGCCCGCTCACCCGCCGCGAAGCCGATATCGCCCGCTCGATTCAGGCGGTAACCGAGGAAATAGTTCTGAGGATGGCCCGCCGGCTTCATTCTCTCACGGGCGAAAAATTCCTGTGTCTGGCCGGAGGCGTGGCGCTCAACTGCGTGGCCAACGGCCGGCTTCTTCGCGAGGGGCCTTTCAGCGACATCTGGATCCAGCCTGCAGCGGGCGACGCCGGTGGCGCTCTCGGCGCGGCATTTTTCGTCTGGCATCAGATTCTCAACAATCCCCGGAACCCTGACGGCGAGAACGACCTGATGCAGGGCGCCCTGCTCGGGCCGTGTTTCTCAGACGATGAAATCGAAGCGTGGCTGAAGGCAAAGAGATATCCAGCGCGAAAGCTCGCCAGACACGAATGGGCTTCGGTCGTGGCAGAACTCATCGCCGCCGGACGGGTGGTGGGCCTCTTGCAGGGACGCATGGAATTCGGACCGCGCGCTCTCGGCGCCCGATCAATAATCGGAGACGCCCGCTCGCCAGAGATGCAGTCTCTCATGAACCTCAAGATAAAATATCGGGAATCTTTCCGTCCGTTCGCGCCGGCATGCCTCCTGGAACGCGTATCTGACTATTTCGATTTGGACCGTCCCTCTCCGTACATGCTGCTGGTGGCAGGCGTGAAGAAGGAGCGCATGCGCGAACAACCGAACCTGAAATCCGAAGACATCAGAGAACGCATACGCCAGGTTCGGTCAGATATCCCGGCCGTGACCCATGTTGACGGCTCGGCGCGGGTGCAGACTGTTGACAAATCCACAAACCCGCGATTCTACAGCCTGCTCAAGGCCTTCGAGGAGAAAACCGGATGCGGCGTGATCATTAACACATCATTCAACGTGCGGGGCGAACCCATAGTCTGCACGCCCGAAGACGCCTACCGCTGTTTCATGCGCACCGAAATGGACAACCTTGTTCTCGAATCCTTCCTTCTCGACAAGAAAGATCAGCCGCCGTGGCATGAGAAAAAAGACTGGCGGCAGGACCTGATCCTCGACTAAAGTGAAAACATGTTGCGGTTCGCCAGACACCTGGGGAGACTGCTGGCCGAGTTCGGCCGTTTCGCATGGCGCAACAAGGCGTGGTGGATCGTTCCGATTGTCATCAGCCTCCTGCTGCTGGGCCTGCTGATTGCACTCGGCCAGGCGACAACGGCCCCCTTCATATACACGCTCTTCTGACAGTTTTGCCAGCCATCTGACTGATACCCGGACCGCAAATGAACCGCGCCCTTCGCTCGGCCGATCGTAACATCCGGGTCAACCGTGCCGGCGCTTGAGATAGCGCCGGATCAGCCCGCATGTCGAGCTGTCGTGCCGAGTCTCAAGCCCGGAGGAATCGGAAAAATCTCTGAGGATGCGATCTGCCAGCGTCTTGCCGAGCTGAACTCCCCACTGATCGAAGGAATTGACATTCCAAATTGTTCCCTGAACAAAGACCTTGTGCTCATACAGCGCAACCAGCGCGCCGAGCGTTGCCGGTCTCAACTCGTCGGCCATGATTGTGTTTGAAGGCCTGTTCCCATCGAAGGTTCTGTGCGGCACGAGTTCCGGAACGACTCCTTCAGCCGCAACCTCTTCCGCCGTCCTGCCGAATGCCAGCGCTTCCGTCTGGGCAAACATGTTGGCCATGAGCTTGTCATGGTGATCTCCAATCGGATGTCTTGGCCGGCAAAACCCTATGAAATCGGCCGGCACCAGCCTTGTGCCCTGATGAAGCAACTGGAAGAATGCGTGCTGGCCGTTGGTGCCGGGTTCTCCCCAGATGATCGGACCTGTATCATAGGCCACTCGAAGACCGTCTCTGGCTGTGCTTTTGCCGTTGCTTTCCATGTCCAGTTGTTGAATGTGGGCCGCAAACCTGTGCAGGTACTGATCATACGGCAGAAGGGCATGCGTCTGAGCCCCGAAGAAATTGCCGTACCACACGCCCAGCAGGCCGAGGATTACCGGCATATTCCTCTCAAAAGGCGCCTCCGAAAAATGCCTGTCCATCCGGTGAAAACCGTCCAGCATCTCCATGAAATTCGCCGCCCCTATCGCCGCCATGACCGGCAGCCCTATCGCTGAAGCAAGCGAATAGCGCCCTCCGACCCAATCCCAGAACTCGAACATGTTGTCCGTGTGTATTCCGAATTTCGCAACTTCCCTCGCGTTGGTGGACACGGCCACAAAATGCCTGCATACCGCCTCGTCCGCTCCCAGCTTCTCTGTGATCCATCGCCTGGCGGTCATCGCGTTAGTCATCGTCTCCTGCGTGGTGAACGTCTTGGACGCCACTATGAAAAGCGTCTCGACTGGATTCAAGTCGCGGGTCTGTTCCACAAAATGCGTGGCGTCAACATTGGAGATGAATCTCACGCTCATGCGTCTGTCGCTGAAATCGCGCAAGGCCTCGCATGCCATGGCCGGCCCAAGGTCCGATCCCCCGATGCCGATGTTCACAATGTTTCTTATCGGCAGGCCTGTGTGGCCCTTCCACTGGCCGGATCTTATTTTCTCGCACCATGCGGCCATCCGGTTCAACACCGCATTCACAGCAGGCATGACATTCTGCCCGTTCACAAAAATGGGCGTGTTTGACCGGTTGCGCAGGGCGATATGAAGCACGCTTCTGCCTTCCGTCGCGTTGATCGGACGTCCCGAAAACATGTCCTCGATGGCATTTTCCAGCCGGCATGCCCTGGCAAGATTGAAAAGCAAACGCATCGTTTCCCGGGTGATCCTGTTCTTCGAATAGTCCAGATACAGGCCCGCCGCTTCCAACGAGAATTCTCCGGCGCGGGCCGGGTCCTCGGCGAACAGGCGTCTCAGATGGAGATCCCTTACCGACCGATAGTGCTCTGCAAGCGCAGTCCATTCCGGCATCGAAAGAAGTTCTTGTCTCTCAGTCATAGCCATTTTCCTCCAGCGCCGTTCCTCTGCCAGACGCAAAACTGTGTCACATTACTACCGGCTCGAGTTCAAGACAAGGAAAGGCGTGTTCCCCGGTTTTTTAGATTGCGCCAGTTGGCTCGCCCTGTGGTATAGATGGCGAGGCTCGCAGTTTTTGAAAATGCCGGGCAGTTTTGCTGGAGGAAGACCGTGAAGCACCGTGACTATTCAGAGGAAGTCTGGGATATTGTGATTCTGGGTGGAGGACTCGCAGGCTGCGCCGCGGCCGCAGAGGCAGCGAGGGAGGGATTGAAGGTTCTCATTCTGGAAAGGAGACCGGTAATGTGCTGGGAGCTGTGCTGGGCGCACGCTCCCCGCCTTGACGCCGGCGGCGGTTGGCTTCATCAGGAGTTGCAACGCAGACTTTCCAAAGCCGGTCTGCCGGACGCCGGACGCCCCGATCCAGCCATCTCCGAAATAGTGCTCGATGAAATCTGGGAGGACGCCGCCTTCCACCGCCTGCATCACATGCAACCCATCAGGCTCCTGACCAGTGGAGGAATCGCGACAAGCGTTGTAGCCGCAGGCAAGAACGGACAGGCAGCATTCCGCGCGCGATGCTTCATTGACGCCTCTGAAAAAGGATTCTTCTGGAAGCAGGCGGGAGCAGGCCGGCCAAAAGCCGCAAGGGAAAAGGGCAGATTCTCTGCTTTCTTCTGGCTGCCAGCTCCGGCCAGGTCTGAGGCAAAGCTCGGCGACATCGGCGCGGCTCATGATGCCGCTGTCCTGCCAGGTCCTTGGGAAAACAGCGCGGAACTGGCGTTCATGGTCCGAAGCGCCTCTATCGCCGACGCAAGAGTCGCTCTGCCGGCTGTCCTGAGAGAAGCAAGAAAGCACATTGATCCGGCCGCCATTGTCACGCACACCGCTCCTGAACTCCTGCCATTGACAGCGCCGCGGCTTCCCGGAAACGTCTCCTCCCCGCATCCTGCGGTCGCCAACATGTTCGGAGCCGGCCTGTGGCTGAGTGATCCTGTCGCCGTCGAGGAGCTTGCGGGTTCTCTGCTCGCATCCGGAGCGGCGGCGGGTAGAGCCGCAGCCGCTGCGGTCGCCGCTTTTCCTGAGCCGCCGCCATGCGCGGAAGCGGCGCAGGTGGCCCCCCCGCAGTATCATTGCGACATTCTGGTGGCCGGCGCCGGAACCGCAGGAGCAGTGGCGGCCATCACAGCGGCAAGACGAAACCACAAAGTGACCGTTCTTGAAGCGGGCACATCAGCCGGCGGAATAGCGACAACCGGAGGAATTCACTCTTACTGCGTGGGCCTGCCAGGCGGCATTCAGGACGAAATTGACAGGCGGGTGTCCGAACTGGCCCCTCTGTTCGGTCCGCCCGACAAAGTCGCCGGATTTCATCCCGAAGCAAAGAAGACGGTTCTGGAAATCATGCTGCGGGAAGCCGGCGCGGATGTCCGCTACGGCGTCATGCTGGTCGGTGCAATCTCCCGACAGGTCGAGGGAATAACGCGGGCAAGCGCCCAGGAGGAACCGGTCCGGCGCATTCAGGCGGCGATCACCGCCTCTGCCCAGGGCAGCGCGACATGGAGCGCCCGCGTCTTTGTTGACTGCACGGGCGACGCCGATCTCGCGGCATGGACAGGCGCCAGGTACACGTTCGGACGCGAAGCGGACGGCCTGCCGCACGCTTACAGTCTGTCGTCGGGACGGATCCGGGACGGAAAAATGATCATCGTCAATTTCGATGCAGGCTACACAGACCCAACCGATGCCGCGGACGTCACGCGGGCGCGCTACGAAGCTCTCAAGCTCTACCGCCGTCCCTCTTATACCGCGGACGACCGGCCCACATACATTGCGCCGCTTATCGGCATCCGAAGCAGCAGGCAGGTGGTCTGCGATGCAATGCTCACGCTCTCTGACCAGGTCGGCGCGCGCAGGTTCCCGGATGCCATAGCCGAAACATGGGGATTCCACGACAACCACGGATATGACTACGAGTTCGAATCGGATCAGTCGCTTTTCTATGTCTGGGTGCTCGGCTACTGGGGCCGCCCGCTCGGATATGAAATTCCGTACGGAACTCTTCTCCCCAAAGGCGTGGAAGGGCTTCTTGTCGCATGCAGGGCATGCGGTTTGACCCACGACGCGCACATGAGCTTCAGAATGCAGAACGATATGCAGCGTCTCGGCGAAGCCGCCGGGCTGGCGGCAGCCTTGTCCGTGGAGACCGGACGCGATCCCAGGCAGGTGGATGTATCCAGGTTGAGAGAGCTTCTCATGGCTTCCGGAGCGCTCCGGCCTCCGACCGAAAAACCGCGTTTCATGGAAAAACTGGAACAGGCAATGTCTTCCTGGAAGGCGCTGCCAGATCCTGACAGTCCATCCAGGGTTGCGGCGGAACTTGAAGGGCCGAGAGCATCGTCAACCATCCTTCTCCTCGCTTCAGCGCAACCGGAGTCGCCCTCCTACTCTGCGTTGTTGGAGGCAGCAAGAGCATCCGACAAACCAGTCGCTAGGTTTCGGGCGGCAGCAATTCTGGCCATGCGCCGCGACCCAAGGGCTGTGCCGGCACTGATCGAAACTGTTCGCGCAAGGCTTTCCTCCACCCCGTCGCCAGAGTGCAACCGCGTAAGGGCGGACGTTCCTGCCTGGATTCCAGCAGCCGCCCTGCTGGGACGTCTCAAGGCACGGGAAAGCGTTCCAGAGCTGCTTTCCGTGCTGGAAGACCGCGACCTGTCGCTCGACGGCCTGCTTGCAGTGGTGCGCGCCCTCGGCCGCATCGGCGATCCCCAGGCCGCGCCTGCACTGGAACGCCTCGCTGCCAGGAAGGACATACCGGCAACGCGCAAGCTTCAGGTCTCCATGGGCAACGCGCAGCCTGCGGTGCTGGACGCGAGATGGCAGGTTGATCTGGCCATTGCCGAGGCTCTGGCGGCCATGGGCGCCCCGCGCGAAGCTCTCATCAAGCCGTATCTTGAGGATTCGCGCCTTCCTGTCAGAAGGAGGGCCAGGGCAGTCCTGGATTTGTCGAGGCAGGCAGCCTCTGACACTTTCGCGGCAAACTGATACCCGATTCTGCGAATGGCCGGCCGGGGCGGTGAGGAGGCGCAAGGCATATTGTGCGGGCGGCATTTTCCCCAGCCTTGCGCCTGAACCTGTGTCCTCTCGACATGCAAAACGACCCGGCTCACCGAACGCAGGATCCAGGTTGAAAAGTTGACGTAACATGATGCCTGGAATACATTCAAGCCCGATGGTTTTCGCCAATGGAGAAAAACAAGAAAGGAAGGAACCCGTGGGTAGAGTTTACAACTTCAATGCAGGACCTGCTGTGCTGCCGCTCGAAGCGCTCGAGCAGGCAAAAAATGAATTGCTCGACTTTGCCGGCAGTGGAATGTCAATCCTCGAGTGCAGCCATCGCGGCAAGGAATACGAAGCCGTTCACAACGAAGCCGTGGAGGGCATACGCTCTCTGCTCCGCGTTCCGTCCGACTACGCTATTCTTTTTCTCCAGGGCGGAGCGAGTCTGCAATTCGCAATGGTTCCCATGAATTTGCTTGGGCCGGGACAGACGGCTGACTACATCAATTCCGGAGCATGGGCGTCCAAGGCAATCAAAGAGGCCAAACTGATCGGCAAGGTCCATATAGCCGCGGACACGTCAAAGGAGATACCCACGCGCGTTCCGAAAGAGAGCGAATTGAAATTCTCGGCTAATCCGGCATACGTCCACATAACATCGAACGAGACCATTGCGGGCTCCCAATGGAAGCGGTTTCCCGTGACCGGCGCTCCGCTTGTGGCTGACATGTCCTCGGATATTCTGTCAAGGCCCTTCGACGTATCGGCGTTCGGCCTCATCTATGCCGGAGCTCAGAAGAACCTTGGGCCGGCGGGAGTGACCCTTGTAATCATCAGGAAGGATCTTGCTGAACGCGCGCCGGAGAATCTTCCCACCATGCTCAAGTACAAGACCCATGCAGAGGAAAACTCCCTTTACAACACCCCGCCCTGTTTCGGCGTGTATTTCATCGCTCTCGTCACGCGATGGGTTAAAAAAGTTGGATTGGAAAATCTCTACCGGCAGAACGTTGAAAAAGCTGGAAAGCTCTATGCGGCTATTGACAACAGCGGCGGCTTCTACAGAGGCACGGCGGCCAGGGAATGCCGCTCCGACATGAACATAACCTTCAGACTGCCGACCGAGGCGCTCGAGGAGCAATTCATCAAGGAGGCAGGCGCCAACGGTTTGAAAGGCCTGAAAGGCCACCGTTCCGTCGGAGGGCTGAGGGCTTCCATCTACAACGCATTCCCGGTGAAAGGCGTTGACGCACTCATCGAGTTCATGAAGGAATTCCAGAGGAAAAACGGTTAGGCTTGTCCTGCCGGACTTGATCGGCTATCTGGAAAGCGTCTCGTCCGGCCGGCAGAAGGGAAGTTGGGAAAGAGATCTGTGCTCGTTCTGTTGCGCCTGTAGCTCAATTGGACAGAGCGTCAGCCTCCGGAGCTGAAGGTTGCGCGTTCGATCCGCGCCAGGCGCACCATCCTGATACACCCTCAATCCTCTTTCGAGTTCCAGGAACCATACGAAAACCAACGCACCGCCGGGCCGGGAAACTGGCGCGGCTGCGGATATTTGCCTGATCAGCCCGTTTCCGTGCCAGCCCAAGAATTACACTTACAGAAAAGCCGGAGGGGAAAACTGATTGCGCCGGACTTTACTTTCGATAAACGGCAGGATTGCACAAGCTGTCGGGAAAGAGATGGCGTTCAGGCGCGCACGGCGTTGAATGTGCGAGCATGAAGACGATTTCCGACCCGGCCAATCGAAAAAGTTCTACGGCGATTACTTGATGGACTTCGAACAGGGCCGGGCTATGTTGCACCGCGACAGGACATTGAACCCGACCTCTGCAATTGGATCGAGGGCGGCAGATAGGAGGCGCCAGAGGCGCAGCTTGATACTGCAAGCACCCTGCAACAGTGCAGAGGCATCGCTCCGGCCGACCAGGGCGGGTTGAGACATGGGAAAGGAATGCTCGACGGTGCGTTCGCAGCTTTTGCTGCTTCTTGCGGGCACGGCAATGTTGTCCGTCTCGGTGGGAATATCCGAGACGAGTTTCAACAATTATTACAGCGACGTTTTCCATCTTGGAGCCGACGCCCGCGGTTTTCTGGAGTTCCCCCGCGAGCTTCCGGGCTTTCTGACGGCGATCATGACCGGCCTGCTCGCTTTCGCGCCGGAGACAACTCTTGCAGGTCTCTCAGCCGCGGCTGTAGGCATCGGCATGCTGGGCATCGCGGCATGGCCGGCAAAATGGGGTTCAATGCTGCTGTTCCTGACAATCTGGAGCGCAGGAACCCACCTGATCATGCCGGTCAGGTCATCTCTGGCAATGGATCTGGCCGGCTGCGGGGAGAAAGGAAAACGACTCGGCCAGATACAAGCCGTCGGAATCGCGGCAAGCATAGTGGGATGTCTGATCGTCATCGCAACCATATCAGGCGTAG
>Ga0101944_10007449_pt1 | contig 10934 bp, 10 predicted proteins | sample DewCreD2012metaG_FD_75245 | JGI IMG/M metagenome (GOLD analysis project Ga0101944, IMG submission 75245) | Hot spring sediment bacterial and archeal communities from British Columbia, Canada, to study Microbial Dark Matter (Phase II) - Dewar... ... | reverse complement strand
TGTGACAGATAGAACCGGGCAATGGGCGCATCGGCCACGAAGACCTTGATTTTGCCCGCGACGGCGGCCTTGACAAGTTCGTCCGCGCCCGTAAACGCGACGCGATGGACTTCCGGATGCCGGGCGCGCAGCGTTTCCTCAGTGCTGTCGCCTTTGATCACGCCCACCTCAAATCCGGCCAGATCGCCAAGATTCTTGATCCCGAAGATGTCGCGATGGAAGAAGATGCCGGTGGGGATTTTGAAAAGGGGCTGCGTGAACTCAAAGTCCGCCTCGCGTTCGGGCGTCCGAAACAGCCCGCCGACAACGTCGGCGCGACCTTCTCGCACGGCAGCCAGAGCCGCCTCCCATTCCATCAGGTGGAACTCGACCGCAATGCCCGTCTTCCGGCTCCAAAGGTTCCACAAATCCACGGTAATGCCGCGTGGGGCGCCTCCGGCGTCCAGAAAGGCAAACGGCGGATAGGATTTGTCATCGACGATGATGATGCGATCCGGAACAGCGGCGCGCGCCGGCGCCGGCGGAGCAACAGGAGCGAGCATCAGGGCGGCAACACACAACAACGCGGCGGATCGACGCCCCGAACCTCCCAATTGACAACCGGCCCGCTTGCGGCAATCACTGCGAGCCGGCCTTCTTGCTATTCGTCCTGTCAGCAAACCACACAAAGGTCCAAGCCCTTGCGCCACCCGCCTGCGTAACCGAGTCCACATAATCCGCGTCTCCGCGCATCGGCGTCAAACCGCGACCTGCGGCTGAATCTCAAATCACGACCTCAGCGCGCAAAGGTCTTTTGTTGGTTTATCGGCAAATGGCGAGTTTTTTGTGAGTCTGTCAATGATAGACGCCGCCATCCGCGGACGCGCAGACCGATGGGGATAAAAAGCAAGGCGCTCCTGCAAGCGCTCGGGCCGGCGCCTGGCAGCGGACGAGGCGGCAATTCAGGAAATGACGCATTGACTGGCTTTTGCTGTCTGGCTAGCATATTATCAATCCGTTTGACGAAACACTTCGGGAGTGTTCCTGCGTGCGGCTTCTGTTTTACTCACGATCTGAAACAGCGGACTGGAAATGCCATCATGGCGCCTCAACCCTCAGTGACCATCTTTGTTGTTGATGACGACCTCTCGTTCCGCCGCAGCCTGTCGAGGCTGCTGAAGTCCGCGGGCTATGAGTGCGAGATGTTCGCATCGGCCGGGGAGTTCCTGGCCGCCGGGCGCCATCCCGGCGCGGGGTGCATCATCCTCGATGTTAACATGCCGGGCCTCAGCGGTCTGGACTTGCAGGCCGAACTGGCGCGGGCGGACTACTCGCTCCCCATTATTTTTCTCACCGGTCATGGCGATATCCCCACGAGTGTGCGCGCGATGAAAGGCGGCGCGGTGGACTTCCTGACCAAGCCGGTCCACGACGAGGACCTGCTTTCCGCCGTAAAGTCGGCGCTTGCGCGCGATCAGCAGGCGCGCCAGGCTTACGCCGAGGCCGAGGACGCTCGGCGCGGCCTGGCATTGTTGACGCAACGCGAGATGCAAGTCCTGCGTCACGTCATTGCGGGATTGCTCAACAAACAGATCGCCGCCGAACTGGGCATCGTCGAGAAGACCGTCAAGGTCCATCGGGGGCGCGTCATGCAGAAGATGCGGGTGAACTCGGTGGCCGAACTGACTCGCCTGGCCGAAAAAGCCGGAATCACTCCGGCAACTCCGCAATCGCTTTAACGTTCTGCCGTGTTAACCTGTCAGAGGCGCCTGCGGCAACCTCAAGACCGACGCCGTCATCGGCCTCCGAAACAGCCCCAATCTTCCCAACCTCAACATTGAGGCCGACAAAGCCCTTATCGTCCGCGTCAATATCGGCGCCGCACGTTTTTTCCTTGGCGCGAGACGGGGCGCGGGCGTATCAAGAACCTGTGCGGCGACGCCCCCATGTAGTTCCGCCTTCAAGCGGGGCTGCCGAGGGGCCGCTTAACCGCGTACAGCCGCCGGAAGGCGGAACCACATACGGAATGGCGTGAAAAATGGCGAAAACCAAAGAAAAACAGGGACTGGATACCCATTTCCCCGCCCCCACCGCTACCGCAACCGAATCGAAAAAAGCGGCGGGGGAATCCATTTCCTGTCCCCGGTTTCCGAAGGGATAGACCATGAGTGAGAAGCCCGCAGTCTATGTCGAGACGACAATCCCGAGCTTCCTGACTGGACGCCCCTCAAACAACTTGATTCTGGCCGGCAAACAGGAACTAACCCGGCAGTGGTGGGACGAGCGAAAGGGCGGCTTTGACCTGTTTGTCTCGCAGTATGTTTTGGACGAGGCGGCGAGCGGCGATCCTGAGGCCGCGCGCAGGCGAATGCTGGCGCTCGAAGGCATCCCGTTGCTCGAAGTGGACGATGAAACGCTTCGCCTGGCCGATCTGATAATGGCAACGCGGCTGATTCCGCCGAAGTCCAAGACCGACGCCGGTCACATTGCGGTTGCCGCCCGCCACAGTACGGACTATCTTTTGACTTGGAACTGCGCGCATATCGCAAACGCCGAAATCCTGCCCGCGATCAACTTCGTTGTCTCCGAGGCCGGATTCATTCTGCCGACGATATGCACGCCCGATGAACTCTTTGGAGGCGCCGAAGATGCTTGACGATCCAATTGTTGCCGAAGTCCGAAAACGCCGCAGGGAAATCCTCGAATCCTACGATTGGGACTTCGAGAAGATGTCCCGCGACGTCATGAAGCGCCAGTGGCAAAGCGGCCACAAGGTAGTCTCCCGCCCAAAACGAAAGCCCCAGCCAGGCGTCGCGCCCAACGCCTATCCTTTCCGTGGACAGGCTTAGAAAAGGGCACGCAAGAGAAGCCTTAAGAAATTCGGGGACATCCATGAATGTCCCCGAAATCAAGCCTGACAGCGATCACGCCCGCGGGTGGGGCTTTGCGTCATCCCGGATCGAAGCGGCTTCCACCCGCGTCTGTTGGACTAAGGTCCAATGGACTTCCCAGCATGGGGCGCTACACTTCGCTCTGATGAACATAATCAGCGCCTTCATTCGCGCGAGCGACCGTGAAACCCAATGCGACCATTACCAGCGAGCAAGATTCCGACCGCCTACATTGTGGATGACGATTCTTCAGTCCGAACTTCCCTGGCCCGGCTGCTGCGTTCGGCGGATATCGAAGCGCATGTCTTCGCCGCCGCCGAAGAGTTTCTTGAGGGCGATATTGTCACGGAGAACGCTTGCGTGATTGCCGACCTCTCCATGCCGTCCATGAGCGGGTTGGATCTGCAAAGCGGAATGAAGAATGCCGGCATGGCAATCCCCTTGATCATATTGTCGGCCAACGACACGCCGCAGGCGCGCGACGAGGCCCGGCAGCGCGGCGCGGCGGCGTTTTTTCGCAAACCCGTGGACGGGCAGGCCCTGCTTGACATGATTCACTGGGTAATCCAGTCGTCAAAGCGATGAGTGGGGCAAAAATCCAAAATCTTGGGAGCCAGTTGCAAAATAAAGGGAGCGGGGGCGTCTCGCCCCCGGTTTGATGATTTTATTGCTTGATTTCCGGGGGGCGAGACGCCCCCGCTCCCTTTTACTCCACATTTTGCAACTGGCTCTTGGTTCTCCACAAAGTTTTGCGCAATGTTCTGTTCCATTAGTCACGGAAACCCCCAATCCGTCAGCCCGGTTCGCCGCATGGGGCGGAAATCGTTTGTAGTGCGCCCTTCAGGGCGTCCGAACCATTGGCGACGGGTGAATATCGAACGCCCCGAAGGGCGCGCTACAAACACGATAGAGCCCTTGCCGGCTGACGGATTGTGGCCATCGCCCTCATAAAAACACTGGACTTCCCCGGCCCGGATTGGCGATAAGCAAGCGTCAGCGGCGTTTGATCTATCGCTTCGCCCGCTGCGTTGCACTGCGAACGCAGCATCTTTCTATATTGGATCATGGCCAAGTCCTTGAAGCAGCCGGCGCCCAAGCCACGCCCGGCCCGGTCTGGCGGCGCCGCCGATCCGGCGCTGGCCCGATTGAAGAAAGATATTCAACGCCTGAAAAACGAGCGCCGGAAGCTCGTTCAACAGATTGCCGCGCATGAGACTCTGGAAAAAGCGCTGGTCCATGGGCGCGATGAATGGCAGCGCACGTTCGACGCTGTCCCGGATTTGATTTTTCTTCTGGACAAGGAGCGCCGGATCACCCGCATCAACCGGGCCGCCGCGCACCGTCTGGGCCAAACGCCACCGGAACTGGTGGGACGGCCCTGCTACGAGGTCGTTCACAAGACCTCCGCGCCGCCGGACTTCTGCCCGCACGCCCAGATGCTCCTCGATGGAAACGAACATGCCGCCGAGATATATGAGCCTCGCCTGGGTGGCGACGTCGCCATTTCCGTGACGCCCCTGCGCGACGCCGACGGCCAATTGACCGGCTCGGTCCACGTCGCCCGCGATATCACAGTCCACAAGGCGATGGAACGCTCTCTCCAACGCGCGCATGACCAGATTCAGGAACGCCACGCCCTGACCGTGGCGGCTTCGCTGGATGGGTTGTGGGAATGGGAACTGGCCTCCGACAGGGTCCACTACTCAGACCGCTACGCGCAGTTGCTGGGGTTCGAGCCGTCCGAGATGGACCCAACCTTCGACTTCTTCCGCAGCGCCATCCATCCCGATGACGCCGAGGGCACATGGCAGGCCATCGAACGCCATCTGTCCGGACACGAACCCTTCGACGTCGAACATCGGTTGCGAACCAAGTCTGGCGAATACCGGTGGTTTCGCACGCGCGGCCGGGCGCAGTGGGACACGCAAGGCCGTCCCGTCCGCATGGCCGGAACAGCCCAGGACATCACGGAGCGCCGAACAAACCAAGAGATCATCACGGACAATCTGCATTTTGAACAATGGATTTCCGAAACGGCGCGCCGCGCGGCGCAGGCGTCCTTCGCGGAGATAGACCAGGTCATTCTTCAGGCGTTCCGGGAATTATTGGATCGCTTCCACGTGGACCGCTGCGGTCTGATGGTATTCCTGGAGGACACGCGATTCATTCGCACGCTATATCCGGCCTATAGCCCCGGAGTTTCATCACAATCCAACATCCTTGAAGCGGCCCGGGATTTCCCCTATCTGCGCGAACGATTGCTGGCCGGCGAAACGCAGATGGTCACGGCCGAGACCCCGCTGCCGCCGGAGGCCGAGCGGGACATCGCTTCGTTGCGGGCGATGGGCGTGGGCGCCAACCTGCTCGTGCCCTTCTCCGTCGCCGGCTCGCCGATTTACGTTGTCGCGCTGAGCACCACCCGCAGCCAGGCCGCCTGGCCCCCCTATCTGGCGTCCCGACTTCATCTGGCCGGCGAGATTCTGGTCGGCGCCCTGCTTCAAAAAACAGCCGCCGAAAGCCTCCGAGAAGCCGAGCGCAAATACCGGATCGTGGCTGACTTTACGTCTGATTGGGAATACTGGGAAAAGCCCGACGGATCGTTGCCCTATATGTCACCGTGTTGCGAACGGTTCTGCGGGCATCCCGCGCAGGCGTTTCTGGACCATCCTGCTCTGCTCAACGAAATCGTGGCGCCCGAAGACCGCGTGGCTTGGGGCGCGCACAGAGTCAAAGCCCATGAGCGGCGTCAGCCGGGCCGGATGGATTTCCGAATTTGCCGGCGCGACGGGACCATCGTCTGGATCGAGCATGTCTGTCAACCCGTCGTGGATGAAAAGGGCCAATTCCTGGGCATTCGCGCCAGCAACCGCGACATCACCCGCCGCAAGACCGCCGAGGCTGAATCCCGCAAACTGCGGGCCGAGCTGGTCCACTCGGAGCGGGTCGCCACTCTGGGCGCTCTGACGGCGGCTATCGCTCACGAGATCAATCAACCCCTGGCCGCCATCCTCAGCAATGCCCAGGCCGCCCTGCGATTGCTGGATCGCCAAGCCCCCGACCTCGGCGAAGTCCGGGGCGCGCTCCAAGACATCGCCGACGACGACCGGCGCGCTGGCGACATCGTGCGCGGTCTGCGCGATATGCTCAAGAAAGAAGAGCGGGCGATCGAGGTGGTTGACGTCAATGCGACGCTCGCCAGCGTCGCCGAAATCGTCCGAAGTGAAGTCATCCTGCGGGGCGCCACGCTCAAGATAGCGACCGGAGCGAACCCCTGCTTCATCGAGGGCGACCGCGTTCAACTCCAGCAGGTTCTGCTCAATCTGGTCATGAACGCCCTGGACGCGATGCAGAAGCGGCCCCGGGGCGAACGATGCGTCGAACTTACAACGGAGACCGAAGCGCTGGACGAGGCCGCGTCGGACAACGCCGCACGGGACGACGACGCCAGGAACAACGCCAAACGGGGTCAGGTTGTCGTCCGCGTCGCCGATTCGGGGCCGGGCATCGCCCCTGACATCCTGGCGGCCATTTTTAAGCCATTCTTCACAACCAAGGCCAAGCGCGCGGGCATCGGAACCAGCATGGGCCTGGGGCTTGCCATCTGCAAACGCATCATCGAAGCCCACGGCGGCCGCCTGTGGGTCGAGAACCGCCCCCAGGGCGGCGCCGTGTTCTCCTTTGCACTGCCCCGCGCAACGGCGCCCGCATCGCTGCTCGCCTGAGTGGCGGTTTTCCCTCTCGAACGCCCCCCCGTGTAGGACCAAGGTCCAATAGACGCCCCTGCCTTGGGAATCGCACACTTTCTTCGTTCTCTCTTGTCAATGACACGAGGAGATCGACCGGATTCAGGCCGGCTCACAATCGCGACGTGGAAGGCTTCGATGACTGCGCTGGACATTTTCACCTTCTTCGTGTTCGCAGTTCTGATTGCGACCGTGATCGGGGTCATTGTCTTCCTGGGCATGCTGCCGGGTAAGATTGCCACCCGGCGTGGGCATCCCCAAGCCGCCGCCGTTACGGTCGCAGGGTGGGTCGCGCTGCTGTCATTCGGCGTGCTTTGGCCGTTTGCGTTTGTCTGGGCGTTCGTCAAGTATCCCGAAAGCGCCGCCGCATCCCATCTCGCGCAGAAAGACCCGTTGGCGTCTTCGCCAGGAGACCCACGCGCATGATTCTCTTTCTTGTCATAATGTATGTCGGCGTCTTGGTGGCGCTCATCAAGATCAAGGTCCTCAAACCGACCCTCTTCGTCAAATTGTCACCCATCCTGTGGTTTCTGTTCTTGCTGGTGGCGCTGTTCATTCCCATGCAGTTCTATGCGCCGATGGGGCCGGTGCGCGTCATCGGGGCCGTCATCCCGATCGTCCCCAATGTCAAGGGCACGGTGATCAGTGTGGATGTCGTGCCCAACGCGCCCGTGCGCAAAGGCGACGTTCTGTTCCGCATTAATCCGCGTCCCTTCCAGATTCAGGTGGACAAGCTGGTGGCCGCGCTGGCAGCGGCCAATTCCAGCGCGGCGCAACTGGCCGAGCAGCTTCAGGGCGCCACCGCGGCCACGCAGCAGGCGCGGGCGCAACTGCTGGCCTCCGAGAGCGAGTTCGACCGTCAGGCCCGCGAAGCCCTCGAACAGGCTGAAGCCGCCGTCCGACAGAGCCAGGCCAATGTCACGCTGGCCAAGGCCAATTTCGAACGCGCCGAAAGCCTGGTCAAAGACGGCGTAATCTCCCGGGCGCAGTATGATGAGACCAAGCGCCAGCACGACGCCGCGCAGGCGGCGCTCGAACAGGCGCAGGCCGCCGAACGCAGAGCCCGCGAAAACCTCAAGGCCGGCGGCGACCGATTGACGGCGTCACGCGAGGCGCTGGCGCAGGCCGAGGCGCGCGAACGCCAGGCGCGGCTGGCTTACGAGGCCGAAAGCGGCGGCTTTAATCCCCAAGTCAAGCAGATCATGGCCGATCTGGACAACGCCCGCTGGGAGCTCGATCAGACCATCGTGCGAGCGCCGGATGACGGCTATGCCACCAACATCGCCCTGCGACCCGGCGCGATGGCCGCTTCGCTGCCAATGAGCCCGGCCATGGCGTTTGTCACCAGCGAAAAGGGGCTCGTCATGTCGGTCAAGCAGACCCATGCGCGCAAGATCAAGGCCGGGCAGGCAGCCGAAGTGGCGCTGGCGCTGTATCCCGGGCGTGTCTTCAAGGCGACGGTCGAGTCGGTCGTCGAGGGCATCAGCCAGGGGCAGGTGGCCATCGGAGGGACGCTCGCCAACGCCGCGCCTCAGGCGGCGGGGCCTTTCTCCGTGCGCCTCAAGATCGAGGACGCTCTGGCCATGCAATGGCTGCCGCCAGGCGCCGGGGGCGTGGCCGCGGTGTATTCAGGCCAAGGCAAGTTCACATACATCATCCGCCGGGTGATAGTGCGAATGCAAACGTGGATGAATTACATACTCTGAAAGGAGTCAGGAACATGAAAGTGAAGTCAATGCTGCTCGGAATCGGTCTGTTGCTTCTTATTGTCGGGGGCGCCGCGATCCATTCCCAAGAGCCACCCCAGACGCCGGTGATGGCCCCCGAGGCCCAAACCGTGCTGCGCCAGTTGAGCGAGCGCAACAAGCAGGTCAAATCGGCGGTCATTCGCGTCGCCGACACGATTGACGATGTCCAGGCCGATGGCCGCAAACTCCAGTTCGCCCATGTCCGCGAACTGACCATCCTCCGCCCCGACAAACTCAAGGTCGAGACGACGGGCGACGTGACCAACCGCACCTTGTGGCTGGACGGCAAGACGCTGACCGTGCTGGACCGGGACAAGAAGGTTTATGCCCAGGTCCCCAGTCCGGGCACGATCAGTCAGGCGGTGGATACGCTCCAGGACAAATACAACATGAGCCTCCCGGGGGCCGACCTGCTGTCGGACGATATCTACAAGACGATGACCGAGAGTTGTGATGCAATCAGCTATATCGGGCTGGGCTACGCCGGCGATGAAAAGTGCCATCATCTGGCCTTCACCGGCCCGAACATTGACTGGCAAATGTGGATCAGCGCCGGCGCCAAACCCACGACACGAAAAATGGTAATCACTTACAAGCGTCTGCCCGGCCAGCCGCAATACACGATGCAGGTTCTCAAGGCCGAAGAGGGCGCCAAGATCAAGGATGCGGCTTTCAAGTGCGAGATTCCCAAGGACGTCGAAAAGATAGAACTTCAGCCCGTCAACCAGCCCCAATAACCGGCCCGGTTGAAGAGACAGGCCCATTAACCGCATTACGAAAGGATGACACGCCATGAAATACACATCCCATGCAGCCGTGTTCCTGATCAGCGCCTGCCTGCTGTCGTTCGTTTCCACGACCGGCGCATCGGCGCGGGGAGCCTCAGCGTCCCGCTCCAGCTCCAGTTCGCGCTCTCGTTCCGGTTCCTACGGCTCGGTCAGTCAGTCCAGATCCCAATCCAGCAGCGCTTCCCGGTCCACCGGATCGAGTTCGCGGAGCAGCAGCGCGTCCGCCAGCCGGACGTTCAACAACGAGCAATACGGCTCCGTCAGGCAATCGTCCTATCACTCCTCAAGCGGCCGGTCGGCCTCTGCCTCTTCCTCCGCGAGCGCCGGAGGCGGGCAGGCCAGCTACAGCCGGCAGGCGACGGGATCGGGCGGGCGGACGGCCAGCAGTTCGGGCAGCGCGACCGCCGGCGGCGGCCAGGCGAGTTGGAATCGCGAAGCGACGGGGCCGCAGGGCAACACGGCGTCGGTTTCCGGCAGCGCGACCTACGGTGATGGTCAGGCCAGTGTCAGTCGCACGGCGACCGGGCCGGGCGGCCAAACCGTCTCAGGCTCATCGAGCGCCCAACGCGGCGATGGCGAGGCGAGTTGGAATCGCGAAGCCACCGGACCGCAGGGCAACACGGCATCGGTTTCCGGCAGCGCCACCTATGGCGATGGCGAGGCGAGCTGGAATCGCGAAGCCACCGGACCCCAGGGCAACACGGCATCGGTTTCCGGCAGCGCCAACTACGGCGATGGCGAGGCGAGTTGGAGCCGCGAGGCCACGGGGCCACGGGGCGGCACAGCCTACAGTGAAGGTAACGCCCGCTATGGCGGCGGCCAGGTGGAAGTCAATCGCTCGGCGACCGTCACGGGCGCCGGGGGGGCGGTCGGCGTTGTGCGGATCGGCTCGAGGGTTGCCACGCTGCCTTCGGGATATGCGACGGTCACCTACGGCGGCTCCTCGTATTACTATTACGGCGGGTATTACTACCAACCCGTCTATGCGGACGGCGTGTGGTATTACAGCGTGGTCCGGCCGCCCCTGGGTATCACCGTGTATGTGCTCCCTGAAGGCTACGTCGTCAAAACCATTGGCGGAGTGACGTACTACGTGATTGACGGCATCTACTATCGCAGAGCTTATGTCAGCGGCCAGGTGGGCTATGTTGTGGTCGTGGCGCCGGAGTAACCCCTCGAAGCAATCAATATCCACGGAGGTCTTTCATGGCTGTGAACGTTAATGTCAAGGGCGTCATCCATTTCATGGACGGGACGAAAATCGTGTTGCAGTGGCCCCGGCAGGCCGGCGCCGATCCGGCCACGATTGCCGCCAACGTCAAAAAGGCGCTCGAATCGGACCGCATCGCCGTCGAGGTCACGGGCCATCTCCTGATCATTCCCGTCCGCAACATCAAGTACATCCAGGTCACTCCGTCGCCCGAGAAACTGCCCCAAGGCGTGATACGAGGGGCCAGAGTCGTCGAATGAGGCGTGAAGGCGAACGCGAGTGAGCAAAACGAAATGAGACAATCGAAATACCACCTATCCCAAAAGGAGAAGAAGATGAAAGAGGCAACGAAAGTGGAAACACACAAGAGGAGTTGGGCGCTGGCCGCCGCGATGCTGGCCGTTCTGGCGGTATCGGCCACGGCCCAGGAGAAGTTGGACCGGACGGTTCTGCCGGTCCAGTTTCCCAAGCAACCGGCGCTCAAGGAGATGTATGCAAAGGATGTGAAGGCGATTCCCCCGCGCCAGGAGGTAAAGGCGCCCGCGGGCGCGCCCAATGTGCTGGTCATCTTGATT
>Ga0101944_10007448_pt1 | contig 10935 bp, 8 predicted proteins | sample DewCreD2012metaG_FD_75245 | JGI IMG/M metagenome (GOLD analysis project Ga0101944, IMG submission 75245) | Hot spring sediment bacterial and archeal communities from British Columbia, Canada, to study Microbial Dark Matter (Phase II) - Dewar... ... | reverse complement strand
CTGGCCATCGTGCCCGCCGCGGCGGGGCTGCGGACCTTCGGGCGCTGGTGGGGCGCGGCGGGGCCGGCGGCGCGGGCGGCGACGGCGGTGGCGCTGGCGGCCTGGCTGCCGTCGGTGACGGCCTATGGGTTCGACCTGTTGCAGCGCCGGCCGATGGGTGCGCCGGACGCCGAGACCTTGCGGGTGCTGGCCTGGTTCCGGACGCAGGCGGAGCGGGGCGGGCGCGTGTTGTGCTATGACGACGCGCTGGGCGATCTGCTGCCGGCCTACAGCGGGTTGGAGGTGTTGGGCGGGGCCATGACGCGCTGTTCGCCGCTGGCGCACCGCGCGGCCTGGATGCGCGCGCGCGATTTCCTGCGGGACGAGCGCGCCCTGGCCGCGCCGGCCGAGTTCGCGGCTTATCTGCGGCAGTACAACATTGCCTATCTCGTCGTGCCCACGCGCCGGCTGGACGCCTACCTGGGGAGTCTGCCGGGCGTGTCGCTGTGCCTGGCAGAAGGCCGTTACGGCGTGTTCCGAACGGAACCTGGCGGCTGGACGTACGTGCTGGGCGGCCCCGCGGACGCGCGGCCCGCGGTGCGGGCGGGACCGAACCGCATCCGGATCAAGGGCGCTCCGGCGGGGCGTTTTACGCTCAAATACCACTACCTGGACACGCTGGAGGCGCCGGCGGGCGTGCGGCTCTTTCCCGCGCCGGCGCCGCGAGATCCGGCGCCGTTCATCGGCGTGGACAACGCCGCCGGCCTTTCGTCCTTCGAGATCGTCAACACGGGGCGCTTGTTCTAGCGCGCCAGTCGAGCTACGATGCGCCGCATGAGTGCCGAAGCTGCCAGCGAGGTTGCGGAACGGGTTCCGGGCCTGTCGGTCGTGGTGCCGGTCTTCAATGCCGCCGCGACGCTGCGGCCGTTGCTGGCGCGGCTGCGGCCCGTGCTGGCGCGGGCGGCCGAGCGCTACGAGGTCGTGCTGGTGAACGACGGCAGCCGCGACGGAAGTTGGGACCTCATCGAGCAGCTTTGCCGCGAGCAGGCGGGCGTGCGCGGGCTCAACCTGATGCGCAACTACGGCCAGCACAACGCGCTGCTGGCGGGCATCCGGGCGGCGCGGTTCGGCCTCATCGTCACCCTGGACGACGATTTGCAGAATCCGCCCGAGGAGCTTCCGCGGCTGCTGGCCAAGCTGGCGGAGGGCTTCGACGTGGTGTACGGCGCGCCCGCCCGGGATTGCAACGGGGTGTGGCGCGGCCTGGCCTCGCGCCTGATCCGGCTGGCGCTGCAAAGCGCGATGGGCGCCGCGACGGCGCGCCGCGTCAGCGCGTTTCGCGCCCTGCGCACGGAGTTGCGCCGGGGGTTTGCGGACTACGACAGCCCGGCCGTGTCGATCGACGTGCTGTTGACCTGGGCCACGACGCGCTTTGCCGCCGTGACGGTGCGGCACGAGCCGCGGCAGGCGGGCGCCTCCAACTACACGTTCGGCAAGCTCGCGATCCTGGCCTTGGACATGATGACCGGGTTCAGCGCCTGGCCGCTGCGGCTGGCGTCCCTGGTGGGGCTCGGCTTCACGCTCTTCGGTCTGGCCGTGCTGGCCTACGTGCTGGGCCGCTACCTGATCGCCGGCGGCAGCGTGCCGGGCTTTCCGTTTCTGGCCTCGACCATCGCCATCTTCTCCGGCGCCCAGTTGTTCGCCCTGGGCGTGATCGGCGAATACCTGGGCCGCGTGCACTTCCGCTCCATGAAGCGGCCGGCCTACGTCGTGCGGGCCGAGGCGGGGCGGTCCGAGCCATGAGCCGCTGGGAGATCGTGACCGCGTCGGCCGGCGACCTGGAGCGGGTGCGGCCGCTGCTGGAAGGCGCGGCGCAAAAGCCGTTCCGGTACCTCGCCGGCCGGGGGGAGGCCGACCTGGCGGCGTTCTGGCTGCACGAGCTGGCGGCGCTGGCGCAGGACGGGGCGGGCGAGGTGCTGGTGGCCGAGGCGGGCGGGCGGGCGCTGGGCCTGGCGGCCAGCGCGCCCCTGCCCTGGGATTCGCAGGTGCTGGAGCGGCGGATGGCGGCGATCCGGTGTCTGGTGGTCGATCCGGCGGCGCCCGGCCGGCGGGATCTCGGCGCGGCGCTGCTGCGGCGCGCGGAGGCCGGGGCGCGGGAGCGCGCGGCGGAGTTTCTGCTGTGCAAGGCCGGGGCCGACGATCCGTTGTTGATCCATCTGCTGGAGGACCATGGATTCCGGCTGATGGACACGCTGCTCGACTACGTCTTCGATTTCCGGCAGACGCCCCTGAGCGCCATTCCCCGGCCGCCCCTGCCGGCGGGTTTCGCGCTGCGGAGCGCGGCCGCCGCCGACGAGGAGGCGCTGGCGGGCGTGGCGCGGGCGGCGTTCGGCGAGCACTTCGGCCGGTTTCACGCCGACGAGCGGATTTCGCGCGAGCAGGCCACGCGGGTCTATGAGGAGTGGATTCGTTCCTGCTGCCGCGGCTACGGCGACTGGATTCTGGCGGCGGAGAAGGAGGGGCGGCTGGCCGGCTACGCCGTCTGGAAGCGGCCGTCCGCGGCGGAGCAGCGCTACGGGTTGAACGTCGGCCACTACAGCATTGGCGCCGTGCACCCCGACTTCGCGGGCTGCGGGCTGTTCGTGGCGCTGACGTACGAAGGGATGCGCGCGCTGGAGAGCGCGGCCGGCGTCCTGGAGGGGCCGACCCACCTCAACAACCGCGCCGTGCAGCGCGGGTATGCGCGGCTCCACTGGCGCGTCGCCGGCGCGCGGCATTCCTTCCACAAGTGGCTCGACCGCGGCGCATGAAAACCCATCCGTACCTCGTCCCCTTCAATCGGCCGTCCTGCGCGGGCGCGGAACTGGCCTGCATGGCCGAGGCCGTGGCGTCGGGACACATCTCCGGCGACGGACCCTTCACGAAGAAGTGCCGGGCGCTGCTCGAACAGACGCTGGGCGTGCCGCGCGCGCTGCTCACCACCTCCTGCACCCACGCTCTGGAGATGGCGGCGCTGCTGCTCGAGATCCAGCCGGGCGACGAGGTCGTTGCGCCCTCGTTCACCTTCGTTTCGACGGTCAACGCCTTTGTGCTGCGCGGCGCGCGGCCGGTCTTCGTGGACATCCGGCCGGACACGCTGAACCTCGACGAGCGGCGGATCGAAGCCGCGCTCACGCCCCGCACCCGCGCCATCGTGGCCGTGCACTACGGGGGCGTGGGGTGCGAGATGGACGCGCTTCTCGAACTGGCCGGGCGGCGCGGCGTGCCGGTGGTGGAAGACAACGCCCACGGGCTCTTCGGCCGCTACCGGGGCCGGTGTCTCGGCACGTTCGGCGCCTTGGCCACGCAGAGTTTCCACGAGACCAAAAACTTCTCCTGCGGCGAGGGCGGCGCGCTGCTGATCAACGATCCGCGCTACCTCGAGCGGGCGGAAATCGTCCGGGAGAAAGGCACGAACCGCAGCCGCTTTTTCCGCGGCGAGGTGGACAAGTACACCTGGGTGGATCTGGGCTCGAGCTATTTGCCCTCCGACCTGCTGGCCGCCTTCCTCTACGCGCAATTGGAGCGGCGGGAGCAAATCCAGGGCGCCCGCCGCCGCCTCTGGGAACGGTACGACGCGGAGCTGAAGGAGTGGGCCGCGGCCAACGGCGTCCGCCAGCCGCTCGTGCCGGCGCACTGCGAGCAGGCCTGGCACCTGTACTACCTGCTGATGCCGTCGCTCGAGGCGCGCCAGCGGCTGATCGCGCACTTGAAGGCCCGGGGGATTCTGAGCGTGTTCCACTACCTGCCGCTGCACCTCTCGCCGATGGGGCGGCGGTTCGGCGGCCGGCCGGGCGATTGCCCGGTGGCCGAGGACGCGAGCGACCGGCTGCTACGGCTGCCGTTCTACAACGACATGACGGCGGAGGAACAGGCGCGGGTGATCGCCGCCGTCCGGGAGTTCAAGCCATGAGCGCCACCATCGACATCTCCTTCGTGGTTCCGGTTTATGCCAGCGCCGCGGGGCTGGGCGAACTGGCGCGGCGGATCGACGCCGCGCTCGCGGCCCTGGGCCGGCCGGGCGAAATCGTGCTCGTGGACGACGGCAGTCCGGACGAGAGCTGGGCGCGCATTCGCGAACTGGCGGCGCGCTATCCCGCGCTGCGCGGCGTCCGCCTGCGCCGCAACGCCGGGCAGGACAACGCCATCATGGCCGGCCTGCGCGAGGCCCGCGGGCGGATCGTGGTGGTGATGGACGACGACCTGCAGCACGATCCCGCCGACGCGGCGCGGCTGATCGAGCGCGTGGAGGCCGGCTACGACGTGTGCTATGCGCGCTTCCCCCGCAAGCGCCAGGCGTTCTGGAAAAACCTCGGCAGTTGGTTCAACGACAAGGTGGCCAACGTGGTCGTGGGCAAGCCCAAACACATCTACATGTCGCCCTACAAAGCGCTGGCCGCGGAGGTGGCGCGGGAGGTGACGCAGTACGACGGACCGTTCCCCTACGTGGACGGATTGATCTTCCGCGTCACGGAGAACGTGACGCAGATCGAAGTGCCGCACCATGCTCGCTATGCCGGGGAAGGGCACTTCACGCTGGCCCGTTCCATCGGCGTCTGGCTGCGGGTGGCGACGCTGTTCTCGGTGGTGCCGCTGCGACTGGCGGCGCTGTTGGGGTTCGGCTTCGCCGCGGTGGGGCTGGGGCTGGCCGTGTACTTCACGGGGCTGAAGATCGTGAACCCCGCCGAGCCGGTGGGCTGGGCCTCGACCATTGTGGCCGTGCTGGTGCTGGGCGGCATTCAACTGGCCTGTCTGGGGATGCTGGGCGAGTACCTCGGCCGCGTGTTTCTGCACCTGAACAAACGGCCGCAGTACGTGGTGAAAGAACGCATCGGCGGAGCGGCCGGATAGGACGGACGGGACGGAGCCCGTCCCTCCAGGTGAACGGAAGGATTGGCCGACTGGAGGGTCCGCCTCCGTGCGGACCGCAAGGACAGGATGCGGCCGGACGGACGACACGGAGGTCGTCCCTCCAGAATGTAGGCGGACGGACGGGACAGAGGCCGTCCCTCCAGGTGAACGGAAGGATGCGCCGACTGGAGGCTCGCCCTCCGTGGCGACCGTGCATTCATGACCGAGGAATGCTACCTCGAACGCCGGCGTCCTGCGCATCATGCGCCGGTCGAACGGTTCAACGAACCGGTGATTGTGCAGGTGAGCGTCTGCACCAAAGCCCGGCGTCCGGTGCTGGCATGCGAGGCCGCGCATCTGCTGTGCCGGGAAGTTTGGCAGGCGTCCGATTTCTGGCGGGTCGGGCAATATGTGATCATGCCGGATCACATTCACCTGTTCTGCGCGCCGGGGCGCAGTCCGATGCCGAGTCTGAAGCAGTGGGTGGAGTATTGGAAGGGACAGATTGCCGCGCGGTGGCCGGTTGCCGGATCTTCTGGAGGGCCGACCTCCGTGTCGGCCGTGAGGACGGACGGGACGGCGGACGGCACGGAGGTCGGCCCTCCAGGTTTCAAGCTATGGCAACGGGATTTCTGGGATACGCAAATGCGTTCGCGCGAGCACTACAACGAAAAGCTTTCGTATGTTCGCATGAACCCCGTGCGCAAGGGGTTGGTCAACGAGCCGAAGGCCTGGCCGTATCAAGGGCAGGTGTTCCCGATCGCGTGGTCCTGACGGAAAGGGCGCGGCTCAGACGGACGGGACAGCGGACGACACGGAGGTCGTCCCTCCAGGTGAACGGAAGGATTGGCCGACTGGAGGGTCCGCCTCCGTGCGGACCGTGAGGACAGGATGCGGACGGACGGACGACACGGAGGTCGTCCCTCCAGGTGAACGGAAGGATTGGCCGACTGGAGGGTCCGCCTCCGTGCGGACCGCAAGGACAGGATGCGGCCGGACGGACGACACGGAGGTCGTCCCTCCAGAATGCGGAAATGGAGGGTCCGCCTCCGTGCGGACCGCGCGCAACGGCGACCATGAACGAAACCACGGCCCAGCCAACGAAAAGGGCGCGCTTCCGGCTGGCCGCCGTCTGCGCGCTGCTGCTGGCGGCGCATGGCGCGCTGGTGCTGCACCATTATCCGCCCTCCGCGGTGGGCAAGGGCAACCCGCTCGTGTCCGTAGAACTGACGTTCCATCTGGCCGGGGCGCTGGAGGGCCGGGACTTTCTGGCGCGGGAAGGCCGGATGTGGGGCTACAGCCCGCGCTACATGGCGGGCTATCCGTTCGGGCTGTGGAACAGCATCGGCACGCGCGGCTACGAGCTTTCCCAGGCCCTGCTGCCCTGGCTTTCGGTCGAAGCGGCGTTCTACGTCTGGGTGGTGCTGACCGCGTTTCTGCCGCCGCTGCTGATCGCGCTGGCCTGCGGCGCGCTGCGCCTGGGCTGGGGTCCGACCGCGTGGACCACGGCCCTGGCGGTCGCGGTCTGGCAGGGCGACAGCATGTTGAGCTACTTCTGGACCTCGGGGATGATCGCCTTTCCGTTCGTGGAATCGATCGCGGTGCTGTACGCGGCGTTGTTGTACCGCTGCTGGGATTCGCGGCAGCCGGCGGTGCCGCTGGGCGCCGGACTGTGTCTGGCCGCGATCTTCTGGCTGCACCAACTGGTTCTGCTGTCCGCGGGGCTGGCCACGCTGGCGGCGTTGTGGCTGCGGCGCCGCGAGTTCACGCGCGCGGTGGTCGTGCGGCTGATCGTGGCCGCGCTGCTGGCCGTGGCGCTGGCCTGGCCCTGGGCGCGCGCTCTCTGGCGGTTTGCCGATCAGCGCGGCTACATGGACCTGGCCCGCATCGCCGGCGGCGCCAGGGCGTTGCTGCTGGATTGGCTCTCGGACCGGCGCTACCGCTTCGCCTACGACCGGCGGGAACTCTGGCACGTCACGGCCGCCCTGGCGGCGCTGGGCGGCTGGAGCGCTTGGCGCGGCGCGGAACGGCGCGTGGCGCTCTATGCCGCGGTGGCGCCGGCGCTGGCCGTCTGCGGCTACGCCTTCGGTTTCTCGCGGTTTCTCGATCAGACCGAACCGTATCGCTACGTGGGCAGCGCGCTGCTTTTCGCGATCATCCCGGCGGCGGCCGGCGCGCGGCGGCTGGCGCAGTGGCTGCGCGATGCAAACCCGGCGGGCCGCGCGGCGGCGGCCGCGGTCCTGGTCATGCTGGCGCCCAACTTGACGGCTTACGGCTTCGATCTGCGCTGGCGCCTGCGACATCCCGCTCGGGGCAGCGACGCGGACCAGCTCGAAATCGCCCGCTGGATCGCGGGGCGGACCGACCTGCCCGGCCGCGTGGTGTGCGAGCACGTGAAACTGGCGAACGTGCTGCCCTTCTTCACGGCGCGCGAGGTGATCGGCGGCACGATCAGCGACGAGTCGGTGCTGCCGCACAACTGGGCCAGCGTGGGCGTGCGCAGTCCGATAGGCGGTCGGCGCCGGGAGACCATGGCGGCGGGCCGGCTGGCGGAGTGCCTGCGGCTGTTCAATGCCGCCCTGGTGGTGACGAGCAGCGCGGATTTCGAGGCCGACATGCGGACGCTGGCAGGGCTTTACACGCCGGTCAAGCGCCGCGGGCCGTACACGGTGTTTGCCGCTGACCCCGCGAGTCTGGGTTGGGTGTGGGAAGGCGCCGCGGAGCCGGCGACGGCGGTGCGGGCGGAACCGAACCGCATTGTGATCGAGCACGCCCCGCGGGGATCGTTCGTGCTCAAGTATCACTACTGGTCCACCCTGGCCTCGGAAACGCCCGGCGTGCGTCTGTTTGCGCAGCCGCTGCTGGACGATCCGGTGCCCTGGCTCGGCGTGGAGAACCCGCGGGGCCGGGAAACGATCGTCATCGCCAACCGCTACTGACGAGGGACGCATGAAACTTTCCGTCATCATTCCGGTGTACAACGGCGCTCAGACCATCGGGCCGCTGGTGGAGGCCGTGGGCCGGGAGGTCGGGCCGCGCCACGAGCTGGAACTCGTGCTGGTCAACGACGGCAGCCCGGCGGACAACACGGCCGAGGTTTGCGCCGCGCTGGCCGCGCGCGACCCGCGCGTGAAGTTCATCGACCTGTCGCGCAACTTCGGCGAGCACAACGCCGTGATGGCGGGGCTCAACTACTGCACGGGCGACGCGGCCGTGATCATCGACGACGACTTCCAGAATCCGCCGAGCGAGATTCTGCGGCTGGTGGACAAGCTCGCGGAAGGCCATGACGTGGTGTACTCGCGCTACGAGCGCAAGGCGCACCGCGGCTGGCGCAACCTCGGCAGCCGCTTCAACAACGCGGTGGCCACCCTGATGCTGCACAAGCCCTACGACCTGTATCTGTCGTCCTTCAAAGCGCTCAGCCGGTTCGTGATCGACGAGCTGATCAAGTATCGCGGGCCGTATCCGTACATTGACGGTCTGATCTGGCGGATCACGCGCCGCTGCGCGGTGGTGACCGTGCGGCACGATCCGCGGGCGGTGGGCAAGTCGGGCTACACGCTGCGCAAGCTGGTCTCGCTGTGGCTGAACATGTTCACCAATTTTTCGATTCTGCCGCTGCGGGCGGCGGTGGTCTTGGGGCTGCTGCTGGCGGCGGCCGGGATGGTGGTGGCGGTCCTGTCGTTCATCGAGCGGCTGCGCCACCCGGATTTGCCGCGCGGCTGGGCCTCGCTGATCATCTCCCTGATGTTGCTCTCGGGCGTGCAGCTCGTGGCCATCGGCATGGTTGGGGAGTACCTGGGCCGGCTGTTTCTGAAGGACGCCGGCAATCCGCAATTCGTGGTGCGCCAGATCGTGAACGGCGCCAAGCGGGAGCCGGAAGGGCGATGACGGACGCCGCCGCGTTCTATGGGGGCCGGAAGGTGCTGGTGACCGGCGGGCTGGGCTTCATCGGCAGCAACCTGGCCCTGCGGCTGGCGGCGGCCGGCGCGGAGGTGACGGTGGCCGACGCGCTGATTCCGGAGTTCGGCGGCCGGCGCGAGAACATCGCGCCGGCGGCGGACCGAATCCGCGCGCGGATCGTGGACCTGCGCGACGAGGCGGCCCTGCCGCCGCTGGTGCGCGGGCAGGAGTTTGTGTTTCACCTGGCCGGACAGGTCAGCCACGGCGATAGCATGCGCGATCCGGAGCTCGATCTGGGCGTGAACTGCGTTTCCACGATCAACCTGGTGGAGACCTGCCGCCGCTGCAATCCGCAGGCCCGGTTGCTGTACACCTCGACGCGGCAGGTGTACGGCATCCCCCGCACCCTGCCGGTCGGCGAGGAGCATCCCACGCTGCCGATCGACGTCAACGGCATCAACAAGCTGGCGGCCGAGTACTACCACCTGCTTTACGACCGCACCTACGGCCTGAAGTCCGTCGTGCTGCGGCTGACGAACACCTACGGGCCGCGGCAGCAAATCCGCAACAACCGCCAGGGATTCATCGGCATCCTGATCCGTCAGGCGCTGCGGGGCGAGGAGTTGCAGGTGTACGGCACCGGGCGGCAGATTCGGGACTTCAACTACGTGGACGACGTGGTGGAGGCGTTGCTGCGCGCGGCGGCGACGGACGCCTGTTACGGGCGGGTGTTCAATCTGGGCGCGCCGCGGCACTATTCGCTGTTGGAATTCGTGGCGCTTCTGGAACGGCTGGCCGGCGCGCGCTGGCGGATCGTGCCGTTTCCGGACGACCGGCGGATCATCGACATCGGCGATTACTACGGCGACTATTCGCGGTTCGCCGCGGCCACGGGCTGGCAGCCGGCCGTGGACCTGCCCGAGGGGCTGGAGCGGACGCTGGCGTTCTACCGGGAGCACAAGGATGAGTATTGGGGGTAGCGGCGCTCGGGGCCGAGCGCCCTCCATGCCTTGGTCTTTGCCGGTTTCGTGCAGGGCGGGCGGCCCCGCCCGCCGAGAATAGCGCGTGACTTCCAGGCGAATGTCGATTGCGGGCGGCCCCGCCCGCCGGAGAGGGTGAAAGAATACGATTTTCTGGTGATGGGCCGTGGACCTGCGGCGCTCGGGGCCGAGCGCCCTCCATGCTTTCGGTCTTTGCCGGTTTCGTGGAGGGCGGGCGGCCTCGCCCGCCGAGAATGGCGCGTGACTTCCAGGCGAATGTCGATTGCGGGCGGCCTCGCCCGCCGTAGCCGGTTGCATGAACACGATTGTCTGATGATGGGCCATGGACCCGCGGCGCTCGGGGCCGAGCGCCCTCCATGCCTTGGTCTTTGCCGGTTTCGTGGAGGGCGGGCGGCCTCGCCCGCCGAGAATGGCGCGTGACTTCCAGGCGAATGTCGATTGCGGGCGGCCCCGCCCGCCGGAGAGGGTGAAAGAATACGATTTTCTGGTGATGGGCCGTGGACCCGCGGCGCTCGGGGCCGAGCGCCCTCCATGCTTTCGGTCTTTGCCGGTTTCGTGGAGGGCGGGCGGCCTCGCCCGCCGAGAATGGCGCGTGACTTCCAGGCGAATGTGGATGGCGGCCGGGCCGGCCGCTGTTCCAGGCGGATAGGCATATGAGTCGCATTCGGCTTTTCGACTATCTCGATCAATACCATGCGCTGCGCGATGAGATCGACGCCGCCATCCGGCGCGTGCTCGAATCCGGCCGCCTGATTCTGGGGGCCGAGGTGCGGCAATTCGAGGAGGAGTTCGCCGCCTTTCTCGGGGGCGCGGGTTACGCGGTGGGCGTCAACAGCGGCACGGACGCGCTGGCGATTTGCCTGCTGGCGCTGGGCATCGGCCGCGACGCGGAAGTGATCACGGTGGCCAACACCGCCGTGCCCACGGTCAGCGCCATCCGCATGACGGGCGCCACGCCCGTGTTTTGCGACGTGGACCCGACCACCTGCCTCATGGATCTGGACGAACTCGAAAGCCGCATCACGCCCCGCACGCGGGCCGTGATCCCCGTGCATCTGTTCGGGAACGTCGTGGACGTCCCGCGCCTGCGGCGCATCGTCGGCCACCGGCCGATCGCCATCGTGGAGGACTGCGCGCAGGCCCACGGGGCGCGGCTGCG
>Ga0101944_10007447_pt1 | contig 10937 bp, 7 predicted proteins | sample DewCreD2012metaG_FD_75245 | JGI IMG/M metagenome (GOLD analysis project Ga0101944, IMG submission 75245) | Hot spring sediment bacterial and archeal communities from British Columbia, Canada, to study Microbial Dark Matter (Phase II) - Dewar... ... | reverse complement strand
GGTTTTGAAGATCATGACATCTTTACTAGGTTGAAAATTTATTTAGAAAAAGCTATTAGGAGTTGCAATGAATTGCTAATAGTAGTAGAGGAGGTTGATATTACTAGCTTTAATCTTGCGCTCGACTCACTGGAAGACTGCATAAGAAGCGTTAGAAATAATAAGACTCTTAAAGAGTTATTGCAAAATGTTAATATTCTGGCTGAAAAAGTAAATCCGGTATTAGTGGAATTGGAAGAGAGATTGGAAAGTTTCAGGCAAAAAATAAGGCTGATGAAAAAAGAATACGGTGGTACACGCTTTGATGGAATATGCGAGAAATTTGAAGATTTAGAAGAGTGCATGAGATATAATAACTTCTATAGGTTTTACTTTTTAGAAATCAATTTAAGAAATTCATTTAATTGGTCCTTTCCTGTTAAAAGCAAGTATTGCGATATTGAAAAGGTTAAACGCAAATTGTGCAAAAAAATCAATCTTTTCAATAATCTAGTGGTTCAATTTCATCCGCATGTTCCAATGATGTGGGAAAGGATTCGTCACAATATGGCAATGGAAGAAGTAGCCGAGGACATGGTTGACGTGCAAGATAGTATTGCGGATGCCAATTGGGCCATGGTTGATTCTCATGATGAGTTAGTGGAAGCAACCAGAGCTGAAGCCGCAGCGTTAATCGGGGTCTTGGCAACAAACCAAGGCCTATCCAATTCTCAGGCTGCCGTGAATCAGGGAATCATGATGTCTTTAAAGGAGAGAAATCAGATAATTTACCAAGGACAAGAACAGGTTAATACATCAAACAGTTCACAATTAACTGAAATTAAGGAAACGCTTAAAGTCATGGCGGATTCGCATGGAGAACTCGTAATTGCCACTGCCGCCAATGCCGTTGCGAATTTGGGTGTTATGGCAAGCAATTTGTTGGTAGCCGAAGAGATCGGTTTGCTCAGAAAAGTCCAGACAGCAGATACCATCATTAGTGCTTATGAGGCATGGCAATTAAGAAAGATTAAGAAAAAACTGCTTGGAGAAGAGTGATCAATCACAAAACCACGGACCGTTGTTGCAAGTACAACGGTCTTTTTAGTTAAAAACTTGCTTCAAGCAAGCCTAAGCGGGGTCACGTCCTAAATCGTGAATTCACGATTCAAAACATGACCCCAGATAGACCCCAGATACGGCGAAATTCATTGATCGGCTTAAGACAGATGGAATTATTGAGGCGTACGCTGGAAAATTTATTAGAAAAATAAAGAAGTAGCTTAGATCAAAACTTGACAAAACCCCTGTATTTGCTATACTAAAAGCGTAAGGACATTAAAAGTCAAGCTCTAGTGCAAGAGTTAAAAATGCACCAGTTATTTTTCCCCGGTATTACCGGGGTGGGCGACCCGGGAAATCTGCGGGAAGCCTGAAGGAATAGCTGACTAGTCGTAAAGCGGCTGGGAGATTTCACTTCTTACGAGGTATAAGTCGTAAGTGGAGACTCTTAGCCGCTTTTTATTTTGCCGGCTAAGCTAGAGAGGGGGTGATAAATATGGAAAACCTAATACAAAAAGCGATAGCTGCTGCGATCGAAGCGCATCAGGGAGAAGTGCGCAAAGGCGATGGTAAAACGCCATACGTCCTGCATCCGATCGAAGTCGGAATCGTAGCCTCATACTATACGGACAATCCGGTCCTGATATCTGCCTGCATCCTCCATGACACAGTGGAGCATGGAAAGCTGACCATCGAGAAGATAAAGGAAGATTTCGGAGAAGAGGCTGCCGGCCTAGTCGTCTTGCTTACTGAAGATAAAAACATCGAAGTTTGGGAAGATCGGAAAATAGCCGCGATAAACGGACTTGAAGGCAACTCCGCAGCCCTGCTGATCAAGACCGCTGATGCGCTATGCAACATGCGCGATCTTTTCCGAACCATCCGGACGGAAGGGTCGAGTGCCTGGGATAATTTCAACATGCCGAAGAACGTCAAGCTTGCCTATTTCCAGCTTGTGTTTGAACGAGCTAAAAACATTCTGCCTCCGCACATGATCGAACAGTATATCTCGGCCATGAAAGACCTCGAATATGTGGATCTGTTGCCGGGCAAGGAATCAGAGATAGGATTCAGTACGCAGTAAGCTCCGGAGAATGGATGCAAAACAAACGCCCTGTTAATTGGGCGTTTTATTATACCTTGATTTATGTGTTGCCATAAAGGGGGTAAGGTCTTGAATCGTGAATTCACGATTCAAGACTTGACCTTGAATAGACTAAGTATTAGATTCTATTAAATCCCGGAAAAATTTGACTTAACATATCTGAACCCCCCTTGACTTGATCCCTTTGACCCGAAAAAGAAAGCCTTGTGCAGTTTTTAACTACACAAGGCCTTTGTGCTACTCGGTGATGATGTGCAGAACCTTATCCAACTGGAGATTGAATTGGCAATCAGTCCGGCGAGCCATCGGGCGAACTTCAACGCACAGGGCGTTTCCGTAGCGCTTGAGGCGGAAGTGCCACCAAATACTCCGCAAATAGAGCGGGATATCCACATTACTGACGTTTTGGTACGGGATGAAACGCGTTCCCCGCACAACATCGTGGCGAGTAAGAGCGTGGCAGTAGTCCGCAAGAGACTCGAACGTGAGCGGACCGCCGTAGCGATTGGGGAGATACTTTGCGGACGAATCCACGATGTATTTCTTCCACACCGCGTCCTGCGGGAAGTCCGCCAAGAACAGAGCGACGCGCTCACCGAAATTGTTCAGGATTGCTACGGCTTCTTGCGGTGCAACCGAGACAGTGAACTGAACGGATGATGTCCGCGCAAGCGGAGCAAGCGCGTCGCGTCCGTCCAGCTCCAACCAGATCGCATCTCGCTCGTCAGGAATGACGAGCAAGTCTTCGTTGACGTCCAGAATAGGCGCGAAGTACGGCTCCGCGCCAAACCTGCGGGCGGCATCGTAGAGTTGGGCAAGACAGCCGTTCGCGACATCGAGGACACGCTCCGGCGTTGAAGCTGTCGTCGAAACTTCCATATTGTGCCGGCCCAGCTCGTAGAAAATCTTGTTGCCGTCTTGGTCAATGAGAGCGGTAATGAGATTACCTTTGCGGCAATCTACTTGCCAGCCGTTCTCTGCTAGCCAGCCGAGCATCTGTTGGGACGCTTGCGTCTGGATGGCACAGCCATTTTTGTCCACGAACTGCGTTTCGATTTCCGCCCCGATCGTTTGGAGTGTCCGCGAACTGATTCCTTCCGTGAAGTAGCTGATTAGCTTCTGCATGACTTCCCCCAGGTTTTTAAGGAACTATATTTGCCGCTTTATTTTGGGTAGGCAAACGAAAACCCCCTCCAATTACGGAGGGGGCTAGCTTCATGCGAGAAAAAATTTACATTAAGACAACCCTCTCCGTGATTGGATAGAGTTGTTATGATGGAGCTTGCTAATAATTGCTCGGTAGCCGCCTTCTTTTCCGTTCAGCCATTTTGCAACCCGAGCAACAGTGGTCGAGCTTAGTCCTGTTTCATTTTCGATTACCGAATACGGAACTTTTTCGGTCAACATTTCGGCGGCTTTCAGTCGTTTGGCAAACTCATCGATTTCCTTTTCGGTCATTAAATCACGCAAAAATCGTTTGGCCTCATTAGCGGTCTTGAGAGTCAAAATTGCTTGAACCAACCTCTTGTTTTCTTTGCTTTTCCAGTCCATGCCTCCACTTTAGCAAACTAAAGCGATTGAGTCAAGAGGCGAAGCGATGGCGCGGCGGAAGGGGTAGTTGGAGTCTGGTTTAGTAATACATGGGAGGTCTTGAATTGTGAGTTCACGACTCAAGACCTGATACCGAATACCGATTTTTATGAGACCTTTTATCAGCAAACAATAAATAAATAACTTGTAAGCCAAGTTTTGACTTGATATAATAGCCGCAGTTAAAAACTGTGGCTATTAATATAAAAACATGAAGCTAAAATTTATCCTTGATAAAGAATACGACAAAGAAATGAATTGATTCTTTCGCATTATTTTGAAATCTATAATCATCACTTTAAAAAGGACTATCCTTTAACCGACAGGCAAATATGGGCTCTGGCGGAAATAGCCGCTTTCGCTCTTACATCTTTAACTCCGGAGGTTAAGAATTTTTGGCCCTGGGATTACACCGGATATTATACGGATCATAATTATCCGCATATTGTTAAGTTGCAAAATAAATTAAAAACTCCTTTTCTCAAAAGAAAAAGCTTTGATGAATATATAAAAAAGGGAATTAAATTGGCCGGACAACATAAAGACATGAAACTAGCTTAATGCAGTATTGCATATCAAAACAGGACTTTTAAAGCCCCGTTTTGTTGCTTGATTATCACAATTCCATATTGCCCCGTCAAAAGTGTTGACGGAAATGTTATATTAGGAGAAGAGTTCAGATGTATTTATTGTAATCTTGTGCAATAAATTCCGTCATAAATTTAAGGGCTTGGCGCAAAATTATCAAATCCGGTTGATTTCATATTATACTCAGAAAAGGAAAGGAGAAAGAATGAAAGCAAAGGTTTTTTTGGCGTATTTGGTAGCTGTTATTTTTGTGGGCGAAACTTTATTGAGTGCAAATTCAGTCTTTGCCCAAAATCGTTCTTTCCATAACCGAGGCTCGGGGGGCGCTTATTACGCTCCTCACCGAAGCGGTCCGATCCATAGAGGTGGAAATTACTACCGGGGTTCTCGCGCAGGTCATTATGGGCATGGACGCTGGCATGGCCATCACCGGAGATATCATACCGGAGGGCCGCGTTTTTACGGTCATGGCGGCTATTATGGCAGGCGGGAATATTACGGACACGGACACAGGGGCTATTATCCTCATTACGCCTACCCCGCATATGCGTCGTATGACTACTATCCATATTTCTTGCCGATTATCGGGGGAGCGTTTTACCTTATGAACAGCTTATTTCCGCCTTACTGCAGAAATTACAGCACCACTCAAATAATATACAGAGATGTGCCGCAGGCAGTGCCGCAAGAGGCCCCCAGGCAGGATGTTCCTGAATACAAGCCTCCAAAAAGGGACCGCAACTAATCCTTTTTTTCGAGTTAATGAGCCGGAATAATGCATTCCGGCTTTTTAAATTGAAATCTTGAATCGCGCATTTCTTTTCTGCTTTCTTTTTTCTATGAAACAAACCTGCAATAAATTCGCTCAATATTTGATATTTTGTCGATTAAAAGTTAATATTACAAAAGATTTCATTATGAGAATGAAAAATTTTTTGATATGCCAAATTTGCTCCAGTTGAACAAGATATCAAAATCATACGGCCCCCGGGTTTTATTCCATGAGGCTAGTTTTACTTTGGGGGAAAGGCAGAAGATCGGGGTGGTGGGAAGGAACGGGGCGGGAAAATCGACTCTGTTCAATATCATCCTGGGTGAAGAAAAATTAAAGTTCGGGGAGGGGGAAGTTGTCGTATTCGAGGAAGCTAATATCGGCTTCATCAAGCAGGAGGTTGATTTTTCCGATTTGGATACGGTTTTGGGTTATTTGAAAGAAAAAACAGGAAGAGAAGATTGGGAGATAAGGAAGCAGGCCTCTTTTTTTCAGCTGGATGAAAAAAAGATGGGGATGAAGATCAAGGAATTGTCAGGAGGCTATCAGATGCGCGTCAAGCTGACCGCGATGCTGCTTTCCGAGCCCAATCTTATTTTGCTGGACGAGCCTACAAACTATCTTGACCTAAGCACTATCCTTCTTTTGGAAAAGTTTTTGCAGACCTACAAGGGATCATCGATGATAATTTCCCATGATCGGGAATTTTTGAATAATGTCTGCACTGAAACCTTAGAGATAGAGCAAGGAAGGTTCGCCCATTATCCGGGTAAGCTGGACCAGTATCTGGCTTTTAAGGAGCAGAAACTGATCGAAGCTAAAAAATATAATAAGAAGCAGGATAATAAGATCCAGCATCTGCAAAGTTTTGTCGACCGTTTTGGCAGTAAGGCGACTAAAGCCAAGCAGGCCCAATCCAAACTGAAGCAGATTGAGCGGATCAGTAAAATCGAGATTGCATCGCCTTTGAAAAGGGTCCGGATACGGATGCCTGAACTTGACGTTCCCAAGGGCCTTGCTCTGCGGGTCAACAAGATGAGTATCGGCTATCCGGGGAAGACTATCGCCGCCGGTATCGAAATTGACATCGAGAAGGGCGAACATATCGCGATACTCGGGGAGAACGGTCAGGGCAAAACCACTTTTTTGCGCACCCTGGCAAACGATCTGCAAATGCAAGCCGGAGGGATGCGCTGGATGCCGCGCATGAAGATCGCCTATTACGCCCAGCACGTTGTAACTAACCTGAATCTGAAAGAAAAAGTTGGCGATTATCTGGAGCGCAATGCCAAGGGGGCGAGAACCAGCGAAGACATCCTGCGCATGGCCGGGAATTTTCTATTTTCAGAGGATGATCTGACTAAATCTATTTCAATGCTTTCCGGCGGAGAAAAAGCCCGTCTTTGCCTGGCTGGAATCCTGTTAGACGACAATAATGTCTTGCTTTTGGACGAGCCGACCAACCATCTTGATTTTGAGACAGTCGAGGCCTTGGCCCATGCGCTCAAAGAAACTTTTGCGACAGTCCTGTTCATCAGCCATAACAGGGGATTTATCAATATAGTCGCGAACAGCATAATCGAAGTGTATGACGGGTCTGTAAAACGCTTTTATGGAGATTATAAGGCATATATCAAAAAGCTGGAGAATCAAGCCAAGGTGATCGACGAACCCGATACCGGCCTTGATGCAAAAGAAATGAAAGAGGCCAGAAGGGCGATGCGCGAGCAGGAGAAGGTCAGAAAAAGGGAATTGAAGAAGATCGAAGATAAATTGGAAGTAAAGAAGGCGAGAATGGAAACGATCTTGAAAACTTTTTCCGATAACCCGATGAAGAGCCATCCTGATCTGAGCCGGGAACTCAAGCAGGTAGAAAAATATATTACAGAGCTCGAGGACGAGTGGCTGAGAATCGCCGAGTGACAGGGGTCTTGCGGGTGGATATAATTGATGGGTGAGGCATATTCAAGGCAAGAAGTATAAAAAGGTTCCATAAGATATTGCAGATATAACAAGGCAATTCAAATATTATCACATGCCCCTCCCTTAATATAAGTGGGTTTAATGCTGGCAGGATAAAATACGTTGCATGAAAGTCTTTTAGTTTGATGTACGGGGGAAATATCACCTCTGGATTGTCTTCTTGTTCGAAGTAGCATTTAACCCCCCTTGGTCCCCCCTTAGAATAAGGGGGGAGAAGATGCGGAGTGGCCTGACTCCAGGAATATTTTATCTTTTCTTTAAAATTCCATAACGGCAGTTGTGGTATTATTTTTTTAGTTGTGGATAAGTGGATTTATTTTTAACTATGCATTTATGTTTGTTTTAAGATTGCGCGTGCTTTTACTGATTTTATTTACTTTAAGTTTTTTGTTGCCACCCTTCGGATTCGGCCGTTTAAGGGCGGAGACGAATGTCAGCTATCTGATTATCAGGACCGATACGGTTTGGACTAAGGAGGGGAGTCCTTATGTGATAGACGGGGCTGATGTTTTTATCGGTGCAGGATCCAAGCTGACAATAGAGGAGGGTGTTGTCGTGAAGATCAGAAGGGCGGGCATTTATTCCTACGGCGAAATTGACGCGCGCGGCACGGCGGAGGATCCGGTTATTTTTACGTCCTACAATGATGACACCGACGGATCCGATCTGGCAGGAAGCGCAAGCAGGCCCGCGCCGGGAGACTGGGGCGGGATAGTAGTGGAAAGCGGGAAAATCTCGCTTACGCAAACGATTGTCAGATACGGCGGGACTAACTATGATAATTCCTATGTCAGAGGCGGCATAATCAGGCGCAATTCGGCTTTGGCAAGGAGCGATGATTCGTGCGGAGCCATAATCCACTGGAGCGGCGAGTTGCGCCTTAACCGGTCATTGATTGCCCATAACGTTATCGGAATACAGAGCATAGGCAAAAATGCGGACATAGAAATCAGCGAATCGATAATAGATGAAAACGTCGAGTTCGGCATCAAGAACGAATCGGGCGAGTGGGAGTGTGATGATGAGACAGGAGATTGTCGGAAGATAACTTCTCCTTCAATCAAGGCTTTGAATAATTGGTGGGGAGATGAAAGCGGACCCAGCCACCCGGAAGACAACCCGTTCGGCATGGGGGAAAAGATAATCGGCAAGGTGGAGTTCGACCCCTGGATCGGCAAGCCGGAGCCTTTGAAGCCGAAGAATCCGGTAATCATCGTGCCGGGGATCATATCGAGCCGGCTAAATAAGAATGTGCCGGGGATGCCGGAGGTTTGGCCGAATTTGGATGGGATGATGGTTTTAGCTGATGATAGCTATCTTTATGACTTGGATATGAATGAGGCCGGTTGGCCGGTCCAGACAAATATCAAGCCGACGGATATTCTGAGGTCTGTCGGGCCGATGAATATTTACGATGGACTTATCAGCGATCTGGAGCAGGCCGGCTATGAAGAAGGCAGGGATTTGTTTGTTTTTGCCTATGACTGGCGCCTCTCGGTTTCCTGGATAGCCGGAGGAAGCCCGGTTCCGAATACAGCCACGCTCAAAGATAAGATTGACGAGGCCCTTCTAAAGACCGGAGCGGAGAAGGTGGATATCATAGCGCATAGTATGGGCGGACTGGTTGCTAAGGCTTATATGCATAAATACGGCAAGGGCAAGGTCGATAAGTTCATCGACATCGCCACTCCGCATCTGGGGTCGCCTAAGGCTTTGAAAATGTTGATGTTTGGGGATGACATGGGATTTGGTTTCTTTTTTCTTGGCGCAAATCAGAATACAATGAAAGAAATTGCCCAGAATATGTCCTCCATTTTTGACCTCCTGCCGACCCGGCAATACCAGAGCCTGCCGGACAATGATTATGCCTACTATGTTGCCGACCTGCACGACTATGACAATGATGGTGCGAAAGGGAATCTGGACTATGAGCAAATGAAAGGCCTGTTCGGCAATGTCGGCTTGAACCGCACGCTTTTTGAAAGATCAGAGGTCCTGCATCAGACGATCGACCGGCTTGATGTCGACGGCGCGGTCAATATCATCGGTTGCGGCAAGCCCACTATCGGCAAGATCTATCTATTGAACAGGGAAGATAGCGGAAAATTCGAATACGGCCTCAAATATATCAACGGCGACGGAACCGTGCCTTTACGTAGCGCCGACGCTCTGGACGCTGAGCGGAAGTATTTCATCCAGGGTGGCGAGCACGGTTTCCTGCCGAACAGCAGAGGAGTGCGCAGTCTGGCTGTCTCAGCTTTGCAGGGAGATTTGGATTCCTTTGACGCCGGACAGTTTCCCAGCATCAAAAACGCGGCGGCGTCATGCAGTTTTTCGGGCAGGGCGGTGAGTTTTCATAGTCCGCTGGAAATCCACGTTTATGACAAGGATGGCAATCATGCCGGTCCGGTTGGCGAGGGCGCGATGGAGAACGATATCGAAGGCTTGTCTTATGACCTGATAGAAGACAACAAGTTCCTTTTTGTTCCGGCAGGCCTTGACGCGCTCATCGAGGGCAAGGGGCTGGAGCAGGGAAGCTTCAACGCACGCATCGAGACCATAGAGGACGGCGAATATAAGGACCTCCATTATTTCAATGGAATCCCGCTTTTGTCAGGCACGAAAATATCATTGGATCCGGAGGCGGGCGAGATAGATTATGATTATGACGGGGACGGAAAATTGGAAAAGACTGTCCGGGCGGACGCGGTCTTGCCGGGTGGAGCGGAAGATCTTGTCAAACCGGCAACCGAAGCGCGGTTAAGCGGAACACTGGGCCGCGATGGCTGGCATATTTCGCCGGTCGGCGTTGAGCTTGCGTCAAGCGACCCTGAAAACGGATCGGGAGTGCTGAAAACTGAATACAAATTGGATAATGGGGAATGGACAGATTATACCGGACCGTTCGAAGTGGAAGACGAAGGCATTCATGAGCTGATATACCGATCTACTGACAAAGTCGGCAATGTCGAGGAAGAAAAAAGCGCTGTTATCAAGATTGACACTGAGCCGCCTGTCATCGCCGATGTGTATCCGGCCGATTCCAGCTTGCTTCACTCCGAGACGGTTCCGGTTCTGTTCATGGCAAGCGACGCTGTATCAGGTGTTGCCACAGACAGCATCAGCATTTATCTTGATTCCTCTTTAGTGTCCGGCAGTGAAATCGACTTGTTTGATTTTTCGCTGGGCACGCATACTCTTGAAATTGCGGTCCGGGACCAGGCCGGCAACGCGAGCGCGCATAAGCAGGATATTTTTATCATTGCCACGATCGCGAGCTCGATTAGCGATATTGAAAGGCTTTTTTCGGGAGGGCATATCAAGAAGGAGAGCGTAAAGTCCCGTCTGATCGGCGACCTGAAAAAAATTGCGGATTTTGAGGAAAAGTATTCGGAAGGAAAAGAGGGGATTGGCGCGCGGACGGAAAAAGCCGTTGAAAAATGCAAGGAAAAGCACGGGATCTCAGCATGTGAAAAGATTTACACAGCTTCAGCCAGAATGGAATCAGTTTTAAACAAGCTTTCTGACCTGAGGGGCAGGATTATCGGCAAGTCAGCGCTTTTATTTCTTGAAGTCTGCCGGAAATTGCAGTGGGTAGATGAGTTTGGGTATGGTATAATTAAGGAAAATTTAACTTATATTTTAATGTAAAATTATGAATCGTTATTTAAAATTTTTAATCATTTATTTAGGGTTATTTATATTTTTACCTTCTTTTTATTTATATTTAAATAAAGTAGATGAATTTTCTCGGCCAGAATTGGGTTATATTTCTATCTACCTAATGGTAATCGCCCCCTTCCTCTTCATTCCCTTCTACCTCCTTGCCAAACCCAACACCAAAAAGGAAAAAATAAT
>Ga0101944_10007445_pt1 | contig 10940 bp, 8 predicted proteins | sample DewCreD2012metaG_FD_75245 | JGI IMG/M metagenome (GOLD analysis project Ga0101944, IMG submission 75245) | Hot spring sediment bacterial and archeal communities from British Columbia, Canada, to study Microbial Dark Matter (Phase II) - Dewar... ... | reverse complement strand
TGAGGTGGCCCACGCTCGTCTCGCGGCGCAGGCGCGGCTGATAATCCTCGATGAGCGCCACGTCGGTGGAGGTGCCGCCCATGTCGAGCGTGAGCACATTGGGAAAGCCCGAGTTGCGCGCCACCCACAGCGCGCCCGCCACGCCGCCGGCAGGGCCGGACATGAGCAGGTTGACGGGGGCGGCGCGGCTTTTCTCGGCGGTCATCAGCCCGCCGTCCGAGCGCAGCAGGTTGAGCCGCGCCGGCGTGCCCCAGGCCTTGAGCTCGGTCTCGAGATTGCCGACATAGCGGCTGACGGCGGGGCGGACCGCGCTGTTGGCCACCGTGGTGAGCGCCCGCTCATATTCCTGCATCTCGGGCAGGATATCGACCGACAGGCTGACCGGCAGGCCGGGGAATTCCTGGGCCAGGATTGCGCCCACGCGCCGCTCGTGCGCCGGGTTCACATAGGAATTGATGAGGCACACGGTGATCGCCTCGACCTTCTCCGCGCGCAGCGTGGCGCAGGCGGCGCGCAGGGCCGGCTCGTCGAGCGGGCGCACCACCGCGCCATCGGCCCCGATGCGCTCGGGCGCCTCGATGGTGGCCTCCAGCGGCGCGAGCGTCTCGGGCTTGGGCCAGATGATCCAGGCCGCCAGCCCGCCCGGGACCAGGCTGCGCGCGATCTGGAGAATGTGGCGATAGCCCTGCGTCACCACCAGGCCGACGCGCGCCACCTTGCCTTCGAGCACGGCGTTGGTGGCAACGGTGGTGCCGTGCAGGAACATCTCAATCCCGTCGGCCGGGATGCCGGCGCGGTCGCAGACCTGCCGGGCGCCGGCGAGCACCGCGACCGAGGGATCATGCGGGGTTGAGGGCACCTTGTCGCGGAAGGTGCGCCCCGTGGCGTCGTCGATGACCAGCAGGTCGGTGAAGGTGCCGCCGACGTCCACTCCCAGGCGATAGCTCATTCAGATTCCCCATGGGCGCCCTGCGCGCCCGCCTTTGCTGATGGTGCGGTGGTGAGAAGCCATGGCAGGCGACCTCAGATCACCCCGGCGGCCGCGAGCCGCTCCAGTTCGGCGCTGTCCAGCCCCAGCGCGCCCCAGACTTCCGCATTGTGCTGGCCAACGCGCTCGGGCGCGCGGCTGCGCACCGAGGAAGGCGTGGCCGACAGCCTGGGGAAGGGCGCCTGCATGGGCAGGTCGCCGAAGCGCGGGTGGGCGATGCGCACCAGCGCCTCGCGCGCCGCGAAATGCGGGTCCTCGAGCATTTCCCTGGCGGTGAAGATGCGCCCCGAGGGAATGCCATGCGCGTTCATCAGCGCCTCGACCTCGGCCACGGGCAAAGTGCGCGTCCAGTCGGCGATAATGGCGTCGAGCTCGGCCTGGTTGCGGCCGCGCGCGACATGGGTGGCGAAGCGCTCGTCCGAAGCCAGTTCGGGCCGGCCCATGGCGGTGCACAGCCGGCCGAACACCGTGTCCTGGTTGGCGCCGATCAGATATTCGCCGTCGGCGCAAGGGTAGACGTTCGAGGGCGCAACGCCCGGCAGCACCGAGCCCGAGCGCTCGCGCACATAGCCCTGGACGGCATAGTCGGGCACGAGGCTTTCCATCACCTGGAGCACCGCCTCGTAGAGCGCGGAGTCCACCACCTGGCCGCGGCCGGTCCGGTGGCGGTGGTGGAGCGCGGCCAGCGCGCCCATGCAGCCATAGGTGGCGGCGAGCGAATCGCCGATCGAAATGCCCATGCGGCTGGGCGGGCGATCGGGCTCGCCCACGATATAGCGCCAGCCGCCCATCGCCTCGCCGATGCCGCCGAAGCCGGCGCGGCTGGCGTAGGGGCCGGTCTGGCCATAGCCCGAGACGCGCACGATGATGAGGCCGGGATTGTCGGCGTGGAGCACGTCAGGCCCCAGCCCCCAGCCTTCCAGCGTGCCGGGGCGGAAATTCTCGATCAGGATGTCGGCGGTGGCGATCAGCCGGCGGGCGAGCGCCTGCCCCTCGGCCACGCGCAGGTTCAGCGACACGCTCTTCTTGTTGCGCGCCACCACTTCCCACCACAGCGCCACGTCGCCGCGGCCCCAGTCGCGCATGGGATCGCCCTTGCCGGGCGGTTCGATCTTGACGACCTCGGCGCCCATGTCGCCCATGAGCTGGCCGCAGAAGGGCCCGGCGATGAGCTGGCCCATCTCGACCACGACAACAAGCGGCGCCGCGAGATCGCTCACCGCTACCTAGAGCACATCCGCCATCCTGATGTCGTGCTGCCCGCGGCTCCCGAGGAAGAGACGGCCCATGTCTGGCACCTGTTCGTCGTCCGCTGTGCCCGACGCGATGCACTGCGGGAGCATCTTGCCGCCAGAGGCATCGGCACTGCTGTCCACTATCCCACGCCGCCCCACCTCCAGCCCGCCCTTGCGGGTCTCGGCGCGCTTTCCTTGCCTGTGACCGAGCAGCTTCACCGCGAAGTGCTCAGCTTGCCTCTGAATCCCGCGCTGACCCACGAAGAAGCAGACCGCATCGTGGAGGCGGTCAACAGCTTCCAGTCCTAGCTTCCGCCTCCCCCTCCTCCTCCCAGGTCGTCCAGGTGAATGGGTCTGCCAGCCTGCTCTCACCGCGCGGGGTCCAGCCGATCTCCGCCACGGTCTCTCCTTGGACCAACCGCTTCCAGACCTCCCGGAGCCCCTCCTCTTCCAGCCTGCCCAGATGTCGCCAGTGAAAACCCGTGGCTTCGCTTAATCCGGTAAGCCCGAGCCCTCGAGCGCCTTGCCGCCCTTTACGCTTGAACTGCTCATAAGAGCGCCACGGGATATGCACAATCCGTAGACCCGCCGTCTTTTTCAACTCTCCCGGACGCCAGACCCGGTGGTTACCTTCCGAGAGGATGGCCCAAGGGTGGCTCCGGAAGGCTACTTTCTCCCACGCGCAGGGAGCTACCTCTAGCTTCCAAGGACCGTGCCGGAACTCTACCCCCGTCACCGGAAACAGATTGTGCATGGCGGCGCTCACCACGTCGGCCGATGTCGCGTTCAAAAACTCGGCCACCGTGCCCTCGGGGGCGAACCAAAGTTCATCAGCGTCACAGGGGACTACCCAAGCGGCGCCAGCCCGACGCGCCCAGTCCGCAAGTAGGGTCATCTTCAGCCCTTGAAGGAACGCCTCCTCTTGGTCGCGTGCTATGTACAGCGGATAGGAGGAGGCGAGCTCGCGAAGGATATTCGGCGTGTCGTCGGTGGACATGTTGTCGGCCACCAGTACACCGTGAAGGCCTTGGGCGAACAGGTGCTCGATGACCGGCTGGATGATGTCGGCCTCGTTCTTGACCAGGGTGACTCCCCACACCACGCCTCGCCGGCGCCGGCGCGGGAGCGGGGGCAACTCCAGCGCTTGTCGCACCCGTCGGGCGTCAGCGGAGGTGATGAAGTTCCGCCAACGTCGCCACTCCCTGCGCCGGGTGACGAGACCCTGTAGCAGACGATTCCCATATGGGATCCTCAAGCTGCCCACCTCCTGTCGGGTATTGTAGCGGCAGGCGTCGCTCGTGCCGTGACCGCTCACGGCGTCACCTCCCGCGCCGTCACCGCTTGCGCCGTCGCTGCGAGACAACGCCTTTCCCGTCAGCGTCAGCCGCCGCTCCTGCCGCCCGCGTGTATCCTGTGGTCATGCCGACACCACAGCTTTCCTGGGTCCGCAGGGCGGCCTATCTCGCCGTCCGCTATTCGCCGCTGCAAGCCTGGTTCGCCTGGCGAGCGGCCGACAAACTCGCCGTCCTCGCTTACCATCGCGTCCCAGACGAGGTGATCTTCGACGCGCAGCTCGCTTACCTCGCCCGGCGAGCACACCCGGTGTCGCTGGAAGAAGTGCTGGCCGCCGCCCGCAAAGGCCGCGTTCTTCCCCACCGTAGCGTCCTTCTCACCTTCGATGACGCCGACCGCACCCACTTGGACATCGCCCTGCCGCTCTTGCGCGCGCGAGGCATCCCCGCTGTGGTCTTCGTGGTGACCGGCGTGCTCGACAGCGACCTGCCTTTCTGGTTCGATGAGGTGGCGGACCTGCTGGCCAGGGGGGCGACTATCCCTGAGCTCGCGGGGCTCCGCGCTGACGCCGCCATCACTCGCTTGACGCGGATGCCTGACGCCGCCCGCCGGCTGCTTGTCGAGAGGCTGCGCGCTACCGGTTCCTTGCCAGTCGTTGACTCCTCGCAGGGAGCGGCCGCCGGCCTGCGGAGCGACGGCGCGTCTAAGACGGGGCGGAACGCGCCGCCCCAGCTTCGCTCCGACGAGTTGCCCCTGTTCGAATCCGCGGGCGTCGCCGTGGGCAACCACACCCTGAGCCACGCCTGCCTCGACCGCTGTGACGACCCAACCGCGCGCCACGAGATACTCGCGGCCCACAAACACCTCACGGGGGTCCTAGGTCACGAGCCGCTCGCCTTCGCATATCCCGGGGGCTTCTTCAACAACCGCACGGTGGAGTTGGTGGCCGAGGCCGGGTATCCGCTGGCCTTTGCCTACGATGACCGGCTGACCGCCTGGACCCCTGAGCAGCCACTAGCCATCTCGCGCCTGCGCGGGAACGCCTATGACCCTGTGGACCGTCTAGCGCTCACCTTGAGCGGACTGCACGGGGCCGTGTGGCGCCTAGTGAGAGAAGTCACCCCCTGAGAGGTAGCAACGCCTCCACGAGCTACGCGGAAACCAGGCGGGCGACCGCCCGCGTGATGCGGCGCCCGGCGCAACGAGCGCCCGACCACACGAAAGCGGCCGCGGCGCGCACCTGCCTGGGCTCAGGATCCATGCTGAGCAACTCTTGCCACCGGTCGAGGACACATTCGACCCCGAACTCTCTCGCCCGCCCCGCTCCCGCCCGGCGCAGTGCTTCGGCAAGCTCTGCCGAGTGCCGCAGCCTCCGCACCGCCTCGAGGATGTCCTCAGGCGTGTGGACGAGCAGGGCGTCCGCTCCGACCCGCGCCAGGTCCAGATACCCGCGCTCGGGACCGATGAGTGGGATGGCGCCCGCCACCCAGGCGTTGATGAGTTTGGTGGGCGGCTTTCTTGGGAAGCCCTCGGTGTCCCACTGTGGGTCGTAGCGACGTACGCAGAGGGCTAAGTCGCAGTCCGAGAAATCGGCCCATCGCGCAGGTTCGCAGTCCACCCGCAGGGTGACGCCCAGACCTTTGAGCGCGTCCGCGAACTGACGGTCGCCTACAAAGGACGGCAGGTTGAAGGAGAAAGATTTCAACGCCATGACCTCGACCAGGGAGCCACGCCCAGGGTCTCTGGGGATGAGGCCTCTCTGAGGCAACGGGGGAAGCCAACGCTGCCTCTTTGTATCGACCACCGCGCTCGGGTTCGGCACCACTTCACACTGCACGAAACCAGGCGCTTTAACGAATTCCGGGCGGTCGCTGCGGATGACGATGACCCCGCACCGGCAGCGCATGGTCTCCAGGGCCAGAAGGGCGACCTTCCTCGGCGAAATACGGCCGAACTCGCCCTCGAGATCCTGCAGGGTGGTCACCAGGAGACGAGCTTGGCCACCCGCTCGCTTTCCGATGGAAACGGGCGCCCCGCGCCTCGCCAAGCGCACGAACAGTTCGAACAACCAGTGGCCCCGGCCGTCGGCGAACCGCGCGGGCTCGTGGTCAGGGTCCCACTCGCTAAGTTCCCTGACGTCGGCCAGGGTCCAGAAATGGACCGGCTGTAGTAACAGCTGCCCCATCAGAACCGCGCGGTCTCCCTCACCAGAGCCCGCAGCGTGTCGCGGAATCTCTCCGGCGATAACCAGTTCAGCTCCCGTGGGCCCGTCCCCGGTGGGGACTGGGGAAGAGACTGCCAGTCGGCCTCCCACTCTTCCCCCACTTCCATGACCGGACATTCCTGCGCTTCGGGGAAGCTGAGCACGCCTACCGGGCGGGAGACCACACAGCGCGAATAACGCAGGGCGTCAGCCACCGCCCACCCAAAACCTTCGCTTCGTGAGAAACAGAGATAAGCCAGGCAGTGCTCGTACAGGTATCGGAGCTGAGCCAGAGGCGGGTCCTCTATGGGCACTATCCGCGGGTGAGCCAACAGATGAGGCGGCACGGAGAAGTCCACGGTGCGACGACTGTGGCACCACACGATGGGATAAGGCGCGCTATCCGCTGCCCGAACGAGATCGTCGAGACCCTTGACTGCGCCATAGGGGTTGAGCACGGTGAGGTAGAAGAAATCGGGCACGTCGAACTGCGGCCGCTCCGCCCGCCCACTCAACTCGAGCAGGGGAGGAGGCAGCAGGACCGTTGGCGTCCCCTTGGGCACGAACCGCAGGTTGTCAGGGGCCTGCAGCGCTATGAAATCGTACTTGCCGGCTTTCGCCGCGTCGATGTGGTTGCCCGAGGGGACAAGGAGTCGCACCTTGGCATGGACCGCTTGAGTCAAGTCCGCGCCGTGGAACAGCTGCAGGTAGACGTCGTACCCGGGAGAGAGCCGCCGACGCAGCGGGTTGACGATGCCCTGTGCCAGGGCTCCCTTGATAACAGAGTGACTCGCGCTGCCCCGCCAGCGCCAGCCAGTCGGCGAAGAAACCCTGACCTCGGGCCCTATCGTGGCGAGTGGCCCTCCGAGCCGGTGGAAGACCACAAGATCGACGCTGTCGGCCTCGAGCGCCCGAACAATGGAGTAGAGGCAACGTTCGCCCCCTCCCGCGCCGCCGAGCCACCGAGCGCTAAGCAGTACTTTCACGCGACTTAGTCTCCCTCAAGCCATGACCTCCTTAACAGGCACGCCCCTTGGCTGGGCAGGGCGCACCTTCGGGCAAAGCGCACCTATCTTACCCCGCGCAGGCGGGGCAGCCGAACGGGCGCCCGCCAGCGGACGAGCCACATGTCGGTCGGACTGGCCTTACGCCGCCATGCGGCGTGAGGCTTGCTATGATTCCCGGGCGGAACGCGCTCCCGAAGCAAGGAACTGAGGACGAAGCCGCGAAAGACCAGGAGCACGGTACGACAGGAGCCCGCTTGCTCACCACCATCCGTCAGGCCATCTACCTTCTGGGGCGCGAGCAGCGCAAACGCTGGGCCATCCTTCTGGGCCTGGCCCTGTTCACCAGCATCCTCGAGATAGTGGCCGCGGCTTTCGTCTACCTGCTCTTGGGGCTGGTCGCCAACCCGAGCGGTGCCGTCAAGTTGCCGCTCATCGGCGACGCCAGGGCGCTGGCCGGCGACATGCCGGAGCGCACCTTCCTGCTAATACTCATCGGGGTGATGATCGCCTTCTTCTTCGTACGGGCCGCCGCCGCCATGGGCGCCGAGTACGTGATGAACCGCATGACCGCCAACACGGCGGCCAACCTCTCGGCCAAGCTGGCCCGGGGCTATCTCAGCCTGCCCTACGCCTTCCATCTCAAACACAGCTCGGCGGAGCTCATCCGCAACGCCCACCAGGTGCCGCTCGAGGTGGTCAACAACGTCTTCCTGCCCCTCATCCGGCTGATGGCCGAGACCATCCTCACTCTGGGGATGCTCATCCTACTCATCGCCGTCTCCCCCATAGGCACCGCGCTCGCCGTGGCGGTGGTAGGTAGCTCGACGGTCACCCTCATGTTCATCATCCAACCCCGCATCAAGCGCTTCGGGGCCACTGCCCACGCCATGCATCGCGACACTCTCAGCTCCATCCAGCAGGCGTTCCAGGGAGTGCGCGACGTCAAACTCCTGGGGCGGGAGAAGTTCTTCTCCGAAGTCTATGGGAAGCGGCGGCGGCGTCTGGCCCGGATGCTCTACACCAACCTCACCCTCGCCCAGAGCCCGCGCTACGTCATCGAGACCTCGCTCATCCTCTTCATACTGGTCTTCTTCGCCGTGACCGTGGCCCGGGGAGGTACGCAGACCGCCTTGGCCACGTTGGGGCTCTTCGGCTATGCCGGGCTGCGTCTCCAACCCTCGCTCCAGAAGATCGCGGCCGCCTTCAACAGCCTCAAGTTCGCGACCGCCCCCACCGCCGACATCCACCGCGACCTACGCATCATCGAGCAGAACATCGCCGCCACCGACACCGGCGCCCCCTTTCCCTTCGAGCACGAGATACGTCTGGAGCAGGTCTCCTTCGCCTACGAGGACACCCTCTCCGACGCTCTGAGCGAGGTCGACCTCACCATCCGCCGCGGAGAACAGGTGGGCATCTGCGGGCCAACCGGCGGCGGCAAGACCACCTTGGTCGATATCATCGCCGGGCTGCTCTCGCCCACGAAAGGCCGGGTGCTGGTGGACGGCGTCGACATCACCACTAACCTGCGCGGCTGGCAGCGCAACCTGGGGGTGGTGCCCCAGATGGTCTTTCTCATCGACGACACCTTGCGTCGTAACATCGCCCTCGGCATCCCTGACGAAAGCATCGACGAGGCGGCCGTGCGGGAGGCGGTACGCCTGGCGCAGCTGGAGGAGTTGGTCGAACGACTGCCCCAAGGGCTGGACACCGTGGTTGGCGAACGGGGCGTGCGGCTCTCCGGGGGCGAGCGACAGCGCATCGCCATCGCCCGCGCGCTCTATTACCGGCCGCAGGTGCTCATCTTCGACGAGGGGACCTCGGCCCTCGACAACGTCACTGAGCAGGAGCTGATGCGGGCCCTACATGACCTGCGTGGCGCGCATACCATCCTGTTGGTGGCGCATCGGCTCACGACGGTACGCGACGCCGACCGCGTGGTCTTCGTGGAGAACGGTCGCATCGCCGGTGTTGACACTTTTGACGGGCTGTGCGCCTGCAACGAGTCGTTCCGAGCGATGGCGGGGGCGAGGTGAGGGCTGAGAAGCAAGAATCCGCGCTCACCCGCCAAACGGCGCACGGTCGAATGAACGAACCGTAGTTGTTCTTGGTGCATTCAGACCCCACTCCGGTGATCCTCGTCTTGGGCCTGGGAAGAAACCTCGGCCAGGTTCCAGAGTACTTTCCGGCGGCCAAACACGGGACAGAATCACGCTATAGTGGTAGTCCGTGGACAGTGGGGTAGGAGCCAGGAGGTGACGGTGACTGATTTGGAGAACGGTGCGCCAGCTGGTCCGGGGCTGGAGGACTACTTCCGCGTACTTCGCGAACGGTGGTGGGTGGTGGTTGCCTCTATCCTGGTCATCGTCGCCGCCGTCGCGGGTTGGTCGCTGAGCACGACCCCGCTTTACCGCGCGACGGCCGATTTGGTCTTCGAACGACAGAGGCTCGACACCGCGCTGCTTGGCGTCCAGCTCTTCACCTACGAATCTGACCAGTCACGCGCCATCCAGACGGCCATCGCGGCAGTCACCCGCAACGAATCCATCGCCGAAGGCGTTCAGCTCCAACTCAACACCCAGAAGTCGCCTCACGACCTGGTCAAGATGGTGACCACCGCCTCTGAGCGCAACACCAACCTGGTCTCCATCTCGGCCGAGAGCCCCGACCCTGCCGAGGCGGCTGCCGTCGCCAACGCCTTCGCCGATCAGTTCATCATGTACCGCCAGCGGGCCGCCCGCACCACGGTGGCCTCGGCGCGCGAGGTGATCCAGGCGCAGATCGACACCCTCTCCCCAGCCGAGCTGCAGGGTGATTACGGCCTGATGCTGCAAGAAAAGCTAGAGACCCTTCGCATCCTGGAGTCGATGCAGGATGGCGATTTCAAAGTGGTGAGCAAGGCCGAAGTACCGACCGACCCGGTGGTCCCGCAGACCGAGCGGAACCTCATCCTGGCGGTGGTCGTAGGACTCATTGTGGGCGTGGGCTTGGCTTTCCTCCTGGACCACCTCGACAAGCGCATCAAGACCGAGAAGGCACTAGAGACCGAAATGGGGGTACCGGTGTTGGCAGCCGTGCCCGCAGTCGGTGGGCGCTGGCGCGGCGGAACCGACAAGCGGTCGGACAGGCCGGTCGGTTTTAGCAGACACCCGTCACTCCTTGAGCCTTTCCGCACGCTCCGTTCCAGCCTGCAGTACTTCAGTGTCGAGAAGAAGAACCACGCCTGGCTCATCACTAGCGGGCTACCTGAGGAGGGCAAGACTACCACCAGTGTCAATCTGGCCCTTAGTTTCGCGCTCTCCGGCAAGAAAGTCATCCTCCTGGAAGCTGACTTGCGTCGGCCTATGGTCCACGAGTATCTCGGTCTTGACCGCAGTCCCGGCCTTTCCGACGTCCTCGCCGGGACCAAGAAGGTCACCGACGTCCTGCAACTGGTCCGGGCGGATGAGTTCTTACCGCCGGAAGGCAGGCGCCAGCCCGGCGAGGTGAACCCGCGCCTGCTGCAGCGCAACTTGTACGCCATGGCTGCTGGTCCCCTGCCACCTAACCCGGCCGAGCTCTTGGCTTCGGAGCGCATGGCGAAGTTGACAGAGGAGCTGTCGGAGTTGGCTGACGTTGTCATCATCGATACGCCCCCTGTGCTCATGGTCTCCGACGCCTTAGTGTTGGCGCCCCGGGTCGACGGCGTCATCGTTACGGCCCGACTCAAGTCCACTACCTGGACCGAAGCGCGAGAGATCCGTAACCTTATGGACCGGGCCGGAGTGCGGGTCGTGGGTGTGGTGGCCGGAGGTGTCAAACACGGACCGGGTTACTACCACAAGCGAGGTTACGGTTACTACGCCTATGGATACGGACACTCTGGTAAGAAGTAAGCGCAAGAAGCACCGCGGTTGGCGGATCGCGGTGATAGTCGCAGGCTGCCTGCTCGTGGTAGCGGTCGCTCTCTTGGGCGGCTCTTACTGGTGGTTCTCCTCTCAGGTGCACACGGCCAACAAGCAGGTCGAGGAGGGGACTAAGCAGGCCCTAGAGACCAAGCCCCCCACCACGCTGGTCACCCCGCCCGTACCCGAATCGGAGGAAGCCCAGAACATCCTCATCTTGGGCAACGACACCCGGGAACCGAACGTCGAAGGAGTCGGGCGTTCGGACGTCATCATGTTGCTCCACGTGGACCGCAGTCTCAATTTCGCCTCGGTGATGTCGGTGCCCCG
>Ga0101944_10007443_pt1 | contig 10945 bp, 11 predicted proteins | sample DewCreD2012metaG_FD_75245 | JGI IMG/M metagenome (GOLD analysis project Ga0101944, IMG submission 75245) | Hot spring sediment bacterial and archeal communities from British Columbia, Canada, to study Microbial Dark Matter (Phase II) - Dewar... ... | reverse complement strand
GTACTCTTGTTATAAAAAAAATTAATGAGGTCTTATCATTTAATCTTCCAATTGATATGATATGTCCAAGTCATGGAGTCATATGGAAGGATAACCCTGTTCAAATTGTAAAAAAATATCTTGAGTGGGCAAATGATTACCAAGAAAATCAAATAACAATTATTTATGATACTATGTGGAATGGAACGCGAAGAGTAGCAGAAATGATTGCTGAAGGAATAAAAGATGCTGATAAAAAAATAAGTAAAGCCCTCCGGCCTTATTTCGGTTCGAAAAACAATCAGTGGTAAAAGAAATAGGCCAAAAAAACCGGCTAAAAACCAGTTACTTTCTTTTTTGGCTATAATTAATAAAGTCAGCCAAGTAACAATTCCTAACCAAGTATAAAAAATTGATAAGCCATAAAAATCAAAATTTTTATAGATTAAATAAAAAATAACACCGGTTAACCAATGATGATTAACAAAAAGCTGATTGGGTAAAGTGTAGGAATAAAAATTAGTGGTTAAAACTTTAGAAGTAATTCCTTCTTTTAATATAATCTCACCATTCTTAAGGTGACGGCCTAAATCGGCAGTGTTTAAATCGATTTTTTTGGTATATAAAAGTATAAAGAAAAAAAGATTAAGAAAAATAATAAATGAATAAAAAAATTTTTTCATTGATTAAATTTTATTTAATCAAAAATTTTAATACAAGTTTTTTCCCAAAAAATATTGATAAATTTTTATCAACTTTGTTGGTAAATTTTTTTAAATTAGGCTCCATACCTGTGTAGCATCGGGATAATGATGATAAAATATTAATATGAAAAGATGGCGGGTTGCAGATAAAGAAAACATTGCTGATATTAAATTGGAAGTTTTTGGAGAAACAAAAAAAGAATTACTTCGAAATTTAATTCAAGCTTTTACTGAGAGAATCACTGAGATTAAAAAAATAAAAAAAGAAAAGGTTATTAAAAATTTAAAAATTAGGGGAGAAAATTTTTCGGAAGTTGTTTTCAATTTCATCGAAAAATTAATTTTTTTAAAAGATGTTAATTTTTTTTTAGCAAAGACTGGAATTTTTAAATTTAAAAACAATGAATTGATTTTTTCTCTTTTAGGACAAACAATAACTAAGGATTTACCAATAAAAACTGATATTAAAGCATTAACTCAACATAAATTTCAAGTTAAAAAAGAAAAAAATTATTATAAAGTTTCTTTGGTTTTTGATGTATGAAAATTAATAATTTTGAACTGGTAAAAAAGGATGAAGCGCAATGGCTTCTAAAAAAAGATTATTCCGGCGAAGACATTTATGTCTTTGCGCTTGAAAATTTATTACAGCAGATAGAAGAGGACGTTTTTATTCAGGCTAGAAATGTCGCTCAACTACCCGGATTAGCTGGACCGGTTTGCCTTATGCCTGACGCTCATTCAGGCTATGGAGCACCAATTGGTACTGTATTTGCTATGAAAGAGGAAGAGGGGTATGTTGTGCCAGGTGCGGTAGGATATGATATTAATTGTGGCATGCGTTTAATTATAACCAACTTAACTTTTGAGGAAGTCTCTCCGTTTTTGGAAAAATTAGTTAATTTTCTTTTTGAATATATACCGGCAGGAGTAGGACGACGTGGGTTTTTAAAAATTAATAAAAATGAGCTTAAAAAAATAGCTGAGGAAGGCGTCAACTATCTTGTTAAAGAAAAAGGAATAGGCTGGAAAGAAGATATAGAAAAAATTGAAGAAAAAGGGGAAATTTTGGGAGCGGATTTTTCTTGCGTATCTTACGAGGCGATTGAACGGGGAATAAACCAATTAGCCACCTTAGGCTCCGGCAATCACTATTTAGAAGTACAAAAAGTTGAAGAAATTTTTGATGAAAAACAGGCTAAAAAATTAGGTGTTTTTGCTAAAAATCAAATTACAATAATGATTCATTGCGGTTCTCGTGGCTTTGGTCATCAAATTTGCAGTGATTATTTAAGGATTTTTGAAAAGCATCTTGGTGATTATCGACTAAAAATAAACGATCGCCAATTAGCTTGTTTACCAATTAATTCAACTTATGGCCGGCAATATCTTAAAGCAATGGCTTGCGCCGCTAATTTTGCCTTTGTTAACCGAGAAGCGATTACTTATCAAGTAAGAAAGGCTTTTGAAAAAATTTTTACTAAAAATGTTTCCAACTTGGGGTTAAATTTAGTTTATGATGTAGCTCATAACATCGCAAAAAAAGAAATTCATAGCGGAAAAAATGTTTTAATTCATCGTAAAGGAGCCACCCGCAGTTATCCTAATCAGCCAGTGATTATTGGCGGATCGATGGAAACCGGTAGCTATTTACTATTGGGGACAGAAAGTGCCTTGAAAAAATCTTACGGTTCAACCGCCCATGGATCAGGAAGGACTATGTCTCGGGCTAAAGCAAAAAAAATGATCCATGGACAAAAACTTTGGCAAAAGATGAAAAAGGAGGGAATATATGTTAAATCCGCTTCTTTCTCCGGGTTAGCCGAAGAAGCTGGCTTTGCCTACAAAAATATCTCTGATGTGGTAAAATCAATTGATAAGGCTGGATTATCTAAACCAATTGCTTATTTTAAGCCGCTTGGCAATATTAAAGGATAAAAATATTAAGAAGTTATAAATTTAATTTCGATTTTTAATTTTTTATTATGTTCTACAGCCCAACTTACGGCCAAATTGATTTAATCTCTTTAAAAAAAATTATCTCCTCTTTTATGGCATCGGATAAAAAAGCTTGCTATGAAATCATTGTTGGTACGGACTCACAAAAAATTGCCTCAATGAAATATGATTTTGTCTCAGCTTTAATTATCCATAAAGTTGGTTTTGGCGGCATTTATTTTTGGAAAAGGGAGATTATCACAAAAAAAATTAGTTTAAAAGAACGCATTTATCAAGAAGCAATTATGTCTTTACAAACATCAGAAAATTTTGTCGATTTTTTCAAAACTAATGGTATTAGCAAATATAATATTCAAATACATGTCGATATTGGTAAAAATGGGGAAACGCGTGAATTAATTAGTGAGGTTGTCGCAATGATAAGAAATAATGGCTATGAGCCAAAAATTAAACCTGATTCTTATGGTGCTTCAAAAATCGCTGATAGATATACTTAAAAAAAATTTATAAATTTTTAAGTTAAATATTCTTTAATATTATCTTCATTAATAATAAAAGTTTCCCCCTCTCCTTTTATCATCTTATAAGCAACTTTTCTTACAATCCCCTCTATCGTTCTCTCTAAACTTCTTATTCCTGGATCAAAACCAAAGGGTCTTGTGATTCTTGACCAAAGAGAATCACTAATTTTTAAATTAGTTTCAGTTAAACCTGCCTCTTTCAAATATTTGGGTAAAATATAATCTTTAGCAATATGAATTTTTTCCTCATCAGTGTATGAAGGCATTTGAATTACTTCCAATCGATCCATGACTGCGGTTGAAATATTGTTAGTGTTATTAGCAGTGGCAATAAATAAAACCTGGGAAAGATCAAATGGATAATCGATGTAATGATCAACGAAGTGAGCATTTTGTTCAGGATCTAAAAGCTCAATTAAAACTCCCATTACCGCCGCTCGTGCTTCAGGAGTTATCCTATCTATCTCATCAAGCAATATCACAGGGTTTTTTGTCCCGGTGCGTCTTAAAGCTTTAATAATCATTCCAGGCTCTGCCTCAGGAAAAGTTTTTGCCTGTCCGCGCAAATCCAAGGGAGATGATAATCCGCCAAAAGGAATACGAATAAATTTTCTCCCTACGGCTTCAGCAATTGAGCTTGCTATTGTTGTTTTTCCAGTCCCAACCAACCCAACAAAAAAAAGACATGGGGCATGAAAATTTTCTTGATGAAGTTTTTGTTTTTGTAAAATTAATACAGAAAGATATTCTAAAATTCTTTGTTTTATTTTTTGTAAACCAAAATGATTTTTATCAAGTATCGTTTTAACCTGTTCAATATCAAAATTATCCTCTGTTTTTTTATTCCAAGGAAGATTAATTATCCAATCAATATACTTAGCAATCATATCCCATTGGGATAAGCTTCCACTATATTTTAAACTCATCTGAATTCGGGTAATATAAGAAGTAGCTTTTTCTTTTAAATTAGCAGGCATATCACTACTTTGCAAAGCGGTTTTTAATTTTTCTATTTCTGGCAATAAATTTTGGCTATCCATTTGATTAGCAGATAAAATATCCACTTGACAAAATTTTATTTTTTTTGTAATATAAGAAATTATTTCTCTATAAAATTATATTACAAGTTTTTTTAAAAAAAATCTATGGTAAAACAAAAAGTCAATATAAAACCGCTTTTTGATTATGTATTAGTTAAACCCCTACAAACAGAGGAAAAAACTCCATCAGGCATAGTTTTACCTGATACAGCCAAAGAAAAACCACAAATGGGAGAAGTAATGGCGGTTGGTCCAGGAAACTTCAATGATGAAGGAAAAAGGATGCCGGTGGAAATTAAAGTTGGACAAAAAGTTTTGTATAAAAAATGGGGCGGTAATGAAATTAAAGTTGGGATGGAGGAATGGCTACTTTTGGAACAAAAAGATATTATGGCTATTGTTGAATAACTTATTATAAGTTTTTATTTAAAAAACTATGGCAAAACAAATTGTTTTTTCAGAAGAAGCAAGACAAAAACTTGCTCGGGGTATTAATATTTTAGCTAAAACTGTTGTTACTACCTTAGGCCCACGTGGTCGCAATGTCGCCTTGGATAGAAAATGGGGAGCGCCTAATGTTGTCCATGATGGTGTCTCAGTAGCAAAAGAGATTGAATTGGAAGATCCTTTTGAAAATATGGGGGCGCAATTGGCAAAAGAGGCCGCCTCCAAAACCAATGATATCGCCGGTGACGGCACCACTACCTCAACTTTATTAACCCAAGCAATGGTTAATGAAGGATTAAAAAATATTACCGCTGGTGCCAATCCAATGGTTCTTAAAAAAGGGATTGATGAAGCAGTTAAAGCTGTAGTTGAACAAGTAAATAAGATGGCTAAAAAAGTTTCTATTAACAACAAAGAAGAGATTACTCAGGTAGCAAACATCTCAGCGGCTGATCCACAAATTGGGCAAAAAATTGCCGAAGCTTTACAAAAAGTTGGAAAAGATGGCGTGGTGACCGTTGAGGAAGGTAAGGGACTACAAATGGAGATTGATTATAAAGAAGGAATGGAGTTTGATCGTGGTTTTGCTTCTCCTTATTTTGCCACTGATCCTGATAAGATGATTGCTGAAGTAGAGGATGCTTATATTTTAATCACTGATAAAAAAATTTCAGCCATTTCTGATCTTTTACCATTTTTAGAAAAATTTGTTAAAGCCTCAAAGAATTTAGTCATCATTGCTGATGAGGTGGAAGGAGAAGCTTTAGCCACTTTGGTAGTTAATAAATTAAGAGGAACATTCAATGCTTTAGTGATAAAAGCCCCTGGTTTTGGTGATCGAAGAAAAGCAATACTTGAAGATATCGCTATTTTAACCGGCGGGACAGTCATTTTTGAAGATTTAGGGAAAAAATTGGAAAATGTTGAAGTTGACGACTGCGGTCGCGCTGATAAAGTTTGGGCCGATAAGGAAAACTGCCGTATAATTGGCGGTAAAGGTGATTTACCTAAAATTAAAGCTCGTATCGCTCAAATTCGTCGAGAAATTGAAGAAACTACCTCTGAATTTGATAAAGAAAAACTGCAAGAAAGATTAGCAAAGCTCTCCGGTGGAGTTGCAGTAATTAATGTTGGTGCAGCTACCGAAGTTGAGATGAAAGAAAAAAAAGAACGGGTAAATGATGCGGTGTCTGCCACCAAGGCAGCGCTTGAGGAAGGGATTGTTGCCGGTGGTGGAGTAACATTACTTCAAGCGCGGAAAGTACTTACCACATTGAAGAAAAAAGTGGAATTTGATGAAGAAAGAACTGGAATTGATATCGTTTATAAAACTTTAGCTGAACCGGTAAAAATGATTGCTAAAAATAGTGGTTTTGATGCCGGCTATGTAATGAAGGCAATTGAAGAGGCAAAAGACAATGATTTTGGGTTCGATGCTTTAAATTTAGAATTTGGCTCAATGCTTAAGAAAGGAATTATTGATCCGGCAAAAGTTGTTCGTATCGCCTTAGAAAATGCTGCATCAGTGGCCACAATGGTCTTAACCACCGAAGCTTTAGTCACTGATATTCCGGAGAAAAAAGAGCAAACCCCTTCAACACCACCGGTTCCTGAGTACTAAAAAACAACAGATTTTAAGTCTTGCTTTTAAAAACCCTCCCTTTTCGGAGGGTTTTTAATATAAAATATTCTTTTATGAATATCAGTATCTTGGGTAATATTTGTATTGATAAAAATTTTACCGAAAAAACTTCTTATCTTTCGGTTGGTAGTCCTTGTTTTTTTATCACAAAAATTTTCCAGAAAAAATTTAATTTATCAACTACTATTATTAGCTCCTATGGTAAAGATTTTAATAGGCTTATTAACCAACATAATTTAACCCTTTATCCTGAAAAACCAACCAATAAGTTAACTTTAATCTATCACAATAAAATTATTAATAAAAAAAGATATCAAAAAGTATTTAATCAAAAAACCGCGCAAATTTTAATTCCTTTAAATTTGGCGCTTAAAAAGAATTTGAAGAAAACTGATATTTTCTTTTTTGCCCCTCTAACGCCTTTTTATAAAAAAAACTATATAAAAGCTGTCTTAAGTAATATCAAAAAAAACGCTTTAAAAATTTTTTTACCCCAAGGTTATTTTAGAAAATTTATTCGCCATAAAGTTAAGGAAAGAAATTTTTATGAAAAAGGCCTTCTTTCTTTTTTTGATTTTGTTATTGTTTCTCATCAGGATCATAAAAATATGCTTTCTTTGGCAAAAAGGTGGGCAAAAAGAACTCAAATTATTGTAACATTGGCAGAAAAGGGGGTGATTTATTTTTACAAAAATATCTCAATTTATGAATCAGTGAAGGCAGTAAAACCAGAAGACATTATTGATTCAATAGGCGCAGGAGATATTTTTGCCGCCGCTTTTGCTTATCAATTTTATCAAAATAAAGATATTAAGTCATCGCTTAAATTTGCCAACAAAATTGCCCGTGAAAGTCTTTTTTATCCCTCAAAGGACTTATAAAAAAAATACAAAAAAGGATAAAAATATCCGATAAATACCAAAAACAATTAAGTTATTTTCCTTCAGATAATTTATCAACCACTTTATAGAAAACGAAGCAAAAATAAACGAAGTAAAAAAACCAATTATCAAAATTCCGGAATTATTTAAATCACCCAATAACATATCTTTTGATTTATAAAGATCATAAAATGAAGCTATAAAAATTGTTGGAATCGAAAGTAAAAATGAATATTTAGCCGCCTCATCACGCTTATAACCTAAAATAAGCATTGCTAAAATTACCGCTCCTGCACGAGAAACTCCAGGAATAATTGCTAAAGACTGTGTTAAACCGATAATCAAAGCTTGAAAAATATTTATATCTTCCACCTTTTTTTTAAAACTTATCTTTTTTTTAATCACTAAAATCTCAATTAAAATAAACAATATCCCCAAAAAAAATAAAGAAAAGACAATTAAATTTATTGACTCAAAAAAAATATTTTTAATTATTCCATAAAGAAAAAAACCGATTGCTGCCGTTGGAAGAAAAGAGAAAAATAAAGTTTTTAAAATCTTTAAGTTGTTTTTTAAATCATTAAAATATAAAATCAAAACAGCCAATATCGCTCCGCTTTGGATAAACACTTCAAAAAGTTTTTGAAAATCAGTCTGGGGAATATTTAGAAGTTTTGATGTAATAATTAAATGGGCGGTTGAAGAAATAGGTAAAAACTCAGTAAAACCTTCAACCGCACTTAAAATAATTATATTTAATAAATCCATAAAATAAATTATAATACTTACTTACTTAATACTTGATACTTAATACTAAAATGCGTATTGCTCTAGTCCATGATCAACTTTCAGAATTTGGTGGATCAGAACGCGTTCTTACAGCTTTAAAAAAAATTTTTCCCCAAGCTCATGTTTTTACTTTGGCTTATAATCCTGAAAAGCTAGGACCTCATAAAAAAATCATTAAAAAATGGGGGATTAAAACTTCTTGGTTTGATAAAATCCCAATTTTGCGAAATTTTTACTCTCCTTTCCGTTTCTTAACTCCGTTTATTTGGGAAAGTTTTGATTTTTCAAAGTATAATTTAGTTATTTCATCTTCAGGTTCTTGGATGTCAAAAGGAATAAAAACCAAAAAACCAACCATCCATATCTCTTATATCCATCATCCACCCCGCTATCTATATGGTTATGAAACAGCGATTGAATGGAAAAAATATTTACCAGTTAAAATTTATGCCTATATTGTAAACCATTTTTTGCGAATATGGGATTATTATTCATCCCAACGCCCTAACTATCTAATCGCCAATTCCAAAGAAACACAAAAACGAATTAAAAAATTCTATCGAAGAAATTCTCATGTGATTTATCCCCCAGTTGACATCCCAAAAAAGTTACAAGTTAGAAGTTACAAGTTACATAATTATTACCTAACTGTCTCCCGTCTGGCTAAAGCTAAACATGTTGATGTTTTAATTAACGCTGCTAATAAACTAAAATTTAGTCTAAAAATTGTTGGTTGCGGTCGGGATGAAAAATATTTAAAATCAATTGCCGGTAAAACGGTTGAGTTTTTAGGTAATCTATCCGATGAGGAATTAAGCGATGTTTATTTCTCAGCTAGAGCTTTTCTTTTTGCCTCCCGTGATGAAGAATTTGGCATCGCTCCAGTTGAGGCGATGGGTCATGGATTGCCCGTTATTACCTATAATTCAGGCGGTCCTCCCGAATATGTTAAAGATGGTATTAATGGTTATCTTTTTAATCAATTAAATGAAGAAAGTCTAATTTCAGTCATCAAAAAATTTGAACAACTCCCTGCTGATCAATATCGACAGATGAGAAAAGAAGCAAGAAAAACGGCGAAAAAATTTAGCTTCGAAAATTTTAAAAAAAATTTTTTCGCTTTTCTAAAGAAAAATAAAATTGTATAATTATTTTTATGCTTGAAAAATTTTTAGATTTTATCATCCATCTTGATAAATATCTTCCTCAATTAGCCAATCAATATGGTCCAATTACCTATCTTATTCTTTTTTTAATTATTTTTTTGGAAACCGGAGTAGTTTTTACCCCATTTTTACCAGGCGATTCCCTCCTTTTCATCACCGGAACTTTAGCTTCAACTAATTTTTTAAATGTTTTTTTTATTTTAGCACTTCTTTCTATCGCCGCAATTTTGGGCGATACTTGCAATTATTGGATCGGAAGAACTTTTGGGAAAAAGCTGATTAAAAAAGCCGATGGAAAATTCTTAAAAAAAGAGCATTTAATTAAAACCCATCTTTTTTTTGAAAAACACGGTGGAAAAACTATCATTTTGGCCAGATTTGTCCCAATCGTTCGCACTTTTGCCCCTTTTGTCGCCGGTGTTTCTAAAATGAGTTATCGCTGGTTTTTGATGTTTAATGTTATTGGTGGAATTTTATGGGTTTTTATTTTTGTCGGTCTTGGTTATTTTTTTGGTAATTTGCCAATTATTAAAAATAATTTTCACCTTTCCGTTGGGATTATTATTTTTCTTTCCTTAATCCCAATGATTATCGAATGGATTAATCACAAAAGAAAGCCAAAAATAAAAGAAAAGATTGACTTTAAAAAATTAGAAAAAATATTAGCGCAATAAAAAATGCCTGAATTACCGGAAGTTGAAACATTAAAAAGACAACTTGAAAAAAAAATAATCGGAAAAAAAATCTCTGATATTGAAATTCTGTCGAAAAAAAATTTTATCGGAAAAAGCGATGATTTAATTGGAAAAAAAATTAAAGAATTAACGCGGTTTGGAAAAGTTTTAGTCATAAAACTTGAAAAAAAACCGAAAGAAAAAGAGGATATTTTTTTAAACATTCATCTTAAATTAACCGGAGAAATTCTTTATGCCAAAGATGCCAAAAATGCGATCTTTCCTGAAACTATCCCTTTTACCAAAACCAATCGGATGCCTGGCCCAACCACACGAGTGATTATCAAATTTAGTGATGGAGATGCCCTTTTTTTTAATGACCTTCGAAAATTTGGCTGGATAAAGATTGATAAAAAACCAATAATTCCTAAAGGAATTGATATTTTATCCGCCAATTTTACTCTTCCATATTTTACTAACTTAATAAAAAAATCTAGCCAACCAATCAAGATTCTTCTTATGGATCAGGAAAAAATTACCGGCATCGGCAATATTTATGCCAACGACGCCTTATTTTTAGCCAGAATTCATCCAAAAAGACAAGCTAAAAGCTTAAAAGATGAGGAAATAAAACGTTTATTTAAATCAGTAAGAAAAATTATTGAACAAGCTATCGCTCATGGTGGATCATCTGGTGCTGATGAGGCTTTTGTTAAAATTGATGGAACAAAAGGCACTCATCAGCGCTTTTTTTTGGTCTATCAAAGGGAAAATCAACTTTGCCCAGTCTGTAAAACTCAAATTGTGCGGATAAAACAAGGTGGCCGAAGTTCTTTTTTTTGTCCAAATTGTCAAAAATAGATTATATTTTTAACTTTCTGGCTTTTAAGTAATTTATTATTCATACCTAATAGCTTCAACTGGTTGCAAATCCGCTGCTTTTTTCGCCGGTATAATCCCAAAAATTACGCCAATTAAGCTGCATACTCCCAACGCCATCAATATAGTTAAAGCATTAATATAAACCGGAAGATAAATTCTAATCACTAAATTAATTAAATATGATAAAGCAATGGCTAAAAATCCACTAAAAAAACAGATAATCAATGCTTCAGAAAGAAAAAGCCATAAAATATCTTTTTT
>Ga0101944_10007442_pt1 | contig 10947 bp, 5 predicted proteins | sample DewCreD2012metaG_FD_75245 | JGI IMG/M metagenome (GOLD analysis project Ga0101944, IMG submission 75245) | Hot spring sediment bacterial and archeal communities from British Columbia, Canada, to study Microbial Dark Matter (Phase II) - Dewar... ... | reverse complement strand
TGTCAATTTTTTGTCTAAAACATTATGAAAAGTTTAATTATTAATAGTTTTTTTTAAGTATTTAAGTATTATTTAAAAGTGAAATTTATTTAAATATTTTAACTTGCATATTTTGATTTTATTAGATATAATTTTTAAAAAGGGAAAGAAGGTAGGAAAAATGAAAAATTTGATGCTGAACATAAAAAAAAATAAATTATTAATATTTATTTTTATTTTATTTAATTTATATTTTTCAAAATTATATTCAGCATCGTGCACACCAACAATGGCTGTTTTATGTGTTGCACCAGATGACCATTCCTGGGTTTATATTAATGGAACTTTTGTTGATGAATTTCATTATGTTAACTGGGATGAACCTGGGGTACCCAAATGTGTAACACTAACATCAGCTGTCTTAAATTCTTTACAACCAACAGGAAATATAATTGCAGTTAGAAATTTAAATACTAACTGCTGTGAAATATGGTCTTCCTGGTCGCTTGATGTATATTGTGCAGGTGGAAGTCATTCATATACATCAAGCGGAAACGGAAGTGGAGTAAGTATGTATCATGATAATACACCTTGTCCGGCAGATACTCCAACTCCTTATGGTGGTTATCAGTGGTATCAGGGACAATACAATCAAAGTGGTTCTGGTTTGAACTGGGTTGCACCAACAATAGTTACAGGACAGAAATGGGGAAAAAGAATCTGGGATCCACAAACTGGTAACCTTTTACCTGCACTTGGCTATAGCGTGTCAAGTACAGCAGGAACAAATGATTGTATGCAATTATTTTTCAGGCAACCGTTTGATTTACCTGTTGAACCAACACCTGTACCACCTAATTTCACAATTCAAAAATCAGCAGATAGAAGTATTGTCTGGGGACCTGGGACTATAACATTTACTTTGCATATTTGTAATACGGGTGGTGGAACATTTGGAACTCCTGTTTATATTTTTGATAACTGGACTGATTCAAGATGGCAATACCAGGGGCCATGGGACCCGGTTTATGACACTACATATGGAGCAATAACAATATCAGCCAGCGGACAAAATGCTAACTGGTATTTTACAGAAGGTTTTCCAGCAGCTACAACTGCAGGCGCATCTTGCTATGATTTATGGTTTAGATTAATAACTTGGGATACATTTGGAATTTGTAATGTATGGTATAATAATTCCCAGGTAAATTATAAAGGGACTCCTGTTGCATATTCAACAGTGGTATTAAGATGTCCTTCTGCAACGCCAACACCAACTATTACAAGAACAAGCACACCAACATATACTCGGACCCTAACTTTAACATACACAATAACTCGCACATATACACCATCTGGTTCCAGTCCAACATTTACACGAACTCCAACCTCTACTTTTACAAGGACACCCACGCCTACTTTTACTGTGCCACCGCTTTCAATAGAACTCACAAAAACGATTAATACAAATGTAGCAATGCTTGGAGACACAATTACTTATTGTTTGAATTACAGAAATGCTGGTTCTACTGCAGTGTCATTTAGAATATGGGACACAGTGCCTGGGGTAACTGATTTTGTTGGATGCGATAATAGTTGTTCAACAACAACGATTGGCGGTTATACAATTGTTTACTGGGATTTAACAAATGTGCCTGCAGGTGGAACAGGACAACGATGTTTCTGGGTAAGAGTTGCAAGATTGCCATTTTTTGCACCTGCAGATTATAGTGTTTACGCTTTGTTAATAAGAAATAAAATTTTATTTGAGTTTAATAATGGGAATTATTATTTTCTGAATGAAAGGAGATTGGAGTAAATGATTAATACCTTACGGTTATTTAATAGTATTAATGACCGTAAGGATATTTGGAAAAATTCAAAGCGTTTAAATAAAAAATATATATTTATATTTTTATTTTTTATTTTTTTCGCATTAAAAACTTTTGGGGTTGCGAATATTAGAAATCTTAGTGTGTCACCAGGCACTGTTGCTCCCGGTCAGAGAGTTACAGTGACATTTGAATTTTACAATCCAAATTCGGGTTGTAAGACAGCATATTTTGGTGCTCTGTCAAATCAGTGTGATATAAGACCAGCTGGTTCTGCTGGACAGGTATTTTTAATAGGTGAAAATGGTATTGATGTAACCCATGCACAGATAAACGGTGGAAGACAGGTAGGACCTAATGGAGATGGAACATGGCGACCATCGTCTGATTTAGATGCTGCAATTTATATGACAGTTCCAGCGGGTTGGACTGATGGAACTTATTATGCAATTATTGGTGTCAGAGAATGTAATATCTATGCAAATCCAAATCCAAATCAGGATGCACAGATGTGTGTTGCATTTACAGTTTCATCAGGAACTATGACTTTTACTCCAACGAGAACAAGGACGCCAACACTTACAGTTACACCGACAGGAGTTCAAAATGTTGGCTGGTGGAATCAGGGTTCTTCCAACTGGGTTGGATTCATAATAATAACTGCCACACCTACACGAACTGCAACACGCACGCCTACGCCGACATATACAAGGACGCGGACACCAACACCGACATACACAAGGACGCGAACACCGACGCCGACATATACACGAACAATAACAGTATCACCGACGTTTAGCAGGACAGTGACGCCGACATACACGCGGACGCCAACACCGACATTCACACGAACAAACACACCAACATGGACAGTAACATCGACGTTTACAAGAACACCGACGCCAACATTTACACGGACAAACACACCAACATATACACGAACAATAACAGTGTCACCGACATTTAGCAGGACAGTAACGCCGACATACACACGGACACCGACGCCAACATTTACACGGACGCCAACACCAACATTTACATTCACAATAACAGTATCGCCGACGTTTAGCAGGACAGTAACGCCGACATACACGCAGACGCCAACACCGACATTTACCTACACAGTGACAAGCACATACACAGACACAATAACAGTGTCACCGACATATAGCAGGACAGTGACGCCGACATACACGCAGACACCAACACCGACATTTACATACACAGTAACAGATACATACACAGACACAATAACAGTATCGCCGACGTTTAGCAGGACAGTAACGCCGACATATACACAGACACCAACGCCGACATTTACCTACACAGTGACAAGCACATACACAGACACAATAACAGTATCACCGACATATAGCAGGACAGTAACACCGACATATACACAGACACCAACGCCAACATTTACCTACACAGTAACAGATACATACACAGACACAATAACAGTATCACCGACATATAGCAGGACAGTAACGCCGACGTTTACACAGACACCAACGCCAACATTTACATACACAGTAACAGATACATACACAGACACAATAACAGTATCCCCGACATATAGCAGGACAGTGACACCGACATATACACAGACACCAACGCCGACATTTACATTGACTTATACATTAACTTTTACAAGTACAGATACACCTGTTGATACATCTACAAGCACATTAACCGTAACACCTACACATACTCCGACATTTACATCAACAATAACACCAACTGTGACACCAACATTCACATTAACAGTAACACCAACAGTTACACAGACAGGGACGTCAACTGATACTGCTACGCCAACTTTTACAGTTACAGATACAGTATCCCCATCAGTAACACCTACAATAACAGAAACTATTACTCCAAGCATAACACCAACAGTTACACCAACAGTTACTCCAAGTGTTACATTAACAATAACTTCAACTGTTACTCCAACAATAACTCAAACAGTAACGCCATCTATAACTTCAACCTGGACAGATACACCAACATTTACTGCTACGAGGACTATAACACCTACAATAACTCCTACAGATACTCCAACAGATACACCAACATGGACAAATACTGTTTCTCCGACATGGACACCAACTGATACATTTACAGTAACTGATACACCTACTTTTACTATGACATATACATATACTTATTCACCGACATTTACTTTTACTCTAACATCAACACCAACATGGACTGATACAGCAACATGGACAAATACAATGACACCTACAATGACACCGACGCCAACATTTACTTCAACAGATACTCCAACATTTACAATAACATGGACATATACAGCAACTCCTACAGCAACGCCCACATCAACATTTACATCAACTTTCACTGCAACTCCAACTTACACACATACACCAACATGGACTGCAACACCGACGTGGACAGATACACCGATAATATATCCTTATTTATTAGTTTTAGAAGTTTATAATGAAGCAGGAGAAAAAGTTAATACAATAACTGATGATACTTTAATTTTATTCCCGGCAAATGATTTTATGATGATGGTAAACGGAAAAGAATCAACTGTTTTTAATCCGGGAGAAGGAAATTTAACAATAAGAGTATTAGACACTGTTTCTCCGGATCATGCAAATAATGGTTACATCGATTTTGAATGGAATGGTAAAAATCAAAATGGGCAGAGTATAGAAGAAGGAATTTATTATGTAAAAGTTACAACAAAGGATCCTTTTGGTTCAATGAATGCTGTAATAAAAGATGTTCAATTAATAAGAATAGAAGAATATATTAGAATATCTATATATAATTCAGCTGGAGAAATTGTTTACAGAACTGAAATTCCAAAAACCAGTAATAATATGTTGAATTTAAAAGTAGAAGATACATATTATGTTGGAAAAGAAAATAAATTTGATATTTATTATGCAGAAAACAAAATGGTTCAGTGGGATGGCAGAAATAGTTTAGGAAAACTGGTAAGCACAGGCACATATGAAATTAATGTAGAGTTAAGAACCGGCGAAGGATTAACATTAGTAACAAGTAAAAAGGTAACGATACTTAATATTGCTCAGGATAGAGTAATTGATGATTTGAAAATATATCCTAATCCCTGCGTTGTTGAACCAAAGAAATTTCAAAAAATTTATATTACGTGGACATCTGCTTCAACAGGAAAAATCTCAGCAAAAGTTTATAATATTGCTGGAGAATTAATAGTCAGACTAAATGGGAACATAGAAGCAGGATATCTTGATTGGGATTTAAGAACAGCAGGTGGTGCCAAAGTAAGCGGAGGTTATTATATTATTTTAATTGAAGCAATGAATAAAGAAGGAAGATACGAAAAAACAATTTTAAAGTTTGTAATTTTAAGGAAGACCTAAAAAACTTTTTACTGATTATGGTTTAGCAGGAAACAAATTTTTTTAACGACTGCAATCTTCAACTCTTTTAAATTAGGATATTATTTATTAAATATACTTTACATTTATTTGATTTTAGTTATAATCAAAAAGTAATTTTTAAGGAGGATTATTTATGAGAAAAAGATATTTACTTATAGCAGGAGGAATAGATAGAAAAGGAATAGTATATAATTTAACAAATCTTTTAAAACAATTTAATTTTAATATAGAAGATTCTTCTATGGTGATGTTGCGTAGAACTTTTTCTATAATAATGCTTCTTACTTCATTATCAAAAATTAATGAAGAAATTTTTCAGAAAAAGTTATGTGATTTTATGAATAAATTTAATATGACTCTTGATATTAAAGAAATTTCAGAAAAGGAAATGAAAGAATACAGACCTTCTTCTACTTATATTATAACAAGAAGTGGTGCAGATAAACCAGGTATAGTAAACATCATTACAGGTATAATATTAAAAAAAGGTGGTAATATTGTTGGGCTGGATACAAAATCATCTGAAAATGTAAAACCACATGCGTATTATATGATAATTGAAGTTGATTTCCCTGAAAAATTAAACATTGAAGTATTAAATAATGATTTAAGAAAAGCAGGAAAGAAAATCGGTGTAAGTGTTAACATAAATAAAATAGAAAAAGATATTTTATAATGAAATTATTTATCAGACGTTTCCCAGATCCAATATTGAGGGAAAAATCAGATGAGATTAAGAAAATAGATAAAAATTTAATTGATTTCATTGAAAAATTAAAAGATTTAATGTATTCAAATAAAGGCTGTGTTGGTATAGCTGCACCGCAGGTTGGTTTTCTTAAAAAGATTGTTCTCGTTGATACTTCAAAACACAAAAAAGCAATAGAAAATCATGGTTTTTTATTAATGATTAATCCACAAATAATAGAGTGTGATGGTGTAACCATAACAAGAGAAGGGTGTTTAAGCGTGCCTGATTTTACAGGCAATGTTACAAGATTTGAAAATATAAAAGTAAAATATTTTGACATATCGGGTGAAGCAAAAAGTATAATGACTTTTGGTTTTGAAGCAGTTGTTATTCAACATGAAATTGACCATTTAGATGGAGTGCTTTTTATTGACAGAATTAAAAATTCAAAAAGAGATTTGTTTAATAGGAAAAATTATTAAAATTTAAAATATCAGTATTGCCTAATTTATAGTAGGTAGCATAAAAACAAAAAGTACTTTAGTCCGCATTTTACTACTATCCATTATTTATTGATATGTTATTTTTCGTAAAAGACGGTTGACTTCAATTCAAGCATAGTTTTTTATCATTAGTATGAGTGGCTTGCGCAACGCCTTGTGTTTAGATTAATAAGTATTTTAAAATCGGTAAGAAGTTAATCAGATAACAATACGAAACCTCTGTATTCTTGCTTAAAAAATCAGGATATACCTGCTTCATATCATAACTGTGGCGTTACAAATATAAATTTTTTTGTAAATTTTTAAATAACAAGAATGCAAAAAAATCATAAGAAATATGAAAAATTATTGCTGCAGATAACCCCAGATTTACATAAATAAATCCTAAAATCATGCTAAGCCAAAACATTAAAATACCAAAAACAGATATACGCCAGTTAACCGGATTGAAATAACCATGCAAAAGAATAAAAATAAAAGAGGTAAGCCAAATGCCAAGCATTGGTTGCAGGACACCCCTGAAAAGTATTTCTTCGCAAAAACCGGCCATTGCTGAAATTATAAAAATATCAAAGATATTAAGATTGAAATTAGTTATAATTTCTTTGATAATTTTTTTTATATCAGTAAATATATTTAGTTTAATAACGAGAAAGGTTATTATGAGTGCTATAAGAAAAGATAAAAACATTAAATAAAATAACAAAATAATATTAAAATTTTGATGAGCCGTAAATATAGAAATAAAAGATTGTTTTTTTATTATAAGTATTATAAATGCAACAAAAAATAAAAATAACTCTCCACCAAATAAAATTATGTACAAAAATTTTTTAGATTTATTATCCATTTTCTTATTATAAATTAAAAAATCACAATTGACAATTGTTTTTACTTGTGATAAATAATATCAAAATTGAGAATACAGGTTCCCTGGTAGCTCAGTTGGCAGAGCATGTGGCTGTTAACCACAGTGTCGCAGGTTCGAGTCCTGCCCGGGGAGCCAATATCATTTAAATCTTTCTAATTCCCTGATTGACTGATTTTAGATCTACTGAATCTACCGAAGATACCGGATTTGAATTTTTGAATCTTAAAATCTGGAATAATCTACAAATTTACAAAAAAGGGGAAGCATATGGTAATTTTTGAGTAAAAATACGGGCGTTTTTTAGTGTTGTATATCTTACGCTATCCCAAATTTATGTTACCTCTTTATTCTATCCAAGGGTTGTTGCGTAAGCCTCGGCTACCTCTGACTGCAAATTTTTTACTCGACTTCTACTCAACCGTCTTTTACGAAAAAATCAGTGGTATACCCGCTTCTTAAATATACTTATGGTGAATGGACATCTTAGGTGGATTTTCGGTTTCTTATATATTTTTTTTCTGATACTACCTCCTGTAATTGGGATTACCACGAATTTATACATTTATGAAACGCTTTAAAACATAGGCAAGTAAACAATTATTTTATGATTTATTAATTTAGATTTTTAATTATTAAACAAAAATTATTAAATTATATTTTATTATTCTAATGCTGACCCCAAAATTGCTACTTTCAGAACTCTCATATCTTTATACCCCTGTTTGTTTTTTCCTTCTATAACACACACATATATTCCCCGTGCAACATATTTTCCATTATCTGTTTTCATATCCCATTGTAAACTTCCCGCTCCTAAATCGCCTTTTATATGTCGCACTATTTCTCCTGCTATATTATATATCTTTATACTTATTGTCCCTGTCTCCAGTCCTTTTAACGTCCATGTAAATGTTATGTATGGAATTAAATCTATTCCTGCTGTTGCAGGATTTGGTGCTGCTGTTACTTTGTCAAAATATAATTTATCTTCCCTTAATATAACCACTGTCTTTGATGCTTCTGATATTGTCCCCTGTTGTGTCTTTATTACAACCTGTATTTCATATATGCCATTTGTAACTAATACTCCATCTTGGTTCATTCCATCCCATATTATATTTTCTCCTGCCCCGGGTCCATATTGTATTAATATATCATTTTGCGTCTTATTTAAATATATTGTATCCTGTAAATCATCTAATTTAACTACCGGCGTTAAACCAGTTTTTTTCTGTTTTATTGTCCTTACTAACTCTCCTGCATTATTATATATATTTAATTCTACATATTCTTCTAACCTTACTACTGTTACATCCTTTATATACGCAGTAGTGTGTCCGTATGGGTCTGTTGACTCAACTTTTATGTAATATACTCCCTGTTCTATCAACTGCGACTGGTCATTTATTGCTTTCCATGTAAATACTGTTTTACCCTGACCCTCTGTCTGCGATGTTTCTACATCCCTTAAGCATATATCAAGCCCGCTGCCGTATGATATCACTGATGTTTCTGTTGTTTGCCCTTCAAGGAAAAATTCAAGTGATGATACCGGCGCATCTGCTGTTGTGCTTGCTATTATTTTTACCTTTTCTCCTGCTTCATTATATACACTTAATGTTATTACATAAGGATACAATACCTTTGTTGGGGTTGGTGAGAATGTTGGTGTTGCACTTGCAAGCGGTGTGTCTGTCCATGTTACTGTCGCTGTCGGTGTATTTGTCTGTGTCCTTGTATTTGTTAATGTTGGTGTGTCTGTGCGGGTATTTGTATATGTTAAAGTTACTGTATATGTGCGTGTGTTTGTAATTGTCCGTGTCTCTGTCCATGTTTGTGTTGCTGTTAGTGTATTTGTCTCTGTATATGTATATGTTTGGGTTCTTGTATCTGTTGGTGTGCGTGTGTCTGTCGGTGTTCGTGTCAATGTAAATGTAACTGTTTCTGTCCATGTTAATGTTGCTGTCCTTGTATCTGTAGGTGTGCGTGTTAATGTAACTGTTATTGTTTCTGTATATGTTGGTGTCACTGTCCGTGTGTCTGTTGGTGTCCTTGTTAATGTAAAGGTATTTGTATCAGTCAATGTAGGTGTTACTGTCCTTGTATTTGTTGGCGTATTCTGTGATGTCTCTGTCCATGTTGACGTTACTGTTCTTGTATATGTTGGTGTATATGTTGGCGTTGGAGTCAATGTTATTGTATAAGTAGACGTATTTGTCCTTGTTGATGTTAAAGTCAATGTTACTGTATTTGTGGATGTAACTGTCCTTGTACTTGTCCATGTTAGTGTTATTGTCGGTGTGTTTGATGATATTGTATCAGTCCATGTAAATGTTGGTGTAGGTGTCCGTGTATCTGTAGGTGATGGTGTTGGTGTCCGTGTGTTTGTATTTGTTGGTGTTGATGTCATTGTATAGGTTGATGTAGGTGATGAAGTATTTGTATAGGTCGGTGTTACTGTTCTTGTATTTGTCCATGTTTGTGTTGCTGTTGGTGTATTTGATGATATTGTGTCTGTGTATGTAAATGTTGGGGTTCGTGTATTTGTATAAGTAAATGTAGATGAAGGTGTTGGTGTTCGTGTATTTGTCGGCGTCAGAGTTCTTGTATATGTTGGTGTGGGTGATACTGTATTTGTGTATGTTGGTGTCACTGTTCTTGTATTTGTTGGCGATGGTGTTGGTGTTCTTGTATATGTTGGTGTGGGTGATACTGTGTTTGTAAAGGTTGGCGTCGCTGTTCGTGTATTTGTGTTTGTCGGTGTTGGTGTCCTTGTGCTTGTCCTTGTGTATGTCGGTGTTGCTGTTGGTGTATTTGATGATATTGTGTCTGTGTATGTAAATGTTGGGGTTCTTGTCCTGGTTGGTGTATACGTTGGAGTTGGTGTTGGTGTCCGTGTTAAAGTTGGCGTTGGGGTTCGTGTATATGTTGGCGTTGGTGAAATAGTATTTGTAAAGGTTGGCGTTGGGGTTCTTGTATTTGTCGGCGTTGGTGTTCGTGATGGCGTTGGTGATGGGCTTGGTGTCGGTGTCCTCGTATAAGTTGGTGTTGGTGTCCGTGATGGTGTCGGCGATGGACTTGGTGTTGGCGTTCGTGATGGACTTGGCGTTGGTGTCCTCGTATAAGTTGGTGTTGGTGTCCGTGATGGTGTCGGCGATGGACTTGGTGTTGGCGTTCGTGATGGACTTGGCGTTGGTGTCCTCGTATAAGTTGGTGTTGGTGTCCGTGATGGACTTGGTGTTGGCGTTCGTGTATATGACGGTGTCGGTGTCCGTGTCGGACTTGTAGTTGGCGTTCGTGTATATGACGGTGTCGGTGTTCTTGAATATGTTAAAGTTGCTGTGCGTGTGTTTGTTGGCGTTAATGTCAATGTCCTTGTTGATGTAAATGTTGGTGTTACCGGCGTTGGTGTTCTTGTATATGTCCTTGTTGGTGTGTATGTTGGTGTCCAGCATACCACATCTACAAATACCCAGTTTGAATATACATTACTCCCACCGTTTATTAATGCCTGATTTGAAAGCCGGCTGCACCCTGTTACTGTGCCCCACCACGTATATGTACCTGACTGAAAGCCTGAACTCCCCAATGCCCACGATAATCCTGACCCAGTATTTGTGCATCCATTACATCCACCATAATTTATCCCTGTTGGTATATCATT
>Ga0101944_10007440_pt1 | contig 10949 bp, 9 predicted proteins | sample DewCreD2012metaG_FD_75245 | JGI IMG/M metagenome (GOLD analysis project Ga0101944, IMG submission 75245) | Hot spring sediment bacterial and archeal communities from British Columbia, Canada, to study Microbial Dark Matter (Phase II) - Dewar... ... | reverse complement strand
GAGATAGCTGAGCCAGAAGCTGCGATCGCGCGCGGCCATCACCTGCGCCGGGCCGATGGTGTTGGCCTTTGGCGGCACCCACGACCAATCGCCGCCGAACGAGCTCATAGCGTTCTGGAGGATGGTCATCGGCGTGAGCGTCACCAGCCGTGGCCCGGCTTTCAGGTAGGCGGCCATATCATCGCCGAACTCGTACCCGAGGGAGGACTCCCAGAAGGCGATGTGGCCGCACCAGCCGATGCCACCGTAGCACATATCCACGCCCCCCACGGCTTCGATCATGTCGGCATAGCGGTCGAGGACGTCGGTGGTGGGAAAGTGGATCTGCTCGCGCGGCGGGCGCAGGTCGGGGTCAATGAGATTGAAAAAGCTGTCGAACATGCATTTCTGAAACGAGCCTTCCCAGTCGGCCGGTGCGGTGTTGCCGTCCTCGTCGGCGTACTCGTCCATGTTGAAGGTGTGCACGTGGTGCATGGGTATGCGCAGTTCGTTGATCATGCGCGCGGCGATGGGATACTGCGCCGTCGGGCCGACCGGGAAGATGGCCACAAAGCGCCGCCCTTCGACGAGTGCTCGCTGGATGCGCGCCACGATATCGGTGGCAAACGCGGCGTAGAACTGCGCCTCATCCTGAATGACCTCGATCTTGAAATCGGGGTTGGGGTGGCGGGTGATCTCCTCCCGCGGGATGCGTCGCACTCGCTCGCACACATCGCGGTCCTTGAAATCCAGGAAGTCGGCCATCCGATACTTGAACGCCATTGTGAGTCTCCCTCCTCGTGAGTCTAGAACCTGACCACTGTGTCGGTTTCGATCGCGGTGCGCGCCGCCAGGCAGGTCTGCACCGCGAGACGACCCTGCACCGGCGTGCCCCGCTCGGGCATGCGGTGGGATCGAACACACTCGACGAAATAGGCGACCTCGGCCTCGAAGGCGTCGCCCCCCGCGCACGGCAGCGGACGCGGCGGCTGGCCCGTCTCATACACCATCAGACTCGTGCCCTGGGCCGTGCCCGACTCGACGCCGGTGCCGCCGGCACGGAAGCTGAACTCGACCGAGCCGCGCTCGCACAGCACCGACAAGGTCATGGTGAAGGGGTACCCGTCCGGCATCATCACGCTGCCCTCGGCCGTCGCCTTGACGTCGCCATAGTCCACCAGTGTCAGCGCATGGTCCCAGCCGCCGAACGGGCCGCGCTGTCCGCGCGCGTAGATCGCTTTGGGGTGGCCGAAGAACCAGTTGAACGTGTCGAGGTCGTGAATGTGCAGGTCGAGCACGCCGCCGCCGGTCCATTCGGGTTTGGTGAACCAGTCGCCCCACTGCGGCCGTCCGGACAGCCGTCGGGCGGTGGCGGTCAGGGGCTTGCCCAGCGCCCCGCTCTGCACAAAGTCGTGCATCGCCACATACTCCGGCCAGAAGCGGATGACGTGCGCGATCATCAGCGGTTGGCCTGTCTGCCGGCCGGCCTCGATGATGGCATCACAACCTTCAAGCGTCAGCGCCATCGGTTTTTCCAGAAGAACCGCTTTGCCCGCCTTCAGCGCGGCGATGGTGTACTCCTCGTGAAACGGCGTCGGGAGGGTGTTGCTGACCACGTCCACATCCGGATCATTCACCAGCGCCAGGTAGTCCGTCAGGGGGCGGGCGCCCACCTCCCTGGCGAGCGCCTCCGCTCTGGTCAGCGTGCGTGAAGCAATACTCACAACCGTCACGTCGGGCAGCTTGGCGTAGGCACGCGCGTGCGTGCTGCCCATGAAGCCGGACCCCAATACACCGACTCGCAGCATAATAGTCTCCTCTCCGGCGACCGTCCGATCAGGACAGCCCCAGTCGCTTCAGGGTGGCGTATGACACCTGCATGGACCGATGCACCTCCTCAACCGGCGGCCAGGGCTCGCCGGAGAACTCGATCTCGACGCTGAAGGGATTGGTGTAGCCTTCCTCGGCGAGGATTTGCAGGATACGCGCGAAATCCACGTGGCCCTCGCCGACCGCCGGAAAGTCCCACACCCCCTTGCCGCCGCGGGTGTCCTTCAGGTGAACGTGCGCGAGGTAAGGCACGACCGCACGGATGTCATCCACCGCCTGCACGCCGCCGTAGAACACACAGTTGGCCGTGTCATAGTTGATGCGCACGTTGGCGCGATTGATCTCCTGGATGAGCGGTACCGACACCGCGCCGGTTGCCATAATGTCGCCGTGCACTTCCAGCGCCAGGAAGACGTTGCGCCGGGCGGCATAGTCAGCCAGGTCGAAGATGTGTCTCAGGAAGGCTGCCTTGTTCTCTTCCTTGCCGGCGTGGCCGCCCACTGCCGTGTTCATCAGGTTGACGCCCAGACGGGGGCACAGGTCAACGGCCTTCTTGCCGTCCACGAGACCCTCGGGCGTGGTGAGGTCGGAGTGGCCGCTGAGCGCAGAGACACGCAATCCCCACCGATCCAACCGGGCGCGGATGTCGGCGATCTGCTCGTCGGTGGCCTCCAGGGGAACGTGTTCGGTCCAGCCACGCACGGCGCTCAGCTCAACATACTTGAAGCCGGCGTTGGCGATTCCCTGCAGAGCCTGGTCCAATGAGTAGGTGTGGTAGCTGTTGGTGTGACCCGCCAGAATGTTGTTCATCACGATCTCCTTTCGTGTAGGGGCAATCCGCTGAGCCGGGCGAGGTTGCTCAGGCCTGCATCTTCTGAACAAACAGGCCGCCGTCGGTTTCGAACAGTGCCATCGCCAGGGCGCCGAGGATGGCGGCGTCCATCCTGAGATCCGACACGACCAGGTCGGGCATAAGCGGCAACGCACCTTCCAGCCGGGTGCGGATGCGCGGCACAAACAGGTCCGCGAAGCCGACCAGGTCGCCGCTGATGACGACCCGATCAGGGTCGAGAACGCACACGGTGCTGGCCACCAGCAGGCTCAGGTAGTCGGAGATCTGCTCGACCACCCGCAGGGCCAGCGCATCGCCTTCACGAGCCGCTTGCAACACCATCTCGGCGGTCAACTCCGTCTCCGCATCGGAGCACCGTTCGGCCAGGCTGGACGGTTCCCCGCTGCGCAGCAGCTGGCGGGCGCAGTGAACGATGCCGGTGCCGCCAGCCAGGCCCTCGAGACAGCCGTAGCCGTCGTAAGCGCAGCCGAGGTAATCGGTGCCGGGCAGCAGATAGCCCACCTCGCCCGCCGCATTGTGCGTGCCCCGATAGAGCAGGCCGTTGAGCACGATGCCGGCGCCGATGCCAGGGCCTAGCGACAGGCACACCAGATTTGAGACATCGCGACCGGCGCCGCGCCAGCTCTCGCCGAGTGCAATCAGATTGACCTCATTCTCGACGAACACCGGCAGGCCGGTGGCTGCTTCCACGCGCGCTTTGAGCGGCAGCTCGCGCCACTGCAGGCTGGGCGCCCACCGGACGATCCCCTCCTGGTAGGTCACCACCGAAGGGGCGCCGATGCCAACGCCGCGCACCGGCGGACCATACGACAACGCCACCTGGCGCAATTCATGCACAAGATCAATCAGCTGTTCGACGCCTGGCTCGCCCGGGATAGATGGTCGGGCGCGGCGTTCCAGGATGTCGCCGTTCAGATCCGAGACTGCCCCCAACATGTTGCGGTGCACATACACGCCGATGATCAGGCTGGCGCGCGGGTTGAACTGCAGCAGCACCGGCCGGCGACCATAGGGCGCAAACATCGAGCCGGTCTCGAAGACGATTTGCTGCTCGAGCAACTCGGTCACGATGCGCGTGACGGTCGCCGGACTGAGCTGCAACCGGCGCGCAATGTCGGACCGGCTGATTGGGCCGTGTTCGCGAATTGTCTCGAGGATCGCTGATTGATTGACTTTGCGAAGTAGACTGCCGTCACCTGTGCGCTTCATTGCTGGCCGAAGTCATCCGATGACCCCTTGTGCGCAGGAAGAGGCGCTGCGCCTGAGGCTCCGGTCGAAGGACACCAATTCATTTCATTACGAAAAATATACCACAGTAACCTGCGTTTGTCAACGTTGTAGACCCCTCGTTTCCGGGCTATAATGCAGCCAGTCTCCGGGCGGAATTGCCCACTGCGGCGGGCTGCCACCGTGATGTATGAAAGCAGCGACACGTACCTCACCCCCTAACCCCCTCTCCACGGAGTGGAGAGGGGGCCGGGGGGTGAGGCACGTGATGCGCACCTATTGTCACTGGAGTCGAAGCAGGCGCGCCTATGTGGAACTCGATGAACGCGCAGCAGGTTGGCTATCGCCTGTCGTGGGTGGCGATGTTCATCCGCTTCGTCTCCCTGATCTATGCGCTGGGTGTGTTATCCTTCTATCCTCACCCCATCATTGCGGCGCGAAGCGAGACCCTGCTGCAGCTCTGGGCGGCGACCGCTGCCTACACGCTGCTGCTGGTGGTGATTCTGATCCTGCCGATCAACCATTGGCTGCGCACCACGCCCTTCATCATCCTGGACACCGCCGTGGTGTTGACGCTGGTCAACATCGCCGGTGGCGGCTACCGCAACATCTTTTCACTCTATTCACTTATCCCGTCGGTGACAGCCGCTCTGTCATTGCCCAGCGCCGATCGGCCCTTTCGACGCGCTCTGGTGTTGGCCGGAGTCGTCGTCATGTCCACGGTCGGATTCGCCGTGTCGCTATACCTCGATGGCTATACGCCGCCGGTGATCATCGAGCTTCGGCAGGTGGACGAGGTGGTGCTGCGCAGCGCCAGCTACTGGGTCACCGGCGGCCTCCTCGCGGCTCTGGCGGCGATGATGATTGCCTGGCAGTACAGCCGCGACCGGGCGAATGCCTTGCGTGAGCAGACGGCGGTGGAGGAGGAGCGCCGGCGCATCGCGACCGACATCCACGACGGCGTCCTCAGTCAGCTCTCGGCGCTCAGCCGCCGCGCCGAGCTGGCCCAGCTGCTGCTGGCCGAGGACCCGCGGGCGGCACGCGATGAGCTGTCACGCGTCATCGCCGTCGCCGGGGAAGTGCACGAGGGCATTCGTTGGATCGTACGTGCCTTGCGCCAGGATCCGGCTCAGCTGACGCTCAGCGGCGAGCTCGCGCGCATCATTGACCGGTTCGAACGCAACACCGGCCTCGAGGTTGAACGTCGGCTGCCGCCGCGTGAGCCGGACGTGCCGGTTGATGCGATCCGCCATCTGGGATACATTGTAACCGAGGCGCTCGCGAATGTCTGGAAGCACGCCCGGGCCACACACGCCGTCGTCAGCGTGCGCCGCGCTGGCGAGCGGGTGGTGGTCAAGGTGGCGGATGACGGTATCGGGTTCGACCTGTCGCGGATCGATGCCGCCCCGGCGGGTCTGGGATTGAGCAACATCCGCGAGCGGGCGCGCGAAATCGGCGCCGAGCTCGAAATCCGCACCGCGCCCGGCCGCGGCACCCGGATTCTGATTTCGCTGCCGATCCTTGAGATGCCGGAGGAGACCCCGTGACGCCGATTCGGGTGGTTGTTGCCGATGATGTCGCTCTGCATCGCGAGCTGCTGGGCAAGCTGCTGGACCGCCAGCCGGATATCTCGGTCGTCGGTGAGGCTGCCTCGCCCGAGGAGGCGGTTGCGGTCACAGCCGCCTTGCAGCCGGACGTGGTTCTGATGGACCTGCGCATGCCCCGTCACGAACCCCAGGGTGGCATCACCGCCATCAAGGAAATCGCCGCCCGCCACCCGACGGTGAAGGTCCTGGTATTGACCGAATCGGATGCCGACGCCGACGTGCGCGCGGCGGCCCTGGCCGGAGCGGTGGGCTACATCGTCAAGAGCGCCAAGGCAGAGCAGATCGCCGAGGCGGTCCGCACCACCCACGCCGGGAAAGGCTGGCTCGATCCCAGCGTCACCGCCTATGTCCTGGATGACTATCGCCGCACCTCGCAGGAGGTCGGCGCGCGACCCACCCTGACCCAGACGGAGTTGCGCGTGCTGGAGTTGATCGCCGCCGGGCGGACGACGCTGGAGATCGCCGAGCAGATGTTTGTGGCCGAGAAGACAGTCAAGAATCACCTGGCGAATGTCTATCGCAAGCTCGGCGCCAAGAACCGCAGCCACGCCGTGAGCGAGGGATATCGTCAGGGACTGCTCAAATGATCGGCACGGTCGCCGGCCCGAAAGACCCAGCTCTAATATGGGACTTTTGGTCACGATTCTGCCCTGTCTACCTATGGACACGGTCACGGCGGGGTAGTAGAATGATAGTGAAAATCGTAACTGAGGGTGATACTTGATCGCCAGACTTTTGCGCGGCGTGGTCTGGGTCATTGTGCCGGCAGTCCTGATGGCCTGTGTCGGTGGCCCGGGCCAACCGCCACCGCCCAGGCTGAAAATCGGTTTGTTGCCCATCCTCGATACGCTGCCCTTCTACGTCGCCGAGAAGCAGGGCTATTATGGCGCTGAAGGCGTTGCAGTTGAGCTGGTGTCTGTCAAAGGCGCCCAGGAGCGCGATGCGCTGATGCAGGCGGGCGAGATTGATGGCATGCTGGCCGATCTGGTGGCAGCCGGTCTGCTGAACCGTGAGCAGGTGCAGGTCAAGGTGGTGGCCGTCGCGATGCGCGCCGGCCCTGACACCGCGATGTTCCGCATCCTGAGCGCGCCGGCCAGCCCGCTGCGCGCCGCCGGGGACCTGGCCGGCGTGCCGATCGGAATCAGCCAGAACACCATCATCGAGTATGTCACCCGACGTCTGCTGGCGGCTGAGGGACTGTCGCCGGATCAGGTTCAGCCGCTGGAAGTGAGCGCCATACCGGTGCGATTTGAGCAGCTGATGGCGGGGCAGATCCAGGCTGCCACGCTGCCCGAGCCGCTGGCGTCGGGCGCCATCGCGGCCGGCGCCCATTTGATCGTGGATGATACACGCCATCCGGAGTACTCGCAGACGGTGCTGGTATTCTCAAAGGTGGCAGCGGAGCAGAAGCCGGACGCCATCAGCCGCTTCCTGCGGGCGTGGTCACGCGCCGTGGCTGACATCAACAGCCGTCCGGGGGACTTTGCCGACCTGCTGATCGAGCACGGTCGGGTGCCGGAGAGCATCCGCGAAACATTTCCGATGCCAAAGTTCCCAGACGCCGCTCCTCCGACTGAGCAGGAGTGGCAGGATGTCGTGGACTGGATGGTGACAGCAGGCCTGCTCGATCACGACCAGAGGTACATGGATACAATCCTGACCGGGCTGGCGCGATGAGGCCAGGCCGTTGCGGGAGCAAGACAGAAGAGAGACACCGAGGAATGACAACGAATACCGAAAGTGCTGTGGTGTGGGTCAGCCGCGCCTCGCTGAGCGAGATCCTTGCCAACCTCGACGTGCACGCGGACCTGGCCCGGGTGGATGCGTTTATGCAGAGCCTGGTCATGTCGCCGGTGATGAACATCTCCCAGCCGGCGCGGCACGTGATCGCCGCCGGTGGCAAGCGGCTGCGGGCGGCCCTCGTGCTTCTGGCCGCCCGGCTCAACGCCTACGACGCCGCGCGAGCCATCGCGGTCGCCAGTGCCGTCGAGTTGATCCACGCCGCATCGCTGGTACACGATGACCTGATAGACCAGTCGCCCCGTCGGCGCGGACTGGAAACCGTACACAGCAAGTGGTTTCGCGATGCTGCCCTCGTCGGCGGCGACTACCTGTTTGCGCTGGCAGCGGAATCCATCGCCCGCAGCGGCGACCTGCGCGTCCTGGAATGCCTCGGTCGCGCCTCCGTCAAGATCTGCGAGGGAGAGATCAGTCTGGTGCGCGATGTGACGCCGTTCGAGGAAGCGCTGGATGCCTACTGGGCCAAGATCGCTGGCAAGACAGCGGTTCTCTTCGAGGAAGGCTTGAAGGCCGCTGGCATCGTCAGCCAGGCCAGTGAGGCGCAGGTCGCCGCGCTGGGGCGCTACGGTCACTGCCTCGGCATGGTCTTTCAGATCACCGACGACATCCTGGACTACGTTGGGGATCCGGCTGTCCTCGGCAAGCCGGTGGGCGGTGACCTGATGCGCCGACAGATCACGCTGCCGCTGATCTATGCCGCCAATGATGGCATGCCGACCGCTTTGCGCCAGACGATCGCACGCATTGACGACGGCGCCACACCTGACGACATCCAGGCGCTGCTCGCCTGGGTGCAGGCCTCCACGGCAATTCAGGAGGCGCGCACCGCCGCCAGTCGCTTCTGCGAGCAGGGATGTCAGGCGCTGTCGGAGTTGCCGGCAAGCGAGACGCGCACCGCCCTCGCGACCATCCTCTGGGCTGTCCTGGACCGCGACCGCTGATCAGCGCTGCTCAATCGGGATATAGGTCAGGTTTTCCTGTCCCACATACTCCGAGCGCGGGCGGATCAGGCGGTTGTCAGCGTACTGCTCCAGGAGGTGGCCGATCCAGCCGACAATGCGCGCCATAGCGAAGACGGACGTGAACAGGTCGGGATCAATGCCCAGGTAGTACAGCAGCGGCGCCGAGTAGAAATCCACGTTGCAGTAGATCTTGCGCTCGATCATATACGGATCGTTGCGCGCCATCTCTTCCAGTTTGACGGCGATCTCGTACCATCTCGGGTCGCCCAGTGCAGCCAGCTGGGCCGTTGCCGCCATCAAGTGCGGCGCCCGCGGGTCCTGATTCTTGTAGACGCGATGCCCCATGCCGTAGATGCGCTTGCCGCTCTCACGTGCCGCCCGGTACCACGCCTCGACGTTGTCGGGGCTGCCGATTTCAAGGATCTGCAACATCGTGGCCTCGGTCGCGCCGCCGTGCGCCGGGCCTTTCAGCGTGCCCAGGGCGCTGGTGACCGCCGAGAAGATGTCTGACTGAGTGCCGGCCGTGACCCGCGCCGAGAAGGTGGAGGCGTTGAACTCGTGATCGGCCAGCAACACGAGGTAGAGGTTGAGCGCGCGGCTTTCGATGTCGCTCGGGACCTGTCCGTGGAGCATGTACAGGAAGTTCGACGCGTGATCCAGGTCCTCGCGCGGGCCGATCACCTCAAGTCCCTTGCGGTTGCGGTCGTGCGCGGCGATAATCGTGGGGATCTTGGCGGTGAGGTCGGCCGCACGTCGCAAATTGCTCACCTGCGAGATGTCGTTCGAGCCCGGATCCCCCAGCGCCAGCGCCGACACCGCCGTGCGCAGCACCGACATGGGATGTGACTGCAGCGTGGGCGCCGAGCGGATCAGGTCCATCACGTGAAACGGAATGTTGCGCCGACTGCGCAGACTGTCTTCGAAGCTGGCGAGTTGGCGCTGGTTGGGCAGGCAGCAGTACCAGAACATATACGCGATCTCTTCGAATGTCGCCCGCTCCGCCAGATCGTGAATGTCGTAGCCCGCATAGATGAGCCGTCCTTCGTCCCCGATGACCTTGCTCATTCGCGTCCTGGCGACCACGATTCCATCCAGTCCCACGTGCACGTCTGCCATAAGTCTCAGTCTCCTTCTGTGACGTCTGCTCGCGACGGGTCCGCGACCCGTCGCCCTTCTGCCGCCGGTCACGGACCGGCGGGAGCACCCTCAATCTGCTCGCGACGGGTCCGTCACCCGTCGCCTTTTCCGCCGGTCACGGACCGGCGGGAGCCTGCTTGAGCCACCCTGCCGCCGGTCGCGGACCGGCGGGAGCACCCTCAATCTGCTCGCGACGGGTCCGCGACCCGTCGCCCTTCTGCCGCCGGTCACGGACTGGCGGGAGCCTGCTTGAGCCATCCTGCCGCCGGTCGCGGACCGGCGGGAGCGAAGATGAGCCGCCTTGCCGCCGGTCACGGACCGGCGGGAGCGTTGTTGGGCCGTCTTGCCGCCACTGACGGAGCGGTGCTGACGAGCCGGGCGAGACGCCCGAGGCGCGCCTCCAATTCGAGCCGATAGTGGGCCAGGTCCACTGTGCGGCGTGCCACACCACTCTGCATCGCCGCTTCGGCCACCGCCGGTGCCTCCCACAGCAGCACGCGCTCATCCAGCGGCTTCGGGATGATGTAGTCCGGCCCGAAGGTAAGCTCGCGCAGACCGTAGGCACGCAACACCGTCTCGGGCACCGGTTCGCGCGCCAGCGCCGCCAGGGCGTGACAGGCGGCCAGTTTCATCGCCTCGTTGATCTGACGCGCCTGAACATCCAGGGCGCCCCGAAAGATGAACGGGAAGCCAAGCACGTTGTTGACCTGATTCGGGTAATCGCTGCGTCCGGTGGCCACAATCGCATCCGGCCGCACCGACCGCGCCAGCTCATAGCGGATCTCGGGGTCCGGATTCGCCATCGCGAAGATGATCGGCGAATCGGCCATCGAGCGCGCCATCTCTTCGGTTACGACATTGGCGACCGAAAGGCCGACAAAGACATCGGCGCCTGCGAGGGCATCGGCCAGGCTGCGTGCCGCCGTCTCACGGGCAAAGCGGGCCTTGTACTCGTTCATCCCCACGCTTCGACCGGCGTAGATCACCCCATGCGAGTCGACCATCGTGATATTGGCGGCGTCAAAGCCGGCCAGAATAAACATGTTGGTGCAGGCGACCGCTGCCGCGCCGGCGCCATTGACGACAATGCGGACATCTTCCTTGCGCTTGCCGACGATCTCAACCGCATTGAGCAGCCCTGCGGTGGCGATGATCGCGGTGCCGTGTTGGTCGTCGTGGAAGACGGGGATGTCGAGGCTCCGTTTGAGCGTCTCCTCGATGACGAAACACTCCGGCGCCTTGATGTCCTCCAGATTGATGCCGCCAAAGGTCGGCTCCAGCGCGGCGACGATGTCCATCATCCCCACGTTGCCCGAAGCGGCGAACTTCGAGCTGGCGACGGTGGAATTGCCGGAGCCGGGCGAAGGTGAAGTCTTGGTGCGCAATAGCTGGATGTCGGTCGATCCATACATGCGCGGGCGCATGTATGACCGCCCGAGCTATGTCCCTCCCTTCCAAATCGGCCAAGCCTTGCAAGGCGGCGCCGTCGGAACCGTGGTGAAGTCGAACGATGCGCGCTTCAAACCGGGCGATCTGGTCGAGAGCATGAACGGC
>Ga0101944_10007439_pt1 | contig 10949 bp, 15 predicted proteins | sample DewCreD2012metaG_FD_75245 | JGI IMG/M metagenome (GOLD analysis project Ga0101944, IMG submission 75245) | Hot spring sediment bacterial and archeal communities from British Columbia, Canada, to study Microbial Dark Matter (Phase II) - Dewar... ... | reverse complement strand
GTGCACCGGGCGCATGCAGGGAATTTTCGGTGGAGTCTCCGGCGTGCTCGTCGAGAAAAATGTGCTGGAAGTGAGCTTTCCCAACGCGATTCGCCTGGCGGGCACCGGCAACCGGGTCCGCTACAACGAGGTGAAGACGGTGCCGACCGCCCGCTTCAAGCCGATGATCCTCCTGAAGGGCGAGGGCAACATGGCCTGCGGCAACCGGATCGAGACAAAGGGAAGCCAGTGGGCGACCCGCCCCTGCACCGCGGCCGAGGCGGCGGCGGTCCCGCGGCCCCTTTCGGCGGCATAAAGCCTGCTGGCGGCGCTGAACAGCCATCCCGACACGGCGCAGAATCCTGCCAGCACGGCCAGGCAGGCTGCCAGCACGGCCCCGGGACCAACCAGCTCGCCTGGCAGGGAGGGCAGCCCCGGCCGCAACACACGCGCCGCCAGGATGGAACCGGGAAACAAAAACGCCAGTCCCAAATTGAGCCACGCGGCAAGCCTGCGGGGACGGCGGGCGGGAAGCCGTCCGAGCACGCCGCTGCCCAACGCTGTCGCTATCAGCCAGACGGCGAGCATCAGTCCAAGCGTGTTCTCCGCGCCGCCGAACAGGACCAGCAGCTCGCGCACAAAGACCACCTGCGCCACAATCGCAGCGAATCCGATCAGCAGGAACAGCGCACGCAGAGGCGGCATAGGCGATGACGACACACCAGCGGCCTGCTCTCAGAGGTACTACATTTTCACGACGCCCGGGCGGGCCGGTGCGTGCATGTGCGGCCCCTCGCGCCAGTCCGACCGATGCACGCCGCCTCGAGTGACGCAGACTTGCCCGTTGGGCAAGCTTTCCTAGTGGGGCAGGCCTCCAGGCCTGCGGCCGACATTCCTGCCGGCCTTGGTTCCCTTCACCCACTGCTCTGCGTTCCGCGAAATCTTGCGCTCTGTAGATGCTGCCCCGGCGTCTCCGCGCCCTCTCTTCCCATCTCCGTGTTTCTCTGTGCAACTAACCCGTAGATTCTTTTCCTCCCGCAAAGATTTTCATGCCGCCACGGGAGCGAGTTGCCGGTGGGACCACAGCCGCCACGCCTGTTTGGTTGCGGCTATGCCGCGCTGTGGTGATAGGCGGTATTCACGCCACGTTCTGTCGCGATGAGGCGATGGAGCATACGGATGCGGTGGTCACCGGAGAGGCGGAATCGGTCTGGGGCCAAGTTTTGACGGATGCGCGTGAACGTGCTCTGCAAAGGGTATATGAGGGCGGTCTCAGCAGCATGGACTCGATCCCGGCTGCCCGGCACGACCTGCTCCAGGGACGGTACTATTTCGGCTCGGTTCAAACCACGCGCGGCTGTCCGTTGAATTGCAGCTTTTGTAGCGTTACGGCCTTCAACGGGGGCACATTCCGCCACCGGCCCGTCGATGATGTCATTCGAGAGCTGCGGGCCATCCGGGAAAGAATCATCCTGTTCGTGGACGACAACCTCATCGGTACCCGCGAGGACCATCTCGCCTACTCCAAGAATCTCTTCCGGGCGATGATTCGGGAAGGGCTGACGCGGCCCTGGATCTGCCAGGCCACCATCAACTTCGCCGACGATGACGAGCTACCTGAGCTCGCCGCGCGTTCGGGATGCCAAGGCGTGTTCATCGGATTCGAGTCCCCCACCGTGGAAGGGTTGACGGCCGTAGGAAAGACGTTCAACCTCCAGAAGGGGAGAGACCTCCGCGAGTCCGTCCGCCGGATTCAACGGCATGGCATGTGTGTTGTGGGCTCTTTCATTGTGGGTATCGATACGGATCAGCGAGGGATTGGGGAGGCAATCGCCCGCGCGGCTGGGGAATATGGCGTCGACGCCGCCAATGTTCTGATCCTAACTCCGCTACCGGGAACCAGGCTCTACGCCCAAATGGAGCGCGAAGGGAGGATCCGGTCGAACCAATATCCGCAGGACTGGAGGTACTACACACTGACTTATCCCGTGGCAAGTTACGCGCACCTTACCTGGTCGGAATTGGCAGACGAAGTCAAGCGGTTCAACGACCGATTCTACTCTTACGGGCAAATCCTTCGCCGGATGCTGCACCTCGCCCGATACGCAAGACGTTTCAAGACGTTTCTTCTCGCCTTGGTCGCCAACCTGAGCTATCGGTCCAACCATTTTCTTGACAGGCGCCTCGATGCCAGCCGGGTCCCGTCTCCGGTTCTGGGCGCTGCACCTTGGGCGGAGGCGGGTATTGAGGCGTCGTCCCGGGTGCCGCATGCCGACGGCGGCTGCTGAAGGCTCACGGTTGATGCGGGCGGCTTTCCTCCTGGATTCGGTCGCACCTCGCGGACGGACGCCGGTGGTCCGGCTGTTGGCGCCAGTTCTTCACGCCTCTCTTCCAATTCTTTCTTGACCGCGATCAATGTCTTTTCCTGCGCGGAGCGTATCCTGCCCACCACGATCCTCCGCAAAAGCGCCCCCTTCCATCCTGTGAGTCCCTGCTGTGTCGAGCCCCTCAAGCTGATAAGGTAGAAGCCTTTGATGCCATAGGTAGAGATGTCCGGGATGCACTCGGTGATGTCCAATGCAAGCTGGAAATAATGGCTGGCGTACAATTGCTTGACCGCAACCACCTGCGCCGCTCCCCTTGGACCCGCCGAGCGGTATGCCACCACATGATTCAGACGGAGCGTGGGCTTCAGGCCGAAGTTGACTCTCTCCCAGTAGAACGACGACTCAACATTCGCCAGAGTTGTGTTCGGGTAGTCCAGCAAGTAGCGGCTCAGCGCCGGAAGGTAGACAGGCAGAACCTCCGACCGACCCAGCAGCGATCGAAGCTCGGCGTCCACGTCGAAAGGATGGCTGTTATCGCGATAGATCCCGAGAGCGCTATTACCCTCTGCCTGATAGCGCCGCAGGACTTCAAGCGCTATTCGCTGGATCCGGTCGTTCACCTGGGAAGCGGCACCGGACCCGCTGGAGCGGTCCAGTGACCGCTGAAGCTCCTGCATAGCTTCCGTGGGCAACTGCACCGCGCACTTGCCTGGTTTGCAGGTTTTCAGGTCCTTTAGATCCTCCGGCTCCAGCGTAAAGGCCTCCAAATCCGCGAGCATCGGCGGATCGCTGATCCGGCCGACGCCCAGATAACTGGGCAACCGCCGCAGCCGGTCCAGATCAAACGCGAACCTGACGTACTCCTCCGGGGTGGCGTTGACGAACACGGCGCCAAAGACAACGATTTCGGACGGTCTTTGGGACGGAAGGACCTTCGCAACTACCCCGCCACGAGCGATCATGGCGATCTGGTCATCGCTCAAACCGACCTGCTCCTTGAAAAACACGCGCAACTCCGGCGCCGTTTGGGCGGAGCCAACAAGAGCGCCGGCGAGCATGACACCAGCGAGAGTACGTGCCTTGATCATGGGCGCCTCGGCGTCAGCCTGACTCTTGTGCGACAAGATCAGGCCGGCTCCCTGCTCATTTTACCGAGCCGGAGGCATGAAGCGGCGCCCCGTTATGCTACATCGCACCAATGACAAAGCCCTCCGCAGTACCACGGGTGCTTCGAATTCGAACACTGTAACTGTCCGCGAAAAATGGAGCCCGGGACACCACACTCAGATGCCAACGGTTCCCGGCATCAGAGGCGGCTCCCGGACTCCGCGGGAACTCCCGTATCCTTCCTGGCTGACCTCTACCAGGGTCTAGCGATGGCTCCGTGCCGCTTCGTGAACTCCTCGATTTGCGCCTCGGCCGCGTCCTTCGCCATGCCGTAGCGCTCCTGAAGCCTGCCGGCCAGTTGATCACGCTTTCCGGCGATGACGTCGAGATCATCGTCAGTGAGGTCGCCCCACGTTTCCTTGACTTTGCCCTTCAACTGTTTCCAGTTGCCCTCGAGTATGTCCCTATTCATACCATCTCCTCCTGGCTGTATGGGTCCTGAGCCGACAAAGCGGAGCCGGCCACAAGGAACGCTATGATAAGTCTCATTCGGATCACCTTTTCGTTGTCGTTGTTGTTTTTACGAAGACTAGCGTTTGGATGAGGTTGACGCGCTTGTGCGCTCCCGCATCGAGTGCTTGTTCAGCAAGGCGATGAGCTTTGCCGCCGCTTTGGGCGGCCGCACGCCGGTGGTCACGATCTGCCGGTTCTCCAGTTTCTTGCCGTAGAGTGTTTTGTTGTCGTCCAGGTCCTGCCGCAGGGTGGCGCCTTCCAGAGCGAGACCCGCGAACAATCCTTGCGATCGTGACCAGGAAAGAATGTCGGCTCTCATCTGCGCGTCTGTTTGGGCGGTCGCGGTCCGTCCCACGGGACCTGCGGCGACCGAGCCTTCGGCGCCCATGGTGAACTTGCTCGAGAGGAGCTTGTCCGCACCACGCTCGCTCATCACCAGCATGATCAAATCGGTCTGGGATCCTCCGATTTGGAAGCCCACGCTGCCGCCTTCGATGCGGACGGTTCCTGGCGCCGACCAACCGGCCCCGCTCTTATTCCGGCACAGGAGGTAGCCTTTTCCATACTTGCCTCCAAACACGAAGGCCGCAGTCTTTAGTCCGGGAACGATCACGATGCAGTGTGCCTTCTCAAGCAGATCTTGTGGAATGCCGCTATCCGGCGCCGCCATCACTTCAGAAAACACCGCAGCGGCTTCGTTCAGCCGCTTGACAGGCTCTGTGTCCTTGGCCAACATCATCGGCGCAAAGGCCAGCGCAGCTACGAGAATCACTTTCATTGTTCACCTCTCTGTCGGTCCGCTCGAATCTCCAGTGCATGACGGAACGACTCACTGAATCCACTGCACGAATCGCGCCAGCGCCCGATTCCGCCGGGAGGATTGACACTGCAAGGAGAGCGGGCAGGGAAGGGGGAACGCCGGACGAAATGGGCTGACCAAAGGCGGTCATATGACCGCTGCTGGTCAATCCATCTGGGCTTGTCCGGTTCTCTTGCCGTGCCGGCGCGTTGCCAGGACGAACCCCGGGGGCCCATTGGGGCCGGCGTTCCGATCCGACTACCCAGCCTCTGGCTCCAACGGCTCGGGGGACGAGGAGGCATGTGCCAACTCTCCATTCTCGCGGGCGCCTGGCCCTCGGATTGCACTGTTCGAGAGCGTTGGCGACAGGAAAGGACAGAAAAGGAGTCCACTGAGATGCCGAACCAGTCAACGGGAGACGTAGGTCCGCCTGCCACCGCCGCAGAGCCGCAGGCAATTGAAAATGGGAGCGCCGCTGTACTGGTATTTGTGGCCGGAATGGCGGCGGGCGTTGTCCTGGGGCTCATGGTTGCTCCGACTTCCGGCGCTTCATTGCGTCGCGGCGTTGGCCGCAAGCTCAGAGAGGGTGCGGATTGGATCAACAGCAAGGCCACCGCGGCGGAGCGGGTGTTCCTGACCCAATCCGCTGGATTGCGCGACGGGATCAAAGCTGCGGCGGCGGCGGTCAAGTGAGGGTGAAGCGCGGCTCATGGGAAGGACCAGGGGAATGAATGCGGATTTAGGCAACTTGGGCTGTTCGCGCCTCTCGCACCCCCCGGCCGCGGTGTCCCAACACGTTTGTTCTTCTGCGTGTGGGGAGCCTGCGGGCGGTCCTGTCATCTTGTCCCTTCGGGCATTGCTTGGCTTCTCTGACGGCTTTGTGGGTGGCCTGATTGGTGGCGGCGTCTATTGTCTGATTCTTGTCTGGCTCCAGACGGATGAGCTGGTGCTCGCCTGTTTGCGCGTGGTGGCTCTCTCGCTGGTCTTCGGTGGATTCGAGGCGTGGCGCGTCACGCAAGGGCGGACGCTGAAGAGCGCCAGAAAGAACTTGGGATGGACCCTCGCGGCGGGCATGCTCCTGCTGTGGGGGCTGGGTATGGCGGTTCCAAAAGCCGAACGTTCCCATCCTGCGCCACCTCACCAAACACCCAGTCGATTGGCTCCGTCTCCAGGCAGCCGCGTTTCACTTCCCGCTGTGGCGGCCGCAGTGGAGCGTGCTTCAGACTGCCGCTTCGTCATTACCGGAAGTCCTCAAAACAGGTTCAAGTGACGACCAGCCGCGCTTCCGGCGCGCAAGAAGAGAGTACTTGAAGAAAGTGAGAACACAAATGCTAGTGATAATCATCATTCTGTTGTTGGTCTTCGGCCTTGGCGGAGGATATTACGGTCATCGCCGCTGGGGGGCTGGCGGAGGCGTGGGCACGGGACTGGGAACTGTCCTGCTCATTCTCCTCATCGCTTACATGTTGGGACTGTTCCGCTGAAGCCGTAGCCGGCGAGTTCCTTGTCTGCGGGCATGTAGTTGCTGAATTGCCGCTCTGAGGGAGAATGAGCGCGATTAAAGGAGTTAACTATGACGACGATGCCGAACCCATCAACGGAGCCACCCGGAATTCCGACCAGTAGCGTGAAGCGGCCGGCGAAGGGAAGGATCATTCTTGTTACCGCCCTTCTTAATGCTCGCCGCATTTCTGGCCGGGTTCCTGCCCAACTACATAAAAGGACAGCGCCTGGCCAGTGAGTTGCGAGAGGCGCGGCAGGAGAGCGCCATGGCAGAACTGCGAGACTTGGCGGGCCTGCTTTACCTGCAAGCAAACCAGAAGGATTACGGGCTCGCGGCCACCACCAGCACCCGCTTCTTCGAACGCACCTGGGAACTCGCTAACCAGATTCCGGACCCCAGCCGCAAACAGCCCCTCGAGGGTCTTGAGTCTTCGAGATCAGGTCACATCGCAACTGGCGAATGGCGAACCAGGGGTTCTGAACGATCTACAGGAGTTATTCGTGAAGACCCGCCAGGCGACGAGTGCCGGCGCCGGTGCACTGCGACCCGAGTAGCGTTGCGCGTCGGCTTGAGAGGGCTCGAATCAGGTTCCCGCGATGTCTCGTGCTTATCCGAACATCGGATGAATGGATCCGTGAACGGGTGGGGCGGCGTCTGCACTACGGGAAAGACCTACCCGCCTCGTCTTCCCCGCATCTTCAGATGCGGCGCCCTCGACCGTTAATGGTCAAGTGACCTCTTACGGTCAAACCCTCTGGACGGATCTGGGATCGCCAAGCCCTCAGGGCGACAATGGGCGGCGGGCTTGCCTCAGTGGCGTGGTTGGACTTTGAATTGCAGTGGTAAGTCGCGAAGGAGGGCAAAAACATGCCCTTGGTCAATCTCGTCATTGCGTTGATCGTCGTCGGCGTGGCGCTGTGGCTGATCAATCGATTCATTCCCATGGCCTCCAGCATCAAGATGATTCTAAACGTCGTCGTGGTGGTGGCCGTCGGGATTTGGGTATTGCAGGCGACGGGGCTGTGGGGGAACCTCAGCAGCTACCGCATAGGGCGGTAATGCGTCGCGGTCAACCTCGAGGGTGAGGGATTCAGGTTGTGTTCTGACGGTGACGCGGTGCGGTTAGAAGTGGCGCGTCACGTCTGGATGTTGGCAGGGAGCATCTGGCTGGCGGAAGAGCATCCGCCACCCGGCAGCAGAGGAGGAAATCAACATGGTCAGCAGTCGTAAGCTGTATGATTCGGCGTTCAGGACACGGCGAACAGCCGCCGTGGCGGCAGGGTTCGTCCTGGCGCTGGTCCTGCCATTAGAGGCGGGCGCGCAAGGCGGGTTCAACGGTCCGGGGCGATACGAGATCGTCAATTTGAAATCGGGCAAGGCGCTGGATCTTGACCGCAACAACCAGACGAACGTGATCCAGTTCTCCCGGCAGGGAACCGACAATCAAACATGGGAAATCCGGCCGGCCGGCTCAGGTTATTACTTTCTGCAAAACACGGCCAACGGCAGCGCCCTGGAGGCAACCGGCACTCAGAACAGCACGCCGGTACGGGCGGTGCGCTTTACTGGTGCTGCCAACCAGCAGTGGCGCTTCGATACGAGCAGGAGCGGGTCCTCCCTCATCATCTCGCGGCAAGGCAAGGCGCTGGATGTTCCGGGCGGGACGAGCGCGGACGGAGCGCGGGTGCAGATTTACGATATCAATCGAGAGTCGAACCAACAGTTCACTTTTCGGATGGTGTCCGGCACCGACGGTTGGGCGGCGAGCGGCGATGCGAGTTCCAGCTATGCGACTTCCAGCGCTGGCGCCGGCCGCACCGTGCTCAAGCCCGGCTGGAACATGTTCTCGGCGCAGCAGGACGTCGAGGTGGGGCAGCAGGTTTCCCGGGACGCCGAGCGGCAATTGCCCATGTTGAACGACTCCCGGGTGGACCGTTACCTAAACAATCTGGGGCAGAGGCTGACGGCACACGCGCCCGGCACGAAGTTTCCCTACACATTTAAGGCGGTCAACGACAAGGCGATCAATGCCTTCGCGCTGCCCGGCGGGCCGATTTACATCAACCGCGGCGTGATTGAAGCCGCCGACAATGAAGCGCAACTGGCGGGCGTCATGGCACACGAAGCGTCGCACGTGGCGCTGCGCCATGGAACCAATCAGGCCAGCAAGGCTTCCGCCGCCCAGATGCCGCTCGCCATTTTGGGCGGTATGCTGGGCAGCGACTCGACTGGGGCCATTTTGACGCAACTTGGCGCAGGTTTCGCGGTGAATTCCGTCCTGCTGAAATACTCACGCACGGCCGAGAGCCAAGCCGACATCTTGGGTGCGCAGATGCTAAGCGATGCCAACTACGACCCGCGCGCGATGGCGCAGTTCTTCGAGAAAATCCGGGCGCAGGACGAAGGCGGGCAGCCCATTGCGTTCTTCAGCAGCCACCCCAGTCCGGAGCGCCGGACTGAGCGCATCAATGAAGAAGTATCCAACATTGGCAGTTCGGGGCGCAGCTATAACACCGATTCACGGGAGTTCAACCAGATCAAGCGCTACGTCCAGTCGCTTCCAGCGCCGCGCCCCAGCCAACTCCAGGGCCAGCAGCAACAGGGCGCGTCGGGCCAGCCGGGTCAGTCTTCGGATCGTTTCGTAGGCGTCGAAAACGCGTTGCTGCGCATATCGCATCCGGAGAATTGGAGGGCTTACGGCCAGGGCGACGCCATCACCATCGCGCCGAGCGGCGGGTTGGTAAACGACGGCAGCGGTAATCAAGCTCTGGCTTACGGTGTCATCGTGAACATCTTCGAGCCGCCGCAAGCGGACCGCTACGGCCGGCAATTGCAAGGGCCGGCCTGGGGACAAGGCACGGACCAGGGCGCCACGACCCTGCTGCAAGACAACACCACCCGGTTGATCCAGGAGTTTCGTCTGTCGAACCGGAACATGCGCGTAATACGTTCCAGCGAAACCATTAATGCAGGCGGCCTGCGCGGGCTTTCGACGTATCTATCGAACGATTCGCCGCATCCGAATGGGGGACGCGAGACAAACTGGCTCGTCACACTGCCGCGGCCAGACGGACTGCTCTTCTTCGTTTTCACAGCGCCGGAACGCGAGTTTCAGGCTTATGAAAACACGTTTCAACAAATCTTGTATTCGGTTCGCTTGAAGCAGTGATTAGGCGCTTAGCCTGGCCTCAGCAGGGGACACGCGCCGGCCCTGGGCACTATTTGCAACCGGCGCGTCGATAACATATGACTTAACAGACGACCAAAGAGGAGGGAAGCGAAATGTTGTGGACAATTGTGGGGATCCTGTTTGTGCTGTGGCTGCTTGGAATGGCTACTTCATATACGATGGGTGGCCTGGTGCATGCGTTGTTGGTGCTGGCGCTGGTAGTGATCATCTTCAACGTAATCCGGGGACGTCGAGCCACCGGGTAGTCCTCAGACAAAGAAACGCGCGGATCGCGGAGTTGCCATCTTCCAAACGCACCCGCGGACGATTCCCCGGGCGCAGCGTGGCATGGATTGCGGGTGGTGCGCCACTTCGCGCCGATGATAAGCCTGGAACGGCAAGTTCCCAGGGACATGCCACGAAGTGTGAGGAGAAAATGCAATGAGAGCGAGAACTCTATTCACCATGAACTTGGCGCTATCGGCCGCTCTGTTCCTGGCGGGATGCAACTCAAGCAACGGACCACGCCAGAATGCGGTGGGCCAGGAGAAGGCCGTGGGAATCCGAGGCGAAGGCTCCCCCGCGGCCGTTACGGCCCAGCCTCGTTCCAGTCTGATTACCCTGCCGGTGGGCACTTCGGTTGTGGTGCGAACCACCAGCGTCATGTCCACAAAGACACACCAAGCTGGTCAGTCCTTCATTGCTCATCTGGAGCAGCCACTGGTTCTCGATGGCCGCGAGATCGCACCCAAAGGCGCCGAAGTGGAGGGTACGATTGTCGAGAGTGACCCCGGCGGACGAGTGAGGGACCGAGCTACTCTGGCCGTCACAATGACCCAGTTGCACCTTGGGGGCGGCCGCGTAGCCCAGATTTCGACCGGCGCGGTCGCCCATGAGGCAAACGCCACGAAGGCCAAAGACGCAGCCAAGATTGGAATTGGCAGCGGTGTTGGTGCGGCGATCGGTGCCATCGCCGGAGGAGGCAAGGGCGCTGCCATCGGCGCGGCCGCGGGGGCGGGAGCCGGAACCGGGGTGGTGCTTGCCACGCGCGGGGATCCGGCCGTCATCCCCAGTGAAACCGTCCTGCACTTCGCGCTTAGAGCGCCGGTAACGTTGGCCTGGTCAAGGTAGATACTGCACAGCGGCCGACCGACCGCGAGTGGCCAGGTGCTGAATCCCGGGCTCAAGAATCAACTCTTCTGGGCGGGAAGCTGCCCGCCACAGCGTCGGCGAGACGGTGTCTTGGGCGCCGGTGTGGTCGGCGGCCCTGCGCAATGCGACAGGTCAGGCGCGCGCGGTTCCCTTCGCCCCGGGCACCAAAGCGTGAGTTGTTATTGCAGTTACCGCGGTTTTCAACCATACTGAGCAAATCGCAAGGACTGGGAACTTATGAACGTCCTGCTCATCTATCCGCAATGGCCGGATACTTTCTGGAGTTTCAAACACGCGCTGCCGTTTCTGGGCAAGCGCTCGCCTTATCCGCCGCTGGGGCTGCTCACCGTCGCTTCCTTACTGCCGGAGCACTGGAAGAAACGGCTGGTGGACACCAGC
>Ga0101944_10007438_pt1 | contig 10952 bp, 11 predicted proteins | sample DewCreD2012metaG_FD_75245 | JGI IMG/M metagenome (GOLD analysis project Ga0101944, IMG submission 75245) | Hot spring sediment bacterial and archeal communities from British Columbia, Canada, to study Microbial Dark Matter (Phase II) - Dewar... ... | reverse complement strand
GCGTGGTCAACATCGTGCCGGGCGGGCGGCCGACCGGGGCGGCGCTCGTGCAGCATGCCGGCGTGGACAAGGTGGCCTTTACCGGCTCGACGGCGGTCGGGAAGTGGATCATGAACGAGCTGGCCGGCACGAACAAGAAGTACACGCTCGAACTCGGCGGCAAGGCGGCGAACATCATTTTCGAGGACGCGGCAATGGATCAGGCGGTCGAGGGAATCATCAACGCGATCTTTTTCAACCAGGGCCATGTTTGCTGCGCGGGATCGCGGTTGCTGGTGCAGGAGGGCATCGCCGAGACGGTGATCGCGAAACTGAAACAACGGATGCAAACGCTGATCGTCGGCGACCCGCTGGATAAAAACACCGACATCGGAGCGGTCAATTCGCGGGAACAACTGGAGAAGATCCAGCGCTACCTCGACATCGGTCGCGAGGAAGGCGCCGAGCTGTGGCAGCCGGATTGTCCGCTGCCCGAGCGCGGGTTTTACTGTCGGCCGACGTTGTTCACCCACGTCAGCCAGTCCCACCGGATCATGCAGGAGGAAATCTTCGGGCCGGTGCTGGCGGTCCAGACGTTTCGCACCGCCGAGGAAGCGGTCGAAAAAGCCAACAACACGCCCTACGGCCTGAGCGGCGGCGTTTGGACCGACAAGGGAGCGAAGATTTTCAAGGTCACCGGCCAGATCAAAGCCGGCGTGATTTGGGCCAACACGTTCAACAAGTTCGACCCCACCAGCCCGTTCGGCGGCTACAAGGAAAGCGGGATGGGCCGCGAAGGCGGCTGGCATGGATTGCTCCCCTACGTGACGCTGGAGGTCCCATGAGCGAACGCGTTCCCGTCCTGAAGACCTACAAACTGTACATCGGCGGCGAGTTCCCGCGCAGCGAGTCCGGTCGCAGCTACGATCTCGACGACGCGCGCGGCCGACACATCGCCAACGTGGCGCTGGCGTCGCGCAAGGATTTTCGCAACGCCGTCGTGGCCGCCCGCGCCGCGCAGCCGAAGTGGGCCGTCCGCTCGGGGTACAACCGCGGCCAGATTCTCTATCGGATTGGCGAGATGGTGGAGGGTCGGCGCGATCAGTTTGTAGCCGAGTTGAAACAGCAGGGCGCGTCGCTGGCCGAAGCGCGGCGTGAAGTGGAGGCCACCGTGGACCGGCTGATCAGCTTTGCCGGCTGGGCCGACAAGTACCAGCAACTGTTCAGCACGGTCAACCCGGTCGGCTCGCCGCATTTCGTGTTCTCGGTGCCGGAGCCGACCGGTGTGGTCGTGGTGATTGCGCCGTCCGACCGCGCGTTGCTCAGTCTGGTCACCACGCTGTGCCCGGTGCTGCTCGGCGGCAACACGGTAGTGGCGCTGGCCTCGGAGAAAAAACCGCTCTGCGCGATCACGTTCGCCGAGGTGCTGGCCACCAGCGACGTGCCGCCCGGCGTCGTCAACATCCTGACCGGCGCGCGCGCGGAGTTGCTGCCGCACATGGCCGGTCACATGGATGTCAACGCCATCGTCTATGCCGACGACGATCCGGCGGAGAGAAAACTGATTCAGCAGGAAGCGTCGCGGAACCTCAAGCGGGTCATCTTCGCTTCGCCCGACGACGAATCGCCGTACGCGATTCTCGCCGCGCAGGAAATCAAGACCACCTGGCACCCGGTCGGCTTGTAGAATTCGGGCGTGAGGAAGCGCAGTGGTGGCTTGCTTCCCCGCCGGCTCGCTGCTATACCAGCCCCGCCACGGAGAGGTGGCTGAGTGGTCTAAAGCGGCGGTTTGCTAAACCGCTGTACGGGTGAAAACCTGTACCGAGGGTTCGAATCCCTCCCTCTCCGCCACTCTCATTTACGGCCGCGCAGGCGACCGGGGGTCTGGCCGGTATGCTGGCGGAAAACCCGGCAGAAATAGCTGTAGTCGCGAAAGCCGGTCAGTTGGCTGATTTCTTTGGCGGGACGGGCGGTGGACAGCAACAAATCGCGCGCCCGCTCCAGTCGCACGCCAACCAGGTAGGCCCACGGACTGTGGCCGGTCTGAGCCCGGAAAAGCCGCGAAAAATGATACGGAGACAAACCGGCGAAAGCGGCGATGTGTTCGACGGCCAGCAACGGATCGGTGTAGCGTTGGTGGATGAAACGGACTGCGCGCTCGACGGGGCCGACTTCGGGCGCGGCGCCGCGGTACAGGTCCATCAGCAGTTGATAGAGCCGGGCCGACAGCGTGAAACGGTCGAGGGACCGGCCTGCGGCGGCTTCGTGATACGTGCGCCGCAACAGTTCGGGCACCGGCCCGTCGTAGATCGCGCCGCGCTGCGCCAGTAGCTCCGTTACGTGCCAGCGCGCCATGTCTCCGACAAAGAGCACATAGTAGAATTCCCACTTCGAGCCGGCGGGCAACCAGTAGGCCGTCGGGGAGGGGGAGTTGACCAGAAACGCGCGGCCGGCGGTCAGGACGTACTCGCGGTCGGCGCGGAACCGACCCTCGCCGCTGACGGTCCACTGCAGCAGCGAGAATTTTTCCCGGTGGCGGTTGTCGTAGGCATACCGGCGGGGATCGGTCTCGTAGCCGTAGCCGACGGAGACGATTTCGCAGCGATGGGCGGCGAAGCCCTTGAACGAGGAGAGTCGGATGTCGCGGGACTGGTTCACCGCACGAATCTACCATGAATTCGCAATTTTTTACCATAGAGCTTGTTTGCACAGCGGAATGCCACGGCTAAGCTGGCGCACGAATTTTACACGGACGAAGGAGAACCAACATGCCCGTCAAGATTGCTTTCATCGGAGCCGGTAGTGTCGGATTCACGCGGCGGTTGACGCTGGACGTGCTGACGGTGCCGGAGTTGCAGGACACGCAGTTTGCATTTCATGACATCAACCCGCGCAACCTCGACATGGTGGCGCAACTGTGCGCGAAAGATATCCGCGAAAACAAACTGCCGGCCAAGCTGACGTCGCATCGCGAGCGGCGAGCGGCGCTGGAGGGCGCCGATTATGTGATCAACTGCACGCGCATCGGCGGCCTGGAAGCCTTCCAGTTGGATATTGATATTCCGCTGACGTACGGCGTGGACCAGTGCGTCGGCGACACGCTGTGTGCGGGCGGCATCATGTACGGTCAGCGCAACATTCCGCAGATCCTCGATTTTGTCCGCGACATGAAAGCGGTGTCGAAGCCGGATGTCCTCTTTCTGAATTACGCCAATCCGATGGCGATGAACACGTGGGCGGCGCTGGACGCCTACGACCGCGGCCAAGGCGTCAATACCGTCGGGCTGTGTCACGGTGTCGAGGGCGGCTGGTGGCAGATCGATCAGGCGTTGGCCGTCTACCACGGCGATGCTGACGAGACGGTGGATTTCCGTCAGCGCACGCAAGTCGTCTGCGCCGGCATCAATCACCAGACTTGGTATATCCGGGTGCGATACAAAGGCCGCGACGTCAGCGGCGAGGAACTGCTTCGGGCGTTCGAGGCTCACCCCGAATTCCGCAAGAGCGAGAAGGTGCGGATTGATGTGCTGCGCCGTTTCGGCTACTTCAGCACCGAATCGAACGGCCATCTCAGCGAATATGTGCCGTGGTACCGCAAACGCCCCGGGGAGATCAAACAGTGGATTGATCTCTCCTGCTGGATCAACGGCGAGACGGGCGGTTATCTGCGGGTCTGCACCGAAGGTCGCAACTGGTTCGAGACTGATTTTCCGAAATGGCTCGCCGAAGCCGGCAAACCGATCAAACAGGAAGAACGCAGCCACGAACACGGCAGCTACATCATCGAAGCCATCGAGACCGGCCGGCCGTATCGCGGACATTTCAACGTCCGCAACAACGGTTGCATCACCAACCTGCCGCCCGATTGCATCATCGAAGCCCCCGGTTACGTGGACGAGTTTGGGATCCATATGACCCCGATTGGCGACCTGCCGCTGGCCTGTGCCGCCACCTGCAACGCCAGCATCTCCGTCCAGCGAATGGCCAAGGAAGCCGCCGTCAGCGGCGACGTGACGCTGTTGAAACAAGCCATGCTCCACGACCCGCTGGTGGCCGCCGTTTGCAGTCCGCCGGAGATCTGGCAGATGACCGACGAGATGCTGGTGGCGCAGGCGCGCTGGCTGCCGAATTACCGGCATGCCATTGCCGCCGCCAAAAAACGGCTGGCCACCGGGCCGCGGATCAAAACTCGTGTCTGGAAAGGAGCGGCGCGGCTAAAAGTCAAATCGGTGGCCGAGTTGCGCCGTCAGCAGGAAGCCAGTGTGCTGGCCGCCGACAAGGCTGCGGCCAAACGCGCCCGGGCGGCCGCTGCGGCGGTGAAAAAGAACGGCGCGGGCGCACAGGGCGGGTGAAGCTGATCGGCTACGCGGACGCGACGAGGCCGAGCCGTTTCAAGGACTCGGCGATGGCGGCGTGGAAGGTCAGCGGGTTCATGTCATCCTTGTTCAGGAAGGCGGCGCCGAGTTCGTCGAGATTTTCGGGGATTTGATCGCGTTGGAGGCCGGAGAGAACCACCACGGGGATGCGGATGCCGTTGCCGCGCATTTGGCGCAGGACTTCGCCGCCTCCCATGACCGGCAATTTCCAATCCAGCGCGACCAGGGCGTAACGGGTAAACCGCATCTTCTCGAGCGCTTCCCGGCCGGTGGCGGCGTAGTCCACGATCAGCTCGCGCTCAAACGGCCAGGCTTTGCCGAGATGACGGGCGGTGATTTCGCCGTCCACCGGATTGTCGTCAATGACGAGGACACGGAAGAATTTCTGGCCGGCGGTCGCCGCGGTGGCACTGGTATCGTTCACGTGCGCCCCCATCGGCAGTGTACCGAGCCGTTGGCTCCGGCGCAATGCCGGACTTGCGGCGGTGTGGCTCAGGCGATTTGCAGTTCGTGATGAAGGATGCTGAGCGTGTACAATGCGGCGGTGTCGGCGCGCAGGACCAGCGGGCCGAGGGAAAGGGGCCGGCAACCGGCGGATTTGGCGGCCGCCAGCTCGGCCGGGGTGAAATCACCCTCGGGACCAATCAGGACAAGGACCGAGCCGATCGGCGAGCGCGGGGGTGCGGGAAGATACGATTTCAACGGCTGGGCGTCCGGTTGCAGCGAGCCAATCAATCTCAGGTCGGCTGCCGGCAGCGCGGCGAAGAACGCGGCGGCTTTGACCGGCGGGTGGATGGTCGGCAGCCAGTTCTGGCCGCATTGTTTGCAGGACTCCAGCGCGATGGCGCGCCAGCGATCGAGTCTGCCGCTGGCCTCGACGACGGTGCGTTCGGAGAGCAACGGATAGATTTCCGCCACGCCCAGCTCGGTGGCTTTCTGGACGATGAGGTCCATGTTTTTCTTGGGAACGGCCTGGGCCAGCAGCAACCGGCACCGCAAGGGCGGGGTGGTGGTGCGCGAAAGGATTTGGAGTTGAACCTCGTCCGGGGTGAAGCCGGTAATCTGGCATTGCGCTTCGTGGCCGCGGCCGTCAAAGACGGTGATCGTGTCGCCGATGTTGTGGCGGGTGACCTGCCGGCAGTGATGCGCTTCGGCGGCGGTGAGGACGGCGCGGTTGAGATTGGCGATGAAGAAGCGATCCATGAAACATTGGTGCCCGGGACAGGACTCGAACCTGCACGGCTTTCGCCATACGCCCCTCAAACGTACGTGTCTGCCAATTCCACCACCCGGGCAGCGCAGCGACGGTTCCATTAAATATATGGAAAGGCGCCGGCCAGCAAGCTAAGATTCACAGGCTATGGCTGGGCATTCCAAGTGGGCGAAAGTCAAACACATCAAGGCTGTCGAGGATGTCAAAAAGGGGAAGGTTTTCGGCAAAATTTCCAAGGAAATCGCCGTGGCCGTCAAACACGGCGGCAGCGATCCCGGCTTTAATCCGCGCCTGCGCACCATCCTGCTGAAAGCCCGGGCCGCCAACATGCCGGCCGATAACATCGAACGGGCCATCAAAAAAGGCGCCGGGGAACTGGAAGGCCAGACGTACGAGGAATTCACGTACGAGGGGTTTGCCGGGGGCGGCGTCGCGGTGCTGGTCGAGACGTTGACCGACAACAAGAACCGCACCGCCGGCGAGATCCGCTCCATCTTCACCAAACACGGCGGCCATCTGGCCAGTTGCAAACACCTCTTCCAGCGTCGCGGCCAGATCCTCATCGGCCACGACCAAATCGGCGAGGATGAATTGCTAACGCTGGCGCTGGAGGCCGGCGCCGAGGACATGACCCGCGACGAGACCGGCTTCCTCATCACCACCGACCCGCATCAATTCGAGGCGGTCCACAAAGCCGTCGAAGGCAAAGGCATCAAACCACTGCGCGCCGAGGTCGCGTTTGTGCCGGTCACCCCGGTGCCGATCACCGATGAACACACCGCCCGTTCGGCGCTGGCCCTCGTCGAGGCGCTCGAAGACCACGACGACGTTCAAAACGTCCACGTCAACTTCGAAATCCCCGATGATGTGCTGGAAAAAGTCCACGCATCGGCCGGATGAACATTCTCGGCGTGGATCCCAGTTTGCGCTCAACGGGTTTTGGCGTCATCGCCGCGCGGGGTAGCGAGTTTCAGCCGGTCGTCCACGGCGAAATCAAAAACCCCGCCGGGCTGCCGCCGTCGCGATGTCTGGTTCACATCGGCGACACCATCACAGAGTTGATCGTCAAGCACCAGCCGCAGGTCATGGCAATCGAAGGTCTCGTCTATGTTCAAAACACCCGCATCGCGTTCACCCTCGGTCAGGTGCGCGGCGTGATCATCGCCGCCGCCGCCCGGCACGGCCTGGAGATTTACGAATACGCTCCGCGCAAAGTGAAACAGAACATCACCGGCCGCGGCGGCGCCGGCAAGACCCAGGTCGCGCAGATGATCAAAGCCCAGCTCGGTCTGACCACCCTGCCCTCGCCCGACGCCGCCGACGCGCTGGCCATCGCTCTGTGCCACGCCCACAGTTGCCGGGGCATCGGTCAACGCCCCACGCCGCTGTGATTGCGCCAGTGTCGCCGCGCCTCTATGAGGCGCGCGGTACCCGCCGTGCCGCTTCGTTCCCGCCCGGCTCATAGAGCCGTGGCTACACCGGCTCAGGCGCCGCTGAATTGGCGGTCGCCGGCGTCGCCCATGCCGGGCACGATGTAACCGCGGTCGTTCAGATGCGAATCCACGGCACCGACAAAAATCTCCACATCGGGATGGTGCGCGGCCAGGTTTTTCAAGCCTTCTGGCGCGGCAAACAAGCCGAGGTATTTGATCCGTTTCACGCCCCACGACTTCAACCGTGTCGCCGCCGCCACCGCCGACCCACCCGTGGCCAGCATCGGATCCAAGATGAACGCTGTCTCGACGGGCGGATGATGGGCGAGCTTGCTGTAGTACTCCACCGGTTCGAGCGTCTTTTCATCCCGAAAGATGCCCAGGTGAAACACCCGCGCATCGGGGATGATTTCGAGGATTCCATCCACCATCCCCAAACCCGCGCGCAGAATCGGCACCAACCCCACCTCCGTCCCCACCCGCACTCCGTCCGTCTCCGTCAGCGGCGTGGTAACCCGCACGGTCGTCCGCGGCAAATCACGCGTCGCCTCGTAAAACAACAGGAGCGAAAGTGCCCGAATCCGCTGCCGCACCACCGCCCGCGACGCCGCCTGATCGCGAATGTCGGTCAGATAGCTTTGGGCCAGCGGATGGGTTAGGATCATCGGCGGCATGTTCATGAAAGACAGCATACGGAACCGTCGCCCAGCGGGGCAAAGCTTTTCTCCGACGGAACGTTGCACGATTGTCACGCTTCTGCTACCCTGCCGGCATCGTAGGGGGTTAGTGGTACGTGGTGTGAGTGTAGGGCATTCTTGCGGAAAGGAAGACACCATGAATTCAATTTTTTGCTGCCCGTTGCGCCGCCGAGTGATCACCCCCGCGTTGCTGGCGGTTTCGCTGCTGCTGGCCGCTACCGTCACCACGACGCAGGCCACCATTTTGGTTAACGATACCTTCGATGTGGGCGGTACACCGACAGTGGGGGACGACGCGACTGACCCCCTTGACACCTCGTGGACTGCCTATGCGGCCGGTGGAACCCTCAGTGTTGTGGACGATACCACTGGCCTCGGAAGCGGCAATGCATTGAATGGAGCAGTCCTGTCGGGCGGTGGGGTCACGGCGCTCTCGTTGCCCTCAGTCACTTTGGCGGTCAATCAGTCCATCATCCTGAGTTTCGACTTCCGGTACACATCTTCCCCGGCGAATAATAGCTTGGGATTCCGCTTTGGCATACTTGACCAACAAACTGCTGGCGAAACGAATGACCGTGGTTACGGTGGCGTCATATCCACGGGCACGGATTCGACAGGTTTTCGCATCTACGAGGATACCGGCACAAGCGGTTCAAACGAAGGTCTCGCGGGAGCAGATTTTGGAAGCCTCGGAGCCACGGGTCCTGGATCCACATCCGTGCTTAACGATACGCTTGAACACTTGTTCTCACTTCAAATCACGCGTACCTCTGCCACGGAAGTTTCGCTGGCGGCCAAGGTGGACGGACAAACGATTACCGCCACCGACTCGACAGGCGCGATGTTCACCTTTAACCAGATTCTCATTCGGAATGGCGCCATTGGAACGGACTTTCGGTTCGACAATGTTCAATTGGAAGTCATTCCCGAACCGTCCACGATGCTGCTGCTCGGCGTCGGTGGTTTGCTGATCTGGCGGCGGGCGCGGTCAGGCAAATAACTGCGCGGTCACCGGCGCGCCGGCCGGGATGGTGCGGCAGGGCGGCACTTCCACCAGACAATTCGCCTGCGTCAGCGACGAGATGACGTGGGAACCTTGCCGGGCCAGCGGCGTGACCTTACCGGCTTCATACCGCGCGCGCAGGTAATGCGGCCGCTCGCCGTCGTTGACGAGATCCGCCGCGGCCACCCCGGTCAACTGCGGCAATTCCAAATCGGTCAACCCGCGCAGCCGCAGCAGTGCCGGGCGGGCCAGCAACAGAAACGTCACCGCCGCGCTGACCGGGTTTCCGGGCAGGCCGAACACCAGCCGGTGGTCGCGCGTGCCGAAGACGAACGGCTTGCCGGGTTTCATCGCGACCTTCCAGAATTGCTGCTGACAACCGAGGTCGCGCAACACGTCTTTGACCAAATCATATTCGCCCACCGAAACGCCGCCGGAGGTGATCACCACGTCGCACTCCGCCAACGCATACTCCAACTTCTCCGTCAGCGCCTCCTTCGTGTCATCCGCGATGCCGAGATTAACCCATTCCCCGCCAGCCCGCTGCACCAGACCACCGAGGAGAAAACTGTTCGAATCGTAAATCTGCCCGGCCGCCAAGCGGCGGCCGGGCTCCACCACTTCTGCGCCTGTTACCAACACGCCCACGCGCGGCCGCGGATAAACCAGTAATTCCGCCTGCCCGACTGCCGCCGCCAAACCGACCTGGGCCGGTCCAAAGAGCGTGCCGGCCCGCACCACCACGTCGCCGGCCCGCACATCGTCGCCGGCACGGCGGATGTTTTCGCCGGCCACCACCGCGTCGAGCACGGCGATGTAGCCGTCGTGATGCGGCCGCGTGTCTTCCTGCATCACCACCGCGTCAGCGCCGGTCGGGAGCGGCGCACCGGTAAAAATCCGCACGCATGTTTGCGGGCCGACCGGCGTCGTCGCCGCCTTACCCGCCGCAACCTCCCCGGCCACCCGCAAATGAATCGGACTGTTTTCCGTCGCGCCCGCGACGTCGGCCGAACGCACCGCATAGCCGTCCATCGCGCTGTTGTCCCAGGCCGGCAGGTTCCGCGGGCTGACGACATCAGCGGCAGCCACGCCATCGAGTGCCGCGCCGAGCGGCACGGCGCGGGCCGGCAACGGCCGGGTGGCCGCCAGAATCATTGCGCGCGCTTCGTGGACGCTGAGCATCGGATCACCGCACCTCGTCGCCGGCGCGCGGGTCGCCGTCGAGAATGTCGCCGGTAATGAACCGCCCGCGAGCCGGCTCGGTCAGCCGAACCGTCGCGGTCTTCGTGCCGTCGCGGTACAGCTCAACCGTGGCGCCAATGCCGGGCATCTTCGTGTCGCCAAAATCAATCACGACAAAGCGCAGTTCGGAGTTAACCAATGTCACCGTGGCCGGAGCCGTCTCCACCGCCACCGCGGTCATCTCTCCATCGGTCGAACGAAACGCAGCCGGCCCCGCGCAGCCGGTCAGCCCGACGGCGATCACCATCAACGCGCAAATTGTTTTCATGATTCCTCGAATGGGCGCGCCCGGCGTGATTCGAACACGCGACCGCCGGATTAGAAATCCGATGCTCTATCCAACTGAGCTACGGGCGCACCGTTTGGGAATGGTGTACGCCAAAACGGCCGGTGGCTCAACTGCAATCGCGGCGGCGGGGGCAAGAATCACCCCGAAAGCGAGCGGGCGGGACCGCAAAACGGTCCCGCCCGCGCATGCCGGCCGCGCGAGGTCAATCCCCGCGAACGCCGTGCTTCTTGGTGCCCCCGAGCACGGCTTGCATGGCTCGGAAGAACACGTCCGTGTTATCCATTACGCCCGTAAACGCCTCCTGACCCCAGCCGGCGGCGGAGAGGGGAATGTCGGAGGCTGTGTGCGCGGCCACGCTGTCGGCAATCTGGCCGGTGAGCCGCTCCTGCAGCTGCGGGCGCCGCGCCAGGATTTCCACCACGCGTGCGACTTTGCTGATGCCCACGATGCGCCCCGCCGGCAGGTACGCGATGTGCGCCTTCCCGAAGAACGGCAGAAGGTGGTGCTCGCAGAGGCTGTAGAACTCGATGTCGCGCACGATCACCATGTCCTCGTACGGCTCCTCGAAGATCGCGTTGTTGAGGACATGGTCGAGCCGCTGCTGGTAGCCGCGCGTGAGGTACCGCATGGCCTGAGCGGCGCGGAACGGCGTCTTGCGCAGGCCCTCGCGCTCCGGGTCCTCCCCCACCTCGATCAACGCCTGCCGGTACAGCTCCTCC
>Ga0101944_10007437_pt1 | contig 10952 bp, 9 predicted proteins | sample DewCreD2012metaG_FD_75245 | JGI IMG/M metagenome (GOLD analysis project Ga0101944, IMG submission 75245) | Hot spring sediment bacterial and archeal communities from British Columbia, Canada, to study Microbial Dark Matter (Phase II) - Dewar... ... | reverse complement strand
GCACCCGCTCACGGAAATCTGCCAGCGCCAATTGCAGGATGGCGTTCATGCGTTTTGCTCCTGCCGATGGGTGGCAATGGAATACAGGTAAGCGTCTTCGAGCGTAGCGGTCAGCGAAGCGGCGGAAGGGTCGGGGGCGGTTTCGCTCAGGATGCGCGCCAGCACACCATCGGCGCGGCGGGTGGTGTTGGCGACCAGATAGCCTGTTTTGACGGTTGCCAGTTTGTCGCTTGGGATAATCCATCCCCAAACCTTGCCTTCCACCGCCTGCAAAAGTTCTTCCGGTAAGGCGTGGCGCACCAAACCGCCTTTGTTGATGATGGCAATGCTGGTGGCGGTGGCTTCGACATCCGAGACAATATGCGTGGAGAGCAGAACCAGCCGCTCCCCAGCCAAATCGGAGATAAGGTTGCGAAACCGGACACGCTCCTCGGGGTCAAGCCCGACGGTCGGCTCGTCCACAATCAGCAGGCGCGGGTCGTTGAGCAACGCCTGGGCAATGCCCACCCGCTGACACATCCCGCCCGAAAACCCGCCAATCGGGCGATGTGCCGCTTCGGTCAGGTTGACGAGTTGGACGAGTTCATCGATGCGCCGCCGGGCTTGCTTTGCGTCCAGTCGCTTGACCGCCGCCAGGTAAGACAGGAACTCGATGGCATTCAAGTTGGGGTACACGCCAAAATCTTGCGGCAGGTAGCCCAGCACGCGGCGCAATTCGTCGGGCTGTTTGGCGATGTCGGTTCCGTTCCAGAAGACCGCGCCAGCGGAGGGGCGGGTAATCGTGGCGATGATACGCATCAGGGTCGATTTACCCGCCCCGTTTGGTCCGAGTAATCCCAGCACTCCCGGCGTTAGCCGCAGGCTGAAATCGCGCAGTCCCCAGGCGTTTTTGCCGTATTGTTTGCTGACGTTTTCTATGCGAAGTTCCATTGTCTTGCCTTATCTTCGCGCAATCTCTAATTCAGGTTGAGGACAAAAAACGTAAAGTTCACGATGAAGAAGCCAACATGCCCGGCGGCGTGGGCGACCATAGCCACTTCGAGGTTGCGCTTCCAGAACAGCCAGCCAAAAATCATGCCGCCCAGGGCATTGAGCAGGATGGTGCGGAAGACAATCAGCGGGGTCAGTTCAACCATGCCTGCCAGCGCGGGGAGATGCCCAATCCCAAACAGGACAGCCGCCAGCGTGATTGCCGACCAGACCAGCACCGGATGCGCCTGCCCGCTTCCGCGCTGGAAGATGCGCCAGCCAATCCAGACCAACAGGCTCATCACGCCCCAGCGCAGGAGCAGTTCTTCGACAATCCCGCCATACAGCAGACCGAGCGCGAGTTGGCTGAGCAAGCCGGGGAGCGTGGCAGGTTCCGCAACTGCCAGGTCGGTGCCTTCAAAGGGATTCATGAGCGCATCCAGCCCAAGTACCACGAAGGCAAAGAGAATGCCGATGCCGAGCGCCAGCGGGATGTGCGGGCGCAGTTCGGACCAAAGCGGCGTACCGTGGCTGACTTTTTCCGCCACCAGCGAGCGCAACCCGACCCGCGCCGCGAGCAGGTTGCCAATCACGATGGCAATCACGAGCAGAATCAGCGGGTTGATGAGCGAGAGCGCAACGACCAGCGCGGGGGGCATTTCTGCCAGTTCGCCAAGCACATCGAGCGGCAGGGCTTCAATCTGCCCCATGACAACGGGTATCAGCGACAGAATGCCGGGCAATGCCAGCGCCAGCAGGGCGAGCAGGGTTTTGCCAAAGTGAATTTGGCTCGGTTTGGTGGAATGGGCTTCTTGTGTCATGTCATTCTCCATTGTGAAAGAAGAACACTTTTAGAAAGTCCGAAAGTGGTAAATCGCATAAGCGATGACGGCAAGCAGGGCGCACAAAAATAGCAGCCCGAGCACGAACCAGAGGAGGGAGATGAGAAATGTTTTCATACTCAGAGTTTACAGGATACAAAACAAACACGGACTACATGATGATGTAGTCCGTGTAGCAAAAAGGATGTAGTTCAGGGTTATATCAGTCCCAACTCGCGCCCTTTTTCCACCGCCTGCACCTGTTTCTCAACCCCCAACTTGCCATACACGCCCTTGACGTGATAACGCACGGTATTGACGCTCACCACCAGGCGTTCACCCATTTGGGCGTAGGTCAGCCCCTCGGTCATCAGGCGCAACACTTCCAGTTCGCGCTCGGTGAGTTGCTCAATCAATTCGGGCGACGTGGCGGGCTTTTCGTCAGTGATTATCTCGGTAAAAACGCGCTGGTAACCTTCCGGCTCGCCCAACAGACGAGCACGCGCCAGCCAGTCCGCGCCGCCGCCCGCCTGCGCGCCCAAAACCAGGGCATGGATGAGCGTTCCGTTGCGCCCGCCCGCTTCGGCGTTCTGTACGATGCGCTTCGCCAGCGAAAAAGCGTCGGGGTGGCGGGTGGCAAGCATCCAGCGCAGCCACGCCAGATGGATAACATCCGTGCGATAGGTGACGGGCGCCTCGGCAGGCATTCCCGCTGATAACAGGACGGCTTCTGCTTCCTTGAAATTGCCCTGCGTTACCAGCAGGCTGACCTTTTGCGCCAGCAAATCGGGGCGCACCCAGGCAGGCGCGCCGCGCAACAGCACATCTTCGGCTTCGCGCAAACATTGCGCCGCGCTCTCCATCTCGCCGAGCCCTTGATGCAGGCGCGCCAGATTCACCTTGCCATATACCAGCGAAGCGCTGTGCCCGGCGAGAGTCGCCAGCCGGATGCCATGCAAGAGCGATTCGCGCGCCGCCTCGAGCCGATTCCACTCATAATAAATCTGACCCAAAACCGCATAGACCGCGCCAATCATCAGCGGGGCAACGCCGCTGACCGCTTCGGTACGCGCGATGGCTTGCTCGGCTTTTTCGGCGGTATAGCGCAACCGCCCCAGATTCCAGAGCATCAACGAAAGATGCGCCATCGCAACCATCGCCGTGGTGTGGTCATCAATTTCATTGGCAGATTGCATGGCTTCCAGCAAATGCTGTTGCGCGTCCTCGAACCTGCCTATCTGACGATACACTGCGCCAAATGCCAGCGAAGCCAGCCCGGCAAGGCGCGCATCGTCCACCGGAATCAGGGCGCGGGCTTTTTCGGCAATTTCAAGCGCCTCGGGCAGTTTTCCCTGCACCTGAGCGAGCGTAGATTGCAAAACGAACATATCCGCTTGCGCGGCGCGCGTCTCGGGCGCGTCGGGCGGCAGGTTGCCCAGCGCAGATTGCGCCAGCGCCAGGTAGGGTCCCATTTGCGTAAAATCACCGCGCAACATTTGCCCCCAAACGATGCTCAGGTAAATTTGCGGGCATTTGGCGGGCAATTCAGCGGGAAGCGCCCGCAGCCAGGTTTCCATTGCGCGCCCGTAGCCCAAATTGAGCAAATCCCAATGGTGGCGCGCCATCAGCATCACCACGCGCCCAAAATCGGCGGCTTGCAAGCCATGCTCAATGGCAATGCCGGGGTCGCCCTGCGCTTCGTGCCACTGGCTGGCGCGGCGGTGCAGTTCGGGCAATTTCTCGGCGTGTTCGCGGCGCAGTTGGTGTTGCAACAGTTCGGCAAACAGGTGATGGTAGCGATACCAGCGCCCCTCATCGTCGAGCGGGATGATGAACAGGTTGGCAGCCAACAGCCGCTCGAGCAGGGCGGCGCTGTCGGTGCGCCCGGTGACGGCGTTACACAAATCCCCGCTCAGGCGCGGCAAAATCGAAGTCTCCAGCAAAAAATCCTGCACATCGGGCGGCTGGGTCTTGATGGCTTCCTCGGTCAGGTAATCGAGGATAAAGCGATGACTGCCGCTGAGGGTCTGGACAAAGGCTCCGGGATTTTCGCGCCCCTGGAGCGAGACTCCGGCTAATTGCAGACCCGCCGCCCAGCCCTCGGTGCGTTCCGTTAAACGGGCAATATCCGCCGCTGAAAGTTCCAGCCGCAAGCCATCCTGCAACAAACTGCCTGCTTCCGCTTCCGAAAAACGCAAATCGGCGGCGCGAATTTCGGTCAGTTGACGGCGCGCCCGCAAACGCGCCAGCGGCAGGGGCGGGTCTTCGCGCGTCGCCAACACCAGGTGAAAATTGGGCGGCTGGTGGGTCAGCAGGACGGTCAGTGCATCGAGAATGGCGACATCCTGAATGTGGTGAAAATCGTCCAACACGAGGAAATGCGGAGTTTGCCATGCCAGCATCTCATTCACCAGCGCCGTCACCAGCATATCGGGCGGCGGCGTTTGCCCGGCTTGCAGGGTGGCAAATACATCAGCGCAGAACAATTCTTCCGCGTGGCGCAAGGCGGCGACAAAGTAGGTAAAAAAGCGGTTGGGCTGGTTGTCGCTTTCTTCGAGCGAAAGCCAGGCGATTTGCGGTTTTGGATTGGTGATTTTGGCTTGCAGATTGGCAAGCCACTCGATGACCAGTGTGGTTTTGCCGTAGCCCGCCGGAGCCGAGATAAGCGTCAGTTTGCGGGTTTCAGCCAGCCCGCGCTGGAGTTCTTCCAGCAAACGGACGCGCACCACCTGCCCGGCGCGCCGCGGCGGGATGTGAAATTTGGTGGCAAGCAGGTTCGGCGGGTTCATGCGAGTAATTATACCCATAGCCCAAAAATTCCCCGTGTAGAAAAAGTAATCGGTGCAAATTGGAGGGGTAACGATCGATTGCAACAATTTTATTCTGATATGTCTGATAAATCTTGGCTTTTCGAGACAAAAAAGATTTCTGCCAGAGACTTCGGGGCAGATGAGCAGCCGCTCACCAATCATGGGCTTGATGACCCGGTATATAAACTGTGCTTACCATAAGCTTGAAAAATAGCAAAACATTGTATTGTGCAACACCTTGACATATTTATTTATCATGGTACTATTATATAAAAAGGTAGTTTGTTCATGGAAAATACAGATAAGTTCACTCCCCTCCGCAAAGGCCTGCTTGAGTTCCTGATTCTTAACATTGTGTCATCGCGCAAAGTTTACGCTGCGGACATACTGAAACGCCTGAGCAAGACCGATTTCGCAACGCAAGAAGGCACGTTGTATCCGCTGCTGAGCAAGATGCGCCGAGAAGGATTGTTAGATTACGAGTGGCAGGAATCTGATCTAGGCCCACCACGCAAGTATTACAAACTAACCGATACAGGTCATCAGCAGTTGGTTGAGTTCCGTCAATACTGGCAATTTTTAACGAACTTTATTCAAGAATTAGGAGAAAACGACAATGCAAACCGTTAAACAAATTAATCTGAGTGGTCATCACACAATATTTCGCCTGAGCGAGGATGCTTATGATGCGCTCCGGCAATACCTGGAACAGGCCCGGTTGAGCCTGCGAGATGACCCGGATCACGAAGATGTGTTGCGTGATTTGGAGCAGTCGATTGGCGAGAAACTTACAGCGCGAATGCGTTCAGGTGAACAGGTTATCAATATCACTGATGTCAGCACCGTGCTGGAGCAAGTTGGCCCGGTAGAAGGCGGCAACTCGAATAACCTGAAAGATATCCCGCAAGGCAAACGTCGGTTATATCGCATCAAAGAGGGCCAAAACATCTTTGGGGTTTGCCAGGGGCTGGCCGCCTACTCGGGTATTCGCGTGGATTGGGTGCGGACAATATTCATCGCGTTGACGGGCGTCACAGGCGGCTTGTTCCTGCTCGTCTATCTTGCCTTGGGGTTTCTCCTTCCGGTAGTTCCCACGCATGCAGAGTATGACGCCGTTCATAAGGCATCCCTGAACCTATCCTGAAGAAGATAATCTATGTCGCGCCTAAAACTTTCGAAACAACTGCGTGAAATTACAAGAAATTATCGTTTTGTGAAAGACAGAGAAGGCATGTCCCCGGCCCGCGTGTATCAACTGATCGGGCGCAACGAGACTCTCTACTTAAAAACCTCCAGTCGCCGCTACCACGGCACAACCTACGATGTCGAACGCGAAAAAGACATGATGGTGTGGCTGCGGGGCAAATTGCCCGTGCCAGAAGTGTTGCATTTTGAGCAGTACGAAAACACCAATTATTTGCTGATGCGTGCCGCCAGCGGTGAACCAGGCTATGCCTATTACGAAAAACGGCGCGACCCTGAACAAATGATTCGCATTTATAGCGAAGGCATTCGGCTGTTGCAATCGGTCAGCATCGCCGATTGCCCATTCACCAGCGATATCGTCACCCGGCTAAGCGAATTGGATTACCTGCTGCAAAACAACCTGGCCGATATTGACATGGAAAACTGGGAAGACGACACCCCATTTGACGACCCCCAGGCGTTATATGCTTTTCTGAAAACGCATAAACCAGCCGAAGAATTGGTCTTTTCCCACGGCGATTTCGGGGACAGCAACATCTTCATCGCCAACGACCACATTAGCGGCGTGATTGATTTGGGCCGAAGTGGAAAAGCCGACAAATGGTACGATATCGCCTTTTGCGTGCGTTCCATCCAACACGATCTGGGCAACCAGCCGGGGCATCTTGACCTGTTTTTCGACTTGCTAGGCATCGAACCCGATTGGGAGAAAATCCGCTACTTTATTTTGCTGGATGAGTTGTTTTGAGAAAAGAGGCTCGCCGCGAAATGCCATGAAGATACTCCCACAATAGCAAGGCCAACCACAGATTTTGCGAAAAATTGGCAAATTGCTTTTGGCTGATTTTTCCAGGCAAGAACGAGTAGCCGAAATTTTTCCTCACCCTATGCCTCCCTGTTTGGGGGATGCATAGGGTGAGGGCGGTTTACAATGTATTTATCCCAAACTGACATTGGCAGGAACAAAAATCAGGTTTTCTAGCCGGGGCAGAAAGATAACGGTATGTTTTGGGTGGCATCTTGGGCTGAGTTGCCGGCCTGGTCGTTACCGATGACCGCGATACCGATTTCGCCGTTTGCGCCCTGAAAGAAGTTGTAAGCCTGCCCGCCGATGTCAACAATCGCGCGATAATAACCGCCGCCAAGGGGCGTCATCTCGGCGAAAATCCCTTCGGCGCCCGCGCCAACAAACCCATAGACGAGATAGACATTGCCGACCGCGCGGTCGTCAGCGACATAGGCTTCTACCGTTAGTATGCCGCTCTGGGCGCTGCAACCGCTGCCATAATAAAGCAACTGGGGCGAGACCAGGGTGATATCCACAACTGGGGCGCTGGTATCCAGGGCCAGGGTGGCGGTCGGTGGGACGCGCGTAGCCGTCGGCGGAACTGGCGTCAGGGTCGGCGGGACGGGGGTAAACGTGGCGGTCGGCGGCGCGGAAGCAGCCGGGAGGGTGGCGGTAACGGTGAGGGCGGCGACTTCGGTTTGCTTATCGGGTGGCAGGGTTTCTTCGGTCACGTCACCTGCCGCAGGAGCGGCAGGCGCTTCGGGCGCGTCACATCCGCCGCTTTGCGAAAGGACGGCCTCTTTGACATCCTGCGATACACAAACGATGGCCGGGGCGCTATCGGAAGACTCGCTGCCGGCATAGGCGCGGGCGACAATTGCATATTGACCGGGCGCGGAAGCATTCCAACTCGTTTCGCCATACACAATCGCTGCTACGGGGTCTGTATCTACTGCGCCAACCGGAACGCCGTTGACCAGAAACTCGATGCGGGTGATGCCGCTGCCATCCACATGGCGGGCATGCGCCTTGAGCGGGAAGGCTCCCAGGGGTAACACCGAGCCAGAAACGGGCTGGTCGAGCCAGGCCTGGGCGCCGCTAGCCGCCAGGCTGGCCCCGGGCAGGGAGCAGGCACTTAGCATCAGACAAAAGATAGTCAATAAAAGAAATGAACGTTTCATGGGTATCGTATCCTTTCCAAATTCAAAACGACTCAAGGCGCGGAAAAGGCGGGAATGCCTTGCACCAAAATTTCAATCTCACAGGAGGCCTCGCTTGAACTGCCGCGCAACACAACAGTTTCGTTGATGCGCGTCCACTCAGCGTTGCTGCGCGGCTGAAGGCTGGCGCTGGCAACGCAATAATGTTCGGGGGAATTTTCAGTGTCGTAATCGCTCAAAACGGCTACGAAGGTTATCTCTCCCCGGCTGCCGAGGGTAGCCGCCTGAACTTCCATTTCAGATAACCAGGGCGCAACATGCGGCCCGCTGAGCCATTGGTAGCGCCCCTGCGTTAGACAGGCTGTGGCGCGTGGACAAGTGCCAAACAGGGTAGTGCTGATGCCATGGCTGGGTGAATCACGGAAGGTGGGGGCATTGTTATGGACGCCAATAAAAATATCGCCGAAGACTTCCATGCGCCGGTCAGCGCACAGGATGCAGATGTCGCCATCATCGCGCACTTCCCCGGTGCGGGTGCTGGGGCCGACCGTGATGGCATTGACGGTAATTCGCACCAGCCCCAGGTTGGGACAGGGTGGCTGACGGAAGAAGATTGCTTCGCTGGGCAGGGAATTGCCGCGCAGGGTTAGGGTGGTTACGGTAATGCGCACATTGACGCCGCAGACAAGATTGGCTGGCAATGTGGGCAGACCGGCGCTGCGGCCAGCGCTGGTTGCGCCCAGCGGACGCACCACCAGCACAGACGGGCCAGGGGAAGAAAGCGAGCCGGGTCGCAGGTCGTCCATCACGATTGAGGTGTTAATCCGCCAGCCAACCACGTCATTTTCGCTGTAGAAATCGTTCCCGCGCCAATCCCAGCGCAACATGGGGGTCAGCGGCCCGTTACAGACGCTGCTATCTACATTCGGGTCGGTGGTTGGGAAAACATCGCAGCCAGCTACATTGACAATTCGCAGGTTGGTTGGAGCGGGGATGGTGGTATCGTTGCCCTCAAGCGGGTCGAGGATGGGTGGGATATTCAGGTAGATGGATTGCAGCGCGCCCGGGGCGATGTTTGACAGGTCGAAGCGCGACCCGGCAGGCTGAATGCGGTAACGCAAAAAGGAAGCGCCCCCCGCCGAGGCAGGTTGCCCGTTTAGCGAAGCCAATTGGCGCGGTTCGAGCGCCAGCACCTCGCTAGTCAGGTCGCGGCCATCCCATTCGGGGCTGGCATGGCTGCCTGAAAAGCGCCCAATGCGCAGGCTTTCCGCGCCGCGCCGCCCCCAGCACTCACCATCCAGGCGCACCAGACCGTCAGACGGAACGCTGAGCGCGTACACACCGCGGCTGGGCAATTGCAGGGGCAAGTCATAACTCAGGTCGCCGGAAGTCGGGCGCAGCAGGCCGGGGTCCGCAGGAATACGCTCATAGCGCGAGCCGTTGATGGAAACGTAGCAATATACCCCGTTGTAGGCTTCCTGGGTGGTCAGGTTGAGCAGCAGCAGGCGCAGGGAGGTTGTCGCGCCTGTACCAGCCGGGGAGCACTCTGGGCCAATTTCAACGCTAACCATCGAAGTAATGCCTTCACCGCCGGGCCAAACTGGGGCAAGAAAGTAACGGTATGTTCCTACGCGGGTCACCATATCGGTAAATGTGGACTCGGTCACCGGCAGGGTAGCGAGCAGGGTCATTAAATCTTCGCCAGGGGCAATGCGGTAGATACGGTAGCCGGTCTCGAATTCGGCGCTGGTCCAGCGGATGGAAACCTGGCTGCATGAGTGGGTTTCACCATCGAAACGCGGACTGCTCGGCGAGGGAACCGGCGAACCGGGCGCGCCAGGGGCTGGGGGTGGAACTGCCGGCACAGCATCTGGCGCAGGCGCCGGGCGGCGCGGGAGCGAGAGCGGCGTTCCGGGCGGGATGACGGACTCTGGCGCGGCAGGCAGGCCTGGGTTAAGACGGGCAATTTCTTCAGGCGTTGCGCCAGCGGCGGCAGCCAGGTCGCCCACCCGCACTTCGGTCACGCCTTCGCCGCGCGGCAGAGCATCCACATTGATTTGCACCGGCACGCTGCTCAGGTCCGCCGCATCTACAAACACAGCCTGTGAATCGGCAAAATCATCGGCGGCAAAAAAGGCGCGCGCCACCAGCACATGCCGGCCCGGGGTAGATGGCGCCCAGGTTTGAGCCAGGGTCAACGCATGGCTTTCGCCGTTGGCAGCCGCAACCAGGGCGCCGTCGGCATATACTTCGAGGCGCAAAACGGGCCGGCTGGCTTCGGCATACACCACCAGCGGCAGAGATTCGTTCACGCTGGCCAGACCGCCGCTGACAGGCGTTTTTATCTGAACAAAAGCGCGCGTACCACCCGACTGAGATTGCAGGAAAAACCAGCCTGCCACCCCGGCGCAGAGCAAGAGCAGCAACAGCACGCCGCCCAATAAACAACCTATACGATTTTTCATAACTACTCCTCTTTTTTGGTTTGCGATGGCGGGATTTCTGGCTTCGCCATGCTGGGCTGGGTTGGCGCTTCACTGTGGGTCAAATAGTCCCAAAGTTCATTGGCTGACTTGAACAGCCTTTCGTGGCGGCCATCCAGCGAGCGCAGCACGCCGCGCCATTCTCCTGGCGGGGCCAGGTCGCTGGGTTCCTGCCAAATGCGCAGGATGTACGTGATTTCCCGGCGATTATTTTTCATAGGATACGGGCCCAGTGTCCCTGAAACGTCCTCAAGGCGCAATCTGCGCTTCGGCATTGACGCGGCAAGAGGCTTCGCCAAAATCGCCAGCGACGGTCAACGCCTGGCGGAAAGTTTTATCCACCAACGGGCCAATCTGAATTTCAGCCGAACCCTGGCAGAGCAGGTCGGGGCTATTTTGGGTGTCATAATCGCGCAAAGAAACGGTCAGAATGGCAGCGCCATTGTGCGGCACGTCCATCTCGAATAACCAGGGGAGTTGGCTGGACCCAGCAGCGTAATTTCCGGCAAGCAGGCAGGTGGTTGTGGCCGGACAAGCCCCAAACAGAACGACATCGGGGCCGTGTCCCAGGCTTTCGCGGCGGACACCGTAGCCGTTTAGATAGACCGAGCCAAACACTTCCAGGCGGCGGTCATCACACAGGATGCAAATATCGCCATCATCGCGCAATTGATTGGTTTGACGGCTGGGGCCGATTTCGATGGAGGTGATACGCA
>Ga0101944_10007436_pt1 | contig 10952 bp, 10 predicted proteins | sample DewCreD2012metaG_FD_75245 | JGI IMG/M metagenome (GOLD analysis project Ga0101944, IMG submission 75245) | Hot spring sediment bacterial and archeal communities from British Columbia, Canada, to study Microbial Dark Matter (Phase II) - Dewar... ... | reverse complement strand
CGGGGACCCTCGAGAAGGCTACCTTCGGGTGGATGGCCCGGACGGTGAGGCAGCGGAGGTCCGCTGGAAAAAGGCACGGCGCCGCCCGGACCTGGAGAAGGTGGCGGAGGAGTATCTCCGTCAGGTTCAGAAGCACGGCCGCCGGCGCAAGATCGAGTATCAGACGGGGCTGGAAAAGGGTTCGCGTGAGCGGGACGAGCGGCCCTCCGACCTGCGGTTCCGGTGGCAGGCGGAGCGCCGCGGGTGGGGTCGGCTGTTCTATTGCAGGGACTGCAGAAGAACAGTTATCGCTCAGGTGTCCTGCCCAGAGTATATGGACATCGAGCGGCAGGCGGAGGCCATTCTCGAAACCGTGGCGGATCACGGGCCGGATCCGGAGATGGTGCGGTGGGGTGTCTACGGGCTGGAGTTCGCGGTTCCGTCGGGATTCCGTCTGGTGCGCAGCCGTCTGATGTCGGGATTTATGAGCCTGAACTTCCGGGGACGCCACGGAAGAGTGATCATCGAGCGTTGGGGGCTGGCGGATACGCTTCTGGAACCGGACGGGATGCTTACCTGGCACGGCCGGGAGTATCTGAGCGAGCTCAAAATGTTCGTGGGCGAGACCTCCGCCCTGGAATGGGGAGAGCACGAGGCCCTGGAGACGCGCGGCTATGAGGGCGGACTGAGGCGCGTCAGAAGTGCTATCCGTGCCTTCGGACTTCCCTCACGGATGGAGAAATTCGCGAGCGTAGCCTGGCACTGCCCCGCCTCCAACCGCATCGTGGGAGTCCGGGGGTTCGGGCCGGCTCCGGCGGAATGGGTGCGGCGCGTGGCTGCGACGGTGAGGTGCCACTGACCGTGAGGCGCTCGAAGGGCGGTGATCTGTGGGGATTTCTGCCTTTCCGGCGGGGGCGCAAGAAGCCTACGCGGGAGGAGGCGCTCAAAGCCATTCCGGTGCGGAACGATCTTCTGCGCTGGTACAAAGAGGATGGGGAGGTCAATCTTTTCATTCCGCGCAAACGGGGAGGGTTTGCGGAACTGGTGGCCCGCGTTTTCCGGCTGCCGGATGAGAAGCGGCTTCAGCTGGACAGAGTGGGCTCAGGCGTGTGGGAGCTTTGCGACGGTTATCACGATGTGCAGAGCATTCTGGATTATGTCCAGAGGCGTCATAAGCTGACGCGGCGGGAAGCCGAGGTTTCTGTCAGCACCTATTTGAAAATCCTAGCGGAGAGGCGCCTGATCGGTCTGAAGGCGCCGGAATCGGCATCCAGGAAGGCCAAATGCAGGAGCAACAACACAGGATAGAGCGGCAGGTTCACCTTCCGCTCAGCAAAGCGTTCGAGATCGCATTGCGCAACATCCGGATCCGTTTCGGGCGCAGCATGATCACCGCGTCCGGGATCCTTCTGGGAATCGCGTTTCTGGCGACGGTCATCACGCAGATCGCCGCGCAGAACGCGCTGAACATCGAGGTCACCGAGGAGCTCCGGATGCGCAACATCTGGCTGGTGACCCTGGCTCTTCTGATGAGTACCATTGGGATCACCAACTCCATGCTTATGTCCGTCACGGAGCGCTTCAAGGAGATCGGCACAATGAAGTGCCTGGGCGCTCTGGACCGGTTCGTGGTGACCATGTTCATCCTCGAAGGGATGTTGATGGGAGTGATCGCCTCGGTGCTCGGCGCGGTAGTGGGCGCAGGGGTGCAGCTGCTCGCCATCGGTTTCGGCCAGGGATGGTCGGTCATTGGGAAACTGGACTGGGGGGTGCTGACCGGGAGGCTGGGGCTGTGCATCCTGTTGGGTGGCGGCCTGACCTTCCTGGCGACAATCGCTCCGGCTTACCGCGCGGCGAAGATGCCGCCGGCTGCGGCTCTGCGGGTGGAGATCTGAGTCCTCACGCCCGGCAATCGGCCGGCGGGAGGCGCTTTTCGGCGTTTTGGAGTATCAAGTAAACAGATGGCATCGAACGAGTACGTAGTTCGCACCAAAGACCTGTCGAAAGAGTTTATGCTTGGCGGAGTCCCGCTGCGGGCGCTGGATAACGTGCAGCTGGACATCCGAAGGGGAGAATACGTCTCCATTATGGGGCCTTCGGGCTCTGGCAAGTCCACCCTTTTCAATATGATCGGGGGGCTGGACAAGCCGACTCACGGGACGGTGTTCATCAACGACGTGGACATGGCCCAGCTGGATGCGCAGGAGCTTGCGTATCTACGGTGCCGCACGATCGGTTACATATTCCAGACCTTCAACCTGATTCCCGTCATGACTGCGCTTGAGAATGTGACGCTCCCTACGGTGTTTGCGGGCGTCCCGACCGATGAGGGCATCGAGCGCGGCATCGAACTTCTGAATATCGTGGGACTGGGCGAGCGTTTGCATCACAAACCGAGCGAGCTCTCAGGAGGGCAGCAGCAGCGCGTCGCGATCGCCAGGTCACTGGCCAACAACCCGGCCATCATCCTGGCGGACGAGCCCACGGGGAACCTGGACCTCAAGACCGGAAAAGAGATCATCACGCTTCTTAAGAAACTGAATCAGGAGCAGGGGGTGACCATCATCTCGGCCACCCACGACCTGAAGATGCTGGACGTCTCGGACCGCGTGGTATGGATCCGGGACGGGCGCATCGAACGCATCGAGGAGCGCGCGGATCTGGACATCAAGGTTGGAGAGATGGAAGGGGTCGAGTCCTGACCGTCGTGGATGATTCTCCGTCCCGTTGCGATTGAACGGGACTGGAGTCTTATCCATATGTTCGTCACAACCGAGTTCGACCGCATACTGGGCCGCGTTGCGAAGCCCGGGCGATACGTGGGCGGCGAGACTAATGCCGTCACGAAAGACCCGGGCTCTGTCGCGGTTCGAGCCGCGCTGGCCTTCCCCGACGTCTACGAAGTGGGAATGTCCAGTCTGGGTTTCCAGATCCTTTACGATTGCATCAACCGCCGCGACGACACCTATTGTGAACGCGTCTTTGCTCCCTGGCCGGATATGGAGCAGGCTCTCCGGGAGTCGGGAATGCCGCTCTATACCCTTGAGACGTTCACTCCACTCCGGGAGATGGACATTGTCGGTTTTTCCCTGGGGAGCGAGACTACTTATACAAATGTCCTGACCTGTCTGGATCTGGGCGGAATCCCCTTGCTGGCCAGCGAGCGGACGGATGAGCATCCTTTGGTGGTGGCAGGGGGCCACTGCGCGTTCAATCCGGAGCCGATGGCGCCGTTCGTGGATGCGTTTGTCATCGGTGAGGGCGAGGAGGTGGTGCACGAGATCCTTGATGTTGTGGCGGAGTCCCGCCGCTCGCTCAGCCGCCGGGATCTGCTCCGGAGGCTTGCAGGGATCGAGGGAGTATACGTTCCTGCATTCTACGAGTGGAAGTGGAATGAGGACGGCACCCTGGCCGGCTGGACCGTGTCTGATGGCGCGCCCCGGCAGGTGCGTAAAAGGGTGGTGCGTGACTTCGGATCCATGGACTATCCGCGCTCGCCGGTGATTCCCAACGTGGAGGCGGTTCACGACCGCGTGGCGGTGGAGGTGATGCGCGGGTGCACGCAGGGATGCCGGTTTTGTCAGGCCGGCATCATCACCCGGCCAGTGCGGGAACGCTCGGTGGAGCAGGTAAGGGAGAGGACGGAGCATCTCCTCGGGGCCACCGGCTACGACGAAGTCTCGCTCGTCTCGCTTTCCACGGCGGACTACACCGGCGTCGAGTGCACCGTGCGCCAGTTGACGGAGCAGTTCGGACCCGGAGGCGTGGGTGTCTCCTTGCCTTCACTCAGGGTGGATGCCTTCTCTGTGGAGCTTTCCGCTCAGATCCAGAAGGTGCGCAAGACGGGTTTGACCTTCGCTCCTGAGGCCGGCACGGAGCGGATGCGGCGGGTGATCAATAAGAACATCTCGGAGGAGGAGATCTTCGCCGCTACGGAGGCGGCCTGGCGTCACGGGTGGAGGCGCATAAAGCTTTACTTCATGATCGGCCTCCCCGGTGAGACCGATGATGACATCCGGGGGATCGGACGATTGGTGGCGGAGATCCAGCGGCGGGCCCGGAAAGGAGCCGGAGTCAGGCTGGAGATCTCTGTGGGCGCATCGTCATTCGTTCCGAAGCCACACACACCCTTCCAGTGGCGAGCGCAGGCCACGCCGGAGGAGCTGAAGCACAAGGTCGAGGTGCTGAAGGATTCACTCCGTTTGCCGGGCGTGAAGCTCTCCTGGGATGAGCCGGGCGAGTCACAGCTGGAAGGCGTCCTGGCACGCGGAGACCGCAGAGTAGGGGCGGCCATCCTGGAAGCATGGAAAAACGGAGCCCGGTTCGATTCCTGGCACGAATGCTTGAACCTGGATGCCTGGGAGAAGGCCTTTCAGCATACGGGGGTGTCTCCTGCTTTCTATGCGAACCGGGCCCGCCCTTATAGCGAGGTTCTTCCCTGGGACACCATAGATAGCGGAGTGACAAAGAAATATCTGATGCTGGAGGACCAGCGTGCGGTCATCGAGGCGTCCACCCCCGATTGCCGGGAAGGCAGATGCCACGGGTGCGGCATCTTCCGCCTGATGCCTGAGCACGCGGTCCACGGGACCTGCTACCACGACTGAGCAAACGGTCAACCGGGTAGCGTTCGCGTTCGAGAAGACCGGCCGTGCCCGATTTCTGGGGCATCGCGATGTGATGCGCCATTTTCAGAGGGCGGCCCGCCGGGGAGGAGTGCCTGTCGCATACTCGCAGGGATTCAATCCTCATCCGCGGATGACGTTCGCTTCGCCGTTGCCGCTCGGGGCTTCCGGCTTTCGTGAACTCGGGGCGTTCGATCTGTCAGCTCCGATGGATCCGGGAGAATTGCCGAAACGCCTGAACCCGCACTTCCCGGACGGGTTGAGGGTTCTGGAAAGCTGGGAGGTCCCGGCTGGCAGGGGAACCTTCGGAAGCAGGATTGAAAGCCACTGGCGAGTCCGGGTGCAGCCTGTGGAACGCGCGGTTCTCGATGCGGAAAAGCTGCGGCAGGCTGTCGAAGAGTTGTTGCGCTCGGATATGCTGGAGGTCTCGCGCAGGGAAGGCGAGACGCGCAATGTCCGGGAACTGTTGCTGGATGCTGCGCTTGTGCAGGCGCAGGATGAGGGCGGCCGCGAGGCCGTGTTGGAAATGGTTCTTCTTCAAATGGGAGATTTGAGCGCCAAGCCGCAGGATGTGGTGGCGGCGCTCCAAAAGTGGGCCCGGCCGCTGGAGATCGTTTCGTTGGAGCGGTTGGCCATTGTGACCGAGAACTGCAACCTGTGCGAGGTTCCCCGCCCGCGCCAGGGTCTGGAAAGGACGGCCGGTGGCTGTTCGGAATCGGGGGAAAGGAGGTGAGAACAGGTGTCTAAAGAGATCATCGTCAACTGTGACACACGCGAAACAAGGGTGGCGCTGCTGGAGAACGGGAAGCTCGTGGAGCTACATATCGAGCGGGAAGAGCGCGTGGTCGGCAGCATCTTCAAATGCAAAGTCTGCAATGTGCTGCCCGGGATGGACGCCGCCTTCGTGGACATTGGCCTGGAGCGGAACGCCTTCCTGTATGTAGCCGATGTTATCCCGGAAGCCATTGATGAGGACGAGGAGGGGAGGCGGATAGACCGTCGGAACCTGGGCATCAAGGATGTCCTGAAGGTGGGCCAGGAATTGCTGGTCCAGGTGGTCAAAGGCCCCCGCGGGACGAAAGGCGCCCGCGTTTCCACCCGCATCTCGCTCCCGGGGCGGTATCTGGTACTGATGCCCGAAAGTGAGAACCTCGGCGTCTCCCGGCGGATAGACGACTCTCGCGAACGGGACCGGCTGAAGAGGATCATCAACGCGTGCCGCCCGCCCAACTGCGGCGTAATCGTGCGCACGGAGGCCGAAGGCAAATCGGAGCAGGATCTACGCAACGATATGGAGATGCTCACCCGGATGTGGGAGCAGATTCAGGAGGAGTCGGCGCGTACAAAGGCTCCCGGCCTGGTCCACAAGGATCTCAGCTTGATCTATAAGACGTTGCGCGACGTGTTCGGAAGCGATGTCACGCGCGTCCTCATAGACAGCAAAGAGGAACATGTCAAGGCGCTGGAGCTGGTGGAGATGATGTCTCCGAAGCTCAAGTCGCGGGTGCAGCTGTACGATAGCCCGGAGCCGATCTTCGACCATTTCGGGATCGAAACCGAGATTGACCGCCTGCTGAGGCGTAAGGTCTGGTTGAAGTCCGGGGGGCATCTCACCATTGACGAGACTGAGGCGCTGGTAACCATTGACGTGAACACTGGCAAGTTCATCGGCACCACCAGCCTGAACGAGACAATCCTGCGGACGAATCTGGACGCGGCGGCGGAGATCGCCCGGCAGCTCCGGTTGCGGGATATCGGCGGCATCATCGTCATAGACTTCATTGACATGACCAGCGCTAAGGACCGGGCGCAGGTGGTCAATGCGCTGGAGAAGGCGATGCGCAGCGACCGGACACGGACCAAGATCTCCCACATCAGTCCGCTCGGGATCGTGGAGATGACCCGTAAGCGCACCGGCGCTACCATCTCGGAGACGGTGGGAGAGGCATGTCCCTACTGCCAGGGGCGCGGGCGCGTGGCTTCTGCTGTTTCCATCAGCATCGAGGCGGAGCGCGCTCTCAAGAAGGTGGCAAGCGAGTCTTCCGCCCGGGCGCTTCTGATCCACGTGAACCCCGTCGTGGCGTTCCATCTGATCGGCCAGCGGGGCGAGGTCATCGAAGAAATCGAGCGCCGGATTGACCGCAAGATCTATGTCCGCGCGCGCGAGGACATGCACGCGGAGAAGTTCGAGATCACTCCGGGCGATGAGAAAGAGCTGGAGAAGACTCTTTTACCATACAACCGGGATGAAATCGTCGAATGCCGTGTGGTAAGGGATCCGTACAGCACTTTGCCCCATGCCACAGCCTGGCTGGACGGATATCTGCTGGATCTGGCCAACGGCGGGCGGTATGTGGGACAGGTGGTCAGAGCCCGTCTCACGGAGATCCGGCGGAGCTGGGCTTCAGCTGAGGTGGTTGTTGGGCGTGAAGCCGAGCGGCCGGCGCTTGCGCGCTCGCGCAGTTGACAAAAAGCGGTACCGGTGATAGTGTAATGTGTTGGAGCGGGCGAGCTTCGCAAGTTCGCCCGCTCACCTTTGCGACAGGAGACATCCGGCGCAGACGCCGATAATCTGCTCCGGGGCTGCCGGGCATCTGATAGGGATCTGGCGGCATCAAGACTGTTTGAGGCGGCAGGTTTTGGAAATGTACGCAGTAGTGGAATGCGGCGGACGGCAGTACCGGGTTGAGCCGGGCGCGAAGCTTGAGGTCAACCGTCTGGAGGGGGAGCCAGGGTCCGAGGTGGTGCTGGACCGCGTGTTGCTGGTGAGCGACGATTCCGGTGTGCGTGTCGGCACCCCCATCGTGGAGAACGCGCGGGTGTCGTGCACCATCGTGCGCCATGGTAAGGGGCGCAAGATCCACGGCTTTCACTACAAGCCAAAGAAGAACCAGTACCGGCATTACGGGCATCGCCAGGCGGTGACCGTGCTGTCCGTTTCGTCCATCAGCTGAAAGGCGGGGCGGCCCCGCCGCCGCCCCGGAGACCGCGCATTCAGGGGAATAGACAGAGATGGCACATAAAAAAGGCGTCGGTTCATCCCGGAACGGGCGCGACAGCAATTCCAAAAGGCTGGGTGTAAAGGCCTTCGACGGTGAGTTTGTCCGCGCCGGAAGCATCATCAAGCGCCAGCGCGGCACGTCCCATCACCCGGGACGCAACGTCGGAGTGGGCAAGGACTATACGCTGTATGCGCTGATTGACGGCTTCGTCAAGTTCGAAGGAAGCGAGAGATCCCGCAGGCTGGTCAGCGTCCTGCCGGAACGCCAGTAGTCGCCGGGGAGTCCCCGGCAGGGACAACGGGAATTGGACTTTGTTGACGAGGTCACGATCCACGTCACGTCCGGGAAGGGCGGCGATGGCATCGTGGCCTTTCGTCGTGAAAAGTATGTCCCTCGCGGCGGGCCGGCGGGAGGGGACGGCGGATGCGGGGGCGATGTCGTCCTTCAGGCGGATGATAGCCTGAACACCCTGGTAGACCTCCGCTACCAGACCCGTTACCGGGCTGCTGATGGAGGGCGCGGCGGGCCGAACAACCGCAGCGGCGCGAATCAACCGCCTCTGATCATCCGCGTACCGGTCGGCACCAGCGTCTACTGTGTGGAGAAAGACCGCTACATCGCGGATCTTACATATTCTGGTCAGACCGTGGTGGTGGCGCGGGGCGGGCGCGGCGGCCGCGGCAACGCGGCCTTTGCTACGCCTACGGAGCAGGCGCCCAAGTTCGCCGAGCTGGGCGAGCCGGGCGAAAGCTTCACTCTGCGGCTGGAGCTGCGTCTGCTGGCGGATGTGGGGGTGGTGGGCTTTCCGAACTGCGGCAAATCCACGCTCATCGCTTCCGTCTCAAACGCGCGCCCGAAGATAGGGGACTATCCCTTCACCACCCTGGTCCCGAACCTCGGGGTGGTCCGGGTGGGGCCGGGAGAATCGTTCGTGATGGCGGACGTTCCGGGGCTGATCGAGGGAGCGCATCGCGGGGCGGGCCTGGGTCAGAGGTTTCTGAAGCACATCGAGCGCACCCGGGTCCTGATCCATCTGGTGGATTGCTCGCCGGCGACCGGCCGGGACCCTGTGTCGGACTATGAGGTCATCCGTGGTGAGCTGGAAGCATACAGCCACGCGGTAGCGGCTTTGCCGGAGGTCATTGGCCTGAATAAGGTGGACATTCCTGAAGCCCGGGAGCGGGCCGCGGAGGCGGAGCGCGCTTTAAGGGAGAAATTTGAGGAGTCCGGACGCAGGATTCCCGTCATCCTCCCAGTCTCAGCGGCCACCGGAGAGGGTATCCAGCAGCTGGTCTGGGCGGCGGCCCGTCTATTGCGTGAAGCTCCTCCACGGACGCCTGTGGCTGTGGAGGAGGTTGTGCGCATCGAAGGGCCGGAAGCCCCGTTCACGGTGGAAAGAGGACCCTCCGGAGAGTTCGTTGTCTCTGGCCGCCAGGCCGAGCGGCTTGTGGCGATGACGGATCTGGATAACGAGCAAGCCCTGCGCCGTCTCCAGGGACGGCTGAATGCGCTGGGAGTCTTCCGCGAGTTGGAGAAGCGTGGGGTGAAGCACGGGGATACCGTGCGCGTGGGCTCGTTCGAGTTCGAGTGGGTTGACGAGGGGGCGCAACTGGGCGACGCCGGGCTGGCGGAAAAATGAAACGGCGGGAGGTGGCCGGAAAGGCGATTTGAAGCGGGCGGTAGTCAAAGTTGGCACGGCGACCCTGACGGATGAGCGCGGCCATCTGGATGCGGATTACATTGCCGGCCTCTGCGCGCAACTGGTGCGGGCGCGTGAAGCAGGCTGGCAGGTGGCGCTGGTCAGCTCAGGCGCCATCCGTGCGGGAATGATCCGCCTGCAGATGAAGCGGCGCCCCCGCTCGATCCCCGAAAAACAGGCTGCGGCGGCTGTGGGGCAGGGGCTGTTGATGGATATGTACGCCACGGAGCTGGACCGCTACGGAGCGCCCGCCGCACAGGTTCTGCTGACGCGGGATGACTTCTCGGATCGCACACGCTATCTGAACGCACGGAATACCCTTTTGACCCTGTTGCGTTTCGGAGCGGTGCCGGTCATCAACGAGAACGACACTGTCTCGGTGGAGGAGATCCGGTTCGGCGACAACGACATGCTGGCGGCTCTTGTGGGGACGCTGGTGGATGCCGATCTGGTGCTGCTCCTGACGGATGTGCCCGGCCTCTGCACGGCGAAGCCGGGTGCAGGCCGTGATGCCGAAGTGATCCCGGAGGTGCGGGAGATCACGCCGGAGCTGCAGAGGATCGCCGGCGGAGGCGAGTCCGAGCGCGGGGGCACGGGGGGCATGTCCAGTAAACTGGCTGCGGCGCAGATCGCTATGGCGGCGGGGATTCCGCTCACAATCGCGCATGGCCGGGAACCGGTGGTGGTGGAGCGTGTTCTGGGGGGCGAGAGGCTGGGAACGCGCTTTGTGCCGGGCACTTCGCGGCTGAACAGCCGCAAGCGCTGGATGGCGTTCGCCGTCCCCGCAAGGGGTAGCCTGCGGGTGAACGAGGGGGCTGCCCGGATGCTGGCGACGCGCCGGGCATCGCTGCTTCCCGTGGGTGTGATCGAGGTGACGGGCAACTTCGGCCCGGGCGATCTGGTGCTGGTGGTGGATGAAGAGAACCGGACCGTGGCTCGCGGCTTCACCAACTACAGCGCGGATGAGGTGCGGCGGGTCATGGGTAAGAACTCCTCCGAGATCCGCCAGGTGCTGGGATATCACGAATTCGACGAGGTTATCCACCGGGACAATCTGGTGGTCGGAGTTTGAGCGGTGGAGGAAAGCAAGTGGCTGATGAAATGACAGAGATGATCCGGGAGATGGCGCTGAGAGCGCGCGAGGCAGCCCGGCGGCTCGCGACAGCATCCACGAAGGTGAAAGACGCCGCCCTGCACGCCATGGCGGAGTCGCTGGTCTCGCGTCAGGACGAGATCATCGAGGCGAACGGAAGGGATCTCGCCGCCGCCCGGGAGAACGGACTATCCGAGGCGCTCATAGACCGGTTGACGCTGAACCCGAAGCGCATTGCGGACATGGCGGAAGGATTGCGCCAGGTGGCTGCGCTTCCTGATCCGGTCGGGCGCGTCAGCAGGGGGTGGCGTCTGCCGAATGGGCTGGACATCAAGAAGGTCTCCGTTCCTATGGGCGTCATCGGGATCATCTTCGAGTCCCGTCCCAATGTCACCGTGGACGCTGCGGGACTCTGCCTGAAGTCGGGGAACGCCGTCATTTTACGGGGAGGCAAGGAGGCCATTCACTCCAACACCACGCTCACGCGGGTCATAGCGGAAGCCGCCGAGAAGTCGGGTATAAATGTGGGTGCGATACAGATGGTGGAGAAAACC
>Ga0101944_10007435_pt1 | contig 10952 bp, 9 predicted proteins | sample DewCreD2012metaG_FD_75245 | JGI IMG/M metagenome (GOLD analysis project Ga0101944, IMG submission 75245) | Hot spring sediment bacterial and archeal communities from British Columbia, Canada, to study Microbial Dark Matter (Phase II) - Dewar... ... | reverse complement strand
CTCATGCGCGGCCACCAGCGCTGCCTCCTTTCCATCAGCTTCCGCCACCCGACGAACTGCCCCCTCCCAGGTTAATCCATTCATAGTAGCAATAAGTATAAATCACTCTTCCTTCCTTCGCCTAGCATGAAAGGCCTCGTGCACTTCTTTTAATTGCTTATTGGTTAAATGTGTATAAATCTGGGTGGTTGAGATATTGGCATGCCCAAGCATCTCTTGAACTGCCCGCAAGTCAGCTCCATTCACCAAAAGATCCGTTGCAAACATATGCCGTAACTGGTGTGGATGAACGTGCTTAGGAACTCCCGCCTCCTTGGCTCGCCTTTCCACTAACCGTTGAATCGCACGAACCGTAATAGGGCCCAGCACTTTGTCGCGCCTTGATAAGGAGATAAATAATTGTTCGTAGGCATCACTGCGTTTATCCAGATATTTTTTTATCGCATCCACGCAGCTATCGGACAAAAATACAACCCGCAATTTTTCGCCCTTACCACGAACCGAAACTTCGCCTTGGCGTAAATCCAGATAACGCGAGAGCGATGCCAACTCCGAGAGCCGAAGCCCAGTAGAAAAAAATGTCTCTAAAATCGCCTTATCCCGAAGAGCTCGCAGCGTTCCGTCTTGGGGCACATTTAACATTCGTTCCAAATCTTTATATTCCGGAACTTCAATTTGCCGCCTGGGAATTTTGGGAAGCTCTATCCGGTCGGGTGACAACACCTGCAGATCTCGCTTGATTAAATACTTTAAAAAATTACGAATCGCAATCACAAAATAACTTTGCGTCACCTTCTTTAATTCTTTTCTAGCCAACTGAATGCGAAACTGCCGCACCGCATCCTCGGTAATGTCCTTTGGGTCTTTTGCCTCGCTCGCCTTTAAAAATTCTCGCAAATAATGTTCATAATTTCCCCGAGTTTTCGGAGAACGGTTTTTTTCAATTTCCAGATAGTCCAAATACTCCTCCAAATATTTTTCAATTTTTGTCTTATCGCCTGCCATTACAGTAAGAATTATAGCGATAATTCTTCTGTCGCAAAATGTAATAAATAGCAAACATCAAATATTCCAAGCCTACCTCCTCTTTTCTGGGTTTACCGGAAAAAGTAGGACAAATCAAATAATCCCAACTTCAAAAATCGGCTTATAATAAATAATGTTAGGTATTTTAGCCGTTAGGCAGCGGCGGTTTTTTATAAACACTTGCGCAAAATCTATATTTCTGATACTATATGTCCGCAATGCTAAGCAAAACAGTCAAGGGTCGCATTATTAAAGAACATCGGGTGCACGATAAGGATACTGGTTCTGCAGCTGTGCAGATTGCGATCTTGAGTCGCCAAATTGAAGACCTTACCAAGCACCTCAAGAAGAACGCTAAGGATAATCACTCCCGCCGTGGACTTCTAAAAATGGTAAGTCAGCGCCGCAAACTTTTGGCTTACATGGCAACCCATGAACCCAAAGAGCACGAAAAGCTGACAAAGAAATTGGGTCTTAAAAAATAAGGCCCGATTTTTTTATCCCAAATTTACCAAATTTTTTTCTTGACCTGCCAAAGAATTGCATTTTAAAGGTCGTAGTAATTTTTAGTATTTTTATAAATTAATGAAAGGATCAACCTATGCCGGCCAACGAGTTGGAGTTTTGGTAGACGTATCAAACCTATACCACTCCGCTAAACACCTGTTTCGTGGCCGCGTTAACTACGCCGAACTCTTAAAAAATTTGGTCGGCGACCGCCAACTTATTCGCGCAATCGCGTATGTCGTACGTACCGAAAGCGCCGCTGGCGAAGAAGCCTTTTTCGATGCTCTAGAAAAATCAGGTTTTGAGCTACGAAGCAAAGACTTGCAGATATTCGCGGACGGCTCCAAAAAAGCAGATTGGGACGTAGGGATCGCGGTAGAGGCAATGCGTATGTCTCAATTTGTGGATGTTATTATTCTCGTAACGGGAGATGGCGACTTCCTACCATTGGTAGACTACCTTAAATGGGGTACCGGTAGGGTAGTGGAAGTAGCCGCCTTCAAGCGAAGCTGTAGCCAAAAACTGCAAGATGCGGTAGATAACTTCATCAACCTTGAAGAGGCCCAACGAATTATCATTAAATCTTCCCCCGCTGCGCGCACTCGTTCTTCTAAAAATAAAGAACAGCGAAGCCAGATTGGCGAATAAACGAGTTTTGTTAATCAAATTTGGAGGTTTGCGAGAAGCCATTGCCTGTGCGCTTGACACAACTAACAGATGGCGCAACCCGAACCCCATGTAAAGTGAATGTCGTTGTCGAAAACGATACGGTAAATAAAAAATCAACATGCAAAAAAAAGAATATTCCTACCAAGTTGGAGGAAAAACTCTAACGATTACTCATTCCCCGTTGGCCCATCAGGCCAACGCGGCAGTTTTGGCACAATACGGCGAAACCGTCGTGCTAGCCACCGTCGTTATGACGGGCTCCGACAAACCCCTTGACTACCTGCCCTTGAAGGTGGATTACGAAGAGCGTTTTTACGCCGCCGGTAAAATTATTGGCTCTCGCTTTGTGCGCCGCGAAGGCCGCGCCTCAGATGACGCCATTTTGGCAGGCCGCTTGGTGGATCGCACCATCCGCCCCCTCTTTGACTATCGCATTCGTCGCGACATTCAGGTGGTAATAACCGTCTTGGCTTATGATGAACAGAATGATCCTGATTTTGTTGGTCTTATCGCAGCCTCTACGGCACTATCTATTTCCGATGTGCCCTGGAATGGACCAGTGGGTGGCGTGCGCGTGGCAAAAATCGGGAATGAGCTCGTAGTAAACCCCGACAATCAGCTTTGGGAAAAGGCAGAATTTGAAACCTTTGCCTCGGGGCCTGAGGGGAAAATTAATATGATTGAGCTGGCCGGCAAAGAGGCCTTAGAAGAAGATATTTTGAAAGCATTCGATGTGGCTACTCAGGAAATCAACAAACTCATTGAATTCCAAAAGCAAATCACCGCCGAGATCGGTAAGAAGAAATTAGAACTAGATTTCTCCGGTGATGAGATTTATCTCAACATCATGAAGGCCGCTTCCTCCGGCAAGCTGGACGAGGCCGTTTTAAAAAAGGATAAGCAAGAACGATCTTCCGCGCTAAATGCCCTGAAAGAAGAAGTTATTGCCGCAGCAGCTGCCAAGTTTGCCGAAGATGGTCTAACCTTTGAGCCCCTTGTGGCCTCGCGCCTATGGGAGGATTTGGTAGATGAAACGGTGCACCGCAATATTTTAGAGCACGATAAACGTCCTGACTTTCGTGCCATCACCGAAATCAGACCCCTTTTAGCGGAAGTTTCTATTCTGCCCCGCACTCATGGCTCGGCAATTTTTATGCGTGGCGACACCCAATCCTTGGCAGTCACCACCCTTGCCGCACCCGGGCAAGAACAACTCGTGGAAACTATGGAAACAACCACCAAGCGCAGGTTTATGCTGCACTACAACTTCCCTCCCTACTCGGTGGGTGAAATTGGTAACTTCCGTGGCCCCGGCCGGCGTGAAATTGGGCACGGCACCTTGGCTCGCAAGGCAATTGAACCGCTACTTCCAACCCCCGAAGAATTTCCCTACACCATTCGCGTGGTTTCGGAAATCTTGTCCTCTAATGGCTCTTCTTCGATGGCCACCGTTTGCGCCACCTCCTTGGCCTTAATGGATGCCGGCGTACCCATAAAAAAACAGGTGGCGGGAATAGCTATGGGGTTAATGTCCGACTCAAAGTCTGGCAAATATAAGGTCTTAACCGACCTGCAGGGTCCGGAAGATTTCTATGGGGACATGGATTTCAAGGTGGCCGGAACTCGCGACGGAGTAACGGCCATTCAACTTGACACTAAAATTTCCGGCCTTACCTCCGATATTATTCGCGACGCGATGGAAGCCGCCAAAGTTGCCCGTATGAAAATTCTAGATACGCTGGACGCGGCAATTGCTAAACCTCGCCCCGAACTATCTAAGTACGCCCCCATCATCCGTCAGATTCAAATTAACCCCGAAAAGATTGGCTTAGTAATTGGCCCTGGCGGGAAAATGATTAATGGGCTGATTAAAAAATATAATCTGGCGGCAATTGATATTGAAGAAGATGGCCGCGTCTCCGTTGCCGGCACTGATTTGGCGGCAGTAGAAGCCGCCGTGTCGGAAATCTCCGCCATGACTCGCGACTTTAAGGTGGGTGATATCGTTGAAGGTACGGTTATTAAGATTTTAGACTTCGGCGCGATTGTGGATTTAGGCGGAGGTATGGATGGTATGATTCACGTCTCCGAACTCAAAAACGGCGGATTTGTGAAATCGGTAACCGACGTGGTAAAGCTGGGCGACTTCGTGCGCGCAAAAGTCATCCGCGTAGAAGATGGCCGTATCGCCCTCTCTCTAAAAGGAATGATTTAGTTTGCGACTATATTTCTTCCAAAAACCCGGGCATAAATGCCCGGGTTTTTGTTCAATTATTGACTCTCTTTATATTGGCAATACTAACGCTTGCATTGGCGGCACATCTCCTGGAACTGCGCGGGGACGTAAGAACAGTCAGGTACGGAAGCGAAGTTAGCACAGGCCGCATCCATCATACCAGCAGGAGGAGCCATCTGTTGGCCTTCAGGAATTTCTGTACCAGATGGAATTTGGCCATTTGTCCCAGGCATTCCAGTTGGCGTATTGGTCGCCATACACTCACCCACCAAGGCCTGAATTCGAGAGGGGTCAACAGCGCCAGATGAAATCTTGTCCTCCAACGAACCGCCCAATTTTTGTTCCAGACAAGTCTTCGCCTCAGGTGGAATCTGACTTAATCCGGATTGAATTTTTTGCTGCATCTTCCCCTGGAATTCCTTAGAGCAATCCTTAAATGCATTCTCAATCTTTACTCCAATGGAGGAATCCTCGCTATTTTTTATTTGCTCTTCAATATTTGCGCCAAGCTTATTCTGCACACAGGTCCGCACCTCAGTGGGCACCTGTTTCATTGCATCCTGAAGCTTCTTTACTCCCTCTTCCTTCATCACCGCAAAACATGCTTGTACCTTATCACCCGCATCAGGGGAGGGTGCCTCTCCATTCATAATCTTATTCAAATTCTCTTGCCCCACCTTATCTTCTAAACATTTTTTCACTTCCGGAGTCGCAATGGAAAGGGCCTGCTGCATTTTTTCTTTGACCTTAGGCATAAAAGTAGCAAAACAAGTCTTAACCGTTTCACCCAATGCAAGAGATGGGGTGAGTGTGCCAGACTCAATTCGCCCAACCGTCTGGCTTCCCAATTTTTCTTTCAAACAGGCCACCACCTCTCCCGGGGCCTGCGACATCCCCATACGGAGACGCGCCATACCATCCTCAATTTCTTTTATTTTTTCCGCAGGAAGAATTCCCTTCCCCTTAGCAAAAGCAAAACACTCCTGAGTGTGGTCGCTATCATTACAATAGGCCTCACAAGCTGCCTTGGAGCGACAGCCTCCGGGTCCCGACCCACCAACTTTTTTCGCTATCTCCGCATCCTCTTTACTGATAAGCCCAGTACTCTCCGCAAAAGCCACACACTCTGAAAAATGCGCGTCATCCTTACAGTAGGCCTCGCAGGCGGTTCTATTCTTGCAGCCACCGGGCATCTTGCCCTCCTTAATAAGCGGAAGGAACTTCTTTGCCTCCGCAATGTCAGAGGCGCTCATCAAGCCGGCCTTCTCTGCAAATGCCAGGCATTCATCGGCGTGCGCACTATCATCGCAATATGCTTCACAAGAATCCTTATCTTTGCAGCCGCCAGGCATTGAGGCTCCATCGCGAAGTGCTTTGGCTACCTGCTTGGCCTGAACCAGGTCGGGTACGCTAAGTAGGCCGTATTTCTCTGCAAATGTCAGGCATTCATCGGCATGAGACAAATCGGCGCAGTAGGCGCGACATGTTTTTTCATCCTTACACCCACCAGGACCCTGCCCAGCCAATACATCTGCGTATTTTTCAGCCATCATGGCCTGTTCTTCCGTCATTAGTCCGTGCTCGCGTCCGAATTCCACACACTCCTTAATATACGAGCTATTGTCGCAGTAGGCGCGGCAGGCTGCCTGGTTCTTGCAATTACCAAGTTCTTTTACTGGAAACTGTATGGATGCCAGGGCTGATGCGTCTGCCGCAACCGGCGCTTGAGCAAACGTCTGTTGAGTAATGCCCATCACAAACAACCCCACAAAGCCGAATATAAAGATTTTTTTCATATTAGTTTGAAAAGGGATTGGTTTTCACGGCTTTGTAGGGATTTATTTCTTGCTGGAACGGATTGATTTCCGGCAATGCTGCTACTGGATTTATAGAAGAATAAATCTGGCCACCAAGAGAAATTTCATTTGCATCTTGAGGGTTGGCAGTTTGGGCGGCGGGTATGGGAGTACCATCTTGTCTAACCACACCACTAGGACCGATGGGTGGTAGTTTTTTCATGTAAATGTACCCGGCCAGACCCCCGACAACCAGGACCACCGCCAGAACAAAGAGTATTTGTTTATTCATCTCTTAATTATACTCTTCTTAAAATATATCCACCGGGGTGAATTATTTGTTATAATCCATTCGTTATGAATAACCTGCAACGCCACACCCTTTCCTGGGCAATTATTATTGTTGGGCTACTTATTCTTGGCTTTATCATATGGTCCCAAATTAGCCCAAAACAACAGGTTCCCGGAAGATATGATTCATTCGCATCCTGTCTTACCGAAAAAGGCATGGTGTTTTATGGAGCTTTCTGGTGCCCTCACTGCCAAAAAATTAAGAGAGAATTTGGCAGTGGGATGAAAAATATAAAGTATGTGGAATGTTCCACTCCAGATGGCAGGGGACAAATTAAGTTCTGCGCTGATAAAAAGATTGAGGGTTACCCCACCTTTGAATTCGCAGATGGCAGTCGTTTAATTGGCGAGGTTGCCTTTTCAAAATTTGCCGAAAAAACTGGTTGCCCGTTACCAGATAACATAAGCACGCCATCTACCACACAGCAATAATGAGCGACAATGTAGAAAATCAAAATCTATCCCGGATTCCTCCTCCACCCGATGAGTATTCCGTGCGCACCATGCAAAGTGACATTGCATCACTAGCCTCGTCCGGAGGAGCCGGACCGCAGTTCGTGCCAATGGGTACGATCACTCCATCCGCAGACGTAAAAAAATCAGACACCCTCGTTACAGTGCTTATCTTTATCGCCGCAATTGTAGTAGCCGGGCTTGCCGCTTACTACTTTTTCTTCATGCGATAAGGATTACATTAGTTATGGAGGTGCTAAGTAAGTGCCTCCATTATTTTTTGCAGCGAAATTACCGCCTCTCCGATTACCTTATCCCCTCCGCCGTAATATAAAAGGATATGATCTTTCACCAATACGGCTCCGCAGGGAAATACTACATTATCAACAACTCCCTCTTTTTCATATATTTCTTCCGGCTCAAATAATGGATAATAGGTCCGCGCTAAAATACGGCGCGGATCTTTTTTATCCAAAAGAACTGCCCCAGCGCGATAAACCTTATCATGCCCAACACCATGATAAAACAATAGCCAACCGGCTGGTATTTTAATTGGCGGAGCAGAAATGCCAACCTTCTCTCCATCCCAATGCCCGCGACGCGGATGCATCCATCGTTCTTCTTTTAGACATTCGCCTTCAAAGGAAAGGTTCTTCACAAAAGATATATCAATCCAATTGTGCATGCGATGGAATATCATATATTTACCATCAACTTTTTCAGGCAAAATACAGCCATCTTTATCATCCACACCCGCTGGCGAGGTAATAACTGGCTGGGTCCAATTCCATTTTTTGTTTAAGAAATCCTTTTCCTTTATAGAGGTCAACGCGATACGAGGTGGTTGTACTCCGGTATAAGCCGTATACATCACATACAAGGTATCGCCAATCTTGGTGATACGGGGGTCCTCACACCCATTCCCCACATGCGGCGCGCCCTTTTTTTCAAAATCGGCTCGTGGAGTATAGACCGGCTCAGGAAGACGCTCTACCACCTTGCTATCTTGGATGGCCGCATAACCAAAAACTGATTCATTACTTCTACCCATAGCCCGATACAAAAGATGCACCTTCTTACCATCCCAGTAGGCCGCCGGATTGAAAACGGAAACATTTTCCCAAGCGTGGTCTGCAATCGGTTGTAATATGGGGTTAGCTGGGTTGCGCGTAAAAGAAATTGCAGGATGTTCGGGTCGTAAAATATCTGCAATAACCTCGTCTAGCGAATATTCCGCAACAGCGGTTGCGGTATCCGCAGCACCATAATAAATGCGCAATTTTTTACCCACCACTATTGCACCGGTGGGAAATACGATATGGGGAACTTTACCGTATACCTCATACTCCGCCTCCGGCAGTAATAGTGGATATTTAGAGTGACCTAAAACTTTGCGCGGGTCCTTGAGATCCAAAAGCGCCGCCTCAATCGTGAACTTTGGGTGGGGAGAATGGTAGTTTTGAATATAGGAATATATAAACAACCAGCCCTTGGCAGTTTTGATGGGCGGGACCCCTGCTTCTACCTGATCCGCCGCATTGCGCTGCAAAGGAATAACATGTTCTTCCAGCGAGCTATACCACCGGTTCCAAAATTCCTCGTCCCAGATGCCCGACTCCTTTTCAAAGGACGCAAAAGAAATCTTGGCGGGAGGGCGATCGGTGTTGGCGGTGACAATTGCTCCCATACGCCCCGCAACGCGATCCGGGAAAAGAGCCATAGCCTTAGAGTTAAATGGGGTAACTGGATGTTTCTCAAATTTTTTAAAATCGGAGGTTATGGCTACTGCTGACTTAATACCATCTGCTCCAAAAGGCCAGGTGGAAAGGGCGGTGTAAAAAATATAATATTTGCCGTTGAAACGAGTAACCCGTGGGTCTTCGCAGCCGAACTGTTCCCAATCATATTCCGGAACAATTATCTGGCGACGCGGACCAAAGTGAATACCATCTTTTGTTTTAGCATAACCAATTGTGGAAAGTTCCATCTCCACCCCATGCTGGAAGGTCGGCAACGACAAGGCGCGATACACAAAATGGTATCCACCCGAAAATCCGGCTGGCGCAATACAACCGTTTAAAGCTCCGTTTGCCTCCCACCAATTTTCAGGGTTGGGGACAAATACGGGGTTTTCATCAGAACGATTAGGATGAAGCATAATTAATTCGTAATTAATAAATAGTGAATAAATCTAAGAGTAATTAAAAAAACCGAATAAATTAGGTTGAAGAAGGATGTAGATGAGGTTCGCCCCCCAATTTCTGCAGCTCTTCCAGAAAACTATTGAGGTCTGCCTCCGCAACCGCAGTTACGTCATCGGACCCGCCATAGTACACCAACAGCTTACCATCTTTAACCACCGCTCCACAGGGATATACCACCCCCCATTTAGCGCCACAATTTTCATAATCGGTTTCCGGTTCAAGTACCGGGTGGGCGCTACGGGCGATAACTTTTGAAGGATCATTTAAATCCAAAAGCATAGCTCCAATCTTATATTCTGAAGATGTCCCATCTACACCACCCATACCCTGGTAAATCATGAGCCATCCCGCATCGGTCTTTATGGGGGGAGCTCCAACTCCTATTTTGCGGGTGTCCCAACCTTGCTTGTTGGGCCGAATCACCGCCTTCGCCTCCAACCACCTATTATTTGCAAATTCCAAGTCATCCAAAAAATCAATGAGGATATTGGGGAAGATACGATGAAACACTACAAACTGGCCGCGTATTTTTTCCGGAAAGACGCAGGCATTCTTATTCACCACTCCCGGGCGCGAAATAAGTTTTGCCGGCGACCATTTATCCCAGCGATGCTCCAAAAAATCTTTTACCGTTATATTGGCCATCGCAACGCGCGGAGCAGACCAACCATCATATGCCACATAGGTTAAATACAAGATATCACCTACCCGAGTGAGACGCGGATCTTCACAGCCACCCCAACCGCCTCCGCCCGATTCATAAGGACCGGGCAAATGAATTTTCGTGCCTTTTACTCGAACTCCCTCGAAGGGTTCACGCGGAATATAGGCCGGCTCATCGTGTCGCACGAAATGCACTCCATCCTCCGACTGAGCATACCCAAGCACTGATACATCCGTATCACCGATTGCCCGGTAAAGCAAATGAACCTTCCCGTCCACCAAAATTGCAGCCGGGTTAAAGACTGCCTTCGTTTCCCAAGCATTTTTTGGATTAGGACGAAGGATGGGATTTTTAGGGTGACGACTAAGCCTTAGGCGCGGGTGCGGGTGCAGAACATCCGGCCGAAGTTCTGCTGCCGCATACTGACCCTGAGGACCACGCCAAAAGGTAATTTTCTTGCGCCCCACCTCCTGCACTCCTAGACATACCGCCTGTCCGAATTTCCAGCCATGCGGGGCAAATAACTCTGGGCCAACACTCCTATACAACACCTTTCGCGGATCATTTAAATCTAAAAGGACGTAACCTAAGGCAAGATTGCCATTTATATCTGCGGCCTCATACCACACCTCAATGCCAGAGGTACCGGCGATAGCCGCAACGGGCGCAATATATTTACTATCAAAAGAAGAGCGTCTTATCGGCAAAGGATTTCTAGAAAGTGGACGCCATCTTTTCAAAGAGGCGGAGGTGAAAAGTTTTACCGATCCCTCCCCTGCCAGCGCGACTCTTTTGCCTTCTACATATACACCGGGCAAAAAAACTGCCCGAGCAGGAAGTCCAACCGCAGGCGCACCGGGAACCCATTTGCCTTTCCTTACGACGGAATAGCGCACCTTTTTCAAGCGTCCGGATTGCACCCAGGCAAACTGATGCAGTTTACCCATTTCCTGCCAAACATTTATTCCCAGCAAAACATCGTTTGTGGCAATCGGGGTTACCCAGCAGGATGCAGGGGAAAAACGAAACTTAGCGGAAGGAGGGAA
>Ga0101944_10007434_pt1 | contig 10957 bp, 9 predicted proteins | sample DewCreD2012metaG_FD_75245 | JGI IMG/M metagenome (GOLD analysis project Ga0101944, IMG submission 75245) | Hot spring sediment bacterial and archeal communities from British Columbia, Canada, to study Microbial Dark Matter (Phase II) - Dewar... ... | reverse complement strand
ACCCGGTGGCCGGCGGTGAGCAGGTGAAGGGCTTGCCGGTGTATGCTCAGGCGAGGCGCCACATGAAACCAGTCTTTCTGATGCTCTTGCTGGCGCTGGCGCTAGCCGCCGAGACGCCGCGCGCCGGGCCGGCGGTCGATTTTTCGCACGGCGACCTTCGCGTGTCGGATAATCGCCGGTTTCTGGTTCACAAAGACGGCACGCCGTTTTTCTACTTGGGCTGCACGGCCTGGGAACTGTTTCACCGCCTGAACCGCGAGGAGGCCGAACGGTACCTGGAGAACCGGCGCGCCAAGGGCTTCACGGTCATCCAGGCGGTGGTGCTGGCGGAGCTGGACGGTTTGCGCACTCCGAATCCGTACGGTCAGACGCCGCTGATCGGAAACGATCCCGGGCGCCTTAATGAAAAATATTTGGAACATGTGGATTGGGTGATCGACAAGGCGGCTGAGAAGGGCTTATACATCGGCCTGCTACCTACCTGGGGCGATAAGGTCTCTAACGAGCACCCCGGGGCGGGGCCGCAGATTTTCACGCCGGCCAACGCGGAAGCCTATGGCCGTTGGCTTGGAGAGCGTTACCGGGGCCGGCCCAACATCATCTGGATTGTGGGGGGCGACTGGACAGCGGACAGCCCTTCAAGCCACGCCATCTGGTGCGCCATGGGGCGCGGCCTGCGGCAGGGCGACTGGCGCCATCTGATCAGTTTCCATCCCCGCGGCGGGCGCAGCTCCTCGGAGTGGTTCCACAATGAGCCCTGGCTGGATTTCAACATGCACCAGTCGGGCCATGTTCGTTACCGGAAGAACTACGAGGCCATCGCGGCCGATTACGCCCTGCGCCCGGTGAAGCCCACCATGGACTCGGAACCTCGTTATGAGACGGCGCCTTCGGCCGGACGCGAAGGTGACCGCGTGATCGAAGCGTTCGACGTGCGGCAGGCGGCCTACTGGGGCCTGTTTGCGGGCGCACACGGCACGACCTACGGCGCGCAAGGGGTGTGGAACATGCACGCGCCGGGGCGGCCGGCACGTTCGCAGGGCGCGGCCTACTGGTATGACTTGCTGGACCTTCCCGGCGCCTGGGACATGATGCACGTGCGCCACCTGATGGAGTCGCGGCCGCTGACGGCGCGCGTGCCGGACCAGAGTCTGATCGTTTCCGAGAATCCATCCGGACCGGAGTACTCGACCGCCACGCGAGGCGCCGACTACGCCTTCATTTACTCTTCCTTCGGGAAGCCTTTGACCGTGGCGCTGGGGCGAATCTCCGGCAATCGGGTGACCGCCTGGTGGTTTGATCCTCGCACCGGCGAGGCCACGCGCATCGGCGAGTACGCCAACGCCGGGGTACGGACCTTCGATCCACCGGGAGCGCCGGGGCGAGACAACGACTGGGTGCTGGTTCTCGACGACGCGGCCAAGGGATACCCGCCTCCGGGCACGAGACGGAAGCCGTGAGAGGTGTGTGTTCGGGCGGCGCTTGTCAGCGTCCCGCGCATGAGCCCAGGGTGTAGAGGAATTCGTCTTGCACCCATGCGGGCTTGCCGCGCAGCACGGCGATGATCTGAACGCGGACGCTTTCCGGTTCGAACATCAGACGCGCGAAATGGTGAGCGGTGTTGTCGCGAAAGGCCGTGTGCGGGGGCGGCGGGTTGGTCTTGAAGTCGGCGAAGCGGCCGTTGATGTTACTCAGCTTGCCGCCCGGTCCCACTTTCAGGTAGACGGCGCCATCGCTTGCGCCATAGCAGTCCTTGGCTTGGCTGGTGACCTCGATCCTGTCGGGCAGGCCTCGTAGCGGGAAGGTCCTCTCATAGGACTGGTCGTGGGCTGTAAGGACCAGGCGCACGCCATGTTTTTCGAAGATAGGGCCGAGCTGTCTTCGGTAGTCGAGGTTGGAAGGGTGATTGGAGCCGTCGGAGAACAGCGCCACGTGAAGATACGGGACCAGCCATTTCCGGCCGGCTTTGCGGGCCTTTTCGAGGTCGGTGTCGATCCAGCGCAGGACGGTCTGCGGGAGCGGGCCGCTTTCGGAATCGGCAGCCAGGATCGACACAAAGTGCGCGTCGCCGACGTCGAAGGAATAGTAACGCCGGTTATCCAGACCCTCCGGCGTGGGGAAGCGGTCGGCCCAGAATAGATAGCCTTCTTTGAGAAAGATCTCGTGATTCCCATAAGTGGGCATCATTGGGGCCTTCACGGCGAAGGGCATGACCATGTTGAACCAATAGTCGATGGTTCTGTCCAGCGTGCCGAAGCGCTTGTCGGTGTTGTAGTAGGCGCCGTCACCGCCCCACAGGATCACCGTGGGGCTGAGCTTGGCCACCGCCTCGATCACCTCGCGGGCGCCGGTCGAGAGGCCGTCCAGTCTTCCGTCGAGGCCCGTGTCGGCGACGAAGACGGCTTCAAAGGGCTTGCCCGGCCGGGGCGCGGTGAGGAAAGAGTGAACGGCGCTCCAACTGCCCCGGGGTCCCGCCACACGGTACTCATACCTCGATCCGGGCTGAAGACCTTGCACGAGGACCTCGTGCAGCCGGCCCTCTGTTCCGCAGGGGCGAGGGCCGCCCGTGACGCGGCGCCAGCGGTTTTCCCCTTGCCTGCGGTACTCGACGGCGGACGGGACGGTGGCGTCGATGGTTCTCCACACAATGGTGACCGTCGTCGAGGTGTCGCGCGTCCAGGCGAGGTGGATCTGATCCGGCGGCGACGGGGCTGTCTGCCCAGCCAGCCAAAGAGGAAAGATTGCAAGCACGGAGAAGCATCGTCGCATAACGCTGATATTCTACTGATATACAATAACAGAGTCAAAGGCTCGCAATCATGCTGCGGGTGACACGGGGGAGGAGTGGAGGGTATATACTCGCTTGGTACCGGAGCCAAAATGGAAATTCCGGATTATGTCCCCCGGTACGCCCTCGACACGGCGGACCCGCCGGGCAGGTGGGTGTTCGGGCGGGGGTGGTGAGGAACTATGCAACGTGATCGCAGGAACTTGCTGAAAGCCGGCGCCGTGTGGACCGCCGCGTCGCACAGCCGGATTCTCGGGGCGAATGATCGCATTCGGCTGGGGGGCATCGGGCTGGGAGGGCGGTGCCGGTATCTGCTGAATCTGGCCCGCCAGCAGGAAGACACCCAGGTAGCGGCGATTTGCGACGTATATGAGCCGAGAATCGCCGAAACGCGCGCCAAGGTGGCGCCCGATGCAGATGCCGTGGCGGACTACCGCGCGCTTTTGGAGCGGAAGGACATCGACGCCGTTATCATCGGATCGCCCGATCACTGGCACGTGCCCATGACCATCGACGCGGTCAGAGCGGGCAAGGACGTTTATGTCGAGAAGCCGCTCACCAAGACCATCGAAGAAGGGCCGAAAGTGGAAGCGGCCGTCCGCGAGTCCGGCCGCGTGGTGCAGGTAGGCTATCAACAGCGAAGCTGGGAGCACTTCATTGCGGCTCGCGAGCTGATTGCCTCGGGGAAGCTGGGGGACATCACGCTGGTTTTGGCTTCCTGGTATCAGAACTATCTGGGCAGCGAACCCTCCAAGTATAAGGTCGACGAATCGAAACTGGACTGGAAACGATGGTTGGGGAATGCCCCGCCTCAACCCGTCAATGCGCTGCGGTATTTCCGGTGGAGGTGGTTCTGGGACTTTGGGGGCGGCCATTTGACAGACTTATACAGTCATTACTGCGACGTCATTCACTGGTACATGGGAAACGACAGCCCGAAGCGGGCGCAGGCAGATGGCGGGGTCTACTTGCTGGAGCATCTGGAGTGCCCGGACACGATTAACGCCTCCTGGGACTACGGAAAGTTTCAAGTTGTTTACAACGGGACTCTTGTCTGCCGGCTGGAAGGCGGAAACATCGTTTTCCGGGGCACGAAGGCGATGATGAAAATCAACCGCGACGGCTTTGCGGTGTACCCGGAAGGGGTGATCCCTGCGGAGAAGACGCAGTATCCGGAGCCGCTGGCGGCTATGAAGTCCGCACGAGATGGCAGCGTGGACCACGTGAGGAACTTTCTGGAGTGCGTGCGTAGCCGCAAGGCTCCGAATTCCACGGTGCACGACGCCGTCATGGCGGCGAGGGCGGCCCACCTTGGCAATCTGGCGTACCGGAAAGGCGAGCGGATCATTTGCTAACGTTGTTCTGGCAGGTTTTTTGGCGGGCGTACCTCCGCGCCCAGGAAGCCAATAAAAAGGGCCGCACAGCCCTGCACAGGTACGATGGCACGCCGGTGTTGACGGGTCAGAATTGGCGGGTCCACGGCATCGCCAGGGCTAACCTGACTTTCGCAGCTAAACCGGCTTTTCCGGCCGGGCGAGAGAGAATTCCCAGCGCTGTCAACACCGGCGACCTGAATCAAGGCTGGGTGAAGACCTAGCCTCTTTTCCGCCGGGTGCCGCATGTGGCATTCTGCTGCTGACGTAGGTTTCTGCGCAGCACGAATCGCCGGAAGGATGGCAAGGACCACCGCTACTTCAGCATCGTGGAGAATCGCCGGCTGCCGGGCGGCAAGACGGTGCAGCGCACGGTTTTGTATTTGGGTGAGATCAACGATCAGCAACAAGCGGCGTGGCGCAAGACGCTGGATGTGTTCGACGAAGCCGAGCAACGCTACACCGCGATGAGTCTGTTTCCGGACGACCGGGAACTGCCCAACGATGCGTTGGAGAGCGTCCAGGTGCGGCTGAGCGGCCTCGAACTGCGGCGGCCGCGCGTCTTCGGCAGTTGCTGGCTGGCCTGCGATCTCTGGCAGCAACTGGCGTTGGATGAGTTCTGGCAGCAGCGTCTGCCGGAGGGCCGCGAAGCGGTGAGTTGGGAGAAGGTGCTGCGGCTGTTGGTGGTGAACCGATTGCTGGATCCGGGCAGCGAGTTCCATGTGCACCGCCAATGGTACGTGGGCTCGGCCATGGACCAGTTGCTCGAGACCAGCTTTGCGGTGGCGGACAAGGACCGGCTGTACCGCTGCCTGGATCGGGTGCTGGAGCACAAGCAAGAGCTGTTCGTTTTCCTGAAGCAGAAATGGGCGGATCTGTTCGCCGCTGATTTCGAAGTGCTGCTGTACGATCTGACGAGCACGTACTTCGAAGGGGAGATGGAACAGAATCCCAAGGCCCGGCGTGGTTACAGTCGGGACGGAAGGCCGGACTGCCTGCAGTTGGTGATTGCGCTGGTCGTCACACCCGACGGATTCCCGCTGGCCTATGAAGTCATGAACGGCAACACGGCGGACTGCACAACGCTGCGGGCGTTTCTGAACAAGATCGAGACCACGTACGGCAAGGCGCGCCGGGTGTGGGTGATGGATCGCGGCATTCCCAGCGAGGCGGTGCTGGAAGAGATGCGCGCGCCGGAGCGGCAGACGTTTTACCTGGTCGGCACGCCCAAGGGCCGGATCAGCCAGCACGAAAAGAAATGGCTCGATCTGCCGTGGCACAAAGTGCGGGATTCGGTCGAGGTGAAGCTGTACGAGCACGAGGGGGAACTCTACGTACTGGCCAAGAGCAGCGGCCGCCAGGCGAAGGAGATCGCCATGCGCCGCAAACGGCTGGTGCGTCTGCTTCGCAAGCTGCGTGCCATACGCCGGAGGCTGCCGCACCGCGATCAGTTGCTGCTGCGCATCGGAGCGGCGAAAAAGGAAGCCGGCCGCGCCTTCGGGTTTGTCAAGATCCGGCTGCCGGAAAAGGGCGAAGAGGTCACGCGCGCGACCTTCACGTTTCATACCGACAAGGCGAAACTCAAAGCCGCCGAACAGCGCGACGGCCACTATCTGCTGCGCAGCAACCTCGTCGGCGAAGATCCAGCGGTGCTGTGGACCCGGTACGTACAGTTGACGCAGATCGAGAGCGTGTTTCGCTCCCTGAAAAGCGAACTGGGCATCCGGCCCATCTACCATCAGCTCGAACACCGGGCCGACGCCCATGTGCTGATCGCGTTCCTGGCTTACTGTCTTCAGGTCACGCTCAAGAACCGGCTCATGATTCACGCCCCCGGCCTGACGCCCGCGGCGGTCTTCGAAAAACTGGCGACCATCCAAATGGTCGAGGTTTGGATTCCCCTGCTCGACGGGCGCTGGCTGGTGCTGCCGCGCCACACGCAGCCGGAACCGGACGTCCAGGCACTGCTGGACCAGATCCGCATCACGCTTCCCTCGCAGCCTCCACCACGCATCAAGAACTCGCAGTTGGACGCGGCCCCAGCGGGATAGCCCGTTTGTGGTGAAGACCTAGCCGGTGCGCTCAGTGATTCTGAAAGACTTAGATATCACGAACGCCACGAACTGCGAAAGTCGGGCTAATGCCTCAGGTGACGCCCGCGCCCTTGGACCGTGGTGCTCCGCAACAATTCGATCGGCGTTACGCAGCCTCCTTCTCCAGCCTGTATTCTTGGTGGCGCCCGGCGGGCGCCCCTGCGCCGAGGCTCGGGTGGAGGTATTCTTATCAGTAGCCATGGTTGCCGAACGGATCACGATTGAGCCTGGAAAGCGCTCCGGCCAGCCATGCATCCGTGGCCTGCGCATCACTGTCTGGGACGTGCTGGATTGGCTCGCTGCCGGGAAGACGGAACAGGAGATCCTGGGCGATTACCCGGAGCTCGAGAAAGACGATTTCAAAGCCGTCTATGAGTATGCGGCACGGCTGGGGCGCCGGATCGCGTTGTGAAGCTTCTCTTTGACGAGAACGTGTCGCGCAAGCTCCTGGATAGGCTATCAGACCTTTTCCCCGGCTCGACCCACGTCATTCTGACGGGCTTGCAGGAGGCTTCGGATGCTGAGGTCTGGCAGTACGCGAAGACCAATGGTTTCGCCATCGTGACCGCCGATGGGGACTTCTACCAGATGGCCGTCACCTTGGGGCCCCCGCCGAAGGTAGTATGGTTGCGCGGTTGTGACTACCCCACGGCGGTTGCCGAGCGATTGATCCGCAGTCAGGTGCTTCGAATCAGCGAATTCATCCGGAACGAAACCCAGGCCGTGCTGGTTCTCACGCCATGAGCGGGGCCTTTACACTGCTCACGCCAGGGAAGCTTCCTGAGGCTGTGCTTCGCAAAGACTCGATCGGCGTTACGCAGCCTCCTTCTCCAGCCTCTATTCGTGGTGGCGCCCGGCGGGGAGCTTGTGTCTGCGTGGACCGGCCGGAGCTTTGGTTTGGGGTGGTTCCGGAATGTATCGGTACTCACCGGTTCGCGCCAGGCGTCCAGCCGCCGGCGAGAGCCTTGAACAGCAGCACGGACCGAACCAGGGCCGAAGTGCGCGTTTGGGCGATTGCCTGCTCCAGTTCCAGGACCGACCGCTGGGCCTCCAGAACGTCGAGGAAGTCGGCCAGACCCGCTTGGTAGACCTCTTGCGAAAGCTTGAGAGCCGAGTGGGAGGCGACGACAGCTTCGCCCAGTCTTTCCAGCCGGGCCCGTTCCGCCCGGTATGCGGCGATGGCATCCTCGGCCTCCTGAAACGCGGCCAGGATTTCCTGTTCGTATTCGATCCTGGCCCTTTCCATACGAGCGTCACTTGCATCGATGTTGGCGCGCAAGCGGCCTCCGGTGAAGATGGGCAGAACCAACTGCGGCCCAACACCGAAGAAATTACCGCTCCCCAGGCTTAAGCCCGTGAGGCTGGTGGCTTGGCGGCCGGCCAAGCCTGTCAGAAAGACCCTGGGATACCGCTCCGATTGGGCGGCCTTCAAGCGGGCGGCGGCGGCCAGAATTCGCGCCTGCGCCGCGCGAACATCGGGACGCCGCAACAGAAGCGCCGAATCAATGCCGTCTCCGAGAGGTGGCATAGCCCATTGACGGGGCGCGGCCGGCAGAGACCCTTTCACCAGATCGCGATCGGCCAGCAGAACCGCCAGGCGGTTGAGTTGGAGCCGGCGCTGCGAATCAAACTGCGGAATCTCGGCTTCCAGCGCAGCCAGTGCGGAAGCCTGCCGCTCCACGTCCAACTGGGTGGACAATCCCGCTCTGGCGCGCTGCCGGGTCAATTCCAACAGGTCAGCCTGCCGGGCGCGATTTCGCTGGAGGAGTTCCGATTGTTGCTCCGCCCCGCGCAATTCAAAATAGGCCCTGGCCACCTCGGCGGCCACGATCAATCGGACTTCGTTGGCTGACTCTTCCTGGGCAACCGCCTCGGAGCGGGCGGCATCGAGCAGTTTCGAGTTCGGTCCCCAGAAGCTCAGTTCCCAGCGCATGTCCGAGCTGGCGGAGATCAGGCCGGTCTCAAACGGTGTGATCAGGCTGGCGCCGCCGCCCGTGGCGGACGGCGGGATTCGGATGATCCCATTCTGAAACCCACCGCGCAACTGCTGGGCGGAGGCATTCAGGTTGATCGACGGCGCCAGGGCTGACTTGGCCTGCTTGCTCAGAGCACGGGCTTCCGCCACTCGGGCCAGAGCGTTTTTCACATCGAGGTTCCTCTGTGAGGCGCGCTGGACCAGGCTGGTCAGAACTGGATCGCCATAGGTGTCCCACCAGGTGGAAGGGTCGGCGACGGCGGTGCAAAGCAACAGGATTGGCAGCATCATGATTTTCTACTTCTCCGACTCGATATAGACGTCCATCTGCTGGCCTGCTTTCACCGCGGCGCCTTCCGGCAGTCTGTAAATCACTTGCAGGACTCTGGTGTCGGTCCGCTCCGTGGTCTCCCCGGTCAGGTTTCGCTTTGGGACGACGTAAGGCTCAATCCGAACGAAGGTGAGGGGAACGCGCAGCTTCGCATTGCCGCGGACGCTCGCATAAGCCCGCGCTGCCGGGCTCACCCGCCAGGCGTCCTTTTCGTCGACGTCCACGCGAACGTGCAGCGGACCTCCGGAGCCCATCAGGATGAGCGGATGCGCCAGCGGACCAGCCGCGGCAAACTCTCCAGGGCGGATCTTCACCTGAAGAATGACACCCTGGACGGGCGCGGTGACCGTCAGCCGGTCCAGGTCCGCTTTGACTCTCTCTACTTGCTGGCGCGCCTGCTGGAGCTCCGCTTGCGCGACCACGATGTCCTGCTTCCAGGCGCCTGCCTTCAACTGGGCCAAGACGGCTTCGGCATGGCGCAGGGTGGCGCGCGCGGCGGTGACAGCCCAACGCCGCCTCTCCAGGTCTTCGGCGCGGATGGCTCTACGGTCCGTGACCGATTCGATTATCCGCAACTGGCTCTCCGCATCGGCCAACTGCGCTCTAGCCTGCTCCACGCGAGCCTCCGCCGGCGGAAGGTCCTCGGCCCGCGGGGCGTTCTTCAGGCGCTCCAGCCGCGCGGCGGCGAGCTCCACGTTGGACTCGCGCAGCGCGAGTTCGGCGCGCAGTTCGCGGTCGTCGAGCCGCAGCAGAGCCTGATCCTTTCGCACCACATCCCCCGGCTTGACGCGCACTTCGGTGATGAGTCCGGAAACCGGCACACCAATAGAGATGTTTTCCGACGACGGTTCCACCATCCCGACGCCGCCCACCTGCCGCTGGAATTCGCTCGCGGGAGGATCTTGCACGGGCGCGGCAGCCATATGGGCCGGCTTCATGTGCCGGACGCTGAAAATCGAAAACGCCAGCGCCAACGCCCCGAGCACCGGAAGACCATACTTTGCAACCATCCTATCTCGCTCCCATTCCTGTGGTCACTTTTCCAATCACGCCGTCACTGATCTCCGCGATCCGGTCAGCGAATTCGAGGATCCTAAAATCGTGCGTGACAACCAGAACCGCGCGGTCCGCGCTCAGCGCGGTCTTCCGCAACAGTTCCATGACATGTTTGCCCGTGGGCCCGTCCAGCGCCGAGGTGGGCTCGTCGCAGATCACCAGCTTGGGCGACTGGATCAAAGCCCTGGCAAAAGCCACCCGCTGCTGCTCACCGCCCGACAATTTGTTCGGAAGCACATCGGCGCGGTGGGCCATGCCCAGGTCGGCAAGAAACTCCCGCGCCTGGTTGATCGCGTCCTTGCGCTTCCAACCGGCCGCCAGCAGAGGCACGGCCGCGTTCTCGGCGGCGGTCAGAGCCGGGATGAGGTTGAATTGTTGAAACACGAACCCCACGTTTCGCAGGCGGAACAGAGCTGCTTCGCCGTTATGCAAATCCGCCAGGTTCTTGCCCAATACCTGGACACTACCCTGGTCGTGTTTGAGCAGGCCGGCAATGATGCTGAGCAAGGTCGTCTTGCCCGAGCCGGACGGCCCGAGCAGAAACGTCAATTCGCCGTATTGGGCCTCAAGATTGACGCCGCGCAATACCTGTAACCGCGTGCTTCCGGCTCCAAACGCTTTCTCCACTCCGCGGCAAACCACCGCGGCGCGGCCGTTGTTGGATTCGCTCATCGAATGCTCCATCTCTAGCCCCTGAACACGACCGCCGGATCCACCACCACCACCCGGCGAACGCTCAAAATGGTGGCGATCATGACTACCGCGAAAACGAGTCCTCCTGTCAGCAGCATGATTTCGGGAAGCAACCGGAAGCCTCGCAAATCCAGATTGTCCTTGGTCAGTTCAAAAAACAAAGCCGTCAGGGAAATGCCGATTGAATAGCCGATGGCGAGCACGATCAGCCGCAGGAACGTGACGATCATGTTCACCGACACGGAGAAGATGCCGCCGAAGAGCTGCAGGCGCAACTGGGTTCGGAAGAGCCGGTCGGAGGCGCGGTCGAATCGCGCGAGCTCGCGCGCCTGGAGACCGAACGCCTTGACCACCAGCTGGGCCTGGTAGCTCTCCGCGGTGATGCCGAGCACGACCCCGGTTTGCTCTTGCGCGGCCCGACTGCGGCGGAGCGCGCCGGTCGACATCGCGCGGTAGACGAGCGCGACGAGCGGCGCTCCGGCGAGCACGATCATGCCGAGCAGAGGATCGAGGGTCAGCAGGATGACCGCCGAGACGACGAGGCTCAACAGCTGGAACGCACCCTCACGCAACACCTGGGAGAGCCCGGCCTCGAGCAGGGACACGTCGGAGAAGCATCGCGAGAGCACGTCGCCCTGGTCGTGCCGG
>Ga0101944_10007433_pt1 | contig 10958 bp, 7 predicted proteins | sample DewCreD2012metaG_FD_75245 | JGI IMG/M metagenome (GOLD analysis project Ga0101944, IMG submission 75245) | Hot spring sediment bacterial and archeal communities from British Columbia, Canada, to study Microbial Dark Matter (Phase II) - Dewar... ... | reverse complement strand
GAGGAAGGTTTGCTGGTCCTCGGTTCAATTGTCGGACCCGCAGAGATCATCGAAGGAGAAGAAGCCGAGTTTAAGATGCCGGTCAACCTTACGGAATCTCATAGAACTCGGGAGGTTCGAATAGAGGCACAAGCCGCCTACCAGAACAAGGAATCAACACCAGCCCTGCCCTCGCTGGTTCAATATCTCTCTGCTTCGGGAGGAGAAGTCGTCTTCCGATTTATACCGGATGCAGCCGACGCTTCGGACGAAGAACGTAAAACAGGGATAATGGAGCGGACGCTGAGGATCAGCGTTACCTATCGCGAGGCGCAGCGCATGGTAAGAAAGGCGCGATCCATTCGCTTCTCTATGCGCCTAAATTCTGAGAAGATCTTCCGCCGCGTACCAGCGCATCTTGGGAAAATATTAGGCTTGACGCCAAGGAGCATGAAGTGATGCCGGATTTCAAAACGTCGCCCAAATTGACATGCCCCGCATGCTACCGAAAATCGATCCTGGCGTTTCTTATGTCGTGGGTGGAGGTCTGTGGATGAACCTAAAGCTAAAAGAGGTCTTCAAAGGCAAGGTCGTCAATAAGGCTCATACGATTAACACGGGTGTTGACGAGTTTCCTCGATATGTCCTGGAGTACCTTATCGACAACTACTGCTCTGAGGAGACCTTCCACGAGGACATGGAAAAGGTCGTCAGAAGGCTGAAGGAGACATTTGTTTACGGGGCGGAAGCGGAGAAGATCAGGCACTACATCCGTGAAAACCGCCGGCATTCCGTGATTGCCAACCTGGAAGCCCGGCTGGAGGAAACGGAAGACAAGTATTGGGGGACGATTTCCGCCATCAACGAGAATTTTGTAAACATACCGGAGAGCATCGTCCGTCAATATCCCATGCTTCTCTCGGGCGGGATGTGGGGCACGATCGACCTGACCTATGACGAGACAGAAATACACAATAAAAAAATCAGGCCTTTCAAAATCACAGGATTTACGCCATTTCAGGTGAGCGTTATCAACCTGGATGAGTTCATAGAACGTCGAAGAGAGTTTTCCACTGACGAGTGGATCGATGTTTTGGTGAATTCCTGTGGCCTGGACCCGGAGGGGATGACTCGGCGACAGAAGTTGCTCTACCTATGCCGTTGCATTCCCCTCGTGGAAACCAATGTCAATATGGTGGAACTCGCACCTCGGGAAACCGGCAAGACGTATCTTTATCGTAATATCTCATATTACGCCCATGTGTTGTCTGGCGGCAAAGCAACTCCAGCCCAGCTTTTCATTAATCTGAATAACGGAAGGATTGGCGAGGTCGGTGTTCGGGATGCCGTTGTGTTCGATGAGATCGCAAATACCGATTTCAAGGACCCAAGGTCTTTCGTAAGTATTATGCAGGGGTACATGCAAGACTCCAAATTCAGCAGAGGGAAGAAAGAAATTCTTGCCTTCGCCAGTTTGGTGTTCGTGGGCAACCTGGACGTCCAGGGAGACATGCCCCACGAGAAATACTATCACCTCTTTGAGCCGCTACCCGATTTCCTGCAGGTGATTGCGTTTTTGGACCGAATCCACGGCTACCTGCCTGGTTGGGAAATCCCGAAATTGGCACCCAACAGTTACTCGAAAGATTATGGGTTCATCACGGATTATTTTTGCGAAATCATGCACGAGCTTCGGCGCGTTGACCTGCTGGGCGCGGTTCGCTCGCGCTTTGACGTAGTGGATCACGCTCGAAGGGCGCACGGCGTTTCGGGCCGAGACCAACGAGCTGTAATGAAGACTACATCGGGGCTATTAAAGCTGCTTCATCCTGACGGGCAAGTTACCGACGAGGAACTTGAACATATCCTCTGCTTGTCCTGCGAACTACGTCAAAGGGTGCGAGACCAACTCCATCTGATTGCACCTGGCGAGTATGACCGTATTTCTTTAGGAGCGCTGATGCGGCCGTCGGGTAAGCAAGTTGTGCCTGAGCTTCCTGATAGTAATCGTGTTCAGCGAGTTGCACTTCCTGAGAAGCCTTCCGTAGGTGAGGTCATAGGCTTGGCTGTCGAAGGGGACCACGGTTGTATCTTGCATTTTGAGATGCAGGCGACCAAGGGGTCCGGGCGCATTGTACCGCTCGGGTCGATCCAGAGGGTTATGAGGGAAAGCATCGAGGCGGCAGCTCAATACATCCGTGCGAAACATGAGGACCTCGGGATAACTGCCGAATGGCGAAAGAGTTTTGATGTTGCGGTCTTGGCGACCTTCATGGGCGTGCCCAAGGAAGGGCCGTCCGCCGGCATCACAATCGTTGTCGGGATTGTGTCGGCCTTGAAAAAGGTCCCAGTGCGAAACGATCTCGCCATGACTGGTGAGATTACGATTATGGGGAAGGTGCTCCCGGTAGGCGGTATTCAACAAAAGGTCCGCGCTGCCTACGATGCCGGAGTCAAAGAGGTTCTTTTGCCCGCTGATAATTTGAAGGAGGCGAAGGGATTACCCTCTTACGTGCTCGACGGTATCAAGCTGACGCCGGTAACAACAATAGAAGAGGTGCTTGCGAATTCATTTGCTTCTGTCGCAGAAAAGGAATTTTGAAAGAACCCATGGGGCGAATAATGCCGAAAGAACGAGTGGCTGATCAACCAGAGATAGTCAAAAGGGCCGCAGGTCTTGGATGCTGTAGGATACCATATTAAAAGGGTAGAAATCGGCAAAATTTCCCAGAATAGAGGGAAAGAGCCGGGCGATCGATGATGAGACGGCCCAGAACCTCATCCAGTTACGCAAAGAAATGCCCAGAGCACCGGTGTATTTGCTGATCGAGCAGGCCGGAAGCTGAGGACTGGTCACAAAAGGAACGCAACTTTGCAAGAAGACCGTTTATCGCTTCCTGCACAGACGATGGCTGATGCATGGCCCTCATGTCATGCAGGATGGCAAGCTCAAAAAGACCTATCTCATCGCCTTTATCGACGATCACTCCCGGCTGGTTCCATACGGTGCGTTCTTTTTTTACGAAAACATCCGGTGTTTTCTGCAGGCTCTCGAGCAGGCGATCTTGAGCCGGGGGCTTCCCCGAAAGCTCTATGTCGACAACGGATCGGCCTTCCGATCCCATCATCTGGATCTGGTCACGGCCTCTCTGGGTATCGCCTTGATTCATGCCACCCCCTACACCCCACAGGGCAAGGGAAAGATCGAACGCTTCTTCCGAACGGTTCGATCTGACCTTCTTTCCAATACCGCAGCAACGTCGCTGGACGAGTTGAATGAAGCCTTCAGGGCATGACTGAACGCAACCACCAGAAAAAGCACAACGCAACGGGTCAAACGCCTTTTGCCCGGTTCACCGACAAGCTCGCAGGCCTCAGGAAGGCTCCGGACAATATCCGGGATCACTTCCGCACTTCGGTAAGAAGGCGAGTCGGTAAGCCAAGACCCCTTCCCGCCGAACGAAAGGTGGATCGTCGGGGGCGGCCGGCGTAGAACCCGGCTCGCCCGATCCGCCAACGGGGGCTCACGGGGGTGGGCGAACGTAGATTTACAAAAAAAACGGGTTATGGATGGAATCATCCATAACCCGCCGTTTTGTTTTGGTAGGCACGATTGGGTTTGAACCAACGACCCCTACCGTGTCAGGGTAGTGCTCTCCCACTGAGCTACGTGCCTTCACTTGATGTGTGTATATAGCATTTCGGAAAAATCCTTGTCAAGCATTTGCCTGCGAATTTTTCGATCCGATTGACAACCGCCATCGCTTTCCTTAAAAGACGCTTGCACGATTGAAATGGAGATGCGGTCTCGACCGCTTTCGCCCCATATCCTATAACGTTTTGTTTCGTATCGGAGAAAACCCATGACATCCAAGAAGCCCATCCCCATCAAGGGAGCCGTCATCGGTTCCTGGATATTCCTCTTTCTGCTGTTCTGCCTGATGATGTTCGGCATTCCTTACTGGATCGGGAAACAGGTACCTTCTGCCATCCTGGATGATGCCGCACCCCAGGCGCTGCAACAATTCTCCGCATGGTTTCTCGGATTTCAGAAACAGGTCTGGTTCTACGGCATCCCGGCGATCGCCGTCGTCACCATCCTATGGGCGATGTGGTTTCATGGTGCCGTTCAAAAACGGGCAGCGACATCCGTGCGCCAGGCTTCCTCCGAGCGTAAAGCGAAACGGGCGGACGCTTCATCCGCAGAGGAAGATGAAAAACCGGCGCAGGTTCGAGATCCCAATGTGGACAAGCGTCTTTTTCTGCATTTGATCGGGTTGTTCCAGCGGGAAGGTAGGCTTCTCGATTTCCTCCAGGAAAACCTCGAGGACTATGAGGACGCCCAGATCGGGGCTGCAGTTCGAAACATCCATGAAAACTGCCGAAAAGTCGTCAACCGATATCTTCCGCTTCAGCCTGTCATCAGCCAGGAAGAAGGGGAATCCATTACATTACAAGCCAATTTTGATGCAACGGCCGTCAAGCTGATGGGGCAGGTCGGCGGCAATCCGCCTTTTATAGGTATTGTCCGTCACAGGGGTTGGAAAGTGAAGAAGGTCGTCATTCCGGAGCTCTCTGGAACCCAGAATCCGGATATCCTTGTTCCTGCAGAAGTGGAGATTTCGTAACAATGAGCAACGGTTCCCCATGGATTGTCGGTATCGATTTGGGAACGACCCACACGGTTTTATCCTATTGCAACAACAGCAAACATCAGGACGAAACCGCCGTTCACACCTTTGCCGTACCCCAGCTGACAGGTCCAGGCACCATCGAACGAAACGACATTCTGCCCAGCTTCATCCTAATCCCGGATCCGAGCGAAGTTGCGGACGAGGCCATCGTCGTCCCTTGGAAGACGGAAGGTCGGATGGTCATCGGAGAATTCGCCCGGGAGAGAGGGGCCGAAATCCCCCATCGGTTGATTTCCTCAGCCAAGTCCTGGCTCTGCCATCCGATGGTGGACCGCAACGCTGCGATTCTCCCCTGGCAGGGCAATCAACCCGCAATGAAACGTTCTCCCGTTGAGGCTTCCGCTGCCATTCTGCAACACCTGGTTCGGACATGGAACCATGTTCGGACAGGCCAAGAACTGTCGTCGGATATGGGTTCCAACCGTTTGGAAGATCAGGAAATTTTCCTGACGGTTCCGGCGTCTTTCGATGCACTGGCAAGGGACCTTACCGTCAAGGCGGCGGCAATGGCTGGATTGCATCGGGTGACCCTGCTCGAGGAACCTCAAGCCGCGCTCTATGCGTGGATTTCGGATGCGCAGGAAAACTGGCGGAAATACCTCAAGCCGCAAGACTTGATTCTTGTTTGTGACATCGGGGGAGGAACGACCGACTTCAGTCTGATTCGGGTGGGCGAAGAGCAAGGCAATCTCACCCTCGAGCGCATCGCAGTCGGCAACCACCTGATGGTCGGGGGCGACAACATGGACATGACCCTGGCCTATGCCCTTCAGGGGAAGCTGGCCGGCAGAAACATCCGCCTCGATGCCATGCAGATGCGGGCGCTGATCCAGGCATGTCGGAAAGGAAAGGAACGGCTTCTCTCAGACGACGCCGGCGACACCTACCGCATTTCCATTCTTGGTAAAGGCAAAGGGCTCATCGCGCAGAGCATATCGACGGAGCTGACTGCCGATGAAGTCAACCGGATCCTGCTGGATGGCTTTTTCCCGCTCTGTGAATTAACGGCCGCCGTTCAGACATCGAAGACCGTCGGCCTTCAGGAAATCGGGATTTCCTACGAAGCCGATCCGGCCATCACGCATCATCTGGCCGCATTCCTCCGCCGGCATTCTCACGGATCCCCCCTGGTTCCGACAGCCGTGCTCTTCAACGGCGGCGTCATGAAGTCACCGGTGCTGCGCAACCGACTGCTCGAACTGCTCCAATCTTGGAACGGCGGCAGCCCTCTCAAGGAGCTTCCTGCATCCGATTTCGACCGATCGGTTGCCCGAGGCGCCACCTATTACGGACTTTCCCGCAAGGTGGGCGGTATTCGCATCCGAAGCGGCCTGAACAAGACCTATTATATCGGCATTGCCGCATCCATGCCGGCCGTTCCGGGTGTTCCGACCCCCGTCAAGGCCCTGTGTGTGGCAGGCTTCGGCATGGAAGAAGGCACCGTCCAGCCGATCCCGGATCGCTCGTTTGCGCTCTTGCTCGGAGAACGGACCTCCTTCGAGCTGATGGCTTCCAGCATCCGCAAGGAAGACGTCCCCGGCGAGATGGTGGAATCCTGGGATGAAGACATCGAACCGGTCGCAACGATGGAAACGGAGCTCGAAGGGGAAACCGGACAACGCATTCCGGTGGGTCTCGAAACCCGGGCAACCGAAATCGGAACTCTCGAGCTCTGGTGCATTTCCCGAATGGACGATCGGAAATGGAAGCTCGAATTCAACGTGAGGGAGCCTTCTAAATCACCTTGTTCAGCGAGTATTCAATGATGCCTTCCGCCCCGTTTTTCATGAGCTTGGGAATGAGCTCACGCACCACGCCGTTTTGCACGACCGTTTCCACGGAAAACCAGTTCGTCTGATACAAGGGGGCGACGGTCGGTGCATTGAGGCTGGGAAGAAGCCCCACCACCTTCTCCAGACAGTGCTCTGGGACATTCATTTTGAGACCGACCAGTTTTTCCCCGCGAAGCGCCCCCTTCAGCAGCAGAGCGATCTGTTCGATCTTTTCCCGCTTCCTGGGATCGGCCCATGCCTTGTGGTTGGCGATGAGCTGGGTGTTGGTCTGCATCAGCTCGTGAATGATCCTGAGCCCGTGGGCCTTGATGGTGCTTCCGGTTTCGGTGACCTCGACGATGGCATCCGCCAGCCCGGAAACAACTTTGGCTTCCGTCGCCCCCCAAGAAAATTCCACTTCCACCGGAATGTTGCGCTCTGCAAAATAATCTTTCGTGAACTGCACCAGTTCCGTTGAAATTTTCATCCCGGCGCAATCTTCGATGCGTTTGGCCGGCGAATCGAAGGGAACCGCCAACACCCAGCGCGCAGGTCGGGCACTGACCTTGGAATATACGAGATCGCAGACGACATGGACATCGCTGTGGTTTTCGGCGATCCAGTCCTTTCCGGTCAGCCCGGCATCCAGCGCGCCGGTTTCCACATAGCGGCTCATTTCCTGGGCCCGGCAGATGGAACATTCGATTTCTTCATCGTTGATTTCCGGGAAATAGCTTCTTCCGTTGATATCGATTTTCCAACCGGAACGTCGAAACAATTCGACGGTTGCGTTCTGAAGGCTGCCCTTGGGAATGCCCAGTTTCAAAATCGGATTCATGAACGATATACCTCCTTGGGATTGAACACCGGAGTTCCGACAGTTTCCAATTCGTCGTTCACCATCCGGCGGTAAAAACAAGAGCGATGTCCGGTATGACAGGCAGCCCCACCGACCTGTTCGACTTTGAGCAAAACGGTATCGTTGTCGCAATCGATCCGGATTTCCCTGACCCACTGAACGTTGCCGGACGTCTCGCCTTTGATCCAGAGGCATTGACGGCTGCGGCTGTAATAGGTGGCCTTACCGGTCTTCACGGTATGCTTCCACGCCTCCTCGTTCATGAAAGCCACCATCAGCACCTCGTTGGTTTCCGCATCCTGCGTAACCACCGGAACAAGCCCACCGAGTTTCGCAAAATCCAAGGATACCATCATTCGCTCCCATATAAAGAAAATAGAAAAGGCCTCAAAGAGGCCTCGAAAAACCTTGTATTTTTAACATACCTTCCTATAATGTCAATCTTTTTCAAAGGATTTATCGTGAAAATATTGGGCAGTGGGCAGTCGGCAGTCGGCAGTGGGCAGTGTTTTTCGGCCGATTTTCATCTCCGGGGGCGGCGAAGATCTATCACCATGAGCATAAGCATAAATCTGTGCATTCGATTGAGGAGCGGGAGACCGTGACGAAAAAACGTTCCGATATTCTGAAACAACGAGCCAAAAATCCATCAACCTCTTCCTTTGCCAGCATTTGGAAATGGGCGGTTCGGTTGGCCTTCATCGGCATGGCCATCGGTATTCCCTCGCTCATTGTCTTTTATTACTACGTGAACGAAGATCTGCCTCAGATCAAAACCCTTGCCGATTACAATCCCCCAGGCATCACCGAAGTATATACCGAAGAGGGCCAGGTCATGGCCGAATTCTTTCGAGAAAGAAGACGGGTGCTTCCGATCGAGGCCATTCCGGAAAAGCTGAAACAGGCATTCATTGCAGCAGAAGACTCCCGATTCTATTCCCATCCTGGCATTGATTTGCAGGGTATTCTTCGGGCCGTTTTCAAGAATATCGAGGCAGGCGGCATCGTGCAGGGAGGCAGTACGATCACCCAGCAGGTAACGAAATCCTTTCTGTTGACTCCCGAAAAATCCTTTATGCGTAAATTCAAGGAGGCGATTCTCGCCTACCGGATCGATAAGGCCTTTACGAAAGACGAGATTCTCTATCTCTACCTCAACCAGATTTATCTCGGCCAAGGGGCCTACGGCGTTGAATCTGCAGCCGAAATCTATTTTGGAAAGACGGCCCGGGAGTTAAGCCTGGCCGAAATGGCTGTTTTGGCGGGTCTTCCACAGGCGCCGACGCGGTATTCTCCCATACGATATCCGGAAAAAGCCAAGCAACGGCAGATCTATGTGCTCAATCGCATGGTGGCCGAGGGCTACATTTCCGAAGCCGAAGCCAAAGAAGCCATGGCAGCTCCCCTGAAGCTTCAGCCGATCCGAAAGAACGTTCCGGATCATGTTTCCTATTATGCCGAACATGTGCGGCGATATCTGGAAAGCAAATACGGAGCGGAAGCTCTCTTGACCAACGCATTCAAGGTGTACACGGCAGCCAGCGTTCCCATGCATCAGCAGGCCTATGATGCTATGCATGCTGGGCTCAAGGAATTGGACAAACGGCAGGGATTCAGGGGGCCGATTAAGCATCTAGAGCCGCATGAAATCGAAACCTTCTGCAAGGCACTCGAGGAAAAGACCCCAGAATCCCAAATCCGTCCTGGAACCATCCTGACCGGTGTCGTGGTGGACGTTCAGGATGCCCAACAGCGGGCCATGGTCCGCATAGGAAAAAACGTCGGCGTTCTATCCCTTTCGGAAATGAAATGGGCCAGAAAACCCAATCCCGAAGTGCAGGGCGGAACAATCCGAAAGGTTTCTGACGCACTCAAGACAGGAGATGCCATCCTCGTCCGAATCCTCGATCCATCGCCTGGAGCAAAGGACCCCCTGCGCTTTGCGCTCGAGCAGACACCCGCCGTTCAAGCGGCTCTCGTTTGCCTGGAAACGGCAACCGGAAACGTCCGCGTCATGATCGGCGGCAAGGATTTCAACGAAAGCCAGTTCAATCGGGCAATCCAGGCAAAACGGCAACCGGGATCCGCTTTTAAACCCATCGTATATGCAGCTGCCATCGACAAGGGGTACACGCCTGCGACCTTCATGATGGACACCCCCGTTTCCTTTCAGGACGATGAATCGGATCCGGTCTGGAACCCCAAAAACTACGACCGCCAGTATCATGGCCGCGTGCTGCTACGAACGGCTCTCGAGAAATCCCTGAATGTCGTAACGGTCAAGATTCTTCAGGATATCGGCGTCGATACGGTCATTGATTACGCCAGACGGCTCGGCATTCAGTCACCGATCGACAAGAACCTGTCCATCGCTCTTGGTTCCTCCGTCGTCTCCCCGATGGAGCTGACGACCGCCTTTTCCGTCTTCGCCAACCAGGGGGAACTCGTCCAACCCTTGTTCATCACCCGGATCGAGGACAAAAACGGCAAGATCCTCGAAACGGTAGAACCGGAGAAAAAAGCTGTCCTCGATCCCCGAACGGCCTACATCATGACCAGCCTGCTGGAGGGCGTGGTCAAGAACGGAACGGCCAAACGACTTTTGGCGCTCAACCGCCCGATCGCCGGAAAAACCGGAACCACAAGCAATCTGCACGATGCCTGGTTTGTCGGCTTTTCCCCCCAGCTGGTCACAGGCGTTTGGGTAGGCTTCGACGATATGGCATCCCTGGGAAGAGGGGAGACGGGCGCATCTGCAGCGCTTCCGATCTGGATGGCTTTTATGAAACAGGCGCTGGCAAAATACCCGTCAACGGCATTTCCGATTCCGGAAGGCATTGTTTTCGCACGCATCGATGCAGATACAGGACTTCTGGCAGGCCCCCATTCGACCCATGTCATCTTCGAATGCTTCAAGGAAGGCACGGTCCCCCAGATTCAGGAGACACCGCCCGAACCGCCTTCCGATTTCCAGCGCCCGAGTCAGCCGGAAGATCTGTTCAAGTCGGACATTTGAGTTTTTCAATCAATGCTCATGGATGTAGGTTTTCGCCGCCACCGCCCATGAAAACAGTCAGTAGCCGCTTTTCTTCTGACTTCTGACTCCTGTTTTCACGATAAATGACCATGGCGAGGGTCGCCGCCCCCGTCCATGAAAATGCCGTGGCGGAATCGGGCAAAGGAGGCATGGATGTCGCCAGCCCGGAAGATAAGCCCGTCGTGGCTGGTTCAGGTGCACCGGATCTGTTTGGCGAAGCCGAAAACGAACTCATGTGCCCGGCCTCGTAAGGCTGGACAATGGCCACACCCGCTCCGAGGAGGCCATCGGTCTTCGACATGCAGCATTACACGATTCATGCCGATTGAACTTCATTTGTCCAGCCCAACGAGGCCCGGCACATTCAAACAAGCGTTTCCGGCATTCGCCAAAAGACCCGGCGCATCTTCCCCGCCAGAGACGAACATCTCGCCGGGGTGGCTGACACTGGAGCCCGTCACGCCCGCTCCGCCAACGAGAGGCCTTACGCAGGGGGCGGATCGCATTTTCACGATAAATGCTCATGGCGATGGGCGCCGCCCCCGGAGATGAAAATAGGCCAGAAACCCATAGCCTATAGCCTATTGCCCATAGCCGCTATTTTCACGATAAATGCT
>Ga0101944_10007432_pt1 | contig 10958 bp, 9 predicted proteins | sample DewCreD2012metaG_FD_75245 | JGI IMG/M metagenome (GOLD analysis project Ga0101944, IMG submission 75245) | Hot spring sediment bacterial and archeal communities from British Columbia, Canada, to study Microbial Dark Matter (Phase II) - Dewar... ... | reverse complement strand
TGGTCGCGACCAGCACTTGCAGCCGGCCATCCCGGAAGGCCGCCATCACCGCGTCCTTCTCGGCCGGCGTCATCCGTCCATGCAACATGCCCAGTCGATAGCCGGCCAGCTCCCCTTGCCGCAAAGCATCATACGTCGCCTGCACATTGGCCGCATCGACCGATTCCGCCTCTTCCACCAGCGGCGTGATCACGTATCCCTGCTGCCCTTCGTCAAGCTTCTGGCGGAAAAAACGCCACCACCGCAGCCGCTGCTCTTGGCTTGCCAGGTAGGTGTGCACTTTCTGCCGTCCCGGCGGCAGCTCGCGCAGCTCCGAAACATCCAGGTCGCCGAACAGCGTCATGGCCACGGTCCGCGGGATCGGCGTCGCTGTCATCACCAGATAATGCGGGTCGACTCCCGCTTTTTTGAGCGCGGCCCGCTGGCGGACACCGAACTTGTGTTGCTCATCGATGACCACCAGTCCCAGCCGGCGGAACTCGACCCCCGACCGGGCCACCGCATGCGTGACGGCGTGCGTGCCGATGACGATGTCAACCTCCCCTGCGGCGATCTGCGCAAGCACCGTGCGACGCTGGGCCGGCGTTAACGACCCCACCAGCAGCGCCAAGCGGACCCGACTGGCCGCCAGCGCTCGCGATAACGTCTCAAGATGTTGCCGGGCAAGGATTTCCGTCGGAGCCATCAAGGCAGCCTGGTAGCCATGAGCCACGGCCAGCAGCATGGCGTACATCGCCACTACCGTTTTCCCGCTGCCGACCTCGCCCTGCAGAAGTCGATTCATCGGCCAGGGACGGGCCATATCCGACGCAATCTCGTCGATCGCTTGCCGCTGGGCAGTGGTCAGCGGAAACGGGAACAGCCGCGTGATGCGGGCGTCGATCTTGGCACTGGCTGGCAGCGGCGGGGCCTGACGCTGATGCCTCAAACGCCACTTGCGGATCGCCAGGGCGAGCTGAAGCACCAGCAATTCCTGGTAAATGAACCGGCGGCGGGCCTGCTCGAGACTGGCCTGGTCGGCCGGCTGGTGAATCTGCACGAGGGCCTTGTGGATCGGCCACAGCCGACGCGAGTCAAGAAAATCATCAGGAAAAACGTCTTCCACGAGATGCCCGAACGTTTCTACCGCCTGGAAAACAATTCGGCGCATCTGCGACTGAGCAATTCCCTCCGTAAGAGGGTACACTGGCAAGATGCGGCCGGCTGGTGCATCTTCGTCGTCGGACAGAATTTCGACATGAGGATGGACTATTTCCCATCTAAGGGGAGTTCCTCGAACCTCCCCAGCGACCAGAACGCGGCTGTGGATGGGAAATTTGCCACGTATCCAGGGCTGGTTGAACCAGACGCAGCGGAGGTAGTGCACGCCGTCGCGTAACAGCATCCCGAGGATGGTCATGCCGGATGCCGTAGTACGGACATCGAACTCCTCGATGGTGCCGACGACGCTGGCCAACTGGCCAGGCTCCAATTGATCGATGGGCCGCAGAGCGCTCAGGTCCTGGTAAGCGCGGGGGAAGTAGAACAGCACGTCGGCGGCGGTGCGTAGGCCCAGTTTAGCCAGCAGCTCGGCACGCTGTGGCCCGACGTATTTCATGAATTGGACGGGGGTGCGAAGCCCCTCGGCGGCCCAAGGCGCAGGCTGGGACATGTCCTCATTTTACGGTGCCTGGCCGTCTTGGGCCGACTCCCCGGTGTCGGGTGCATCGTGGGGGGGCGCGTCTTGAAAGCCCGCCGCGTTTGCGGGCCAGCACTGCCAAAGCTGCAGCGGGTCAAAACTGCTCGATCGTCAGCACGGTGCTTTGGGTGACGGGAATCGGCTCACGCCAGCTTTTCCAGGGCTGCTGCTCCGCAGGTGGCACGATCGCTTCTTCATGGATCACGCGCACCTGGGCCCTCCGCGCAGGATCGTCAAGATCGGAGCGTAGGATTCGCACCAGGTAGCGGCACCATGCCTCCCAGACCGGCGGCTTGCCTTGCGGCACCAGATGATCGAGCCACTCGAAGCGGCGGTGCGACAACCACCGGCGGTAGACCGGCTCGCGGCGCCAGTCGGGGCTGGTCCAGACGAGCTGCCGGCCATCCCGGTAGGTGATTTCGACGCGCAAGCGCGAGTTGACGTGATCCGGCTCGGGGGCGAACAGGGTCCAGGCCCCCTGCTGTACGCCCAGAGAGGTCAGCCAGCGGCTGAGCTTCGATTGGAGGGCAGGCGGTGAACCGGGCAGCATGTCGATGGCTCCGGCAGCCACCAGGCACCCCAACCAGAGGTTCAGCGCCCACCGTCGCACCTGGCCCATTCCCATGGTGAAGATTCGCTAGGGTCTGACGCGCTGTTCGCTTGCGCTAAGTGTAGGTCGCTTGCGAGAGGGTTGGGCGTCTGGCAGTTCCGTTGCCACCCGTTTTTGCGGCATGATCGGTCGGTTGCGACCCGAACGCGGGTCGGCAAGCGCGCTTCACGACGCTTGTACCGCGGCGATGGCACTGCGCAGGCGATCCATGGCCGCGGCGATCGATTCTCGCGTCTGGAAGATCGACGACCCGGCGGCCAGCACCGTCGCCCCATGGCGGACGCAGCGGGGAGCGGTCTGGGCATCGACGCCGCCGTCCACTTCCAGCTCGCAGTCCAGACCCCGGCTGTCGATCATCTGCCGGACCTGCCGAATCTTCTCCAGCGTGCCCTCGATCAGGCGCTGTCCCCCGAAGCCGGGATCGACCGTCATCACCAGCACCAGGTCCACTTCCGGCAGGATGTTCTCCAGCAGGCTGACGGGGGTGGCCGGGTTGATCGCCACCCCGACGCGCTTGCCCAGGCGGCGAATCTCGTGCACGGTCCGATGCAGCGTGGCGTTCTTCTCCTGGTGGACGATGAGCGTGTCCGACCCGGCAGCCGCGAAGGAGGCCAGCAGCCGGTCCGGATGGTCGATCATCAGGTGCGTTTCCAGCGGCAGGCTGGTCACCCGCCGCAGTGACTGGATCACGGGCACGCCGAAAGTGATGTTAGGCACGAAATGCCCGTCCATGACATCCAGGTGCAGCCGGTCGGCGCCAGCGCGTTCCACTTCGGCCACCTGCTCGGCCAGGCGGGCGAAGTCGGCGGCTAGAATCGACGGAGCCAGCTTGATCGGTCGGTGCACAAGTACGGTCATCAGCGAAACCTCGGCAGCAAGGTCGAGCGTTCAAGCACCAGCCTGACGCTGGCGGCGGTAAACCTCGATCAGGGCATTCGTCGAACTGTCGTGCGCCAGCGAGGGCAGCGTGGGCGCTTCCAGTTCGGCGGCGATCCGCCCGGCCAGCACTTTGCCCAGCTCGACCCCCCACTGGTCGAACGGGTTGATGTCCCACAGCACGGCCTGGACGAACACGCTGTGCTCGTACAGGGCGATGAGCTGCCCGAGCGTGGCCGGCGTCAGCCGCGGCACGAGCAGTACCGTCGACGGTCGGTTGCCGGGAAAGGTGCGGTGGGGCACCAGTTCCTCGGGAACCCCTTCCGCACGCACCTGGTGGGCTGGCTTGCCCATCGCCAGCGCCTCAGCCTGCGCGAGCATGTTCGCGATCAGTAGGTCGTGGTGCCGCGGCAGGTTGGCCAGCGGCTGGCAGCAGGCGATGAACTCGCACAGCACCTTCCGCGTGCCCTGATGGATCAACTGGAAGAAGGAGTGCTGGCTGTTGGTGCCCGGTTCTCCCCAATACACCGGGCAAGTCGGCCAGGCGACCGGTTGGCCGGTCAGGGTGACCGACTTGCCGTTGCTCTCCATCGTAAGCTGCTGCAAATAGGCCGGCAGCCGCCGCAGATACTGGTCGTAAGGCAGCAGAGCCACGCTCTCGCATCCTAGAAAGGTCGTGTGCCAGAAGGTCACCAGACCGTGCAGCACCGGCAGGTTGGCCTCCAGCGGAGCAGTCCGGAAATGTTCGTCTACCGCGTGGAAGCCCGCAAGCAGCTCGGCATACCGCTGCGGTCCGATCGCGCACATCACCGCCAGACCGATGGCCGACGTGAGCGAGTAGCGCCCCCCGACCCAATCCCAGAACTCGAACATGTTGGCCGGGTCGATGCCGAAACGGCGGACTTCCGCCGTGTTGGTGGAGACCGCCACGAAATGCCGCGCCACCGCTTGTTCATCGTGGAGCGCCGCCAGGCACCACTGGCGGGCCGAGCGGGCGTTGGTCAGCGTTTCCAGCGTGGTGAACGTCTTGGAGGCGACGATGAACAGCGTCTGGGCCGGGTCGAGGTCCCGCAGGGCCTCGGCCAGGTCGCTGCCGTCCACGTTCGACACGAAGCGCACCGTCAGGGAGCGGTCGCTGTAGGCCCGCAAGGCTTCGCACGCCATGGCCGGCCCCAGATCTGAGCCGCCGATCCCCAGGTTCACGACCGAGCGGATCGGCTGGCCCGTGTGCCCCCGCCACGCCCCGCTGCGGAGCTGCTGGGCGAAATCGGCCATCCGTGCCAGCACCGCCTGCACCTGGGGGACGACGTTCTGGCCGTCCACCTCGAAGCGCGCCTGCGGCGGGGCGCGCAGGGCCATGTGCAGGGCGGGGCGGTGCTCCGTGGTGTTCACCCGAGCACCGCCGAACAGTGCGGCGATCCGCGCCGGCAGCTCGACCTCCTCGGCCAGATGCCGCAGCAGGGCCAGGGTGCGGTCGGTGACTAGGGTCTTGGAATAGTCGTAGTACAAGTCGGCGACAGAGAGCGTCAGTCGCCGCCCGCGCGACGCGTCGGCCGCGAACAGGTCGCGGAGGTGGCTCGCCGCCAGTTCCTGACGGTGGTCCGCCAGTGCTTGCCAGGCCGGCAAGTCGCAGCGGGGCAAATCGGTCATGGGCATGGCATCCTCTCCGTGGCTGGTCGGGCGATGCCGTCGCTTCGCCCGGTCCTGCTCCCCCGTTTTCGCCTCTGGACGCGCTTCTCACAAGGGCGGGGCTTCTTCCGGGCATCGGGCCACGTTCGTCTGGAAAGCTACGTCAGTACGGCTCCTGGGCTCCGTGCGGTGAATGCGGCGAATGCGTGCGGCCCCGGACCTGCGCAAGCTAGTCGTAGGAAGGCGGGCGCGGCTAGGAAGCGTCTCCGCGGAAACGGCGGCCGGCTTTGGTCTGCGAACGCACCTTCTTTTCCTTCAGCCGGCGGACACGGGAGCCGGCGGTGGGGCGGGTCGAACGCCGCCGCTTGGGCGGCTGGAGCACCGCCTGCAGCATCGCGCGCAGCCGCTGGTAACAGGCCTCGACGTTCCGCCGCTGGTCGCGGTACTCGTCGCAGTGGAGCACCAGCTCCCCTTGCTTGGTCAGGCGGCTGGCGTACCGCTGCTCGAAGCGCTGGCGGACCTCTTCCGGCAAGCTGGGGCTGTGGAGCACGTCGAAATGCAGGATCGCCTTGCTCGCGACTTTCTGGACGTTCTGCCCACCTGGGCCACGGCTGCGGGCGAAGCTCAGCCGCAATTCGTCCGAGGGAATCTTCAAATCGGAGGTCAAATACAGGTCCATTGCTCGCACACTGCAGAGCCTCTTGAGGCCCCTGCGCCGTCCGCCATGCACTCCTGGCAACCGGCGACGATCCAGCGGCTCTCCCGGGGCTGCCAAAGATTCGGATCATCTTATACTAGGCGGTCGGAATGGACGCGGGGGAAGCGCACGTGAAATCGACGCTGGTTCGCTGGACGGGGTTGGTGGGGCTGGCGGGGATGATCTTGCTGGGGGTGGGGTGCCGCCCGGGATCCCCGCAGACGCATGCCGCCCAGCCTCCGGGCCAGGCGCCGGTGGAGGCGGCCCAGACCGGGTCAGAGCAAGCCGCGCCCAAGCCTCCCGACGCGCGGAAGCCGCCGACAGTGAGCAGTCCCGCGGCCGAGCCTGCCAGCCTCTGGACGCGCTCGCAAGGGAGCGACTGGCCGTATTTCCTCGGGCCCAATCAGGACGGCCATTCGCCCGAGCGGGGCATCCTCACACGCTGGGGGCCCAGGGGGCTGCGGCTCGTCTGGCACCGCCGCCTGGGCACCAGCTATGGCGCACCGACGGTCGCGCGGGGGCGGCTGCTCCAGTTCGACCGTTTCGGCGACCGCGCTCGTTTGTATTGCCTGCATGCCGAAACCGGACAGGAACTGTGGCGGTACGAGTACCCGACCGACTACGAGGACCTGTACGGCTACAACAACGGCCCGCGCTGCTCGCCGATCACCGACGGCCAGCGGGTGTATGCCTATGGGGCCGAGGGCGTGCTCGTCTGCTGCCGGCTCGACGATGGCCAACGGCTGTGGCAACGCAACCTCCAGGAGGAGTTCGGCGTGGTGCAGAACTTCTTCGGAGTGGGCAGCAACCCGGTGGTGGCCGGCGACCTGTTGCTGGTCATGGTGGGCGGCAGTCCGCCCGCTTCGCGGCGCGTGCCGCCCGGGGCGTTGGACCGGGTCGAGCCGGCCGGCAGTGCGATCGTGGCCCTGGACAAGCACACGGGGCAGGTGCGCTACCAGATCGGCGATGAACTGGCCAGCTATGCCTCGCTGAAACTGGCGACGATCGATGCGCGGGCGTGGTGTTTTGCGTTCTGTCGCGGGGGGCTCTTGGCCTTCGAGCCGCAATCGGGCCAGATCGACTTCCACTACCCCTGGCGGGCTGCGATCCTGGAAAGCGTCAATGCCAGCACGCCGGTGGTGGTAGGCAACGAGGTGCTGATCAGCGAGACGTACGGCCCCGGCAGCAGCTTGCTGCGAGTCGCGCCGGGACGGTACGAGGTGGTCTGGAAGGATGACCCGCGGCAGCGGTCCAAGGCACTGCAAACGCACTGGAACACGCCCGTGTATCAGGACGGCTTCGTGTATGCCTGTTCGGGCCGGCACAGCGAAAATGCCACGCTCCGCTGCGTCGAATGGAAGACGGGCCGGGTGCGGTGGGAGCTGCCGGGGCTGGCACGCACCTCGCTGACCGCGATCGATGGCCACCTCTTGTGTCTGGGCGAGTTCGGCCAGTTCTGGCTGTTCCGCTGCAATCCCGACCGGCCGGAAGAAGTGGCGATGGTCGACTATGGCGACCCGCAGCTTGGCCAGCCGTTGTTGGGGGAGGCGGGACCGGTCCTGGAGTACCCCTGCTGGGCGGCGCCGGTCGTGGCGCATGGGCTGCTCTACCTGCGAGGCAAGGACCGCCTGGTGTGCCTGGAGCTGATCCCCCAACCCTGAAAGCGCCTCAGAACCAGTTTGTTCGTTCGCATACACTCAAGGAGCCAGAGGATGTCCAAGCCGCGGGTTTTGATCCAGCTCGACAGCGATCGGCATCCCAGCAGTTTCGACGCGCTGGTGGCGATCGATGCGGGAGTGGAGCGGCTGTTGCCCTACGGCCAGGTCCAGCCCGAGGAAGTCGCCAGCCTGGTGCATGGGGCCATTTTCACCCGGAGCCCCCAGGAGCTTTGCAGTACCGCCTTGTTCATCGGCGGCTGCGACGTGGCCCGCGGGGAAGCGATCCTCGCCGCAGTCCAGCGAGCGTTTGTCGGGCCGCTGCGGGTCTCGGTGCTATTGGATGCCAATGGGGCCAACACGACGGCCGCGGCGGCGGTGCTGGCTGCGGCGCGTCATGCCGACCTTGTCGGGGCGACGGCGGTGGTGCTGGCGGGCACGGGGCCGGTTGGGCAGCGGGTCGCGCGGCTTCTGACGCGTCAAGGAGCGGCCGTGCGGTTGGTCTCACGCTCCCTGCAGCGGGCTGAGCAGGCGTGTCAGCGGATTCGCCAAGCGGTACCCCAGGCCCACCTCGAGCCGGCTGCATGTGACCACCCTGCGTCGGCTGGGGCTGTTCTCACCGGCGCCCACATCCTCATCGCGGCGGGTGCGGCAGGCGTTGAACTGGCCAGCGAGGAGGCTTGGAGCACCATTCCCAGTTTGCGGGTGGCAATCGACCTGAGCGCCGTGCCGCCCGCGGGTCTGGCAGGTATCGAACCGATGGACAAAGCCCGCCAGCGAGGTCAGGTGATTTGCTACGGGGCGATCGGCGTGGGCGGTGCCAAAATGAAGATCCATCGCGCAGCCATCCAGCGACTGTTCACGGCCAATCACCTGGTGCTCGATGCGGAAGAGGTGCTGGCCATCGGGAACGAGCTGGGGCTGGCCTAGCCGGCTCGGCCTGAGTTGGCCAGCAGCGCCCTTGGCATGGGCATTCGCACGCCGTCTACGAACAGGCTCAACCGAGCTAGTAGCGTGCGGTTGGATGGCCAATAGGCCGGCGCGCTTAGATTTTTTCTGAAAAATCAACGCTTGGGCGGGCCCTCGGGGAGAGCTAATCTCCGAGCGAGCCGCCATGCACATCGAAATCGCCGCTGACCGAGCCGGCCGTCAGCGGCTGCCGGCCGGCAAAGCCAGCGTCAACCTCGTGCCAGTAAAGGACTTCCGGCTCACCGAGCTTCCAGCAGAGGTAGACCAGGCGACCGTCGATCTGGGCCGGAAAATCGACCAGGCCTTCGACGGCCCCCTTGGGTTCGACACCCAGCTCTCTTAATTCCTCGACATACTCCTGCAAGCGGAGGGTGTCGCGTTCCAGGTCGGCCTCCATTTGGGCCAACTCTTCGGAATAGGGGTCGTTCGGCTTCAGTTGCCGCCCGCTGAGCAGCAGCGCTAGCCGGTGCCGACGCTCCATGACATCTTTCGCCAGGCTGGCCAGGTCCGACGTGATCGCGCGCACCAGTGGCAGCATGGCATTGGCCTGCTCGACCGTGAAGAGCCGGGCCGGTTTGTTCGCATCGCGTACCATAGCGGCCTCGCCTTCGGAAGAAAATGCCCCTGACCACCCTCGCGAAAGCGCTACGGCTTCCGGAACCTGCTGGGCCGTGCCGCGGGCATGACCCTTCCGTGTAACCGCAGCCGCCTCCTCTTTATCACGATACACACCGCTTCCGCCCTGTCGAGCGGTCAGCGAGCGGAGAAAGGCGGAAGACCGCACGCAGGTCGCCCGGCCCGGCTACTGGTTGGGCCCGCCGTGAACCGGTTCGACGATCACCTTCGACGCGGCAACGGCGGTGGGGTTCAGTGTCGCCTTGCCCCAGGCCACTTCAACCGGCAACCGGGCGAAGTCCACAATGCACCCATCCCGGCTGTAGCAGGACAGGTCGTGTGTCGCCCCCATGAAAATACAATCGACCGGGCACGGCTCGACGCACAGTGCACAAAACATGCACTTGGTGTAGTCGATTGTAAAGCCAGTGACTTTGAACCCTTTCCCGTTCTCGACACGCTCTTTGCCGATGTAGATGCAGTCCACCGGGCACGCCTTCGCGCACTGATCGCAAGCAATGCAGGTCGTCAGATCGTACCGGTGAAACCCCCTGTACCTGGGGGCGACAGGCACGGGCTTCTCGGGATACTCAAATTTTTCTGTAAATGTCCCCCTATCTGGCTTGTACGTGATGAGCCAGTAGCGCATGGTCACGTACATGCCATAGGCGACGGTCGAAACGGCGAGCCAGATATTCCGAAGCCAATCCCGCATGATCCACGCATGCCTGGACCGGTCCGCCGCATCAGGCCGCGCGGCCGGCCAAAGAAGGGGGCAAGGAGGGGCAAACCTGCGACGCCGCGTGCATTATAGGAGGGGCAGCCGGGCCCGCAAGCGAGGGTGGTCGCCCGATCGCGACGCCCCGGAGCGCCTGTCACAGAACTCGTCGCGTCCAGGGGCCGTTTGTGAGATGCCCGGCCTACAGGTTCTGGCAGGCCACGCTGCTCCCCCGGCTGCCACCGACATCAAGAAACTTTTCCGTATTTTTGTCTTTGTCGAGCTGTGCCGGCTGTGGGGGCTGAAATCCTCGAAAATAAAGAGGATCGCGGGGGCCAATTCTTGACTGACCGCAACTGCAGTTCACAATGAAGCGGAAGCGAGCAGTGCCAACGTATCTGGCCGGGCCGGGCGTGCGGAGAGAGTGCGCGTTGATCGTCCGCCCCGCGAGCTGCCGGCGAGGGTTGGTCCGCTGCCTGCCGAGAAAGGACTGTCGTTATGTTGGTGCTGTCTCGGAAGAAGAACGAAAGCATCGTCATCAACAACGACATCACGATTGTGGTCGTGGAGATCCGCGGCGACAAGGTACGGCTGGGTGTGGAGGCCCCCAAGGAGGTCCCCGTCCATCGGCGTGAAGTCTACGATGCGATCAAGCGAAACGCTGCGGTGCAAAGCGGTGCAGCGCCCTCCGATGCCGACACGACCCCGACGTCCTGAACCGAAGATGGGGGCGAAGGGCCACAGGCAGCCGTGGCGGTCGATCTGCATCTGTCGCCGGCAGGTAGACCGCGTGTTGTCGTGCAACAGCGGCATTTGTTCGGGAAAGGCATCAGGCACCTGCGGGTACACGGGAAGCCTGAACAAGGCAGAATCGTGCGAGGAGGTCCGGCCCAAGGCAGGCCTCCGCGTGATCTCTAACGCCCCGCTTCGCTCTTGCCCGTGCTGGTTTTCGCGGCTTTCCCTTTCTTGGCTCGCGGGGCTTGGTCGCGTGCCGGATCATAATCCGGGTTGGGAGTCGGCATCTGCGCGCCCACGGCGGTGCGCCATTCCTTGAGAAGCCGGTGCAGCTCGTCCCGTTTTTCGGGATGCGTCGCGGCCAGGTCGCGCGACTCGCCGAGATCCTCGCGCAGGTTGTACAGCTCCAATCGTCCGTCTTCGTAGAACTCGACCAGCCGCCAGTCCCCTTGCCGCACCGCTCCATAAGGCGTCGCCCCGCCTGGATGGTAGTGCGGGTAATGCCAGAACAGTGGCCGGTTGAAGGAATGGCCGGGCTTGCGCAGAAGCGGTACCAGGCTGACGCCGTCGCACGGCGGTGGCGTGCCTGGCCTCACGCTGCACAGCTCCCACAGCGTGGGCAGCACGTCGATGCTCATGATGGGAGTGTCGCTGACGCTGCCGGGTGCGACCAGCGGCGGATACGCGATGATCCACGGCACCCGCACGCCTCCCTCGTAGGCCGACCCCTTGCCGGCTCGCAGCGGCGCGTTGTCCGTCACCTGATTCAGCTCCAG
>Ga0101944_10007431_pt1 | contig 10959 bp, 5 predicted proteins | sample DewCreD2012metaG_FD_75245 | JGI IMG/M metagenome (GOLD analysis project Ga0101944, IMG submission 75245) | Hot spring sediment bacterial and archeal communities from British Columbia, Canada, to study Microbial Dark Matter (Phase II) - Dewar... ... | reverse complement strand
CGTCCGCAGACGACGAAAACGGAAGCGGCAGGTGCTCTCGCCGGCAGTTTAGCGCCACAGCCGCCTCCCGCCTCTTGGGTCGTCGCATCGGGTCGCCAGACATCCTCCTTGGGGCCGTCGTCGGCACCCTCTCCGCCCTCCCAACCGCCCCCCGCTTTGCCGCCGCGGCTGATTTCCTACGCCCGGCGGCGTGCGCGGTCCGAGCCGGAAATGGACATGACCCCGATGGTCGATGTCACGTTTCAGCTCCTCATTTTTTTCATGTTGACCGCGTCATTCACCCTGCAAAAGTCGCTCCCCTTTCCGCCAACGCAGACCAGCCAGTCCAGCGCAGGTGGGCGGACGCTGGCCGATTTCCAGCAAGACGCCAGCTATATCGTCGTCCGAATCGACGCTCACAACACCTTTTATATCAGTGCCAGCCGATGGGAGGATGAAGTCGAAGCCCCCAGCCCGCTGGAGCTGTTGCTAAAATTGAGGCAGGCCCGCCAGGGCGATGGCCTCCATCCGCCGCCAAACAAACTGCTCGTCGTTGCCCACGGGGATGCGTTGCACGATCGGGTGGTGGTTGCGCTAGATGCCGGCGCCGACATCGGAATCCCAGAGATTCAACTCGCGACCGTCGAAGACGATTTCGATGCATTGCCCCCCCACAGATAGCCGTTAGGTGTTCTTGTAGTTTATTTTTCCTTCTTGCCGCCACCATGAGTTCATTGGGCCGGAAAGTCCTCGATCTGGCCGAGCAGCAAGGGCTTCTCGACAGCCAGGCCATCGCCGACCTGCGGCGGCAAGTGGAACAGTCCAAGTTCATCATCACGCCGGAGGCGATTGCCAAAGTCCTTGTCGATCAAGGACATCTGACGCCGTTCCAGGCCCGCAAACTCGTGGCCCAGGCACTGGGACCCGAACCGGATCCAGTCGAGAAGAAAATTGCAGAAAAAGAGCAGACCAAGAAAAGGAAAACCCCTCCAGAAGAGCTGACATTTGCAGAGGAGGACGACGATTCTAAGCCCTCGCCTGCCACGCCCTCTCGGGGGTGGCGTACCGGACCCGATAACGACCGGCCAGGCGGCGTCAATTCAGAAAAAACAGGTTCGCTGAACAATCAAAAAGAGGGGGTCTCTGTCCCAGGGGCGGACAAAACCTCCGGGGAGAAGCCAGCCCGAAAGGACAAGGCATCTGGGAAATCGCCATCCCACCAAGGGTCGCCGGTCAATAAGACCCCCCGAAAGGGCCAGGATCGAGGGGCAGTTGCAGACGAAGACGATCCCAGCACCGCGGAAGATTTCCTGCCTCCGCCCGCGACGGCCGCGCAGTCCGCGCCTCGTGGTCGGCGGTGGAAAGAGGATGCGTCGGGGAACATGTCGGAAACGATCGAGATGTCTCCCGAGGAACTCGCGGGCAGTCCGCCGCCGCATCTAGTGCCCGAGCCGCTGCCTGCGCCGGAGGACCTTGTTCCGCAGACGCTTTTGGCGGCTCCTCAGGTCGATCCATTGGCGGGGTTGGCGGCCGGGGAAACGCTTCTGCCGGTCCAGCCGCCAGCGTCGGCGGCAGTTCGCTGGCTGCCCCGAAACGTTTGGGATTCGCCGCTGTTGCTGGTGGGGGGCGGCGCACTGGGGCTGTTGCTGATCGCGTTTGCGCTGTTGACGTATGCCCTGACCCAGGGCTCGGCGGCGGAACTGTTGGCTGAAGCGGAGGAAGCGTATCGGAGCGGAGCGTACCCGCAGGCGATCGCGTTGTACGACCGTTTCCTGCAGCGCTATCCGCGCAATTCTCAAGCGGGCCTGGCCCGAGTGCGGCGTGGTATGGCCGCGATCCGGCAGGTGGCCGATGCAGGACAGAACCCGCGCCTTGCACTGCAGACGGCACGCCAGGTGCTGCCGCAGATCGAGCAGGAGCCGTCGTTCGCCGAGGTGCGTCCGGAGCTGGCGATGATCCTCCCGGAGCTGGCTGCTGCGTTCGCGCAAAAGGCCGCAAGTGCGCCGCAGCTCGAGCAGAGGGAAGAGCTGGTCGCACTGGCCCGCCAGACGCTCGAACTGGTCGACAACCCGGCTTACCTGCCCACGTCGCTGCGCACGCCGCGCGAGGGGCAGCTTGCCCAGGTGGAAGACAAGCTGCAACTGGCGCAGCGGGCGATCGACGAGGAGAAAGCGCGTCGCCAGACGGTCCAGGCGATGCGGAACGCAGCCGCGGCGGGGCAGACGGACGCCGCCTACGAAACGTATGCTCAGCTTCTGGCGAGCTATCCAGCTCTGGCCGGCCATCGCGAGGTGCAGCAGGCCGTGCGGGATGTGAGCCGGGCCGAAGCGCAGCAACTGCTGGTGCAGTCGCTGGACCAGGCGGCATCGGTGGACGAGCCGCCCTCCCCGTCGCGGACGGTCGTGCTCAGCCACCGGCAGCCGCTCGCCGCGGCCGAAGATGCGACGGGCATGCTGTTCGTGCTGGCGGACGGGGCGGTATATGGCATCGAAGCCGCCAGCGGGCTGGTGCGCTGGCGGCGATTCGTCGGGCACGAGACGATCGCTCAGCCGCTTGCGTGGGGCGAAGTCGGTGCGGAAGATTGTTTGCTGCTCGACCAGCGGCAGCGTCAAGTGGTGCGTCTGCACGGCAAGAGCGGTCGACTGGTCTGGCGCCAGCCTCTGGAGCAGAGGCCTCTGGGAATGGCGGCCAGCCAGGATCATCTCTTCGTGGCGACTGCGACGGGGCATGTGCTGGCACTGGAAGCCGCCAGCGGGCGGCTGGTACGGCAGGCGCAGCTTCCCCAGCGAACTGGCAGCGCTCCGGTCCTGGCTGGCGCGGGGCTCTGCATCCTCGCGGAGCGCGCGACGCTGTTCGTGCTGGATCCCGATTCCTTGAGCTGCCGTCAGACCGTCTTTCTCGGACATCGTCCCGGGGCGGTGCTCGTGCCGCCGTGCGCGCTGGCCGATCTGGTGCTGGTGGGCGAAAGCGTCAGCGACGAGATGTCGTTGTTGTTCGTCGTCGGACCGGCTGCGGGCGGCTCGCTGGACGTGCTCGGCCGGCCGCAGCGGCTGAAAGGCCGCATCGTGACACCGCTTGCGGTCAGCGGGCAGCGCGTGGGGGTGGCCACCGATCGCGGGCAGCTCGTCGTGTTCGAGCGCGACGCCTCCGAAGGTCAGCCGCTGCGGCCAGTGGCCGAGCTACAGACCGCGCCGGCCGCGCCGCAGCCCGTATGGGTCCATCTGGAACGCAACTGGGTCTGGACGTCCGCCGACCGTCCTGCACTGCTCGAACTGCGGCCGGCGGTGGACCAGCTCACCCGCCGCTGGACCGGGGGGCAAGATGGAGCGTGCGTGGGGCCAATCCTGGCGCACCGCGCGATCGTGGCCCACGTGCGACGGCATCGGGGGGTAGGGGGCGTGCAGGTCGAAGCGCTGCAGATGGCGGACGGAAAACCGCGGTGGACGACGACGCTGGCGGCCCCGCCGCTGGCGGTGGACGCGCTGGCGCAGACCTGCTTCCTCCTGTCGTGCGATGGTCGGCTGTATGGCGTGGAACGAACGTCGCTGGCCGGCGGCGAGGGGGTTTCCGTGGTTTCCTCCGCCGCCCTGACGCCTCCTGGTGGGGCGTTGCCGCTCCAGCCGCGGGTGGCGGCAAGTCGCCAGGGGCGGCTATGGGTTGCGACGTCGGAAGACGGGCAGCGTGTCGTGCGGTACACGTTGGACGCTCCCCCGCGGGTTTCGGTCCTGGAGCTGCCCGCGGCGGCCAGCGCGCCTGTGGAGCTGTGGGGCGAGGCGCTTGCCATCGGGACGAGGGATGGAACGCTCGTGCAACGCCTCTGGGACGCCGCGCCGTCGGAACAGGCCGTGTTCCTTCCGCCACTGACGGTGGACAAGGTGCCGCGCTGGAGTCAGCCTGTCGTGCTGCCAGGCCAGGCGCATCTGGCGGTGGTCGACGACACGGGGGAGCTGTTCGTCCTCCGCCAGCGTGCCCAGCCGCGTGGTCTGGAACTCGTCGCTCAGCGATCGCTGGGAGGTCCGGTGGTGCGACCGTGGGCGGTCAGCGGCACGGTAGCTGCCGGCATCGTTCGGCGGCCAGCGCAGGACGTGCTGATCGGCCTGGGTGCGCAGGGACAGGATGCCTTCCCGGAGGTTCCGCTGGGTGGGCAGGTGGTGTGGGGGCCTTGTGCGGTAGACGATGCCGTGCTGGTGGCCAGCGAGCTGGAGGGGCTGGTGTGCCTGGAAACGAGCGGGAAGGTGCGCTGGCAGCGGCCGCTGGGGTATGGACCGCTGGTCGGCTCAGTGCTGCGCAGCGAAGACGGCCATTGGATCGGCCTGGCCGCCACGGGAACGGTCATGCGGTGGGACCCGCAGGACGGCCGGGAGCTGGCCCGCAGCGACGTGGGCGAGCCGTTGGCGGGGCCGGCTGCTTGGTGGGGCCACGAGCTGGTGGTCGCCGGCAGCGACGGCACCTTGCATCTGCTTGTGCCGCCGCGTCCCTGAGGGCGGGTGCCGCGGCGTTTGGAAAGGGATTTTGGCGTGTACGACGGGGCCGGGCAAGTGCGAGCGCTGGCGGGCCTGCGCGGCCGCACCCCGAGAGGGTCACGCGTGGCGCAATCGCTGCGCGTGCTGGCCGGGCTGGTGTCCGTCGGGCTGGCGACTTCGATCCCCAGCGTGGGCGGCCAGGTCCGGCCGCCGACGGCCAGCGACGCCGCTACAGCGGGCCCGCGTCTGATCGATCTCGCGCCGTTCGACCAGATCACGCTCGACAAGGCCAACGAGAGCCGCGTGCTGCGGGTCGAGCCCTTGCCGGCGGAACTGCGGAGGCCCGGCATCCGCCGTCCTTCCACCGAGAAGCTGCGGATTCGCCTCGTGGACACCGGCCGCGAGTACGAGGTGAGCTGGGGTCATATCGCCAAGGTCGAATTGTACGAACAGCTCGTGCTGGCCCAGACATGGCAATTCCTCGAGGAAGGTCGGCTCGAGGATGCCTTCGACCAGATCGCGTTTTTGCTGCGGTACTACCCTCGCACCAACGGTCTGGTCGAAGCGCGGCAGCGCTATCTGTACCTCAGTGCCCGGGCGATGGCGGATGCGCAGCAGCCGGAGGCCGCCCTGGGATTGCTGGAGGAACTGCTCAGCTTGCAGCCCCCCTTCCAGCCGCGAGCCGGCGAGCTGCCCGTCGGCGAGCTGCTAACGACCACCGCCGATGCCCTGGTCCGGGCGGCAATCGATGCCGGGCAGTACGCCGCTGCCCGCGCCTTGCACGACCGGCTGGTCCGTCGCTACCGGACGGAACTGGGCCCCCAAGCCCAGGTGTGGCAGCAGACGCTGGTGAAGCTGGCCACGACCCAGCGCGACGCAGCCCGCCAGCACCTGGCGGCCGGTCGGCTTCCCCAGGCCTGGGAGGCGGTGATGCGGATGCGCGCCGTCTGGCCGGACGTACCGGAAGGGGCGGCATTGGTGGAGGAGATCACGCGCCGCTACCCGCGCGTGGTGGTGGCCGTGGAGTCCCTGGCCCGGCAGGCCGACGCCCGCAGTCTGCTGGACCGCGCGGCCCGGCGCACCAGCCGGCTGGTGGCCCCGCCGCTGTGGTCCCTCGAAGGACTGGGCAGTGAAGGGGGCCTGTATCAGAGTTTGCAGGCCAGAGGGGAACGCGAACCGGCAGGGCAGGGGCTGACGTTGCGATTCAGCGCAGCGGTCGATCCCTCCCGGATCGTGCAGTATGCCTTGGGGCTCGTCCAAGGCGCTCGGCGCGGGGATTCGGCCATCGAAGCCTGCTGGGGCGAGCTGCTGGGCGAGGTGCGCCTCAGCGGGCCACAGGAGCTGAAACTGACGCTGCGGCAGCCGCATGTCCTGCCCGAGGCGCTGCTGGCGGTGATGCCGCCGCCGGAAGCCCGCGGAGCGGACCGCAGCCATCCGTGGGAGGGGGCAGGGCGGTATCAGCCGGTGGAGGCTTCCGCGGATCAAGTGCGGTACGTGGTGCGCGAGGGAGGAGCTAGCGGACCGGCCGAGATCATCGAACAGGTCTTCGACGATCCGCAGCAGGCGATTCAGTCTCTGCTGCGTGGCGAAGTGGACGTGATCGAACGTGTCTTGCCCGCCGATCTGCCCGTGCTGGCCGACCGCTCAGACGTGACCGTGCTGCCCTACGCCGCCTCCAGCGTCCACGTGCTGCTCGTCCGCTCGAGCGACCCGTACCTGCGCTCGGCCACCTTCCGTCGGGCGCTAGTGTACGGGACCGACCGGGAACGGCTGCTGAAGGAGGGGCTGCTGCGAGGGCAATCACTGCCGGGATGCCAGGTGATCAGCGGACCCTTCGCAGCCTCGACCTCCCGCGAGGATACGGCCTACGCGTCCGATGCGCAGATCGAGCCGCGTCCGTACGACCCACCGCTGGCGCTGGCCTTGCGCCTGGTGGCCGAGCAGGAGGTGGCCGCGGCGGCTCGGCACCTCAGCCAGCCTGTGCCGAAGCTGTCTCCCCTGAGGCTGGCCCATCCAGCCAACGAGCTGGCCCGCATCGCCTGCCGCGGGCTGGCCCAACAATGGGAACAGATCGGCATTCCCTGCACGCTGATGGAGCTGCCGCCCGGCCAGTGCGACGCGGAGCCAGGCACCTGCGACCTTGTCTACGCAGAGCTGGCCGCCTGGGAGCCGCTAGTCGATGCCCTGCGACTGTTCGGGCCCCAGGGGCTGGTGCCGCAGGCCAGCCCGGCCGTGGCCGCCCTGGCCCGGCAGGCGGCCCGTGCCCGCAACTGGCCCCAAGCCCGCCAGCATCTGCTGCTGTTGCATCGTTTGGTGCATGAGGAACTTCCGCTTTTGCCGCTGTGGCAATGGCGGGATCATTGGGCTTGCCGCCGCGGGATCGACGGCATCCAGTCCCCGCGTCTGGACCTCTACCAGCAACTCCAGCAATGGCGGATCGATCCCTTTCCGCTGGCCGGGAGGTCGCCATGACGGGGTGGGTACTTCCCCTGTGCGAGCGCAGGAAACCTGCACGTGTTCCGTGCCAGGGACGCGGCATGCGGGCCCGTGTCTGGGGAACGGTCGCGTGCGGCTGCCTGGCTCTCTGGGCTGCGGCGGCGTCTGGGCAGCCGTCCTCGGACCCGCTGGCATGGCGGGGACAGGCGGCGTGGGAATATCGACCTTACCAGATCGCGGTGTGGCTGACTTTGGACCACGCCTCTCCGCGTGCCGCCGCGATTGCCGACGAGCTCGCCGATTGGCTGCCTCGCCGCAGCGAAGCGGTGTTCGGCGCCGCCTGGCGGATCGAGGTGCAGAGGGCACCCTCGAGTCTCTCGCGGCCGATGGATCTGGAAAAACTGCCATCCGTAACACGGGAAATCTTTTTCCCGGCCAGGTCTGGGGGCACAAGCAAAGTCGCGAGCGACGATTTAGAGGCGAAAGACAAGATTTTTGTTGTCCAGATCGCTGATTTGAGCGGTGTTGCTGCTGTCCTCGTACGGGAGGTCGACGTCCGCACCCGACAAGTTGGCCCACTCGTCCGACGCACGAGTGCCAGCCGGGCAACCTTGCCGCTGGCGGTTTGGGATGCGCTGGTCAGCGGCTTCGCCCCGCTGGCGAGGGTGGAACGGGTGGACGGCCAGGAGGTGACCGCTCGTTTGCGTGCGGGAGGGCTGTGGACGTCGCCGTTGGCGACCCGCTGGATGCTGGACGTGCAAGGTGCGTCGGAACCGCAAATCACCGAAGAGCAGATCGGCCAGGACGTTACGAACCGCTGGCCTGGTGGCGCGGCAGCATTTTCGCTGGTTTTGCGGCGCAACCAGCGGGACGGTCGTCCCGAGGCCGGCGGCATCCAGCCTCTGGCCTGGACGCTCCTGGAAGTACAGCAGCAAGAGGGGGCGCTGCTGCGATGCCGGTTGCATTCGGCGTTTCGCTCAGCGCTTCCGCCGCGGGGCAGTGCGCGGCTGGAACGGCTGGCTTTGGCCGTACAGCCTGTTGAATCGTCGACCACGCTGACCCTGCGGTCGTCGGGCGACGGGAAACCGCTGGTCGGTTATGAACTGTACCTGGCCCCTCAGGCCGAAGGCAGCAGGGAGGCTGCGGATCTGGGGGGCTCTCAGGAAGTGGCGGACAGGAGTGGCTCCCAGGAACGTTCGCAGCCGCGCCTGGTGCAGGTCGGAGTCACGGACGAGCGGGGGCACGTCGTGATTCCCGGCGGGCAGGGCCACGTGACTTTGCTCCTGGTGCGGCACGGGCAGCAACTTTTGGCGCGGCTGCCGCTGGTGCCTGGTCAACGTGGGCCGCTGATGGTGGAGCTCTCCGATGACGACCCGCGTTTGATTGCCGAAGCCCTCTCCCAGTCGATCATGGTCCGCTCGCTGGACGTGGTGGCGCTGCGCGAGGTGATGGCAGCCCGGCTCCGCGCTCAGGTGCGTGCGGGACAACAGGAGGAAGCACGCCAGCTTCTGGAGGCCTTGCGCCGACTTCCGTCGCGGAGCGACCTGTCCCGCGACCTGGAGCGTTTCCGGCAGCAGATTTCGTCGTCGGATCGGCTGACGCAAGCCCGCATCGACCGCTTGTTCGCGGAGACGCAGAAAGTCCTCCTGCAGCGACCCTTGTCGGAGGAACTGGTGTTGGAGCTGGCCAGGGAGCTGGCCGCTCCCGGCCGCTGACGCTGGGGGGAGCAGGCCCAAGCGAGACAGCCAGAGGATCGCATCGCGGGCGGACGTGCTGAGCGATGAAGCCCGCCGCGAAGGACGCGTCTTGTGGGAACCAGGCCGCGGCACGGCCGCCCTATTGCTTGTCCCCTATCCCTGGGCAAGAATGCGGCGGTTGGGGCCGCGGTTGCGGCGGTGGCGGACGATGCGTCGGTTCTCATTCTTGGGGAGACGAGAGCAACGATGGTCATGCAGGTCTGCAGGCAGTCCCTTCGCGTCGTCGCCTTGGTGTGCCTTGGGCTGGGCATGGTTCGCGGAGCGTTCGCGCAAGGCCAGTCGACCGCTCCCTTTCCTGTCCCGCTGGGGCTGAAGCCGGTGCCAGTGCCGGCCGACAACCCGATGACGCCGGAAAAAGTGGCTCTGGGCAAACAACTGTACTTCGATCCGCGGCTGTCGGTGGACGATACGATCAGTTGTGCAAGCTGCCACGACCCCAAGAAAGGCTGGTCCAACGGCGAGCGGTTCGCTACGGGGGTGCGGGGGCAGGTCGGCGGCCGCAACGCCCCGACGATCATCAACGCGGCCTATAGCGAGCTGCAATTCTGGGACGGGCGGGCCCGGCTCTTGGAAGGCCAGGCCCTGGGGCCGATCCAGAACCCGATCGAAATGGACCACAAACTCGAGGACTGCGTTGCGAAACTCAACAAGATTTCCGGTTACCGCGAGCAGTTCCGCAAGGTGTTCGGTACCGACGTCACGGCCGAGAATCTGGCCAAGGCGATCGCCGCGTTCGAGCGGACCGTGCTGTCGGGGAACGCTCCGTACGACCGCTTCAAAGCGGGCGACACAAAGGCGCTGTCGGAAGCGGCGCAGCGCGGGATGAAGGTCTTTTTCGGCAAGGGGCACTGCTCGGCCTGCCATAGCGGGCCGAACTTCAGCGACTTCGCCTTCCACAACATCGGCGTGGGCATGGACAAGCCGAACCCCGATCTGGGCCGGTATGAGGTCACCAAGAAACTGGGAGATCGGGGGGCTTTCAAGACGCCCACGCTCCGCGAGATCGCCCGTACCGGGCCCTACATGCACGATGGCAGCCTGGCGACGCTGGAAGAGGTGGTCGAATACTACAACAAAGGCGGAGTGCCCAATCCCCAACTGGATGAAGAGATCTTCCCGCTGAACCTGACGGCGGACGAGAAGGCGGACCTGGTGACGTTCCTCAAAGAGGGGCTGAGCAGTCCCGACTACCCGGACATCGCCCCACCTCCCTTGCCGTGATCCGGGGATCCTTGACCCCTCATTCCTCAAACCCCTGCCTTGGATGGAGACCTGATTCATGAAACGCTTCGTGGCTGGATGCAGTCTGCTCGTGGTGCTGTCTAGCGCCTTGCTGGGCCATGGTCAGGAAGTGAAGGTGGAAGAAGTCGTCGGCGGTCTGTCCAACCCGTGCGGCGTGGCGGTCCAGCCCGGAACGGGGCATGTGTTCATCAGCGACAGCGCCCGCGGACGCGTGGTACGGGTGGTCGACGGGAAGCTGGAGGATGTGATCGTCGGTTCTCCGAAGGACGTCTACGGGAAAGGGCCGTACTACGACATCGGGCCGCTGGGGCTGGCCTTTTCGCCGGATGGAAAGCTGCTGTTCGTCGGAGACGGCGGCTACAAGGACGGCGAGGAATGCATCCGCGTCTATGCCGTCCCAGCACCTGGCCAGCCGCCGCGGAATTACGAAAAAGACGCGGTCCAGAAAAGCGGTCCGCTGGCCCCGGCCGACGGAGTGCTCGGGGAAGGCAATCTGTACGGGTTGGCGCTGTCCCAGAACGCGCTGTACGTCACCGCCAACGGCGACGACACCAAGGGCTGGGTGGCCAAGGCCGACTGGAACGGCAGCACGCTCGGCCCGCTGACCCGCTGGCTGCCCACCAAGGAAGCGGTCGAGGTGGATGCCCCGGTGGCGATCACGATCAACCGGCAGGGGAACCTCGTGATCGGCCAGATGGGCGAGGTCAACAAGCCCAACGACAGCCTGCTGTCGTTTTACGACCCCAAGACGGCCAAGCTGCTTTTGAACCTGGAAACGAAACTGCATGACATCACGGGACTGGCCTACTCGCCGCAAACCGGGCTTTTGTATGCTACGGACTTCGCTTGGATGGCCCCTGAAGAAGGAGGGTTGTTCCGCATCGATGCAGCGCCCGGTGGTGGGGCGAAAGTCGTCAAGATCGCGCCGCTCGACAAGCCCACCGCCTTGGCTTTCGCCCCCGATGGCACGCTGTACATCACCGTAGTCGGTCCGAAAGGGGACGACGAAAACGCTCCCCAGCAGGGCAAGTTGCTCAAGATTGCCAAGGGGCTCTAAATGCAGCGCACATTTTCCGCGGGTG
>Ga0101944_10007430_pt1 | contig 10960 bp, 7 predicted proteins | sample DewCreD2012metaG_FD_75245 | JGI IMG/M metagenome (GOLD analysis project Ga0101944, IMG submission 75245) | Hot spring sediment bacterial and archeal communities from British Columbia, Canada, to study Microbial Dark Matter (Phase II) - Dewar... ... | reverse complement strand
CCAGCGTAAACGTGCCAATTTGCAGGTTGAAGATCAGCCGCGCCGGCCAATCGCTGCCGCGCGGCAGCGACCAGTAAGGCTCGAAACGTTTGCGCGTCGCCGGATCGACTGTCGGCAGCGTCATCGGCGAGACCCACGTGCCGCTTGCCCAGTCCATGTTGTGCGGCACGGCCGTGCCCTGCGGCCAGTACTCCCAGTCGCACAACACGGCATCCCGGCTCATGTCGTCCAGCGCCTCCGGGTGGGCCAGCAGCATATCCGCCCAGAGAATCGGCCGCTTGCCGGCCGCGGTCACGCGCCGGACAAAGGGGCTGACAAAGTCGATGTAGATGCGGCTCTTGCCGATCCGTTTGACATCGCGCTTGCACGTGGGGCAGGTGCCCAGGCTCCAGACCTCGTCGCCGCCGATGTGAAAGTAGCGCGACTCCGGGTGCGCCGCGGCCACCTCGTTGATCATCGCGTGCACCAGGTCGGCTGCGCCCTGCTTGCCCGGGCACAGTTCCGACGGATGATCCGGGTTCTCCGCCAGGTGCCGGTACTGCTTGAGCCGCAGCACGAACTCCAGGTGGCCGAAGCACTGGATCAGCGGGATGACCTCGATCCGGCGCGACCGTGCCTTTTCGACGAACCGGCGCACCTGCTGCATCGTCCAGGCGTCACGATGCACCGCCTTGGGGCAGCATCGGAACGGGAACATGTTCTCGTATTCGAGCAGGATGGTGTTGTAGCCCCAGTCCGCCAGGTCGTCGATCAGCCCGAGATAGCGATCGAACCGGTAATGCTGCCACTTCAGGTCCAGGTGAAACGCGCGCATGGCAAGCGGGGAAGGCATCCATGATCTCCTGTTCTCGGGGTCCTGTGCGTCGCCGCGGTGAATCTCGATGCTCTGCATCTTGCCGCGGCGACTCGACAAGTCAATCCAGCCGGGTACCATTTCGCATAATTGACATGGGCGAATCAGCCGATCCGATTGACAAGAATCCGTTGTACAGCCACCATACGCCGCAGCGGAGGCACGAATGGCAGAGCAGATGCAGCCCAGCGCACCGGAGTGGAACCTCGCGGACCTCTACAAGGGAGCCGATGACCCCGCGATCAAGGAGGACCTCGCCCGGGCCCACCAGCAGGCACAGGACTTCGAGAGAAAGTGGCGGGGCCAGATCAACAAGGACGGCGGCCCGGCGGCCGCCGATCTCGCCGCCGCGATCGACGAGTTCTCCGCCATCGCCGAGCGGCTCGGCAAGGCCGGTTCCTACGCGGGCCTGCTCCATGCCGCCGACTCCAGCAAGCACGAGCACGGCGCCCTGCTCCAGTACGTGCAGGAACAGGCCGTCCAGGCCCGCCAGTTCCTGATGTTCTTCGAACTCGAATGGATGGACGTTCCCGACGACGTGGCCGAGCGGTTGGTCGCCAGCCCCGAACTGGCCCGCTACCGTCACTGGCTCACCCAGCAGCGCAAGTTCCGCCATCACAAACTCAGCGAGCCGGAAGAGAAGCTCATCGACCTGCTGGCCAACACCGGCTCGCGCGCCTGGCAGCGGCTGTTCGACGACACCACCGCCGCCATGAAGTTCAAGGTCCGCCTCAGCGGCAGACCCCGGACCGTCAACGAGAGCCAGGCGCTCAGCCTGCTGTACGAACCGGACCGCGCGGTCCGCAGGAATGCCGCCGCGGCCATCACCCGGACGCTCCGGTCGCACAGCCTGCACATCACCCACATGTTCAACACGCTGGTCTACGACCACGAGATCGAGGACCGCCTGCGCAAATTCGCCGACCCGATGGCCCACCGCAACCTCGACAATGAAATCGATGCCCCCACCGTCGAGGCTCTGCTCAGCGCCTGCGAGCGCAACTTCAGCATCGTCGAACGCTACTACCGGCTCAAGGGCAGACTGCTCGGCCTGGACAAACTCAAGGACTATGACCGTTACGCCCCGGTCATCGGCGACATGCCCAGCATCGACTGGGACCGGTGCCGCGACATGGTGCTCGAGTCGTTCGAAGGCTTCAGCAACGACCTCGGTTCGATCGCCCGCGAGTTCTTCGACAAGCGCTGGATCGATGCCCGGGTCCGCCCGGGCAAGACCGGCGGCGCGTTCTCGGCCGGCACCGTGCCGAGCGTACACCCCTATATCCTGCTGAACTTCACCGGCAAACTGCGCGACGTGCTGACGATGGCCCACGAAATGGGTCACGGCGTGCACCAGTACCTGTCGCGCCAGGTCGGCTACCTCGAAATGCACCCGCCGCTGACCGTCGCCGAGACCGCCAGCGTCTTTGGCGAGATGGTCACGTTCGAGAAGCTGCTCGCTTCCCAGCCCGAGCAGCGCACCCGATTGGCGCTGCTGTGCAGCAAGATCGAGGATATTTTCGCCACGGTCTTCCGCCAGGTGGTGCTCACCCGCTTCGAGCAGAAACTCCACGCCGCGCGCCGCAGCGAGGGCGAACTGGCGGCCGAGCGGATCTGCGAACTGTGGATCGAGGCCAACAAGCCCATGCACGGCACGGCGGTGGACCTGACCAACGACTACCGCTGGTGGTGGAGCTACATCGGCCACTTCATCCACGTGCCGTTCTACTGCTATGCCTATGCCTTCGGCGAACTGCTCGTGCTGGCACTCTACAACCTCTACCGCCGGCAGGGCCCAGCGTTCGTGCCCGGCTACATCGAACTGCTCAGCAAGGGCGGGTCGGTCACGCCGGCGGAACTGCTGGCGCCGATGGGCGTGGACATCAGCCAGCCGGGCTTCTGGCAGAACGGCCTGGACCAGGTGGGCGAATACGTCACCCAGGCCGAGCAACTCGCCGAAGGCGTAAAAGTGGGCTGAACAGCAGGCGCAGCAACCCAGCCCGTGCGCATTCGCCGGTTCCCACTACGCCGCCGGCGGCGTGCCGTCGACCAACGGAATGAACACGCTCCTTTGCGCCCGCCTCGCCAAAAAGGGCCGCAAACACCCGCCTTAAGCCGGATGCACGAACAACGGCCACGGCCGCGACAACGAAATTGGTGTATGAAACACAGCCTGCAAGATGCCGCAGTCCCGATGCCCGTTGCACGATGCCCGGCCGTTACTTCACCGCCACCGTCTTGCCGGTCGTCGCGCTCTTGACCTCGGCCTCGGCCAGGGCGATCGACAGGGCCGTGCTTTCCGGCGGGCAGATCTTCTCCTTGCCCTTCTGGCCGGCCTCGACCTTGTCGACGAAGTACTTGATCTCCACGTCCCAGCCGGTCGGCACCGGCGCCGCCGTCGAGGCCGCCGACTCGCCCGCGGGCTTGTCCTGCCCGAACGCGTCAAAGATCTTCACGCCGTCATCGGTAAAGACCTTGATGTCGTTGCCTTCGCTCATGAACCACTTGATCGTGCCCTTCTCGCAGCGGGCGAGCACGGCCATCTCGAAGGCCCAGCTGTTCTGAAACGCCCAGCCGCCTTCGATCGAGACGATCAGGTCCTTGCCGTAGTCCCACAGCGCCTCGACGTGATCGATGCCCTTGCTCGGGCCGGTCGTGCCGCGGGCATAGATCGCCTTGGGCTTGCCCAGCACGAAGTTGGCGTAGTCGATGTCGTGCACGTGCAGGTCCAGCAGCGCGCCGCCAGACTTCTTGTAGTTCATCAGCCAGTTGCCCGACGAGTACATCGGCGGGTTGGCCAGCCGCTTAAGCGACAGCGAGCGCAGCTTGCCGAACTTCTTCGTCTGGATCATCTCCTTGATCGTGGCATACTGCGGCCAGAACCGGATGCACTGGGCAACCATGTACTGCGTCTTGGCCTTCTTGTAGGCCTCCAGGACCTTCTTGCACTCGCCGGCATTCAGGCCCATCGGCTTTTCCGACAGGACATGCTTGCCGGCCTTGAGGCACTTGATCACCGCCTCAGCGTGCAGGTACGTCGGCAGCGTCACGTCGATCATGTCGATCTCGGGATCCGCCAGCATCTCGTCGAGAGACGCGTACGATTTGCGATCGCTCATGTCCACCTGCTCGGGCCAACTGGCCGGCAGGTTGCCGATCGGGTCCGCCCAACTCCCGGCCCGACGCTTTTCATCCTGGTCGCACAACGCCACCACGCGTGCATTCGGCAGCTTCTCGTAAATCCCGAAGTGCGTTCTGCCCATGAAACCCATACCGACCTGGCCGACTCTCACCATGATTGCTTCCCCTTGTGTATCGTTCCTGCAGGGCTTGACAGGACCCTTGGGTTAACCGAAAACGTTTCTTGCCATGCGGTTTCGACTTATTGTAAGGAGGTCGCAACGCCTGGCAAAGAGGGCGCGGCCATGAAAATGATGCGGTTCCTGGATGACACCGGCAGGGCCCGGTACGGCGTCCCGACAGCCGGGCGGCGGGCCCGGCCGATCTTCGGCGACCTCTTCGAGGACTTCGCCGTCAGCGACAAGGAGGTGGCGGTCCTCAAGAGCCTCCCCCCGGTCGACCCCCCGAACATCTTCGCCATCGGCCTGAACTACAAGCGCCACGCCGACGAAACCGGCGCCTCCTACCCCGACCACCCGCTGATCTTCATCAAGGCCACCACCAGCCTGGCCGCCCCGGGCGCCCCGATCATCCTGCCGGCCGAGGCCCCCGACGAGGTTGATTACGAGGCGGAACTGGCCATCATCATCCGCAAGACCTGTAAACACGTGCAGGAAAAGGACGTGGACGACGTCGTCCTGGGCTACACCTGCGCCAACGACGTCTCGGCCCGCGACTGCCAGAAGCGGCTCGACAAGCAGTGGGCCCGGGCCAAGTCGTTCGACACCTTCTGTCCGCTGGGCCCGGTCGTGGTCACGCCGGACGAGATCGACGCCGACAACGTGCCCGTCCGCTCCATCCTCAACGACCAGGTCATGCAGGACTCCAACACCAACGATATGATCTTCTCGACGCGATTCCTGGTCAGCTACCTGTCGCGCCAGTTTACCCTGCAGCCGGGCACCGTTATCCTGACCGGCACGCCCAGCGGCGTCGGTATGGCCCGCAAGCCCGAGGTCTACCTGCGCGACGGCGATACGATCACGGTGGAACTGGGCGGCATCGGCCGGCTGACCAACCCCGTGGTGGCCGAACACCGCCATCACCCCGCCGCAGTAAGCGTCGGACCGGAGTAACAACATGCCGCCGCACAGCAGGACCGCAGGGTGGGCACTGCCCACCAATGCAGTGCCCGTCCTGTCAGCCCCAGCGTCAGCGGCGGTTTTTTGCCGTTGTCGCAGCTGTCTGCGGCACTCACCGCTCTCGGCTGTGGTCGTAGCTGTTGCTGTTAAAGGGACTGCCCCTTCGGGACGTTCTGGGGGCTGCACCGCTTGCCGTTGCGGGTCTGCAGTGTCTTTGCGTGTTTCTCGGTAGCTAAGCCGTTGCCGTCATTGTTGTTGTTTCTATCTGCGTCTATCCGTGTAAATCCGTGGCTACGTTGTTATTGTCTGTCGTGGCCGTACGATTGTTGGTCAACCGAACAAACCTGGGAGTCATAACATGGAATTCAGTATCGCCCTGTACAGTCTGCACCGCGCCGTGGCCGGCGGGCTGGACATCTGCCGGATCCCCCAACTGGCCGTCAGCAAGGTCGGCATCCGCATGCTCGACCCGACCTACCCGATGATGCCGCTGAACGACGCCGCCAAGCGCAAGGCCTTCAAGCAGGCCGCCGGCGACGCCGGCTGCACGATCCGCACGGTCATGGTCGGCAAGGAGGGCGACCTCGCCGCCCCCGACCCCGCCGCCCGCAAGCAGGCGGTTGAGAATCACCGCAAGTGGTTCGACTACGTCAAGGAACTCGGCGCCGTCGCCTTCCGCGCCAATACCGGCGGTCCCGGCGAAAACCACACGGCTGACGATGTGAAGCGTTCGGCGGAGTCGTTCGTCCAACTGGCGGACTGGGCCCAGCAGGCCGGCATCTCGGTGATGATCGAAAACCACGGCGGCATCAGCGGCGACCCCGACGCGGTGGTCGAAATCATCAAGGCCTCCGGCAACCGCATCCGCACCGCGCCCGACTTCGGCAACTTCAAGCCCTCGATCCGCTACGAGGGCCTGGCCAAGCTGATGCCGTATGCGATCGCCGTGCACGCGAAGATGTTCGAGTTCGACGCCAAGGGCGAAGAGATCCGCTTCGACCTGCCGCGCTGCATGCAGATCGTCAAGGACGCCGGCTGGACCGGCCTGATGTCCATCGAGTTCGAAGGCCCCATCGCCGAGCCCGGCAAGTGCGCCGACGAATGGGACGGCATCGGCAAGTGCAAGACATTGCTAGCCAGGTACGGCTGGTAGCGAAAGCACGCCTGACAGCAAAGGACCTCACCGGTGCATCACGAGATTCGACCGGGAGTCGCGCCTCCCATACGTTTGTGGTCGAAGAGCCGGTTCCGCAAGGAGCCGGCTCCTTTCTTGCGCGGGCAGCAACCGCCCCCGGCTGTGCCAGTTGTTGTAGCTGTTGCTGTGGGAGCCGTCGCCGTTGTCGCTCCAACCAACCGCGAACAACAAGCCACGGACAGCCGTTGCCGGGCCGAACGGCAACAGATGCGCGTAGTTCGTTGTCAGTTGTCCATTGCAGCAACATCAAGGGCCACTGCAACACCATCGGTGGGCGGTCTCACGATACGTGCGGGTGAGCAGAATGCAGCTTGCGCATCCCGTTCCAAAACCTTGTCCACGCGAAACGTCGCGCTCGGCGGACAGAACGCCAGAGCCCGCCGTCGTCCACCGCCGGGCTCGGCGCGCCGCGTGAACTCCGCACGCTTGGACACGCCGCACTGCGCCCCTACGGCTTCTCAATCGCCGCCGGCGCGCTCACGCTCCGCTTGATCACCGCCGGGTCGAACTTCGGCCTTCGATCGTATGTGTACAACCCGTTCACCTCCTGCTCGACGTCCGTCAACTGCGTGTAGCAGAACCCGCAGATGCCCGGGTTGTCCAGCAACGCCTTGTTCAGACCGTCGAAGCGGCACAGGAACTCCTCCGGCGTCGCCGGCCGCTGGCCATAGCCCCACGCCTTGGCGTCCGCCGCCTGCTCGGGGTTCCACCAGATCCCGCCGTACTCGCTGACGAAATAGGGCAGCGTCCCGTCGTAGGCGACGTCCTCCTTCGGGAAGTTGCGGAAGACCTTCTGCGGCTCGCCCGCCTGCAGGGGCGCAAACAGCGCCCGGAACTTCTCGACATCCTGCTCGTAGTGGTGGATGTCATAGATATCTGTAATGACGTGCACATAGCCCGACGCGTCAATGACCGGCCGCGTCGGGTCCAGGTGCTTCGTCAGGCTGTAAATCATCCGCAGCAGGCCGTCGTGGCGGTCCTTGTCATGGGTGTTGAACCTCCGGCCGTGCGTCTCGTTGAACGGCGTCCAGAGAATCAGGCTCGGCCGGTTGCGATCGCGCCGCACCGCCGCCGCCCAGTCCGCCACGAACGCGTCGTGACCGACCGGCTCGTTGAAGTCCATGCCCCAGTCGCCCATCTCGCCGGCCAGCAGGTAACCCATCTTGTCCGCCCAGTAGAGCGTCCGCGGCTCGAAGACCTTCTGGTGCAGCCGCGCGCCGTTGAAGCCGCACGCCATCGACCGCTCGATGTCCGCCTTCAGCTCCGCATCGCTCGGCGCGGTGTACACGCCGTCGGGCCAGAAGCCCTGGTCCAGCACCATGCGCAGGAATACCGGCTTGCCGTTGATGCGCACCTTGTTGCCGCGGATCTCCAGCCTGCGCAGCCCGAAGTACGACTCCAGCCGGTCGATCGTCTTGCCCGCGCTGTCGCGAACCTCCAGCACCAGGTCGTACAACCGGCCCTTGCCGATCTCCCACAGCGCCACTTCCTTGAGCGACAGCGTCGCCGCCGTCACCGGACCCGCCGGCCCCTGCCAGGTGCCCGCGCTTCTGCCGTCCAGAAACGCCTCCGCATGGAGCGTGCAGCCCGCGCTGACGCCGTTGATCTCCGCCAGCACGCTCAGCTGCGCGAGATCCTCGCTGGCGACGATCTGCAGTTCCTGCGTGAAAACCTTGCCCACCGCCTCCAGCCACACCGTCTGCCAGATGCCCGTCACCCGCGTGTACATGCAGCCGTAGGATTCATACTGCCCGGACTGCTTGCCGCCGGGCTGCCGGCCGGTCCGCACGTCGTCCTCGGCGTAAACGACCACTTCATTGTCGCCGGCCTTGAGCGCATCGGTAATGTCGAACCAGAACGGGGTGTACCCGCCGACATGCCGGCCCATGGGCTGCCCGTTCACCCACACCCGGCAGTCGAAGTCCACCGCCCCGAAGTGCAGCCGCACCCGGCAACCCCGCCATTCCGCCGGAATGCGGAAGGCCCGCCGATACCACACCGCCGGCAGGAAGTCCTTGATCTGCACGCCGCTCAACCTGCTCTCGGGGCAAAAGGGCACCGTGATCGACCGCTGGCCGGACCAGGTCGCCGCCTTCTGCCAGCCCGCCGCCAGGCCGTTCAGCCCGGCGTCCACGGCGAAGTCCCACGAACCGTTGAGGTTCAACCACTGCCGACGGAACCGCTGGGGGTCCGGATGCTCGGGACGCGGGATACTGGACGTAGTCATATGTAACGCTCCTCGAATACGGGTCTTAGAATATTCGTCAGATCACGCCGCCTAATCCTTACGGAAAACACACCCCGGATCAAGCCGACTCCGCGAGAAGGGCAAGTTCGCGATGGAAGACGGATCTGACCACAAACACGGCGAACAGCTGACAAGGACAGACGGGGACAAGAAGATACGCAGACAGAGAACAAGGAATGTCTCGCCGTTTCCCGCGAATGGTCGTTCTCCGGGACTCCGTGCCTGTGGTTCACCACCCGTTGGACCGGCTGACAAGCCAATGCCGGGCTGTCCGATATGCCCGGCAGGACCGCCAGCCTTGTACCCACCGCCCCGTCGCGGTATAGTCACCTGTCTGTGCGAGCCTCCGCTCGCCGTGGTGCGCCCATACGGTCCCGTTGGGAGCAGGCCTATGCTTCGGCGGCTGCGAATCTGCGACGGCAAACTGGTTGACACGGACGACGTCGATCCGCCCGTGCTGCTGTTCGTCAGCCCGGACGACGCCGAACGCAAACGCCTCGTCGAGGAATTCAAGATCGACGAGCACACCCTCCAGTCCGCCCTCGACCCAGACGAACTGTCCCGCGTCGAATTCGAGCCCGACCACGTCGCCTTGATCTACAAGCGGCCGAAGAACTACTCCGCCAAGGACAACTACCTGTTCCGCGTCACCTCGGCCGGCGTGTTCCTGTTCAAGGACCGCCTGATCATCGTCCAGCCCGACGACAGCGTGGGCTTTGAGGGCCGGATCTTCAACCGCCTCTGCTCGCTGCAGGACGTGCTGCTCCGGCTGATCTATCGCTCGATCTTCCACTTCCTCGAGCACCTCAAGGCGATCAACATGATCTCCACCGAACTCGAAGGGCACATCAACACGGCGATGGAGAACCGCTACCTCTTCAGCCTGTTCACCCTCGAGAAAAGCCTGGTCTACTACCTCAACGCCATCAACTCCAACTCCAAGGTGATCGACCGGCTCAGCCACAACGCCGCCAAGATCGGCCTGACCCCCGAACACCTCGAGTTCCTCGACGACATGGGCATCGAGAACAACCAGTGCTACCGCCAGGCCGAGATCTACTCCAACATTCTGGCCAGCATGATGGACGCCCGCGCCTCGATCGTCGGCAACAACCTCAACATGCTGATGAAGACCCTGACCATCATCACCATTGCCATCATGGTGCCCACCTTCGTCGTCAGCGCATTCTCCATGAACGTCCTCATGCCCTTCGACAACAACCACCCCTTCACCTTCTGGGGAATCATGTCGCTGGCCTTCCTGTCGATGGGCGCTGTCATCGCCGTGTGGCGGTACAAGAAATGGTGAACGCCTAATGATAGCAGTCCTCGCCGCACAGCCCGGCACGCTCGCACTGGCAGACGTCGCCGAACCCCGACCCGCCCCCGACCAGGCCCTCGTCGAAGTCCGCTACGTCGGCATCTGCGGCACGGACATGCACGCCTGCAAGGGCACCCACCCGTTCGTCACCTACCCCCGCGTGCTGGGCCACGAGATCAGCGGGGTGATGATCCAGCCGCCGCGCGATGCGAGCGTGCTCCCCGCCGCAATCGCGCCCGGCGACCCGGTCGTCATCGAACCCTACATCAACTGCGGCGCCTGCCACATGTGCCGGTCCGCTCGGCCGAACGCCTGCCTGGACCTGAAGGTCCTCGGCGTCCATGTCGACGGCGCCATGACAAAGCGCATCGCCGTCCGCGCCGACAAGCTCCACCGCGTGCCCAACGGATTGTCGCTGCGCGACGCCGCCCTCGCCGAACCGCTCGGCATTGGCTTCCATGCGGCCGGTCGAGGTCGGATCGAGAAGGGCCAGAAGGTCTTCATCATCGGCAGCGGCACGATCGGCCGGGCCGTTCTCGCCGGCGCCATCCAGCGCGGCGCACACACAGCCATCAGCGAGTTGATCCAGCCGCGCAGGGAGGCGGCCCGCGCCCTGGGCGCCGAGCTCGCCCTCAACGCCGCCGACCCGGCTGCCATGCGGCAGGCCCTGCTCGACTGGACCGCCGGCCGCGGCCCCGACGTCGTCGTCGAGGCCGTCGGCATCCCCGAAACGATCCAGCAATCCTTCGATCTCGTCCGCCCGGGCGGCACGGTCGTGCTCGTCGGCATGAGCAACCGGCCCGTGCCGCTTGTGACCAAGCCGATCATGGCCAAGGAACTGAACGTATACGCCTCGCGCAACAGCACCGCCGTCCTGGACTCACTCCTGGCCGCCCTCGCCGCGCGCCGGATCAATGCCGCTTCCTTCATCAGCCACGAGATCCCGCTGGCCGACGCCCCGAGCACCATCTCCGACATGTGCGACAACCCGTACCGCTACCTCAAGGTTCTTCTACAGGTGTAGAAGCATCCGCCGATTGTTGCGGGTCAGACCGCTGCCGCGGACACCGGCCGACGCACT
>Ga0101944_10007429_pt1 | contig 10963 bp, 8 predicted proteins | sample DewCreD2012metaG_FD_75245 | JGI IMG/M metagenome (GOLD analysis project Ga0101944, IMG submission 75245) | Hot spring sediment bacterial and archeal communities from British Columbia, Canada, to study Microbial Dark Matter (Phase II) - Dewar... ... | reverse complement strand
CCTATCAATTCTTAGAAATAAAATAGGAGTGAGCAATCAATTTGCCACCTATACCTATGGCTTCTTTGATTGGACTCTCGAACGCGTGAGTCCGGAGATATTAAAAGATACGGTACTTACTCAAGGACTTCTAAATGTCCTCAGGCAGGAAGATCAGAGGCAATTTAATTCCATTTTGACATTTACCCTACAGAGGGATAAGACAAATGATTTTTTCTCGCCAACAGAAGGATTTTTCCATAGTATATCACTCGAAGAATCAGGTATTTTACCTGTTTTGTTGAAAATTAATAGAACTGAACTGCCCTTTACACAGTATTATAAAATTACCCTCCTTGGCCGATGGTATAGGGATTTAACAGAAAGAAAATTTAATATTGTCGCCGTAAAATTAAAAGGCGGATATCAGGATAAATATGGCGAGAGTAAAAATTCTTCTGTCAGTATCCCACTTAATAGAAGATACTACGGTGGCGGGAGTGGAAGCGTGAGAGGCTGGAGCGCACGTACATTGGGTGCAATGCCCAATGAACGAATTCAATTTGGAGGTAATTTTATTTTTGAAGGAAGTGTCGAACTGAGAATAAGCCATTTTAGCGGCTATGGACAATTGGGATTCATTCGACTGGAAAATATTCTCGGAGTTTATTTCCTCGATTTTGGTAATGTGTGGAGCGATATGCGAGATTTTAAATTTCGTGATATTGCCCTGGCAGCAGGATTAGGAATACGATATGAGACATTTTTTGGCCCTTTTAGAATTGATTACGGTATCCGTTTATATGATCCCAAAGGACCCGTTGGCAGATATACGATTTTTCAGAAAAGATTTTTTAGTGAAACTCTCGGCAGAGGAGTATTTCATCTTGGTATAGGACATGCTTTCTGATTTATGAGCTGGAAATCCGTAATAGGTCAAAATAAAATAAAAGAGTTACTGAAGGCTACACTCGAAAATAAAAAATTGCCTCACGCATATATTTTTTTAGGTGAAGAGGGAAGAGGAAGATACCCGCTCGCATTAGAATTGGCAAAAGCGGTAAATTGTGAACGTTCTTCCTCCGAGGCATGCGATTTGTGTAATAGTTGTGTTAAAATAATGAACTTACAACACCCTAATCTGTTTCTGGTTTTTCCACTCCCTGTTGGTAAGAATGAAGATGCGCATGACTCCCCGTATGCGAAGCTAACGGACGAACAAATTGATGCAATACAGGAACAGTTGAAACTCAAATCAAAGAATCCATATCATAAAATTCGTATTGAAAAAGCAAATGAAATTAAAGTGAACAGTATTAGGGAAATTAGACGACAGGCGGCAATATCATCGTTTATGCCAGGGAAGAAAGTTTTTATTATAATAAATGCGGAAATGATGAATGAAGAATCTTCAAATGCATTTCTAAAAACTTTGGAAGAACCTGTCTCCGATACGTTGTTTATCATCATTACTGAAAAACTGGAATCATTGTTGCCTACAATAGTCTCCCGCTGTCAGGTTTTAAGATTTGAGCCACTTGGTGAAAATGATATTCAGGAAGCGTTGGTTGAAAAATATCAGATAAACAAGGAAACTGCAAAATCGGTTGCGGGATTCGCAGGAGGAAGCTTCTCTCGTGCTCTTGAATATATTGATCCCGATATAAGAAAAAAAAATGAAACCGCAATAAATTTTTTAAGGACAATTCTCACAAAATCACGGACTGATATAAGTAAATTAATAGAAGAACTGACTTCAACTTATTCGCGTCAGGATTTTATTGCAATATTTCTGTTTCTTCAGCAATGGTTTAGAAATGCAATGCTCTTAAAGGAGGGTTTGAGTACTAAATTATCAGGTGAAGAATCGAATTCATTAGAAAAATTCATAAAAAGTTATCCATTATGGGACTATCCAACTGCCATAGAAGCAGTTGACCATTCAATTTCACATCTCAATAAAAATGTTTATATTCCACTGGTATTGATAAATCTTATCCATGGATTGAAAAGCGCAATTGGTGAAAGAAAATTGTCTTAATCTTGTTTTATTCTTCATTTCCAGTAAAAAGGATTGGCGTGAGTAAAAATTTTAAAAGAATATTAATTACAGCTGCATTACCATATGCTAATGGAAAAATACACCTCGGGCATTTAGCTGGAGCATATTTGCCTGCAGATATTTATGCTCGCTATCAACGCTCAATGGGCAGGGATGTTCTTTTTGTCTGCGGTTCTGATGAACATGGTGTTCCAATAACAATAACCGCAGAACAGGAAAAAACTACACCGCAGGTAGTGGTGGATAGATATCATTTCCAGAATAAAAAGGTATTTGAAGATTTTGGTATGAGTTTCGATAATTATTCACGTACCACATTGCCAATTCATCATGAAACTGCCCGTGAATTTTTCACTGTGCTTTATAAATCCAACATCCTCAGGTCTAAAAAGGAAAAACAACTTTATGACGAAAAAGCACAAATGTTTTTGCCCGATCGCTACGTGGAGGGAACCTGTCCGTCATGCAAAAATCCCGATGCACGTGGAGATCAGTGCGAGAAGTGCGGGACTTTCTTAAATCCAACAGAATTAATTAATCCAAAAAGTAAAATTACAGGTGAACGGCCGACTGTCCGTGAGACAAATCATTTTTACTTTCCGCTTGGTAAATATCAGGAACGACTTCAAAATTATATATCGGAAGCCAATAAAAGAGATGGTTGGAAACCAAATGTATTGCAATACTGTCAGAGTTGGTTTAATGACGGTTTACAGGATAGAGCGGTTACTAGAGATCTTAACTGGGGTGTGAAAGTTCCTCTTGATGGTTTCGATAACAAGGTTCTTTATGTATGGTTCGAAGCGGTTCTCGGTTATATATCATCAACCAAGGAATGGGCAGAAAAGATTGGGAAACCTGATGAGTGGAAAAAATACTGGCTTGATGATTCCACAAAATATGTTGCTTTCATCGGTAAAGATAATGTTGTATTTCATTGTATTGTCTTTCCCGCCATTTTAATGGCATGGAATGATAATAACAGTATTAAATATATTCTACCCGAAAATGTACCGGCAAATGAATTTCTTAATTATGAAGGTCAGAAATTTTCCAAAAGCCGTGGTTGGGGAATTGATGTGGATGAATTTTTAAAATATTATCCAGCTGATACACTGAGATATACACTGACGATGAATTTACCGGAATCCCGTGATGCAGATTTTTACTGGAAGGATTTTCAATCACGTACAAACAACGAACTGGCCGATATACTGGGAAATTTTGTCAACCGCACGATAATCTTTACAATAAAAAATTATGATGGCAAAATTCCCTCTAAAAATTCTCTTCAAACCGAGGATGAGGAGATGGTGAAGAAAATGGATGAGGCACGATATCTGGCGGGAGAATGTTTTGAGAAATATAAATTCCGTGATGGAACTCTGGAAATCATGAATCTCGCCCGACAGGCAAATAAATATTTTAATGATAGCGAACCATGGAAGATAATTCGCACTGATCCTGAACAGTGTGCAACAAAAATTAATATTTGTCTGGAAATTGTTCGAACACTGGCTATTTTATTTGAACCAATAATGCCGGTAACTTCTCAAAAAATCTGGAAAATGTTAAATTTGCCAGGTATGCCCTCCCTAACCGGTTGGAATCAGGCGGGTAAATTTGGTCTTATTGAAGGAAGTAAACTTAATGAACCTCTAATATTATTTAAAAAAATTGAAAATAACGATATCCAGAATCATATAAGTGATGATGTCATGACTGAAAAAGAAAACGTATCTGCTATAAATTATGAACCGGTTAAGCCTGTTATTACCTTTGATGAATTTAAAAAAATCGACCTTCGGGTAGCAAAAGTTATAGATGCTCAAACCGTGCCAAAATCAGAGAAGTTAATTAAAATAAAAATTTCTATTGGTAATGAAGAACGACAAATTGTTGCCGGCATAGCGCAACATTATAAACCTGAAAACCTTATAGGAAGAAAAATTATAGTTGTAGTAAACCTTCAACCAGCAAAATTGATGGGTAATGAGTCTAATGGAATGCTCCTTGCAGCTTCCAATTCATCAGGAAAACTCTCTTTATTAATATTAGATAAGGATATTGAAGAAGGTAGTGTTGTAAAATGAAAAAAAATATTCATTATATATTGATATTTTCCTTTTTGATTTTTTTTATTGAAGGCTGCGATGAGGGAATATCTCCTGAAGAGGAACCTCTGGTGGCGGAAGCACATGGAATTGAAGGAACATTATATTTTACTAACTGGCCACCTGCAGATAGCGTTATAGATTTACGCCTTGTGGCTTTTCTTAATTATCCACCTGTCGATATAATTTCCGAAGTTCTTCAGGGTCGTGCAAAATATACGGATAAACTCCCCTATGGTGTTGATTCAATCAATTTTACATTAATTCTCAATCCACTCCCTGCTGATACCATTAGATGCATCGCCGTAGGGCAACAGTTTGGAAACAATATACAAGAAGATTGGAGATTGGTAGGTGTCTATTATACTCCAGGAGATTCTAGTTTTCCAGGAAGAGTTTTTATCCCTCCAGATTCTATAGTTGGCGGTATTAACATAAAGGTTGATTATAAAAAACTTCCACCACAACCTTAAAGTATGCTTAAGCGGTCATTTTTAGTTTTTTCAATTTTGTTAATTGCATATCTCTCTGGGCTGAGCCAGGGAACTACCCGCGGCACAATAAAAGGGAAAGTAATAGATAGCGAAACCAGATTATCCATTGTTGGTGCCAACATTATGGTTTTGGGAACAGTTCTGGGTACTACTACTGATAAAGAGGGAAATTTTTTATTATCGGGCATTCCAACTGGAAACCGGCAGATAATAATATCAATGGTGGGATATAAAAAACAGATAAAATCTTTTTCTTTGACTTCAACGGAAATTGTTAATTTACTTATCGAACTTGATCAGATAGCAATTGAAACAGAACCATTTATCGTTACTGCCAACCGAAGAGAGCAAAGTCTTGAAGAGGTCCCTTTAAGTGTCAGTGTTGTTACCGATCAGATGATCAAAAACAGACATACAGTTACACTCGATGATGCATTAAAATATGTACCGGGCGTAAGTATTACACGATCCCAGATAAATATTCGCGGTTCAACAGGATATAGTTATGGAGTAGGATCGCGTGTCTTACTGCTTATTGATGGTATTCCACAACTTACGGGTGATACAGAGGATATTATCTGGGAAAGTGTTTCACCTGATCAAATTGAACGAGTCGAGGTTGTAAAAGGGGCAGGTTCAGCCCTTTATGGTTCAAGTGCACTTGGCGGAGTGATTAATATTATACCATTATCTTTTTCGACAAAACCTAGAACACGTATAAATTTTTATGGTGGGATATACACCGCACCCGTATATAATTCATGGAAATGGTCAGATGATGCCCGAACGTCGGGTGGTTTTTCATTTCTTCATAGTAATCGGATAAATCACCTTGGATTTAATATTGGTGGTAGCCGCACTTTAAATGACGGATATAAAAAAAATGATTTCCTTAAAAGATGGAACGGCTGGACGCGTCTCGCTTATGAATTTTCACCCTATCAGGTAGTTAATTTCAATTTTGGCATACTTGAACAATACAGAGGTAATTTCCTTTACTGGAAGGATGTTAATCACGCATTAGAATCAAAACCCGATCAAACTGATGATAATGTAAAATCTTTAAGATGGAATGTTGGTGCGGGATACAAACAATTTATTACTAATGATTTATTTATATCATTTAAAACTAACTATTATCGGTCAAAATGGGAAGATAATATACCAACCACCAATGATGTAAATGGAAGCGGTTCGACATCAGAATTTACAGTTGCTGATCTTCAGGTAAATTATCAGGCAAGTCTTTCACATCAATTCACAACAGGTTTAATCGGTACTTATAACAATGTTACTTCGCGTAATATGTTTGGATCAAGAAAGGGATATGGCGGAGCGGTATACGCTCAGGATGAAATTAATATTTCCAGGAAATCGTACTTATCAATGGGCATTCGGTATGATTTCCAAAAATTAGAAAATTTACCTGCGGTAAATCAGGTCAATCCAAAATTTGGTTTGACATATACATTGGCTCAAAATACAACCATAAGAATGTCGGCGGGGAGGGGATTTAGAGCTCCTTCAGTAGCAGAAGTGTTTACGAGTACAGAAGGGGGTGGTCTGGTAATAAGGCCAAATTCTTCACTTCGACCCGAGCGAAGCTGGTCTCTCGAGGTAGGAATCCGGCAAACTTTCTCTGAATTTATTTATACTGATTTTTCGGTGTTTCGTAATGAATTATGGGATTTAATTGAACCCGCATTTGGTGATGATGGTTTTGTGCATTTTTTCAATGTTACAAGGGCATATACAACAGGATTTGAAGCAATCGTAAATTTAAGTCTTTTTAACCGATTTCTAACTTCATCGGTAGGTTATACCTACCTATATCCAAAAGATGTTAATAAAAATGAGATATTGAAGTACAGACCACGTCATCTTCTCTTTATTTCCTCAAAGATTAACGTGGAATTTTTTCAAATAAGTTTTGATTTTAGACATTTGAGTAAAATTGAAAATATAGATCACGAATTAATAGATTTAGGAATTATTCCGGATGGAGACATCAGAGTACCGGTTTACGTTGCGGACCTCCATCTTTCATCCGATTGGGCTTCATTCGGATTGCCGCTGGTAACTTCTGTTCACATCGAAAATTTATTCCAGTATTATTACACTGATTTTCTTGCAAATCTTGCACCACTCCGCCATATCGTTTTATCGGCGGAGATAAAAATATAATTTTAAATGTTAATATTTTAGTTCTAAATAATAAACTATTAATTTCTTTTATATGAATCAATTAATAATGATCGATACACATGCGCATCTTTACTCGAAGGAGTTTCAACACGACCTTGATGCAGTAATAAAAAGAGCAGGTGAGGAGGGCGTTAAGTATATTATCTGTCCGGGCGTTGACCTGGAAACGAGTGAAAGAGCAATTGAACTTGCCGAAAAGTATGATACTGTTTATGCTGCAGTTGGTTTTCATCCCCATGATGCATCGAAGGCAAAACAGGATGCATTGGCTAAAATTGAGGAATTAAGTAAAAATCCCAGAGTTGTGGCAATAGGTGAAATAGGCCTTGATTTTCATTATAATTTTTCACCACCGGATGTTCAGAAGGATGTATTTTCTTCACAAATCATGATCGCACAGCGACGCAATCTTCCGGTAATTATTCATAGCAGGGAAGATAGTAATGAGGTTGTAAAGATATTACAGAATAAGATAAATGAAAACAAGGAATGGAGATCGGCATACACTCATCCACTAAGCCGCTATCCTGCCCCCAAAGGGGTCTTCCATTGCTTTTCTGGTAATTCGAATAGGGCATGGGATGTGATAAATATGGGATTTTATATCTCACTCACCGGTCCTGTAACTTATCCTGAAAAACCTAATAAGATAAACTTGATGATTGAAGTCGCAAAAAATGTTTCTGCTGAACATATACTGCTTGAAACAGATAGTCCATACCTAACACCGGTCCCCTTCCGAGGAAAAAGAAACGAACCTGCTTACGTAAGGTACATTGCTGAGAAAATAGCACAGTATCAGGGATTATTAATTGACGATATTGCGCGTGCCAGTACATTCGGGGCGCATCGACTTTTCGGCGTGGGAAATTACCCGTCACCGACCATCGCCTATAAATTACGCAATTCACTTTATCTGAACCTAACAATCAGATGTAACGCGGATTGCGTTTTCTGTGATCGGAAAGGCGAGGCAATAATAAAAGGTCACAATTTGAAAATTACCACAGAACCATCTTTTAATGAGGTAATTGCAGCAATTGGTGATCCAACGAGATATGATGAAATTGTGTTTTGCGGATATGGTGAACCGACAATCCGTCTTGATCTTGTTAAAAAAGTTGCCAGATGGATAAAAGATAATGGAGGGAAAGTTAGATTAAATACTGATGGTCATGGAAACATAATAAATCACAGAAACATAGTGCCAGAACTTGTGGGATTAATAGATGCGGTATCAATAAGTCTGAATACCACCGATCCAAAAAAGTATGGTGAATTAATGCGAATTGACGGTGAACGATTTTTCCCTGCAATGGTGGATTTTGCAAAAGAATGTGTCAAGTATAAATTTGATGTCACTATGACGATAGTCAACATTGAAGGAATCGATGATGCCAGAGCTAAAGAGTTTGTAGAAAAAGAAATTGGTGCAAAGTTTAAAAATCGTCCTTTTTTCTAAAGATTTATAAATAACAATAACATCATCCAAAATAGTTAGAAGGGTATATATGCTAAAAAAATACACATTTTTAAGTTTAATATTAATCATATTCATACTTGCAGTTTCTCCGTTATTTCCTCAGGAGCAAAAGGAACCTGCTAAAATTGAATATGGATGGAAACATAGCCTCGTTACGGGTCTTACATTGACCCAGGTTGCTTTTACAGACTGGGCGCAGGGTGGTGAAAATGCGCTCTCATATACTCTGTCTGCAGATGGGAAATCCGTACACGAAATGGAAAAGACAAATTGGTTAAATACATATAAGTTAGCTTTTGGTCAAACCAGACTTGGTGGCCAGGGGCTCAGAAAGACTGATGATATCATTGATCTGTCGAGTGTATTTACTTATAAATTAGGAACGCTAATAAATCCGTATGTTTCCGTAACTGCAAGATCGCAGTTTGCAAATGGTTATATGTATCCGACTAAGGATAGTTCTTATAAGGTATCAGCATTTTTTGACCCAGCATATCTTACTCAAAGCGCGGGAGTGGGATATCAACCGATTAAAGAATTGAAGACACGGATGGGGCTTGGAATACGTGAGGTTATTACAAATAAATTTAATCAGTACACGGACGATCCAAAAACAACTGATAAGATTGAGAAGATAACAGTTGATGGTGGTATTGAATCTGTGACGAATGTTGAATGGCAGCTGGAAGATAATGTATTATTTACCTCTCAACTTGAGATGTTTGCACCATTAAAAACACTCGATGAGATTGTTGTACGAAGTAGCAGTGCTCTTACCGCCAAGGTTGGGAAATACATTACTACTATCCTGAACCTTCAATTAATTAATGATAAGCGTATAACACCGCGAACACAGATAAAAGAAACAATTGCTCTCGGAATAAGTTATACTTTATTTTAATTGTTTGTGTCAGTTAATTTTATTATATTTATACTGATAAGAAAATTGATATTTATATCAGAGACTGATTAAAAGAATAAAAAATATAAGGATAATTTAATAAATGGCACAACATTTATCTGCAGTGCGACAGGCAAGAAAGGCGCTGAAAAATAGAGCACGTAATCGGGTTTACTTGTCAAGGATGAGGAATGCCGTCCGGAAGTTGCGAAATATGAAAGAGAAAGATAAGGCAGTTGTTGAATTGAAAAAAGTTGTAAAATTACTTGATCAATTAGCAGCAAAAAAAATTATTCATCCCAATAATGCCTCGAACAAAAAATCAAGTCTGATGAAGTATGTCGCTTCTTTGAAATAGTTTGATTACATTGAAAAAAATAAAGCCCTGTCATTCAGGGCTTTTTTTTTAAGTGTCTTTAGAGGGTAAATTATCAGATATTAATTTTTCTAATTCTCCGATTCTTTTATCAATCTCAGCGCTAATTTCAGGGCGCTGTTTTCTTAGGATTTGATAAATAATTATCGCTTCTTTGTACTCACCCTGAGTTGCGTAAATTTCGGCTAAAGTTTTACTTATAATCCTTGATTCATCTTCAAATTCGATGGAGGGAGGGATTTCAGAAACCTGTTCCTCTTTTTGAGTATCTTCAATAATATCCGAAGAAGGTTGTATATTCTCTGAAGAAATATCTTGAATTTGTTCCGATAATTGAGGAATAATTTGATCAACCGGTTCTGTGATTGGTTTTTCTAATAATTCTGAGGATAAGGTTTCCTGACTTTCATTCAAATTTTCAATTTTGTTCTCAACATTTATTTCGGAATTTATTTGTTCTTTTTGTTCCTCGGCGAAAATATCAATTGTTTTACTTTCCTCCTCTAAAGGTTTTTCTGGTAATTCTTCAATTTCTTCTTTATTTTCTTGATATTGTTCAATCTCAGTGATTTGCGCAGCACTCAATTCCTTCTCAGAAATTGCAGATTCCTCTGAACTTACGCTGGGAGTAATATTTACATCTTCTTTTTCCGATTCTGTAAATAAAAATTCTTCTTTTATTTCAACATTTTCTTTATCTTTTACTTCTTCCAAAATTTCATTTTCGTGAATTTCATTTTGTTCTGTAATTTCAGGCTGTAATGTCGATTCTATTTGTCCAGGGAATGGTATTGAATCATCACCTGATATCTCAACCGGAGCAGATTCAGTTTGAGTTATCTCATCTATTTGGTTTTCTGTTCCGCTTACATAACCTGCAATGTTTTCGCTTAAAGATTGAATTTCTTCACGTACTTTTTTAAGCGTTATAACTGATGGATTTATTTCTATTGCTTTATTAATTGCGTCAAATGCTGCTATTATATTTTGTTCTTGTAGATAGCATTCTGCAAGTGCGAAATAGGCTGTTGAATAGTCTGGATAATTATCGATGGATTTCAGTATCAGGTTTTTTGCTTCTTCAATGCGGTTTTCTATCAGGTATTCATGAGCGAGTCGTGCGAAAAGTGGAGAATTTGGCCGGCTCTTTAATATATTTTCCAGTTCCTGCAGGGTCACAAAAAAATCCCTTTCTTACTTAGATGTAACAGAAAGTTTTTTTGCAATCCAGGCGTGCCGAAATGATAACCATGCTACCATACCAAAGCCCGAAGAAAATAAAAGTTGAAATGGAACCGCTGCAAGTTCAAGATAGTAAATAGAAATTGCAACACCAAATAAACAATAAA
>Ga0101944_10007428_pt1 | contig 10965 bp, 8 predicted proteins | sample DewCreD2012metaG_FD_75245 | JGI IMG/M metagenome (GOLD analysis project Ga0101944, IMG submission 75245) | Hot spring sediment bacterial and archeal communities from British Columbia, Canada, to study Microbial Dark Matter (Phase II) - Dewar... ... | reverse complement strand
CCCGAGCCGGACCTTGATCGCTCGGAACCCCGCAACGAGCCGTTCCGCCTCGGCGGCGACGCGGTCGGGGCCGATCATGCCGAGACCGCAACTGTTGTAGGCCGGTATCGGCCGCAGGCTGCCGCCGAGCGCGCGCGCCAGCGGCACGCCTTGCGCCTTGGCGAGCGCGTCCCAGGCCGCCATGTCCAATCCGGCCAGCGCCATGCCGACCACGCCCTTGGTGCCGAGCAGGCGAAACTGCGCCTGCAGCCTGCGGTCGAGTTCGAGCGGTGAGACTGCCGCCCCCTTGAGCCCCGGCTCCAGGTTCGCGAGCAGTTGCACGACCGGTTTGAGCGCGAGCGGCGTGTAGCAGAACACGTACGCGCAGCCGGTGACGCCTTGCTCGGTCAGCAGGTCGATCAGTACCAGCGGTGCAACGCCGACGCTGCCCCCGCTCGTCTGCAGCGGCAGCGCGAGCGGCACATCGACAGCGCGAACGCGGAACCCGCGGATCGTGAGCGGGGTAGTGGCGGCCATTGTTCGACTCCTGTGCGAGAAGTGATCCACGGGCTCGGGCAGACCGGTTCGCATACTTGCACGAGCTGCCCGTGCGCGCCAGCGGTGAGGCGCGGCTGGCTCGCATGTCGACAGGGTGGCGGTGCCCTTCAGGCCACGTTTTGAACCGGCGCGTGGACCATGACGCCTGCGCACCGGGCCCATGCAGCGCGAGAACTGCGCGCCGGCCCGTCCGCGCGGCGGGGTCCAGCTCAAGCGGCTACTTGCCCCACGATTCCTTCAACGTCACCGCCAGATTGAACACCGGCCGCTCGCGCGTGTGGTCCTTGCGGTCGGCGACGAAGTAGCCGTTGCGCTCGAACTGGAACTTGTCGTCGGGCGCGGCGGCGGCGAGCGACGGTTCCACGTACGCGCGCAGCACGGTCTTGCTGTCCGCGTTGAGCAGCGCGAGGAAGTTCTTGTCGCCGGCGTCCGGATGCGGATCGGTGAACAGGCGGTCGTAGATGCGCACTTCGGCGGAAACGCTGGCGTGCACGGGCAGCCAGTGGATGGCGGTCTTGGTCTTGACGCTGTTCTGGCCCGGCGAGCCGCTGCGCGTTTCGGGCAGGTACTCGGCGTGCACGGCGACGATGTTGCCGGAGGCGTCCTTCTCGACGGAGGTGGCGCGCACCACGTACGCGAAGCGCAGCCGCACCGGGTTGCCCGGCGCGCCGTTCTTGCCGAGCGCCAGCCGGAAGTAACCGGCAGGCGGGTTCTCCATGAAGTCTTCCGCCTCGATCCACAGTTCGCGCGCAAAGGGGATCGTGCGCGTGCCCATCTCGGGCTTCTGCGGATGCACGGGGAGCACGCAGTCTTCGCTCTTGCCTTCGGGGTAGTTGTCGAGGATCAGCTTGATCGGCTTGAGCACCGCGGTGGCGCGCGGCGCGCGCGCGTCGAGGTCGTCTCGCAGCGCCTGTTCGAGTTGCTCGTAGTCGATCCACTGCGGGCTCTTGCTGACGCCGATGCGATCCATGAAGAGCTGGATCGAATGCGGCGTGTAGCCGCGCCGGCGCAGCCCGACGATCGTCGGCATGCGCGGGTCGTCCCAGCCCTCGACGTGCCCTTCCTCGACGAGCTGGATCAGCTTGCGCTTGCTCATCACGACGTACGTCAGGTTCAACCGGTTGAACTCGTACTGGTGCGGCAGCAGGAAAGGGTTGGGCTTGCGTTCGTCGAGCGCCGCCTGCAGCAGCGGGGTGAAGCACTCGGCGTGCTCGCGCAGCAGCTTGAGCAGCTCGTCTGCATCGTTGGCGGCCAGATCGGGGTTCTTGCCCCAGCTCGCGAACATCGCTTCGACGCGCCGCTCGTACCGTGAGTGGCCGAGCTTGTCGTGCAGTCTCTCGGCCACGTTCCGGCAGTGCAGGGCGAACTGGCGCTTGGCTTCCGTCCCCTGCGTGGCGATCTCCTCGACCATCGCCTTCGCCGCCAGGAACTGCGGCCGCCGCAGCACGGGCACGATGCGCTCGAGTGTCCAGTCGTAGAACGGCCGCTGGTCTTCGAACTCGAGCGTGCAGATCGAGTGCGTGATGTTCTCCAGCGCGTCTTCGATCGGATGCGCGTACGCGTACATCGGATAGATGCACCACTTGTTGCCGGTCATGTAGTGCTCGGCGAAGCGGATCCGATAGATCGCCGGGTCGCGCATGTTGATGTTGGGCGAACCCATGTCGATCTTCGCGCGCAGCACCATGCTGCCTTCGGCGTGCTTGCCGGCGCGCATCTCGCGAAACAACCGCAGGTTCTCCTCGATCGGCCGGTCGCGGTAGGGCGAGTTCACGCCCGGCTCGGTCAGCGTGCCGCGCGTGGCGCGCATCTGCTCGGCGGTCTGCTCGTCGACGTACGCGTAGCCGGTCTTGATCAGGTACTCGGCGAACCGGTACATGTCCTCGAAGTAGTCGGAGGCGTGGTACAGGTTCTTCTCCTCGCCGTACTCCCAGTCGAACCCGAGCCAGCGAACGGCTTCGAGAATCGATTCGACGTACTCCTTGTCTTCCTTGACCGGGTTGGTGTCGTCGAAGCGCATATGGCAGCGCCCGCCGAAGTCGCGCGCCAAGCCGAAGTTCAGGCAGATCGACTTCGCGTGACCGATGTGCAGGTAACCGTTCGGCTCGGGCGGGAAGCGCGTGCGGATCCGCGCGGGATCCTTCGGTGCGTGTTCGTGGATGTCGTATACGCCGGGCCGGCCGGCCCATCGTCGGTCTTCGTAGGTGCCGCGGATCAGGTCCTCGGCGATGATGCTGCGGATGAAGTTGGGCGCCGGTGCGCGCTCGACCCCCTTTCGCGCATCGCCCTTGCCACCTGCCGCTCGACCCGACTTCTCGTCCATCGCAATCCGCCAACGCTCCAAGTTTTCAAGCGTGATGGCATTGTAGCTTCGGCTGCTGCGGCGCAACTGCGATGTCGACCGCAGCGCTCGAGCCGAACCCTGTGTTGTCTCAATGCGGCTGCGGGACGAGAATTCGGAACATCGGAGGTGTGTCATGGGCAGCAATCTGAGCGTCGAGTTCTTCGCCAAGCAGTTCGACCGGCAGATCGCCGAGCAGGAGTACCGGCTCAACCCGTTCGAGCAGTGGACGCTGCCGCACCTGGCCGGACGCGTGCTCGAGCTCGGCTGCGGGCTCGGCAATCTGTCGATCGAGGCTGCACGCGCGGGCCACGAAGTCACCGCCATCGACGCGTGCCCCGATGCGGTCAAGGACCTCGGTCGCCGCGCGCAGGCCGAGGGACTGCCGATCCGCGTGGTCGAAGCCGATCTGGCCGAGTGGCGCGCGACCGATACCTACGACACGGTCGTCGCAATCGGCCTGCTGATGTTCTTTCCGTGCGAAGACGCGCGTGCCGTGCTGCAGGAGATCAAACACGCAGTCGCGCCGGGCGGGGTCGCCGCGGTCAATGTGCTGATCGAAGGAACGACATTCATGGAAATGTTCGACCCCGAGGGCTACTGCCTCTTCCCCCCGCGCGAGCTGGAGGCGACCTTCGCCGACTGGAAGATCCTGCTCGCGAGCATCGACGACTTCCCGGCGCCGGGCGAGAAGATCAAGCGTTTCGCAACCGTCATCGCGCAGCGGCCGTGATCGACGCCGACACCGGGGCAAGGGCCGTGCGGCGCACGACGGCGTCCGGCCGCTGACCGCTGTCGACGGCGGCCCGCACCGCGGCGGCCAGCGTCCGCCCATCCACGGCGCGATCGGATCGACATTGGCGACCAAGGCCCCTGCACGCGGCTCGCGGAGCATGCCCGGCAAAGCGACGGGCGAACGCGACGCGCGCACGGCGCTCGTTCTGCAAGGCGGCGCCGCGCTCGGCGCTTACGAAGCCGGCGTGATCAAGGCGGTGCTCGACTCGGGCCGCCGCGTCGAAGTCGTTACCGGCTGCTCGATCGGCGCGCTGATGGCGGTGATCGTCGCCGGTGCCCGCGGCGATCCGGCTGCGGCGCTCGACGACCTGTGGCGGCGCTTGACCGTGCCGGTCAATCCGTTTCTCCCGTCGTTGTTCGCGCGCAGCGTCGCGCTGCCTGCGCCGCTTGCGGGCGACAGCCTTTACCGGATCAATCCCGCTTACTTCGCGATGCCGGCGCTCGCGACCCATCTGTACGAGTCCGCACCGCTCGTGCAGGCACTTGAACAGTGGGTCGATTTCGACCGTGTCAACGCTTCGCCGATCGAGACGATCGTCACCGCGGTCGAGATCGGATCGGGCCGGCTTGTCGAGTTCTCCAGCCGGCGCGGACTCGGGCCGCAGCACGTGATCGCCAGCGCGAGCCTGCCGCCGGTATTTCCGGCCACGCAGATCGACGGGGCGTGGTACTGGGACGGCGGGCTGATCTCGAACACGCCGCTGCGGCCGGCGATCAACGCGATCGAGGCGCACGACGCGGTCGCGCACGCGGACGAGTGGGAGCTCGTCGTCGTCGATCTGTTCGCGCCGCAGACCGACCTGCCAAAGGACATGACCGGCGTGGTCCAGCGGCTCTTCGAGCTCGTCTTCTTCGGCAAGTTCCAGCACGACCTCAAGCTGTATCAGTGGATGAACGCGCAGCTCGATCTGATGATCGAACTCGACCGCGCCCTGCCGAAGTCGAGCACCTTGCGCAAGCACCCTGCGTATCTGAAGCTCGCGCGGCACCGGCGCGTCGACAGGCTGACCGTGATTCGCACGGAGCAACCCGATGCGCTCGGTGGCCCGGCGGACTTCTCTGCCGAAGCGATCGAACGGCGCTTGAAGCTCGGCTACGAAGACGCACGCCGGGCGTTGCGACGCTGAAGTCCGGTGTTCGGTCGATTTCGCGATGGCGCCGAACGCGGTTCGCTGCCAACGTCGCCTCGGACGACGTAACGACTGCTCGCCCCCTCCGCGAACGCAGCCCGGCGGACTTCGGCCGCGCGGACGGGCGCGCGAGACCCGGTTGTTTCGCGTCAACGCGGCCGCCCGCGAAGCGAGCAGCATTCATCGCGTCTCTTTTCCCCCGACCGATGCCGCGCAAACCGCTCGCCCCTCTGCACGTCGGAACCAGCGGCTGGACCTACGAAGGCTGGCGCGACGACTTCTACGCCGGCGTTCCGCGTACGCGCTGGCTCGCGCACTACGCGTCGGTGTTCGACGCGGTCGAAGTCAACGCCAGCTTCTATCACGCGCTGAAGCCGGCGACTTTCCGACGCTGGCGCGAGGCGACGCCGCAAGCCTTTCGCTTCTGCGTCAAGGCGCATCGGTGGATCACGCACGTCGAGCGATTGGTTGTCGACCGCGCCGCGATCGCGCGCGAACGCGACCGCGCTGTACCGCTCGGCGACAAGCTCGCCGTCGTGCTGTGGCAGCTTCCGCAGTCGCTTCAACGCGACCTGCCGCGCCTGCAGCGGTTCGCTCGGCAACTCGCGGAGTGGCCGCAGCCGCGGCACGCGATCGAGTTCCGCCACGCGTCATGGTTCGACGATGAGGTTGCGAGCTGTCTGGCGGCGCACGCGATCGCTGTCGTGCAGTCGGATGCGGCCGACTGGCCGCTATGGCCGGTGGTGACGACGGACTTCGTCTATGTCCGGCTGCACGGCCATGCGGTCACGTATTGGTCGAGCTACTCGGCGCGGCAGCTCGCGGCGTGGGCGGCGAAGATCACGGCTTGGCGCCGACAGGGGCGCACGGTGTGGGTGTTCTTCGACAACACCGACGCAGGTCACGCGCCGCGCGATGCGCTCAGACTCCGCGAGCGGTGCGCGGGTGGGTGAACGGGACATGGCAACCGCGTCAGAATAGGCGCGAAATGCAAACGGCGCGGGAAACCGCGCCGTTTGGTGTAGGAGTCACCGGCATCGCAACGGGACGATGGCTCCTCTGAGGAAGCCGCCTTAGGGGCAGCCAGCCGGACCTCGCTCAGCGGACGAGCACCGCGGTCGGGCCAGCAGGCGTCACAAAAACACGGCAGAGCCCTGTCCACCACCGACCAGCGAGAGCTCAAACGAAGCCAGCTCGCGCAACGCTTCCGCCGCTTCCTTGCTCTGCTCAACGTCGGTCGTGGTGGTCTCGATCTGTTTGAGGGTGGCTTCCATGGTTTTCTCCCGCGACAAGAAAAAAGTGTTGTTGGCGAACACAGCACGAAATGCGTGACTGACGGAACGAAGAGTCCCCTACAATCGACCGTACTGCCAATGACCAACGCATGTGATGACCCCCATTGACGCTAGGCAGAGCGATGGCGGCGGTGCCGGCGCGGTATCGCTCGGCGCGGCGGAGGCTGAGCTGGCGGCCATCGCAAGCCGGCTCAAGGCGCAGCTCGCCGCGCCGACCGCCGAGTCGCTGACCGAGGTAGCGGCAGCGCACATTGCGCTGCGAGCGTTGCCGGGCAACGCGGTCTCGGCGACGCGCGTCGAATGCCTGCTCGATGTCGCGCAGTTTTTCCATCTGTCCGGCCGGACAATGCTCGGCATCGAACCTGCGGCGAACGCCGTGCACTTCGCCCGGCAACTCGGCGACAGCGCGCTGCTTCGCAAGGCGCTGACCTTTCACGGAATCTTGCTCGCCGATTCGGGCAACCTGCCGGCGGCGGTGGAGTGCTATGCAGAAGCGCTCGACCTCGCCATTGGGTTGGGGGATGCCGTGCGCGAAGCTGCTGTCTGGAACAACCTGGGGCTCGCCTTGATCTACGCGGCCCAGTACGGCGAGGCGATGCAGTGCCTGGAGCGAGTCATCGAGCTTGCGAAGGGGGATGCCGAAGCGGGCGCGATCGTTCGATCTGCATTTATTAACATCGCGCTCGCGTCGCTGCATGCGGAGGACTTCGCACGAGGCTTGCGCGCGGCCAAGCTCAGCCTCGATGATGCCATCGAGCCGGCTTCCGTCGTTCAGCTCGTTGACCGCGTGGTCGCGGAGAGCAACTACACGCGGCTTCTGCTGGAAGTCGACAACCTCGAGCGCGCACGCGAGCGCTGCGAGTTGGCCAAGCGCTACGCGGTCCAATCCTGCTCGCAGCGCGCCGAGCAGTCGGCCGAAATCGCCGAGGGCCTGTATGAGGTCCACGCCGGCCTTGTCGATGTGGGCATCTCGCGCCTGCAGCGGGCGCTCGACCACGCGCGGATCATGAAGTCGACGCTGCGCGATGCGCTGATCGCGCTGGTCAAGGCGTACGACATCGCCGGCAAGCCGCAACTGGCGCTGATCCATTTGCGCGAACTGCTTCACTACACGAAGCGGTCGCAGATCGAAAGCGCGCTGCAGCACCAGCGGCTGCACCTGGAGCGGCTCGAGCAGAGCGCGGGGCGCGTGGACGAACCCCTCATGCTGGCCGTCGCCGAACCCAACGCGCCGCTTGGCGACGCCCGGCGCGAGCGCATCAAGGCGCAGCTCGCTCTGCTGCACCGGCAGGCGATCACCGCGGAGCTCTCGGAAGATCCGAACGGCGAGCACGTCTACCGCGTCGGCAAGCTCTCGGCGTTGCTCGCGGCCGAGTACGGTTGCGACGACGACACGTGCTTCATGATCGAGATGTCCGCGCGGCTGCACGACATCGGCAAGCTCGGCATCCCGATCGCGATCCTCGCCAAGCGCGGGCGCATCAATCCCGATCAGATGTCGCTGGTGCGAACGCATTCGGCGATCGGCGCGGAATTGCTGTCGCAAAGCGGCCTCCCGCAGATTCAGATGGCGGTCGATATCGCGCGTCATCATCACGAATGGTGGGACGGATCCGGATATCCGGACGGCATCGCCGGCAAAGCGATCCCCGATCCCGCGCGGATCACCGCGCTGGCCGACGTCTTCGACGTGCTGACCCACGCGCGGCCATACAAGGATCCCTGGCCCGTGGCCCGCGCGCTCGAGGAGATTCAGCGCCTGAAGGGCACGCAGTTCGATCCCGAGCTCGCGGATCTGTTCGTTGCGCTGATCCGCCGGCTGCAGCGCGAGGTGGGTGATCTCGACGAGTATCTCGGCGCGGAAGCGCGCGAATCGCCGTTCATCCGCGCTCGCCGCAAGATCGCCGATGCGCTGCGGCGGGCCAACGGTCCGCGTCCCGGCACCCTGTCCTGAGCCGCCAGGCCGCGCGCCTGAGGCGCCGCCTCAGCCGAGCTTGACGAGCCGGTCGACTTCCCGCACGGTCTCCGGCCGGTGGCTCACGATCACCAGGCCGATCCCCAGCGTCTTCAACTGTTCGGTGATCTCGCGTTCGCGGGCGAGGTCGAGCTGGTCGAACGCTTCGTCGAGAAACAGGATGTGCGGCCGGCGATACAGCGCGCGTGCGAGCAGGATGCGCTGCTTCTGACCGCCCGACAGCGCCATGCCGAGGCTGCCGACCATCGTGTTGTACTGCATCGGCATCGACTCGATCTCCGCGTCGATCCTCGCCAGCCGCGCGCAAGCGCGCACGCGCTGCGGGTCGTGCTGCGGGTCGAAGAAACTGATGTTGTCCTCGACGGTGCCGACGAAAAGCTGGTCGTCCTGCATCACGACGCCGATGCGGCTGCGAAACGCGCCGCGGTCCCAGTCGCGCACGTCGCGGCCGTTGGCGACGAGGCTGCCCTCGGTGCGGTCGAGCAGACCCACGAGCACCTTGACCAGCGTCGTCTTGCCGCTGCCCGACGGGCCGACGATCGCGACCGTCTCGCCCGGCTTCACCGAGAAGTCGACGCCGCGAAAGACGAAGCCCTCGACGCCGTACGAGAACCCGAGTCCCTTGCCCTCGATCGCGAGCGGTACCTTCGGCGCCTCCTGCGACGGTCCGCCGGCAGGTGTCTCGGGCGTGGCGAGCGCGATGTCGGCGATGCGTTCGGCGTGCAGGTCGAGCATGCGGAACTCGATCGCCTTGTCGACGAGGTTGTTCACGCGCGTCAGGAACAGCAACTTGAACGCCAGGAAACCGAACAGCATGCCCACCGAGAAACGGCCGTCCATCACGAGCAGCGCGGCGAGCCAGATCACCGCGACGTTCTCGAGCCCGAAGATGAGCCCGTTCGCGGCGCGATTCGCGATCGCGATCGCCTGCGAGCGCACGCCGGCATTGGTCTGCTCGACGACGAGGTTCTGGTACGCGGCGCGGCGCTCGGACTCGCGCATGTTCAGCTTGATCGCCATCATGCCGCGCAGCGTCTCGATGAAGTGCGTGCCCGCCTTCGCCTCGTGAACGATCTGCTCGTCGAGCGCGCGCCGCTGCGGGCCGTAGAAGGCCCAGCGCACCGCGCCGTACGCGGCCGCGGCGCCGACGACGATCGCCGTCAGCAGCGGGCTGTACCAGAGCATCACGATCAGCGTCAGCGCGACCATCACGCCGTCGACCATCGTTTCGACGAAGGTCAGCGTCAGCGTGCGCTGGATCGCGTCCACGCTGCGGAAGCGCGACACGATGTCGCCGATGTGGCGCTTCTCGAACCACGCCATCGGCAGACGCAGCAACTGGCCGAACAGCGAGTCGAGCAGCCGCAGGTTCAGTTGTGTGGACAGATAGACGCTCAACCAGGCGCGCACCGCGGTCACCGCCACCTGCATCAGCACCAGCAGTGCGAAGCCGACGCCGAGCACGGTCAGCAGATCGCGGTCGCGCCCGACCACCACGCGGTCGATCACCAGTTGCACGAAGAACGGTGAGGCGACCGCGAACACCTCCAATACCAGCGACAGCAGCAACACCTGCGCGATCGGACCGCGCAGGCAAACCCGCAGACAGTTCCCCTTCGTCCGATACACCCGCGGCTCCGGACCCGCCAAACCCAGCTCGTCCAGCCGCCTCTTCAAATATTCCCACGAGGCCAACCCCTGCTCCCGACTGCAGCATTTCGGCTCCGTCTGATCCGCGCAAAGAAAAATGTGCCGCCGATACTTCAGCAACCCCCGCGCCTCCACCACTTTCCTCAGGTCTTCCATAAATTAAATTCCTTCCGAAACTTCGCACAAAACCCATTCAATTTCACCGAAGAAATCCGCCAGCATCTGCTTGACGAAACGCCGTCCGATCCAGACTCTGCTCGCGCAACACACCCACATCACGCACAAATGAAAACCTCCAGGATCGCCGCCCTCCTGCTCGCCGGTCTCCTCACCCCATCCCTTGCCCCGGCTCTTACCCTGGACGTCCGCGACTGTGGCGCCATCGGCGATGGCTCGCACCTGGACACCCAGGCCATTCAAACCGCCATTGACCGATGCGCCACCGCCGGCGGCGGCACCGTCCTGCTTCAAACCGGCCGCTTCCTTTCCGGAACCATCTTCTTGAAAAGTCGTGTCTTCCTCCAACTCGCCGGCGACTCGACCCGCAACATTGCTCTCACCGCCAACGACCTCAGCGCCGTGGGGCGGCCCCTGGACCTCGCCCCCGAAGTCCCCAAAAAAGCCGTCACATTAAAATAAACCCAACGCCGCGGCACTGCCCGCGTCGCGCCCTCAAAAAGGCTCCTCGCCGGCACCCCCGCTTTGCCGCGAGCGCGTGGGGTCGTGCTACCGCCTCAGGCAGCGGGATGATGGTTGACCTCTGGTCCCGGCCCTCGCGGCGCAATCCACCTGCGCGGGCGCCTACGCCTCCCAACCTGCCCGGTTGTTTCGGCGGACAAACCGCTCCGCCTGCGGCAGGTTCGTGGACCGCATATTCGGCCCATCCCAATCCATCTTCACACCCTCCCCCACCCGCAGCGCGATGCACCCCAGCAAAATGATCTCCGTCAGATACGCGGCAATCTCGAAATTCGAATACGCCGGCACCCCCTCCCCCATCATCCGGAACCATTCCTGCATGTGGCCCGGCGAGCGCGGAATCGTCTGCGGAACCGCCTTGCACGCCTCGTGACGGTCCCCGGGAACAAACTCGTCCTGCCCCTTCATCGCCACGAAAAACCGTGCCCCGTAATCGTCCGGCGAAAACAGCTTCCCCTTCTCGCCGATAATCAACGCCCCGCTTTCGGGCAGATTCCCCATTGTCCCAACAATCTCCCGCGTCACATCCGCCCCTGGCCGCAA
>Ga0101944_10007427_pt1 | contig 10969 bp, 8 predicted proteins | sample DewCreD2012metaG_FD_75245 | JGI IMG/M metagenome (GOLD analysis project Ga0101944, IMG submission 75245) | Hot spring sediment bacterial and archeal communities from British Columbia, Canada, to study Microbial Dark Matter (Phase II) - Dewar... ... | reverse complement strand
GCTCGAAATCGTTGGGCGCCGTCCACGCGTTCCGGCGCCGCTGGCGCAGGACTTCCCCGGCCTGCTCCACGGCCGCGTCGCGCTGGCCGGGACGCGCCCGCAGCGCGATGAAGTGGTCGCGCATCGAAGGATACATGCGGCGGAAGCGGTGGTAGGGAATCAAGATCAGCGAATCTTCGGGGCTCTCGCCGCCAAAGGGCGCATTGCGAAACTCCTCCATGACGCCCACGACGGTCAGTCGCTGGCCTTCGAGCGAAATGGGCTTGCCCACGGCGGACGTCCGCGCAAAGAGCGTCTTCTGGACGGCGGCGCCGATGACGCATACCGGCGCGGCGCTCTGGGTCTCCATGTCGGTGAAATACCGGCCGCTCTCGAGGTCCTGCGCCAGCACCACGGCATGGGAGGGGAAGCATCCCCGCACGCGCGCGCCGATCATTTCCTCGCCCTGATACTTGGCGACGCCTTGGAAAAACCACGCCTCCATCATCGGCGAAACGGCCGCGACGGCGGGACATGCCTCGCGGATGGCCCAGGCGTCTTCCAGCCGCAGTTGCTTGCGTTTGCGGAAATCGGCCGTCGGGCGTCCCATCCGGAAGGGCGGGAAGCGCATGATATACACCGTGTCCGATCCGAACGACTTGACCCGGTCCACCAGGCGCTGGCGGAAGCCATTGAGCACCGAGGCGACGCTGATGATGATGACGACGCCGATGAAGACGCCCAGCGCCGTCAGGAATGAGCGAAACTTGCGGTCCCACAGGGTCTCGAAAGCCAGAATGGTGTTTTCCCAGACCAGGCTTCGCCGCCGCGGTCGCGCGGCCTTTGAGGGCGCAACGGAATTGGGAGCGGGCGTCGTCATGGCATGCTGTCCGGTGTGGGGGAAACCCCTTGACCGCGCGCAGGAACGCGCGAAAGCATAGCCGGGGCTGCGCATGAACTCAAGGCCGTTGCCTGCGGCCAGCCTCGATCCAATCGCGGAGGCGTCGCCATGGTCAAGCACATCGTTCTCATCAAGCCGAAAAGAGGCAAATCCGAAGCCGAGGCCACTGCCTTGCTGGCGGAAATCGGCGGCCTGAAAAGCCGCATCCCCGGCATCCTCGACTATAGTGGCGGCGCCGACATCAGCGGCGGCGGGCGGACCGAGGGTTACACCCACGGCTTCGTCATGACCTTCGCCTCCAAGGAGGCTCTGGGCGCCTATCTGCCGCATCCCGAACATACCGCCGTCGCCGCCAAGGTGATCGCCTTCAGTGAAGACATCCTCGCCTTCGACTACGAGTATTGAGCATTGGACGACACGCGGATTCTCGGAATCGAAACCTCCTGCGATGAGACCGCCGCCGCGGTGGTCGCCGGCGGACGGCGCGTTCACAGCAGCGTCGTGGCTTCGCAGATTGCGCTGCACGCCGCGCATGGGGGCGTCGTGCCCGAGCTGGCCTCCCGCGCGCACGTCGAGAAGATTGCCATTGTCATTCGCGAGGCGCTCGCGCAGGCCGGCACGGGGCTCGATCGGATTGACGCGGTGGCCGTCACGTATGCGCCGGGCTTGATCGGCGCGCTACTGGTCGGCGTTGAGGCGGCCAAGGGCATCGCTTTAGCCTCGGGCAAACCCTTCGTGGCGGCGCATCACATCCGGGCGCATCTTTATTCGCCCTTTCTCGAAGACGCCCAGGGCCGTCCGATGCGAGCGGCCCTGACCCCGGACGACGCCGGCGAATGGGACTATCCGTATGTCGGCCTGGCGGTGTCGGGTGGACACAGCAGCCTGGCGCTCGTCGAGTCGCCCCTGCGGATGCGCGCGATCGGCGAGACGCGCGACGACGCGGCCGGCGAAGCTTATGACAAAGTGGCCAAGCTGCTCGGGCTGGGATATCCCGGCGGGCCGGTCATTGACCGTCTGGCCGGCGAGGGCGACGCGGCGCGGTTCGACCTGCCGCGGCCGATGATGCAGTCGGGCGATCTGGACTTTTCATTCAGCGGTCTGAAGACGGCCGTGCGCCTGATTGTCGAACGGCAGGCGCCGCCCGGCGACGCGCCGACCCGGCCCGACGTCCTTCCTGATACCGCGCGCGGGCGGTTCGTGCGCGATATGTGCGCGGCGTTCCAGGCCGCCGTGGTCGAGACAGCGCTGGCCAAGGCGGCGCGGGCGGCGCGCGCCCACGGCGTGCGGCGGGTCGCGCTGGTCGGCGGCGTCGCCTGCAATCGGGAACTGCGCCGTCAGGCCGCCGGCCTGGCCCGCGAAGGCCTGAGCGTCGTGGCGCCGCTGCCATCGCTGTGCGGCGACAACGCCGCCATGATCGCTGGATTGGGCTATCATCACTATGTCGCAGGCGAACGGGCGGATCTGAGCCTGAATCCCCGCGCGACGGTGGAAATTTGAGGTTCGGGATTTGGGATTTGACAGCGGCGCATCCGGCGAGGAACATGCCGCCCATGATTGAGGCTCAAGCGCGCAGGCGGAGATGCGACCCACTTCGGGAGGTGTTGACGTGAGCGAGGACAAATTCAAGGACCGGCGCAAGTATGCCCGCGCCAACAGCTCGCTGCGGTTCACCATGGAGCCGCTTCACGACAAGCTCGATCAGGAGCAGGCCATCGCCGACATCATGTCCGAGCCGCTGATTGAGCCGTTGATCGAGGCCGAGACGCAGATGGACCCCGCGCAGACCCGCCTGATCGCGACCATGTCGCAGATGATCGAGATGATCGAGGACATCGGACGCAAGATGGACGTGCTGCTGGCGCAGGCCGAGGGGCGGCCGATTTCGGTCCGCGAGGTGTTTCACATGCCGATCACCAACCTCAGCGGCGGCGGCTTCAGTTTCTATACGCGGCGGCCCGTCGCGGTTGGGGACCTGTTCAAGGTCAGCATCGACCTGGCGCGGATGCCGTTGTCGCGCGTGCGGTGCGTGGCCGAGGCCAAGTGGGTCAAGCCGGCCGTGGGCATGGGGAAGCCGGGGGAATCGAACGCGCCGGCGATTCAGGAAGTTGGCATGGAGATTCAGTTCATTCGCGAAGCCGACCGCGAGCGCATCATCCAGTCGGTCTTCCGCATCCAGCGCGAAGAGCTCCGCGCGCGCAAGGAAACCAAGACCAAATAGCCCGGCGCGACTACGGGCTTGCCGTGGCGGCGCCGGCGGGCTGGGATGGCGCCGCGGCCCGGGCGACGAAGCGGGTCTGGCGTCCGGGCCGGTAGCCGCTGTCGAACAGCAGCAGTTCGTCGGTGACGGCCTGCAGTTCGGCGCAGGCCGGCGAACGCGGGTCCATCTCGAAGACGGTCAGCCCCGTGGCGGCCGATTCGGAGAAAATGGCGTGTTCGTTGATCACCGAGTCGAGAATGGGAATCTCGAACTGGGCCAGGGCCTTGACCACGGCGCGCCCGATCGCGCTGTCGGCCATCCGCCGATTAACCAGAAAAGCCATGCGCAGGTTGGCCTTGAACTGGCGGATGGCGTTGACCTGCTGGATGGTCTTCTGGACGGCCCAGACGTCGAAGGCCGAGGGCGACACGGGCATGACCACCAGGTCGGAGGCGATCAGGATCGATCGGGTCTGATCGGCCATGCGCGGCGGCGAGTCGATGATGATGTAGTCAAAGGCGATGCCGCGCCGGAAACGGTCCACTTCGGTGTGGACGGAATTGAGGGGCAGGCGGAGCGTGTTGAAGCGGCAGGGACGCTGGCGCGTGACCGCCCAATCGCGCGCGGACCCTTGGGGATCGCCGTCGATCAGAACGACCGATTTGCCACGCCGGGCCAGCGTGTCGGCGATGTTAATCGACAGGGTCGTTTTCCCCGTGCCACCTTTGCCCGACAGGAACGAGAGGATCATGAGCAGGCGCCTTTAGCAAAGGTTTTTGGATATTGCGGTCTGTTTTCTAGCCGCTTGCCCGCGCCGGGGCAAGCGATTTTTGCATGAGATTTATCCACAGTCCGGCCGGAGGCGTTTCGCCGATTGAATGGCGGCGCACGGACGCTGCACAATGGAGGTCGCCGCGCGCGGGATTTGATCGCGGCCCATTCAGACCGGCAATCCGGAAGCCATGAACGCGCGAAAGATCATCCTGGCGGCCATCGCCTTGGGCGCGCTGGCGCTGGCCGCCTGGCGGCTGTGGGGCGGAGGCGAATACGAGATCGTCAATGCCCATCCCCGCGGCGCCCACATTATTGCCTTCGGCGACAGTCTTACGGCCGGCTACGGCGCTGACAAGGGCCGCGACTATGTCTCGCTTCTGTCGCAACGCTTTGGCGTCCCAGTCCTCAACAAGGGCCGCGCCGGCGACACGACCGCCGAGGCGCTGGCCCGGCTGGAGGCGGACGTGCTGCGCCAGGACCCGCGCATCGTCATCGTTTTTCTGGGTGGCAACGACTACCTCCGGCGAGGATCGGTGGACGAGGCCTTCGCCAATCTCGAAACGATCATCTCGCGGATTCAGGGGCAGGGCGCGCTGGCGATCCTCGTGGGGATGAAGTCGCCGCTGGGCCAATACGAGGGCCGCTATCGGGCGCTGGCGCGGCGGATGGGCTGCCCGTATGTTCCCAATGTCATGAAAGATGTTTTGGGCAATCGCGCCCGGATGACGGACGCGACGCATCCCAACAACGCCGGCTACGCCATCCTCGCTGAACGCATCGGGGACGTGCTGGCCCGCCACCTGTAGGAATATCGGCATCGGCGCCGAAGGACGAGTCCATGAAACGCCTTTTGCTTGCTGTTCTCACGGCGATCCGCCTTGGCGCCCCCGCAGCCGGGCAAGCGCCCGGCGCGGGCGACGCTCTGGATGTGGCGCTGGGCGCGGTCGGACTGACGCGCGCGAACGCCCGCTTCGATCCCGAGGTCCTGCGGGCGTATTCCCGCGAGGCCGGGGCCAATCCCATGCTGGACGTGTTTCTGGCCACACCGTTCGAGGCGCCCTATCGTCTGGCCCACATCCGCAAAGACTACCTCAAGAACCGCCACTCCTTCCATGAGTCGCTGATGAGCGCCGACGGCTTCATCGGCGCGCGGGTCCGCCGCGGCAAGTATTGGAATCCTCTCGCCGCCATCGAGCAGCAAATCCAGACCGACGGCCCCGACGCGCTGTTCCGCCAACTCGAACGCGTATTCGACGCCTCGAAAAATTCTTTGAGCCGGCGCGCCCGCCGGCGCCTGCGCGAGCAATGCGGCGCCCTCGATCCTCGAATCGCCCGCTGCATGGCGCTGCTGGTCGGCGCCTCGCTGTCGGCGCAGCGGTTTCATCGGCTTGCCTTCGAGGAGGCCCAGCCCCATCTGACCAAAGACATCGAAGGTCAGATGGCGGATCAATTCCGGTCGCGTTCCCGCGAGGAGATCGAACAGGCGCGCGCGGGATTCGAGTCGCCCACGCCCGATGAGATCAAGGCCGCCACCCGCTTTGACCTTCACTACCTGTGCGCCGGCGCGCTCGATCTGGCGCTGGCGATCGACCGCACGGTGGCCGAATTCGCCGACGACCCGCCGACCACCACCGTCCACCTCTCCCTCGACACGCCGCTGGGCTGGATCGAAGTCCACACCACCGGCACGCAGACCTACCTGGCCGAGCGCCACTACTGGCTCATTCTCGATTTCGACGGCAACGACGACTACCGCTCGGGCGGCGGCGCCCGCTCCCTCGATCAACCCATCGGCATCCTTATCGACTGGCGGGGAGATGACGCCTATGCCAGCGCCCGGCCGGACGGCGGGCTTTTCGGCGGCGGGCTTTATGGATACGGCTTCCTCTATGACGGCGCCGGCAACGACCGATACGACAGCCGCTTCCTCGGACAGGGGGCGGGCTGCTACGGCGTCGGCATGCTGATCGATCGCGCCGGCGACGACCAATACGCCGCCCAGGGATACGCCCAGGGCGCCGGCGCCTATGGCCTTGGTCTGCTGATCGACGGCGGCGGCCGCGATTCCTACAGGTCCATTCTGGCCTCTCAGGGATTCGGGGACGTGAAAGGGCACGGGGCGTTGATCGACGCGGCCGGCGATGACGTCTATCGCCTCGAAGACCCGGAGTTGTGGTTCCCTTCGGCGCAGAACCGCCAGCGTGGGCTCAGCATCGGCCAGGGCGCGGGCAACGGCGTCCGCGACGATCTGGGGACGGGACACTCGCTCGCGGGCGGCTTCGGCCTGCTGATCGACGCCGCGGGCAATGACGCCTATCGCGCCGGCTTGTTCGCGCAGGGGGCCGGATATTGGCGTGGCGCCGGCGCCCTGCTCGACGGCGGCGGCAACGACACGTATGAGGGCTGTTATTACGTCATGGGAGCGGGGGCGCACTTCGCCGCCGGCGCTCTGATAGAACTCGGAGGCGACGACCACTACACAGCGGAGCAGCACGTCGCCCTCGGCGCCGGCCACGACTTTACCGTCGGCATGTTGATCGACGCGGCCGGCAACGACCGCTACGAGGCCGGGGGGCTGTCTCTGGGCGCCGCCAACGACAATGGCTGGGGCCTGCTTCTCGATCTGGGCGGCCAGGACGCCTATCGGACGCGCGATCCACAGTCCAGCCAGTCTCTGGGCGTCTTTGGAGCATTTCAGAGCGGCACGATCCGGGAGGACTTCCTGAGCCTGGGGATGCTGATTGACCTCGGCGGGGCCGACGCCTACGAGGGTCAGGCCGGCCGCGCCCTGCGCGACAACGCCCTCATTGTCACTCCCCCGCGCCATGGCGCCCTCAATCTGAAGTCCGAGCGCGCCGTCTTCCACGACACCGAGGCCTCCACCGCCGTCCTGCGCCTGGCCCCCCTGACGGGCGACTGAGCCGGCTGCCGGGGCGGGATTGACAGCGGCGGCCGCCGGCCGATACAATGGCGGAATGATGCGTCGCGTCGCGATATTGGGTTCGACCGGCTCCATCGGCGTCAAGGCGCTGGAGGTGATCGCGGACTTTCCCGCGCGCCTGCGCGCGACGGGCCTGTCCACACGCTCGAAGGTGGACCTGCTGGCCGAGCAGGCCGCCCGCTTTCAGCCCGGCATCGTCAACGTCACCGAGGCCACCGAGCAGATCGGGGCGCTGGGGCGTTCGTTCGCAGGGCGGATCACGCGGGGCGTCGAGGGGCTGGTCGAGTTGGTTCGTGCGGTCGAGGCCGACCTGGTGCTGGTGGCGACGGTGGGCGCCGTGGGCATCCGCCCCACGCTGGCGGCCATTGATCGGGGGCTGGACGTGGCGCTGGCCAACAAGGAAGTGCTGGTCTCGGCGGGCGAGATCGTGATGCGGCGCGCCAAGGCGCGCGGGACGCGCGTCCTGCCCATCGACAGCGAGCACAACGCCGTGGCCCAGTGCCTGGCGGGCGCAAAGCCCGAATCGGCGCAGCGCGTGATCCTGACCGCCTCGGGCGGACCATTTCGGACGCGGGATCCGCGCCAGGCCGCCGAGGCGACGGTCGAGGAGGCGCTGGACCATCCGACGTGGGCCATGGGGCCGAAGATCACGGTCGATTCGGCGACCATGATGAACAAAGGATTCGAGGTGATCGAGGCGATGCGCCTGTTCGATCTGCCGTTGGAGCGCATCGACGTGGTGATCCATCCGCAGAGCATCGTCCATTCGATGGTGGAGTTCGTGGATGGATCGATCCTGGCGCAGCTGGGCGTGACGGACATGTATTTCCCCATCCAGAATATCCTTCTGATGCCGGACCGGGCGCCCAACAAACATGCGCCGCTGGACCTGACGGCGTTGGGCCAGCTGACGTTTGAGGCCGTCTCGTTCGAGCGTTTCCCGTGCCTGCGAATGGCCTTCGAGGCGGCCCGGGCCGGCGGGACGGCGCCGGCCGTTCTAAACGCGGCCAATGAGGTGGCCGTCAGCGCCTTTCTGGAGCGGCGGATGCGCTTTGGCGGCATTGCGCGCGTCATTGAAGAGACATTGCGCCGTCACAAGCCCGGCCCGGCCGACACGCTCGAGGCCGTCGAGGCCGCCGACGCCTGGGCGCGACAGATGGCCGGGCAGATCGTGGACGGTGGCGGGGTATGAGAGGTTTCAGGGACGCGGGCGTCCCATACTTGCAACAGGAGATTCAGTCAGCGATATGATGGAACTGGCGCATAATCTATGGGCGGCGATTCAGGTCGTCCTTTTGTTCGGGATCGTCGTCGTCATCCATGAGTTGGGTCACTTCGTCTTTGCCAAGCTGTTCGGGGTCAAGGTCGAAAGTTTCAACATCGGCTTTGGCTCAAAGCGGCTGTGGTCGAAGAAGATTGGCGAGACGGAGTATTCGATCCGCCCGTGGCCGCTGGGCGGATTCGTGCAGTTGCATGGGCGTTTTTCGCCCGAGGAGATGCGCGAGCTCGAGGGCGAAAAAGCCGGCGCAAAGCCGGCAGACGTCCCGGCAAAAGACTCGATGCACAAGCGCTCGCTCTCCGAAGCCGCCTACGACGACGTCCATGCCCTGCGCGAGAAGCCGTTTCCGGTGAAGGTGCTGGTTTTTGGCGCCGGCGTGGCCTTCAACTTTCTGTCGGTGGTCCTGCTGATTGCGATCTGGTATATGGCCGGGCGCGAGGCGGCCTTTGTGCCGCCGCGGCTGGATCGCGTGGCCGAGTCTTCGCCGCTTTATGCGGCCGGCCTCCGGACGCACGACCTGATCGTGGCCGTCAATGGCCGGCCCGTGAGTGGCGATGATGAGTTTGTCGCCGAGCTGCAGCGCGCGGCCCGACAGTCCGGCGCGACCGCGCTGACCATCGAGCGCGACTGGGGATCGACGGCCACTTTGACCCTGACACTGCCGGCCGAAGCGACCAGCGTGGCGCTGTTTGCCGAGGCGAAGTTCTATCTGGAGCCGCGGATCGGCCTGATCCTTCCCGGTAAGCCAGCCGAGCTGGCCGGCCTGAAGGAAGGCGACGTCGTCGAGTCCTTCAACGGTCAGGCGGTCGTGTCGTGGCCGGATCTCGTGGACAAGATTAACTCCAGTCCCAACCGGCCCATCCGGCTGGGGCTTCGGGATGGGACAGGCTTCCGGGAAGTCACCGTCACGCCCTACGCCGAGACGCAGGACGGCAAGGAAGTGGGCAAGATCGGGATCGGGCCGCAAATTGCGACCCGGACCGTCCGTCTGGGCCCCATTTCGGCATTTGCGGAGGCTTTCGAGGCCGCCGTGTATGGGCCGTTCGGCCTGGTCTCCCAGGCGGCGGCGCTGGGCCGGCTGTTCGGCCGGCTGAAGATCGATGAGATGCGCGAGAATCTGGCCGGTCCGGTGGGGATTTTGAGCATGACCTTTCAGTCGGCCAAGAAGGGCCTGCCGTATCTGCTCGACTTTTTCTGTCTGCTGAGCCTGGCGCTGGTGATCTTCAATATTCTGCCCATTCCGCTGCTCGATGGCGGCCACATTCTTCAGGCGTTCGTGGAGTTCGTCATCCGCCGCCCGATCCCGATGAAGGCGCTGGTCGTGTTCTACAATGCGGCGCTGGTGTTCCTGCTGGCGTTCGTTTTGCTGGTCAGCGCCAATGATTTCTGGCGGATCGGGCGGGGTGTGGCGCGACGGATGTCTCCGCCGGCTTCTGTGCAGCCCGCCTCCACGCCCCTGCCGACGTCTTCGCCCGTCCCGTCGCCCGTGCCCTGAGGGCTGCCGCATAGCGCCAGACTCGACTCGCTGGCGCTCGGCTCGTCTGGCGGAATCAAGCGCCGAGGGTATCCCAGCAGACTCGACTCGCTGGCGCTCGGCTCGTCCGGCGGAATCAAGCGCCGAGGGCATCCTCCCTGACGAAACGAGCGCCAGCGAGTTGAGTCTAGCGCGAGTTTCAGAAGAAGTAGTGTGAGTCTTTGAGTTTCCGGCCGTCAAGCCCTGTGTTTTCAGGGGTTTGGCGGCTTTCTTGTGGCTTCGGCTGTGTAGCGCCTAAATAGTGGAACGTTCTGGGCACGGGATAGGTGAGAAAAGTTTTATATATGCCACATTTTGTGCTTGACGTCGCGCCGGGGCTCAGATGTAGTAGCGCCTAAATAGCCATACGACTGCGCAGCAAGAAGATTCACGGCCGCGAGTACTGGTACGCGGTCGAATCGGTGCGGATCGGCGGCAAGCCGACGACGCGGCATGTGGGCTATCTGGGCAGGGCCGAGGATATCGTCGCAGGTCGGGGAGCGCGCGCCCCGCGGGCGATTTCCTCGCGTTCGCACGGCGCGGTCGCGGCGCTCAAGACGCTGTTGGATCGGCTGAAGATCGTCGAGACCATTGACGCGCATGTGCCTGGGCGCGCCGACACGATCGCGTCCGTGGGCCAGACCCTGGCGCTCGCGGCGATCGGGCGAGCGTGTCATCCCACGAGCAAACGCGGCTTTGCTCAGTGGGCCGGCGCGACAACGCTCTCGCAGCTGTTCGGCGTCCCAATCGAAAAACTGACCAGCCCCTTTTTCTGGGACCAGATGGACAAGGTCTCGCTCAAGGCGCTCGATGAAATCGAGACGCAAATTCTGGCGCGGGCCGCGCGCCAGTTCGGCGTCAAGACCGACCTGCTCGTCTACGACACGACCAACTTCTTCACCTACATCGCCTCGGACAACGCCCACTGCGATCTGCCGCAGCGCGGCAAGTCCAAGCAGCGCCGCAACGATCTGCGCCAACTGGCGCTGGCGCTGCTGGTCAGCCGCGACGGCGGCGTGCCGCTGGGCGCGCACATGTATCGCGGCAATTTGAACGACGTGTCGGTCTTCATCGAGGCGTTCACGAAACTGCGCGAGCGGCTGACGGCGATGGCCGTCGAGATCGAGCAAGTGACGTTCGTTTACGACAAGGGCAACGTCTCAAAGGAAAACCAGGCGCGGCTCGAGGACGTGGACTACGTCACCTCGCTCGTGCCCAGTCATCACAAGGACCTGCTCGCGCTCAACGAGGCCGACGCCGAACGCCTGGAAGACGGCACGGCGGTCTGGCGCGTGCGAAAGCACGTGTGGGGCAAAGAGCGCACGCTTGTGGTCCTGGTCAGTGAACAACTGCGCCACGGCCAGCGCCTGGGCCTCGATCAG